>SL_7KL_010_BRINEDRAFT_10000519_pt1 | contig 18234 bp, 15 predicted proteins | sample SodLak_010_BRINE_FD_10663 | JGI IMG/M metagenome (IMG submission 10663)
AAAAAAAAAGAGCTAACTATTCAAGTTAACTCTTTGCTTCGTAGCGGGAACTGGACTCGAACCAGTGACCTTCGGGTTATGAGCCCGACGAGCTACCTGCTGCTCTATCCCGCGATTTCGAGTGCAAATATAAGCAAAAATAAAACTACCAACCAAACTTTATTGAATAAATTTTACTGCCCTATGCTAGTAGCTTGAAAATCTACAACTTGACCTGCAGAAACTTTTACTCTGAACTCAATAGGGTTACAACAAACCTCACAATCTTCAATATACTCTTCCATATTATGGGACAAATCAACTATAATACTGACTTCCTCCCAGCAATGAGGGCATTGGAAAAACACCTCTTCTATTCTATCCATCACTTAATTGTAATTCAATTTCTTCCCATTTTTTCATTAATTCATCAAGTTTTTTCTTAGTTGATTCATAGCTTTCAAAAAAATCAGTATCAGAGGCTAATTCAGGTTTTTTCAGTAATTGACTGTCTAGTTTTTCTATTTCATTTTCTAAAGAATTTATTTCACTCTCTACTTTAGAAAGTTGATTGGCTAGCGATTTCTGCTTTTTTTGCTGTTCAAAAGAAAGTTGATTATTGCTCTGTTTTGTCTGGGTAGATTTTTTTTGTTTGCTTTTTAGTTCAGATTCAACAGCGCGCATATTTTCAAATTCACGTTCTTGTAAATACGCATCAATATCGCCTAAAAATTCTTTTACTTTTCCATCTCTAAATTCATAAACTGTATTGGCTAGACCTTGTAAAAATTTTCGGTCGTGAGAAACTACAATTAAAGTACCATCAAAATTATTTAAAGCCTGTTTTAGGACGTCTTTGGATTGTATGTCAAGGTGATTGGTAGGCTCATCCATGATTAATACATTAAATGGAGTAAGAAGTAGCTTTGCTAATGCCAATCTGTTTCTTTCACCACCTGAAAGTACCTTTACGTATTTCTCTACGTCTTCTCCTCGAAACAAAAAAGAACCAAGAATATCGCGCACCCTTGGTCTGGATTTAGCGTCTGCAGCATCAATCATGGTGTTTAGAACTGTTTTATTTAAATCCAAATACTCTGCTTGATTTTGAGCAAAATAACCTATCTGAACATTATGCCCTACACTTAAGTCTCCTTGATATTCATGCTCCCCAACAAGTATTTTAGCAAGTGTTGATTTCCCTTGTCCATTCTGCCCAACAAAAGCAATTTTATCGGAACGTTCAATTTCTAAAGCCACATTACTAAAGACAGTATGTTCTCCAAATTGTTTTGAAATTGAGTCTGATAAAAAAACAACTTTACCTGGTTGATGGCTCACTTCAAAATTCAGGTTCATTTGAGCGTTGTCTTCTTGATCAACTTCAATGCGCTCAACTTTATCTAATTTTTTAATTAGCGACTGAGCCATGGAAGCTTTTGATGCTTTGGCCCTAAATTTTTCAATAAGCTTTTCGGTTTGTGCAATTTCTTTTTCTTGATTTTTTTGAGCGGCTAGTTGCTGTTCCCTAATTTCACTTCGAATAAGTTTAAATTCAGAGAAAGATTTTGGGTAGTCGTAAATTCTTCCTAAAGAAAGCTCTATGGTTCGATTGGTTACTTGATCTAAAAACATTTCATCATGCGAAACAATAACAACACAACCAGGATAAGTTTTCAAAAAACCTTCTAACCAAATAATACTCTCTATATCTAAATGATTGGTGGGCTCATCAAGTAGCATGATATCATTGTTCTGAAGAAGAAGTTTAGCTAATTCGATACGCATTCTCCAACCACCAGAAAACTTATTTGTAAGTTTTGTGAAGTCTGACTCTTTAAAACCTAATCCCTTAAGAACTCTTTCTGCAGTTCCTTGATAAGAATAACCACCTAACATTTGAAGCTGTTGTTGTAACTCTGTTAGCTGTACAATTAAATCTTGGTAGGCTTCAGATTCATAATCCTCACGGGTTTGCAAGGCATGATTAATTTTGTCAATTTGTCTTTCATGACTTTTAATTTCTTCAAAGGCCTTATAAGCTTCTTCTAGAACTGTACACCCCTCATCAAAGTCAATATCCTGTTTCAAAATCCCTATTTTAGTGTTTTTAGGGTAGGATAATTCACCTTCAAAATCGTTCAATTCACCTGATAAAATTTTGAGCAAAGTGGATTTTCCAGCTCCGTTTTTACCAATAAGACCGATGCGGTCTCCTTTTGATAATCTAAAGTTAATCTGATTGAATAGGGCTACTCCCCCAAAAAAAACACTTAAATTTGAAACATGTATCATAGGTTACAAAACAAGAATAATAATATTAATATTTTTGCGAAAGTAAATATAAGAAAATGAAAGGCACTAAATTATATAGTATTTTTACAGGAAAATGTCCAGTATGTCAAGAAGAAAGCATGTATATAGAAAAAAATCCTTTCAAACTGAACAAGATTTACGACATGCATGAAAAATGCTCAAACTGCCAAACTAAATACAAAATTGAACCTTCATTTTTTTATGGTGCAATGTATGTTAGTTATGGTTTAGGCGTAGCAATTGCTGTAGCATCCTTTATTATTGCACACTATTTTATTGGCTTAGAAAAATTAAACTCATTCTTTGTAATTATAGGAGTATTAGTCTTAAGTATGCCAATAAATATGCGTTTAGCTAGGAATATATGGATTAACTTTTTTTTCAGCTACAATCCAAAGAAGACGAAAACCGAAAATGCTTCTTAGTAAAGCGTTGCAGGTTTGCTTCTTTTAAAATGTCTTTATTTTCAATTATAGACTCTATTAAGTTGTTAGCCAACCAAGGTGATGACATTATTCCCCTACTCCCCATAGCATTTAAAGCAAACATATTAGGATGATTAGGATGTGCACCAGAAACAGGGAAGCGATCTTTAGAAGTAGGTCTTATTCCAGATACTTGACTAACAATCTCATAATTGAACTCTAACAAGCGATCAAGTTCTGAAGAAAGGCTAATCTGAGCTTCATCAGAAACAAAAGCATCATTAAAATGACGTTCGTAAGTTGCTCCAAATTTAAATAACTGACCACCTAATGGAATTAGAAATTTAGAAGACTTATAAATTTGGTTGTTGGGTAAATCAGGTATGCGCACAATTAAGTAATCACCTTTATTTCCATAAATTGGTAAATAATTAAAAAATGGATTTTCTGTTACATTGTAGCCGTCAGCAAATATAACATAGTTGTAAGTTCTCCCATTGTATTGAAAAAGCTTATCTGAAACAATTAAACTTGAGTAATCAAAAGACGAGGAAATAAATTTATTTCTACTTATAAGGAATGATGAAAAGTCATTGACCAAGGAAGAAAGTTGGATCAAATAAGAATCTAAAACTGAAGAAGCTTGATAATGATTCCTTATATTTTTTAAGCTAACCAATTGATCGGACAAATAAGAAGAGATTTGATTATTTTTAGACTGACTAAACCAATGATTTTGCTCTTCAATAGATGAAAAAATGCGCGTAATTGGAATTGCTTGAATAAACTCTTTTTTGAGTAAAGGAGTGAATCCCTTATAAAAGTCGATAGCATAAGAATGAAATAAAGGCGCATTCCAAGCCAATTTTAGACGCTTAAGAGAAACAGGATTAAGCAGGCCTCCCGAAACCAAGGATGCTTTAGGCTGTAAATCAGCAACTACATCAAAAGACTGATGTTTGTCTAATAAATGCTTTGATAGAGATAATCCAACTACTCCAAAACCAACAATTAAAAATTCCTTGTGTTTATTTGTATCCATAAAAAAAGCCCTCAATTATGAGGGCAATTTAAATATAATCTGTGAACTAAAATCTTAATGATTCCACATATCTAGTTCAAAATTTCTAATTTCTTCTTTCAGACGATCTGCTTCTAGTAATTGCATCATTGCATCATCTTGGATGTAATCATCAATTTCTCTATCACCATATTCATTTTCTGTCTGATAAATTACAGCATTAAAACGTCTAGAATTTAAAATGTGATCAAAACTTAAAGGCTTAGAGCTATTTTGACTATTAAGGACTTTAGCATTGTGTAAAGCATTTCGAGCATCAGGATACCATACCCAAAAGTATTCAATAGGTTCACCTTCATCACCAGAACCTTTTTTCTTAACATCAATACCTACAGGAGCTAATGCAAGAATTCTATATCTCATTTCTCCTTGTCTTTTGTCAAAATACCAAATACCTTTAACATGATAATATTCAATATCAAGTGCGGTAATCTCTTCAGGGATTAAAAAGGGTTCTAATTGAACCAATAAATCTTGAGGGTAAAGCTCAGGATAATCTTCAAGTGTACCAGCCATAAAACGTTGTAACATCAAATCTACAGTTTCAGTTCCAGTAATTCCATACTGATCAAGAATATTATAGGCGGCATCAGGTAATGAAATATGAGACAATCTTGCTAAAGCTTCTTCATCAACAAGTTTGGCATCTTCATCAAAATAGCTAGTTCTATAAATTTGCTTAATAGCTTTATCTGAAGGATCATCTGAGGCACCATCTTTAATACCATCGACTAAAACCTGAAATAGAGGGCGTCTATTTTTGTTTATCACTGTTCGTTTAGTAGGATAATACAGTGGGAAATTAACCTTTTGCTGTAAGTCAATTTTTTCCCATACTGTTTTAGACCATAAGATATCTCTATCTCCTACATAACCGTAATCTAACGGTTTATCATCGTCATACTCTTTTTGGTCTTCTGTAAGTTCACCTACTTCAACCGGAGTTTTTGCATTCAAAATATTTGATTGCGCAACAGCCTTAGAGCATGAAAATAAACCTATAGAACCTACTAATAAATAAGTGAAAACACTCTTCATCTCTATATTTTTTAGTTACTTAATTTTACTTGTATTGGTGGCATATTTTTTACGTTTACGCCAGGAACGTCAGCTTTAATATCAAAAACTTGAATTACATCACCTGCGTTAGCAAGGTTCAATAATTGTTTAGCAGCTGCATCAAAACGGTCTCCGTTTACAGTAACCGCTGGTTGACCAGGAATAGAAACTGAAAAGCGTTTAACAACTGGCTTAATATCAAAGTCAAAGTTTTCAAACTCAGCACCTACTGGTGATATTTCAAGTGCCTTTCTAGGCATGGAGATAGGAGCACCTTCTTGGAATTCTCCACGCACCGTTGGAGTTGGTCTTGGTAAAGACTTAATACGGAAAACTACAGGTGGTGAATTAACTGGCTCGCCATCTATTTCTCCAATAACATTTATTTTTACTTCTTGACCAGTTTTAGGAACTAAATTATATTTTGTACCTGAAACATTTGTTAATCCATCGGCGCTAGCTTTAACCTTGTTTGCTGGAATACCTGGAATTGAAACAGTAATTGGGTTATCAATACCACGATAAACAACATTCATTTTATCAGCTGAAACAATTGCTTGTTCGGGTTTAGGTATAACCTGGAACATTTGATTAACATCCACCTCTATGTCTTCATCGCCTTGAGTAAATATTAATTTACCTTCAATTTTACGATCACCAGCTGGTCCAGTTGGCACATTTAGTTTTACCTGACCCTCCTTAATTTCGTAATCCTTACCTTCAGAAAGCGGCTTACCATCTAGGGTTAGCTCAACTCTATTGGGAACAGTTGAAGCATCAGTTCTTCCTAAAACAATCGAACCGTCAAAAGTTGAACCTTGGTAATAAGCACCTCTATCAGTTTGAAGCAAAGTTTCATAATTGTCCATCGAAGCAATCTGTGTTAACTGTCCTGCTAACATTAATGAATAAATTTCATTAGCTAAGATTTTCATATCATGTTGCAGATTAGAGATTTTAGTGATGGTAGAAATCATAGGATAACCTACAAAATGATGTTCAACATAATCCACCTCAGCAGTTTTCGCAGCATCTCTAGGTCTAATTGGCTTATCGGCGCTAAATTTATCATTTATTGTATTCACAATACTAGCGTATTTAGCATCATCTTCTAACAAGCCCGTCATTCTGTCTCTATAAGCCACCATGTTAGCGATAAACTCTTCACCTTCTGGCTTTAACTTACCACTCTTCATGAAGTACTCATTAACAGCAGCATCTTTATCCATTGTTTCGTAATCTTTTGGATCATCAACAGAGCTCTCAAATATCTCCTTTACATTCTGAAAATAGTTAAATAACTCTTTAGTGTGCTGATTCACTAAATCTGCTTTCTCTTTAACTGCTTTAAATTGCTCTGGTTGATCTGCAGCCTTAGTAGCTAGTCCTTGTAAAGCATCTTTATTTTTTTCTTCTAAGGTTTTACTACTCTCAACTAAAGATTCGTTAATCTGACCAAAAGCAGACAATACCTCTTTAGACATATTTAACGCAAGCATTGCAATAAATACGAGGTACATCAGATTAATCATCTGCTGCCGTGGTGATTCTTTTCCTCCTGCCATGTTTATATTTTAAAATTATTATTCAATTATCTAGATCTCAATAAAATTGCTAATTAAGCTTTAGGCTTCATAGCACTTAACATTCCGCCATAAACTCCGTTAAGTGAGTTCAGGTTTTCAGTTAAAGAAGCCATCTGATCTTTCAACTTACCAGCATTAGCAGTCACCGCTTGATTGATTTCAGCTTGTTTTGTAGCTGACTCTAATTGAACTTTATACAAGTTATTCAAAGACTCCATTTGTTGAGCAGCCTTTACCATTTCATCACTATATTTCTTTTGAGAATTCATTGCATCTGTTGCTGGAGCAATTCCCTTCGATGCACTCTCAAAGTTTTTGATACTCTGTCCTAAACTTTCCATTAATTTAGAATCAATTTTGGCTTCTTTCAACATATCGTCTAATTTTTTAGAAAGCATACCCTGCTCATCCTTAGCTACAGCTTTAGATTTTTTGTCGTTTGATTCTTCTCCTGCCAACTCAGGATAAACTTTTGACCAGTCAAGTTCTGTTTCAATTGGTTCAAAGGCTGAATAGGTAAAAATTAAGGCTTCAGTAACAAGACCAATAGTCAACATTACATTACCAGTTAAAGGGCCAATTTCAAAGTGTACAATTTTGAATAGCGCACCAATTAATACAATTGCTGCTCCAAGACCATATACCATATTCTTAATTCTCTTTCCTGCTTTTGATTGTGCCATAATCGTTAAAAATTTAAGTTATTATTTAGTTGTTTATATTAATTATTAAAAGTTGTATTTTCTTAATTTAAGTTTAAGCTATTTCCAAGGAAATCTTGTACAGTTCTAAAGCCAATATAACTTCTTGCGGAATCTGCATATTCAAAATCTCTTGTACTTACTTGCAAGAAGTAACTTACATCTTTCCAAGAACCTCCGCGAATTACTTTACGTTTATTGTCTTTGTTATTAACGTTAGGATTCATGCTTGACATATACTCATAAGCAGCAGCGTCATAAGAAGTATTTACCCACTCCGAAACATTACCAGACATATTGTACAGTCCAAAATCATTCGGCTCATAAGAATCAGCCTCCACCGTATAAAGCGCTTCATCAGCAGCATAATCACCTCTTAACGGCTTAAAGTTAGCTTTGAAACAAGCTCTATCATCTTTAGCATAAGGGCCGCCCCATGGATATGTAGCTGACTCTAAACCACCTCTTGCAGCATATTCCCACTCAGCCTCAGAAGGCAATCTAAACATATTAGACGGAGCTAAATCTTTAGATCTTCTATAATTATTTAGATACTGTGTTCTCCAATCTGCAAATGCTTTTGCTTGGTTCCAATTAACACCTACAACAGGGTAGTTATCATAAGCTGTATGATTAAAATAATCATTATGCAAGGGCTCATTATATGAATAATGGAAATCTTTAATCCAAACTGTAGTATCTGGATAAACCGGAACTACAAATTCTTTAATATACTCCGAACGATCTCCTGCAGCTCTTGCCGCAGCCTCAACATCCATTTGCTTATAAGAGTACTTAAACTCCTCTACGTTTTTCATCCTCACACCATTGTATGATTGATCATTAGGCAAATAAAAATCATCCATCACATAAACGTAGTCTGCGTCTGGATATTTATTCTCATCCCAGATAATTTCAATATCCCAGTTAATCATTTGATCCATAGGATCATAATGCCTTGAAAACTCCTGAAAAGGTGTTAATTCATCATCATCAGCAGCGTTTTTAAATGCATAGCTTCCAATAGTAGCATTGCTTCCTCTACCTCCATCGGTTTCACCTGCTAACTCTGCCGCTTCTGCAAGCTTCTGTCTTACCACAGAATCACGAACCCAATGCACAAATTGACGGTACTCAGAATTAGTGATTTCAGTTTCATCCATATAAAAGGAGGTCACTGTTACCGTTTTAGTGGGCGCATCGTTCAATCCTGCAATGTCATGATCTGACTTACCCATTATAAATGCCCCTCCTTCAACCAACACCATTCCGTAAGGTTTTTCTGGGTTCCATTTCTTGCCTTCTACACCTACTAGTTGACCGCGGTCATTATTCCCACAACTCACTAATATTAATGCAACTAAAAAAAGTTTAATAAAATTTCTCATTTCTATATGTTATAGTAACGTAATTTTTCGGCTGTAAACCTATTCAAATATTTTCTAAAAACCAACTATTTTCTTAATAGATATTTAATTTAAATTAAATCTTAAAAATTATTTTTCGTTTTTGCTTTTACCCAACGCTCTGGAAACTCTAATTTACAGGCAGTTAAATAATCCTCTTTCGCACATGATAAAAACGAATTTTCTTTTAATTTATTGTTGTCATTTTGTAATGGTATTTCCATCCACCAACGTCCAGATAAATTACTTTGTAAAAATACAAGATCAACCTGATCTATTGGAACAGTAAATTTAGTAAAATTTTGGTTAAATTGTGGATACTCTTCATCAAATCTCAATGAAATACCCTCAATTAAATACCAAAGCATCTGAGCTATTAGCGACACAAAAGCTGGTTTTTGTTCAAATCTTTGCAACTCATAAAGACCAAAACTTGAAGTTTTATCACTTATTCCAGCATACCTAGCCAACACACAAAACTCTTGAGCTGTAAAACCATTTATCATAAAATGCATTGCATCTACCGCTTCTGATGCTTTTAAGCTAGTTAAATCAAAACTAACAAAATCGGCATCCCTAAACAAAGGTTCTGCTAGTTGGGTTGATTTTGTTATCTCACCCAATCGATAGGCCTCAAAGTAAAGCCTGTCTATCAAATCAATTTCATCTTGATTTACGTAATAGGTCTGATATCCTAAGTTAATAAAGTTGAATAAATTATATGGTTGCTTAACAACCATATGGCTTAAATAATTAGAACTACTTAACTCAAAGTCGGCATCACCTAAATCAAATGTATGACTAACACTTAAGAAATTAACCATATATTTATAATCTGAGTAGGATTTATACTGGTAATAAATTAAGTCTTTACTTCCCCCCATAAAAAGTAACAAAACCTTTTTCTTTAATAGGAAGGCTGCTATTTTTTCTAACAAATAACCTGTATCTCTTACTGTATCACCTGCAGAAATATCGCCAAGATCTATAATTTTTGAATTCCAACTACCAGGGTAAAATTGATATAAGCATTTACGTATGGCATTATAGTTAAAGTTAGAATCTACATCTACTGACGACCTAAATTCATAAACCCCAAGTATAGCTATTTGATAATTCTCAAGAATAAGTTGGTCTGAATCAATCTCTTGGTAAAAATCTATTTGATTACCTAACTGCTTATCATTCAAGCCTAACTTAAGTTGCTCTAAAAAAAGAGAATCAATAGGTTGTAAAAATTCAAATTCTGACATTAAACTTAGTTTAGAATCACTAGGGTTTTCGTCAAAACTAAGCAATTATTTCTTTTTTGTCTTTTTATTTGTAGTTTTTTTTCGCTTAGTTATCTTTTTCTTCCCTTTATCTAACATGGCTTTAACCTCTTCTAAGCTTAAGTTTTGAGCATCAGTGGTTTTAGGGAGTTCAATTTTTTGTTTGCCTTTAGATACTTTAAATCTTCCCCATCTAGCTTTTTCTACTTTAATACCTTCATCCTCCCAATGATGAATCAGTTTGTCTTTCTCCTTTTGAATTTTATCTTCAATAAGCTCCTCTATATCACCGTCACTTAAATTATCAAAATCATATTTTTTATTGACGTTAATAAACATATCGTCCCATTTTAAGAATGGCCCAAATCTACCTACTCCTTTTTGTACGGGTTTATTTTGGTAGTGATAAATAGGTTCTTCAGATTTTTCTTTGGCTTTAATTAGTTCTAAAGCTCTATCCATGCTTACATCCAGAGGGTCTTCTCCTTTATCTAGAGATACAAATTTTTTACCATACCTTACGTAAGGACCAAATCTACCAACATTGGTTTCTACTGCTTCCCCTTTATATTCTCCTAATTCTTTAGGGAGTTTAAACAAGTCCATAACCTCATCAAAGGTAATGGTGTTTAGTGTTTGGCCTGGCCTTAGGCTAGCAAATTGTGGCTTTTCTTCATCTTCAACAGTTCCAATTTGCGCCATTGGTCCGTATTTACCCAAGCGAACACTAACTGGTTTACCCGTTTTTGGATCTTCTCCTAATACGCGTTCACCTACTTCCCTTTCTGCATTTTCTGCAACGTCTTCAACACGCGGGTGGAATTCCGTGTAGAAGTTTTTCATCACCTCTGTCCACTTTTTATTTCCTTCAGCAATTTCATCAAAATCTTGCTCAAGTCCGGCTGTAAAATTATAATCTAAAATTCCAGAAAAATGCTCTACCAAAAAGTCATTCACCACCATTCCTACATCGGTAGGAACCAGCTTTCCTTTATCAGAGCCAACGTTTTCTGTTAATTCTTTCTTCTGTATAGCTTCATCCTTTAAGGTAAATTGATTGTATTTTCTTGGGGTGCCTTCAATTTGACCTTTTTCTACGTATTTTCTATTTTGAATAGTTGAAATTGTTGGTGCGTAAGTTGACGGTCTTCCAATACCTAACTCCTCTAATTTTTTCACTAACGAAGCTTCAGTATATCTTGCTGGCGGTCTAGTAAAACGCTCGGTAGCTTGCACCCAATTATTCATGAGGCTCTCTCCTTCATTTACACGTGGTAAAATTCCATCTTGTTGCTCTTCTTCTTCATCATCGCTGCCCTCTAAGTACACTTTTAAAAAACCTTCAAACTTAATCATCTCCCCACGAGCAACAAATTCTTTTTTGTGCGTATTGGCTTCGATTTTTAGCACTGTACGTTCTAGTTTTGCATCACTCATTTGCGAGGCAATTGCTCTCTTCCAAATCAAATCATACAATCTTTTTTGGTCGTATTCATCACCAGCTGAATGCACTGCGAAATTAGTTGGCCTTATAGCTTCGTGAGCTTCCTGTGCCCCTTTAGCTTTAGACTTGAAATTTCTTGATTTAGCGAAATCCTCACCATAGGCCGATACAATTTCTTTGTAAGCTCCTTTTTTAGCTTCGTCAGATAGGTTGACACTATCTGTTCTCATATAGGTTATACGACCAGATTCATATAAACGTTGTGCCATACTCATTGTTTTTCCTACTGGAAAATTTAATTTTCTGGCAGCTTCTTGCTGAAGAGTTGACGTTGTAAAAGGAGGAGCTGGTGATTTTTTGGCTGGCTTTGTACTTAAATTCGCCACTTTAAAATGAGCTCCTAAATTATCTTTTAAAAACTGTTCTGCTTCTTTTTCTGTAGGAATGTTTTTGGCTAATTTAGCTTTGAAACTTTGCCCATCTTCTGTAGCAAACTCTGCATCTATACGATAAGATGCTTCTGCCTTAAAATCTTGAATATCACGTTCACGCTCTACAATCAATCGTACAGAAACAGATTGCACACGCCCAGCTGAAAGCCCTCCCTTTACCTTTCTCCATAAAATAGGAGATAATTCATACCCTACTAAGCGGTCTAAAACTCTTCGGGCTTGTTGAGCATTAACTAAATTGTAATCAATTTTTCTAGGATTTTTTATGGCTTTTTGAATAGCGGGCTTTGTGATTTCATGAAAAACAATTCGCTTACTATTAGTATCATTTAACTTAAGTTCTTGAGCTAAATGCCAAGCAATAGCTTCTCCTTCTCGGTCTTCATCACTAGCTAACCAAACTATTTCTGAAGCCTTGGCAAGGTTTTTTAACTTTCTTACAACGTCTTTCTTGTCTTTAGAAACTATATATTTTGGTGTAAAATCTCCGTTTACATCTACCCCTAATTCTTTAGATGGTAAATCGGCTATATGCCCAAAACTGGATGCTAATTTGTAGTCTTTTCCTAGAAATTTTTCAATGGTTTTTGCCTTTGCCGGGGACTCCACTATTACTAAATTTTTAGCCATAAATTTTAATCAATTTAGATGCAAAAGTAGATGATTTTTTTTTCTAGGACTAAAATTTAAGAAAAATCACAAAAAAAATTAGCTAGCTTACAACATATTTCAACTTAACTTTATCTATTAATTTTCTGGATTTTATCTTGTTAATAAGCTCCTAGTCTAAGTGATGCAGTTTCTTTTCTGCTCATTTAAACTAACAAAGAACACTAGCCAAAATTGTAGTGAAGATTCTGGAAATAAAAAAGCAGAAATTTATTAGATAACAAAAGCGACCAGCAAAAAGCACTTTACTAGACATAGAAATTTAGCTCAAGCATTGTAACGAAAAGCGCGAAAATGCTCCTGATTAATAACTTAATTGTTTTTTTGATTATGAGTTTGAAGCTCCATTAAACGTTTTACATACTTGCCTATTACATCAAATTCCAAGTTCACTTGATCACCTTGCTGAAGTGTTTTGAAGGTTGTGTGCTCATAAGTAAAAGGTATAATAGCTACGCTAAATTGATTGAGTTGACTGTTTACCACAGTTAAACTCACACCATTAATGGTAATACTTCCTTTTTCTATGGTTACATTTTGCTGTTTTGGGTCATATTCAAAAGTAAAAACCCAACTACCGTCTTTTTCTTCACGGTGAACACAAGTCGCTGTTTGATCTACATGACCTTGCACAATGTGGCCATCTAGATGGGCGTTCATTTTCATGCCTCGCTCTAAATTAACGGGGGCATCAACTTCTAGTTGGCCCAGGGAGGTTTTATCTAAGGTTTCCTGTATGGCAGTTACTTTATAGATGTACTCACTAATTTCTACAACCGTAAGACAGACCCCGTTATGGGCTACACTTTGGTCAATTTTTAATTCTGGGGTGAAATTAGCTTCAACATAAAAGTGAATATTTTCTGCTTCTTTTAATATTTTTCTTACGTGTCCTATTTCTTCTATGATTCCTGTAAACATTGTTGTAGAATATTTAGTTACCTTTGCAAAAATAGATGAATTTTAGAGGTACCTGAGCTTCTTATCATAACTTTATCTATTTTTGATTCTAAATTTAAAAAAGCATGAGTGAAGTGAATAAAGTAAAAGTTGGTATTAGCATTGGTGATTTAAACGGAATTGGTCCTGAAATTGTTTTAAAAACATTTGAAGACCCTAGGATGATGGAGCTTTGTACACCGGTAATTTTTGCAAATGTAAAAATGCTTTCATTCTTTAAAAAGCACTTAAATTTAGAAAACCGATTTTTTACTGCACCACATTCAGAAAAGGTAGTGGATGGAAAATTAAATATAGTAAATGCTTGGAAGTCAAATTTTAAAGTTGAATTTGGTGCTGAGGATCCGGTAGCAGGAAAATATGCGGTACGCTCTATTGAAGTAGCTACTCAAGCTTTAATCAAAAAGCATATTGATGTATTAGTTACTGCGCCTATCAACAAAAACAGCATTCAATCTGAAGAGTTTAAATTTCCTGGGCACACCGATTATTTTGCGCAAGCTTTAAAAGGTGATAACATGATGTTTATGATATCTGACAAGTTACGCGTTGGTTTACTTACAGACCATGTTCCCGTTAAAGACGTGGCCAGCCACATTACTCCAGAACTTATTGAAAAAAAAGTGAACATAATGAATGAATCCTTGCGTAAGGATTTTGGTATAAGAAAACCGAGAATTGCTGTTTTAGGAATTAACCCACATTCTGGAGATAATGGGGTAATTGGTGATGAAGATGACCGTATTTTAAAACCTACCATCCATAAGATTAACGACATGCAAGGTGAATTAGTTTTTGGACCGTACGCAGCAGATAGCTTTTTTGGTAGTAAAAATCATGAAAATTTTGATGCTGTTTTAGCAGCCTATCACGACCAAGGCTTAATTCCGTTTAAGACCTTAAGTTTTGGCAAGGGCGTGAATTATACTGCAGGCATGAATCGTATTAGGACTTCACCAGACCATGGAACAGCTTTTGATATTGCTGGTAAAGGTGAAGCTGATCATTCTTCATTTGCTGAAGCAGTCTTTAAAGCCATTGAAATTTTTAAGAATAGAATGAATCACCTTGAAATCACTAAAAACCCTCTCGAAATACAAAAGCGCCACCGAAGTAGAGGCTAAATTTACAAGCAATTTAAATGACTTCTTTTTCACCAAGAAATTTAGGCTGTTTATTAAATAGTAAATCTAAAACTAACTTGGTTCGGGCAAATTTTTCTCTAATTTTAGTTTTTATTCCGTAATTTGCTGCTACATCTTTTGCATTGTAAGCATGCGCTTTTAAATCAATTGACTGTGCTATAACAACCGCGCGCTCATTGTGGAATTTTTGCGAAATAACAATAACTTCCTCTTGACCAAAAACAAATTTTACGCGATGCATAGAATCTAAGGTTCTTAGTCCTGCGTAATCTAAAACAATATTTTGTTTTGGCACACCAGCTTTAATAAGACTTTGTTGCATGTCTCTAGGTTCGTTGTAACTATGGTGTCTATTGTCTCCACTCACTAAAATTTTTTCTATTTTACCAGCTTTATAGAGTTTTACGGCGGCATCAATGCGGTATCTGAAATATAAATTTTCTTGACCAGACTTTACATACTTTGAAGTTCCTAAAACTAGGCCAACCTTTGCTGAAGGAATTGATGCTATATGTGAGTGGAGATGGTTTTTTGCCGTTGTGTTGACATACCTATCACTAAGTAAAAGTACAGCTATTATAAAAACAACCAACAGAACAAAAAAAAGCAGAGTTTTCCTTAGCATAGTTTGGTTTAATTGAAGTGTATTTAATTAATCTTCTTTTTCTTTTTTAATTCTTGTGGCTAATTTATGTCTTGAAAATCGACTATGATGTTGCATACCTATAATTTTAAATTGACCTCCTTTACGATTGTAGTCTTTTTGGAACACTTGAATAAAAAACAAAAATGAGTGGTCTATCAATTTAGCTTCGGTACAATCTAAGTAAAAAGTAGCTTTTTCTGGGATTTTATGAAAGACTTTTTTAAACCCAATGATGTTTGTAAACAAAGCTGCGCCTTTCAAAACAACTACTAATTCTTTGTTGCGTTCTACTAACTGATAATTGGCTTTAAATAGGTTAGAAAGTTTAACTCCCATAAATAAGTAAATACTTAATTCTACTAAAAGACCAGCTAATACACCAATTAACAAATCTTGAACCAAGGTTACCACAATTGTGGTTAAGAATGCCGCCAATTGTTCTTTTCCTACTCGGTAAGTAAGTAAAAATTCTCTAGGTGCTGCCAAGCGATATCCCGCATAAATTAAAATAGCCGCTAAGGCCGCGTTGGGTATTTTTTCAATGATGGGAATTAGAAAAATCATAGCCAACAATAAAAAGGCGCCATGAAAGAAGTTAGCCCATTTGCTTTTGGCTTTAAAACCAATATTGGCAGAACTCCTAACAACTTCTGAAATCATTGGAGTAGCACCGAAAAAACCAGCAATAAAGTTACCAAAGCCATTCCCCATTAAGTCACCATTAGCATCAGATTTTTCTGTCTCTGGTTGCAAATCATCAACTGCTTTTACGGTAAGCATAGACTCTAAGCTATTGACAAACAAAAGCATAAAAACATATTTCCAAAACATGAAGCTACCTATGGCTAAAAAATCAAAATGGAAACCAAAAGTTCCCCAAAAATCACCAATTTGAACAAGCGTATAATTTCCTTTCATATCGCCAAACTGCCAATAAATTGAAAGCGGTACAGTTAAAAGTAATACCCACATGGGCGCAGGAATTTTTTGAATAGGCTTCCATTTAACTACGGGAATTAGAAACATCGCTAAAAGTCCAACAAATCCTACCACAGCGACGGGCCAATTGGCGTGGCTAATAAAATTAGGGATATTTAGCAAAAGTTCAATAGGACCTTCTCCTGCATAGGCAGTTGGATTTTCGCCCAGTAAAACAGGTATTTGTTTAGCAATAATAATAATCCCTATAGCGGAAAGCATTCCATGCACAGCAGAATGAGGAAAGAAATCGGCATAATCACCAAATTTAAGCAAAGATAAAATGAACTGTAAGATAGCCATAACAATAATAGCTGCACACGTAATCATCCAAGCTTGTTCGTCACCGCCAAACTCCATTACACTTGCAGCACAAATGGTTATAAGTCCAGCGGCAGGGCCTTTTATACTTAATTCTGAAACACGAAAAATGGGTGTAAATATACCACCAATTATTGCCGTTAAAACCCCCATTGCCGGAGGAAATCCACTAGCTTTTGCAATTCCTAAACTTAGTGGCAAAGCAATAAGAAAAACCATAAAACCAGCAAGCATGTCCTGCTTCCAATACGCCTTTAACTTATCTATACTTGTTAAGCCTGTATTTCTGCTTTTTATTTTTCTGCTCATTAACTCATATTTTTGAGCTTATTTGTTCTCTAATAAATGAAAAAATAACATCATTTTAAACAAATCTAGCACTTAGAATTTAAGCTTATCTATTAAATTCAATTTTTTTCAGAGTAATTTTAAACCATTTCACGAAAAATCCATAAAATCCCACCCCTTAATTTTCTGTAAAGTTAAATTAAATTAATCAAAATTATGACTTATCAAACTACAAAAAAATGAGACTTGGGGCTTAGTTTTTATATTTTAGCTTAAATTAGCTTTTAGAATTGATTAAAAAATTGAACTTATTCATTTATCTTATAAAGAACTCCTTATACCTTGTTGAAATGAAGAAAAATACACTTGTTTTATTGGCTTTATTAGTTAGCTTAGGGCTTTATGCCCAAAAAAAGGATGCCTATGTAATCTATAAATCTAATGCTAATAAAATTTCTTATAAACGAATGCTGAAAAAGCTTCCTAAGGCTCAAGTTGTACTTTTTGGCGAATTTCACAATAATCCTATTTCACATTGGCTTCAATTAGAATTAGCTAAAGATTTGAAGAATAAAGAAGTACCACTTAGCATTGGCGCTGAAATGTTTGAAGCCGACCAGCAAAAACTCATCAATTTGTACTTTAAAGATTCCATTTCTACAGATGAATTTGAACAAAAAATGCGCTTATGGTCTAATTATACTACAGATTACCAGCCACTTTTAGAGTGGACAAAAGAAAATAATTTTAAACTTGCAGCTACTAATATTCCTCGACATTTTGCTTCTAAGGTCTATAAAGAAGGTGGATTTGAGGCTTTAGAGCGGCTTTCTGAAGAAGAAAAATCATGGGTTGCTCCATTGCCAGTTCCTTATGATAAAAATTTGAAAACTTACAAAAACATGCTTGAAATGATGGGTGGTGAACACGCCAATCCAGACATTGTTAAAGCACAAGCCATAAAAGATGCTACAATGGCTCACTTTATTGTTGAAAATCTAGAAGAAAATCATCTATTCCTTCATCTTAACGGCTCCTACCATTCAAATTTTTATGAAGGCATAGTTTGGTATTTAAACCAATACAAAGAGGATTTAGAAATTGTCACTATAACTACAGTTGAGCAAGAAGATATTTACAAACTTGAAAAGGAATATGAAGAGATTGCTGATTACATAATCTGTGTGCCAGCAAGCATGACTAAAACGTATTAAGGTTAAATATTATGGAAGATAATTTGCGCGTTGCCATTATCCAATCAGAAATAATTTGGGAGAACCCCGAAGCAAATAGAAAAGTGTTTGATTTTAAAATCAATAAAATTAAAAAACAAGTAGATTTGATTGTTCTTCCTGAAATGTTTTCTACAGGGTTTAGTATGAATGTGAAAGCTTTGGCTGAACCAGTAGAGGGAGAAAGTTTTCTACACTTAAAAAAATGGGCCTTAGAAAAAAATGCTTGCGTTACGGGGAGCTTGATGGTGAACGATAATGGAAAATACTACAAC
>SL_7KL_010_BRINEDRAFT_10000520_pt1 | contig 18233 bp, 18 predicted proteins | sample SodLak_010_BRINE_FD_10663 | JGI IMG/M metagenome (IMG submission 10663)
CAGGCGCGCAAGATGCGCAGCGCAATCTCACCGCGATTGGCGATCAATACTTTCTTAAACGGCGTCATCACACTCAGGCTTTCCGAATCACGAATAACGGCTGATCGTATTCAACCGGTTGACCGTCTTCAATCAATACTGCAACGACCACCCCATCGTGCTCGGCTTCGATGGTGTTGAACATCTTCATCGCCTCAACCAAGCACAAGGTGTCGCCGACGGTCACACGACTGCCTTCTTTGACATAGGGCTCCGCGCCGGGCTCGGCCCGTCCGTAGTAGGTGCCGACCATGGGAGAGTGCACGATCTCACCATCCGGCAAGGCGGCCTCGGCCTCAGCGCCTTCAACCATGGGAGGGGTGACCGACTCCACTGGGCTTGGCGCTGAACTCGGTGACGGGCTCGGCGCAGCAGCGGGGGCAGGTGAGACAACCATGGCCGGCGCCGCCTGATGGCGCAGCAAGCGCACCGATTCCTCGCCCTCATGGACTTCAATTTCTGCCAGGTTGGACTCTTCCAGCAGCTCGATCAGTTTCTTGATTTTTCTCAAATCCATAGCATTCTCGTGATTCAGTCAGGCTCAGTGATGGCTGCGCAATTGCGCGCCTCTTAATTCAGTTATTCGATTCAGTTATTCGCGATTAATAATGGCCTGCAGCGCCAACAAATAACCCTCGGCACCCAAACCACTGATCCGCCCAGTGGCCAGATCAGCCAGCAATGAGCGATGGCGGAAGGGCTCTCGGGCATCGGGATTGGACAGGTGCACTTCAATAAACGGGCACGCCACCGCCGCCAAGGCATCGCGCAAGGCCACCGAGGTGTGGGTGAAGGCCGCCGGGTTGATGATCAACCAATCTGTGCCGTCTTGGCCGGCCTCTTGAATGCGGTTGATCAGCTCATGCTCNGCATTGGACTGAAANCAATCCANCTCAATGTCACANGTGCCGGCNAGTTGCTGCAACTGNGCNTTNATCTCNGCCAAGCTGGTGTNGCCGTANATCTCCGGCTCGCGCTGACCAAGCAAATTCAAATTGGGGCCGTGCAGAACCAGCACTTGTGTCATCGGATTACCCGCTTATCAAATTGAATGGGGATCCTCAATATTGCCGCAGATAAGCGAAAATGTCTACACGTTCGCCGAGCTTAGGCGACAGTTCTATCCTGTTATATGGGTGATTAGGTATCGGTTATTGAGCGACCAAACCACTACAAGTGCGCGGCAATGGCCTGTTCGAGCTCGCGCGCGGTGACCTCGCCCAGATGTTGCCAGCGAATCACCCCTTCTGCATCCACCAGCACCGTGTAAGGCAAGGCACCGGCCGCATTGCCCCAGCGCCGGTTGCTCTGCATCACATCGGCCTGACCATGGGCGATTGGATAATCAATGCCGAGCTCGGCAATAAACGCCGCCACCGGCTCGGGCTCATCAATGGCCAAGCCCACCACCACCAAGCGACCTGAATGGCGCTCACTGATGGCTTGAAGGGCCGGCATTTCGCGTCGACATGGCGCACACCAGGTGGCCCAGAAGTTGACCAACATGGCTTGGCCAGCGAAGTCATCGGCGCTGATCTGACCGCCATTCTGCTTACTGTTTAGGGCGGCATGCACAAAACCCGGTTGCGGGTCGCCCACGGCCGCACCCACGGTGCCCGGCGCGGGCGGTGGCTCGCGTGTAAACCATGACACGCCAGCGCCCAAAGCAATGCCGATCGCAGCGGCAATCAGTAAGCGCCCAAACAAGCTCATCGAGCCTGATCCAGCACGGCTGCAAAGCGGGCCGGCGCCATAAACCCGAAGCTGCGCAACTCGCTGCGCTCCACCCCTTGGTTAAAGAACAAATAGGCCGGCGGGCCGATCAGGCCAAACGCTGACAACATGGCCTGATCGTCAGCGGTGTAGGCCGTGACATCCATCTTGAGCAGCGTAAAGTTGGCCAAGCGCTCGACCACTTGCGGGTCAGGGAAGGTGCGGCGCGCCATGCGCACACAATCCACGCACCAATCGGCATAGACATCAAGAAAGGTCGGCCCCGGAGCCGTGGCCAGCGCTTCTTCCAACTCATCGAGAGTGTTGACGACCCGAAACTCAGGCGCGCTCACCGTGGCTGCACTGCCCCCACCACTCAGGTGATGCAGCGGCCGCGTCCAATCCTGCCCCCCTGACAGCGCGCCAATCAGCTGCGCGCTGCCGCCGATCAATAACACCACGCCGAGTGCCTGCCACAGCCGCTGCCAACCCGCGGCGTCGCTATCCAGTCGCGTCAAGGCACCCAAGTACACGGCGCAAGCAATGGCCAGTGCGCCCCAGCCCAGCATGGTCACCGCTGGCGGCACAATGCGCTCCAACATCCAAATCGCCAGCGCCAGCAAGCCAATCCCAAACACGGCCTTGACCGCACTCATCCAAGCGCCTGCCCGCGGCAGCAATTTGCCCGCTGAAGTGCCCCAGACCACCAAGGGAATGCCCATGCCTAGCGCCATAGAAAACAAGGCGGCACCCCCCAGCACGGCATCACCGGTTTGGCCGATGTAAATCAGCGCACCCATCAAGGCCGGTGCCACACAAGGCCCAACGATCAGCGCCGACAGCGCCCCCATGATGCCAGCCCCCATCAGCGTGCCGCCCTCAGCGCGGTTAGAGAGTTGGTTTAGGCGCGTCTGCCAAGAAGCCGGCAACTGCAGCTCATAAAACCCGAACATGGCCAGCGACAGGACAACAAACAATAGGGCAAAACTGCTCAGCACCACCGGATGCTGGAACACCGCCTGCAAGTTCTGACCAAACATCCCAGCGACCACACCAAAGGCGGTGTAAACCAAAGCCATGGCCAAGACATACACCACAGAAAGGCGGAAGGCGCGACCGGTGGTGACCTGATCGCCCTCGCCGGCAATCAACCCTGACAAGATTGGCACCATGGGAAACACACAGGGGGTGAAAGCCAGCAACAGCCCAGCCACCAGAAACAAACTCAAGGCCAACAGCGGCGTGCCTGACAGGGCGGCCGCCAAGCGGTCCTGCTCGGCCACCGGTGCCTGTGGCGGTGCGGACACTGGGGCGGCAGTGGCTGGTTCAGCACTGCCGTCAACGTCGGCAAAGTTCAGGGTCAGGGTTTGGCGATGGGGCGGGTAACAGACGCCCAGATCGGCGCAGCCTTGCGAGCGGATGCGCAAGGTGTGCGCTCCGGCGCTGGCGCGAACAATCGGCACCACCACCTCCACTTCGTGTCGATAGGTTTCGGTTTCACCAAAAAACTCATCGACCGTCATTTCGCCCGGCGGGATCTGCGGCTTGGCCAACACCAAACCATCGCCCTCAGCCTCGATTTCGAAAGCGTGCCGATACAGGTAGTAGCCGTCAGCAATCGTCCAGCGCAACACCACCACATCATCAAAGACCGCGCCATCGAGGGCGAAAGCCTGCTCGACCGGTAGCAAGTCGTCCATGGTGATCTGCGCGGACGTGGGCGACCACAAACCACAAGCCAGTATCGCCCACAGGCCAATCAAACCCTTACGCATCATCCTCTCCATTCATCCAGCCCTCAGCCCAAGCCAAATAATCGGCAGCGCCATCGGTGACCGGCCAAGCCAGCAACTCTGGCACCTCATAAGGATGCGCCTCAGCCAGGTGCGCCTTCAGCGCGGCCAAGCGGGCCGGTGCGGTTTTGATGGTTAATACATACTCTGAAGCCTGCTCAACGCGGCCCTGCCACGGATACACCGACTCAACCGGCGCTGAGATGCTGACGCAGGCCGCCAATCGCTGCGCCACCAGCGATTGCGCCAGCGTGCGGGCGCTGTCTAGGTCGGCACAGCTGGTCTGAGCGATCATTAGTGTGGTCATTGGCCCAGTCATCAACCTAGTCTAGCGCGAATAATGTGCACGCCACCTCTTGAAATGCGGCCTAGCAATCTCCATCTCCCCCTTGCGTCGCAAGTATTCAGCCCGCCGTGGTGGGTTAATTGCTTGCTTAACACTTTGAAAAATTTATTGAATTGTGTTTTTTGAAATTGGGAGAACAATCCATGAAACTGCGTCCCCTGCACGACCGCGTCATTGTCAAGCGCGTTGAAGAAGAGCGCACCAGCCCTGGTGGCATCGTCATTCCCGACAGCGCAACCGAAAAGCCCATCCGTGGCGAGGTGCTGGCTGTTGGCAACGGCAAGATCCTTGAGAACGGCGACCAAAAGGCGCTGGACGTCAAGGTGGGCGACACGGTGCTGTTCGGAAAGTATTCCGGCACTGAAGTCAAAGTCGATGGTGAAGAACTGCTGGTGATGCGTGAAGACGACATCATGGCCATCATTGAGTCCTGATTCAACCCATTCAATTTGCGTAATTTGCGAAAGGAAGATTGACCATGAGTGCTAAAGAAGTCCGTTTTGGAGAAGACGCCCGTAATCGCATCCTGAGAGGGGTCGATACGTTGGCGCGTGCGGTCAGTGTGACCCTCGGCCCGAAAGGCCGCAACGTAATCTTGGAAAAGAGCTTCGGTGCGCCGACCATGACCAAAGATGGGGTCTCGGTGGCCAAAGAAATCGAGCTCGAAGACAAGTTTGAGAACATCGGTGCGCAGATGGTCAAAGAGGTTGCTTCCCAGACCTCTGATGCAGCCGGTGACGGCACCACCACGGCGACCGTGTTGGCCCATGCCATGCTGCGCGAGGGCCTCAAGTCAGTGGCCGCCGGCATGAACCCCATGGACCTCAAGCGCGGCATCGACAAGGCCGTCATTGCCGCCACCGAAGAACTGAAGAAGCTGTCCACGCCATGCACCGATGACAAAGCCATCGCGCAGGTCGGCACCATCTCTGCCAACTCTGATGAAGAGATTGGTCAGATCATTGCCGAAGCCATGGCCAAAGTCGGCAAAGAAGGCGTGATCACCGTTGAAGAAGGTCAGTCACTGCAAAACGAACTCGACGTCGTCGAGGGCATGCAGTTCGATCGTGGCTACCTGTCGCCCTACTTTGTGACCAACCAGCAAACCATGCAAGTGGAGCTGGAGAACCCCTACATCCTGCTGCACGACAAGAAGATCTCCAACGTGCGTGAGATGCTGCCGCTGCTCGAAGGCGTGGCAAAGGCGGGTCGTAGCCTGTTGATCGTGGCTGAAGATGTGGAAGGCGAAGCGCTGGCCACCCTGGTGGTCAACAACCTCCGTGGCATCGTCAAGGTCGCGGCCGTCAAGGCCCCTGGCTTCGGTGATCGCCGCAAAGCCATGTTGGAAGACATGGCTGTTCTGACTGGTGGTCAGGTGATCTCTGAAGAGGTCGGCCTGAGCCTTGAGAAGGCCGACTTGGACAGCTTGGGTTCTGCCAAGAAAATCCAGATCACCAAGGAAAATACCACTGTCATCGATGGCGCTGGCGATGCCTCAGCCATTGAAGGCCGTGTCGGTCAGATCCGTGCTCAAGTTGAAGAAGCCACCTCTGACTACGACCGCGAGAAGTTGCAAGAGCGTGTCGCCAAGTTGGCCGGCGGTGTGGCGGTCATTAAAGTGGGCGCAGCCACCGAAGTGGAAATGAAAGAGAAGAAGGCCCGCGTTGAAGACGCCCTGCACGCGACCCGTGCGGCGGTGGAAGAAGGCGTGGTACCGGGTGGTGGCACCGCCTTGATTCGTGCACTGAGCGCAAACGACGACCAGAGCGTGGGCATTCGCATCGCCATGCGCGCCATGGAAGAGCCGCTGCGTAAGATCGTCTCCAACTCGGGCGGTGAGCCCTCTGTGGTGCTGGCCAAAGTGATGGAAGGCAAAGGCAACTTTGGCTACAACGCGGCCACCGGCGAGTTTGTCGACATGATCGAGGCCGGCATCTTGGATCCTACCAAGGTGACCCGCTCTGCCCTGCAGAACGCAGCCTCCGTGGCTGGCCTGATGATCACCACCGAGGCCGCCATTGCTGAACTGCCGCAGAAAGACGAAGGCGGCCCAGGCGGCCACCATGACATGGGCGGCATGGGTGGCATGGGTGGCATGGGCGGCATGATGTAAAGCCGCGGTTCATCCACCGCTTCAAGAAAGACCTCAGCCCCGGCTCCGGCCGGGGCTTTTTTATGCTCGCTCACAGCACACATGAGTGCAGTAACTTGTGTAGATTAGAGCCATGCGACGACCTGTAACTGGACTGCACCCCGACGACTTGCCCACCCTCAGTCGCTATGCGGAGGAAGCCGTGCGGCGCAATCCAGACTTGCTTGAGCGCGCACTGAGCCAAACGCTGTTACCGCCCAACACAAATCAAACCGATTTTCTTGCTGCATTGCGACGCTATCGCCATGGTCGCTCCATCGCGATCTTGTGGGACGACCTGCGTGGCACCCAATCCGTCAATGCCACCTGTGAGGCCATCTCCACACTGGCCACAGAATGCTTGAACTTGGCTTTGGAAGAAGCCGAGCAGCACGTCAAGGCTGTGCATGGTGAGCTGTTAACCGAAGACCGACAACCCATCCGGCTGAGCATTCTTGGCCTAGGCAAGCTCGGCGGCAACGAGCTCAATTTCAACTCCGACATTGATGTGGTGCTGACCTATCGCGGACACGGCCAGAGTACGGGCCGGCGTGCCCTCGAGGCCAGCCAATACCTAACCCAAGTAGCACGGCGTTTGATTGAATCTCTGGATGCCGTCACCGAGGCAGGTCGGGTATGGGTGGTCGACACGCGCTTGCGCCCGTTTGGCAGCGCCGGCGCCCTGGTTTGGTCGAACGCCGCCATGGAAACCTACTTTGTCAATGAGGGCCGCACGTGGGAGCGCTACGCCTGGCTCAAGGCGCGCCCCATCGCCGGCGATCTGGCCGCCGGTGAAGCGCTGATCGAGGCCCTGCAGCCGTTTATTTTTCGCCGCTATCTGGACTACGGCATCTTCGACAGCCTTCGCCAACTGCATCAACGCATTGATGCCAACAGCCGCGCTGATCATGTTGAAGACATCAAGCGCGGCCCCGGCGGCATCCGCGAACTGGAGTTTCTGGTGCAAAGCATGCAGATCCTGCGTGGGGGTCGCGAACCCAGTTTGCGCCAAGCAGGCTTTATGGCCGCCCTGCAAGCGTGCCTAGCCAGCACGTTGATTGAGGCATCCGAGGGTCACGCACTGGCTGAGGCGTATCAGTTTCTGCGCCTACTCGAGAACCGACTACAAGCCATGACCGGCCGGCAACAGCATCACCTGCCCACCAACCCCGCCGATCAAGCGCGACTCGCTCGGTTGATGGCCACGGCCGACTGGGCCACTTTGAAACAAGAAATCGATCACTATCGGCAGCAGGTGCATCACCGCTTCCAGCATCACTTTTCTCGCGAGACCGTCCCAGTACCCACCACGACGTTGACTTGGCCACCCTCGGCGCAGTGGGCTCAACAACTGACCGTCTTGCATGATGATCCAGCCGAGGCCCAGGCCGTTGCCGAGTCTCTACAACAGTTGGCTGATCGTATGGCTAAGCGGCCGATCAGTGCCGAGGCACGGCGGCGACTGGAAGCCCTGATGCCAGCGCTGATCGAGCAGCTGTTCAAGGGTGATCATCCCGCGCAGGGCTTGACCGCCTTGTGTGACTTGGTTGATCAGATCGTGCAGCGCTCGGCCTATCTGGCCTTGTTGGTGGAACGGCCTGAGGTGCTGACACGGGTCATTGATGTGTATCGGCGCAGCCCACCGCTGGCGGCTTGGATCACCGCCTCGCCACAACTTTTGGACGATTTGCTGGCCCCCACTGACGACATTGCTTTGGCACCGCCAAAGCCCGATCCGAATGACGCCGAGGGCAGCCTATATGCGCTGGCACGTTGGCGCCGAACACAAACGGTGCGTTTTGGGCTGGCCGAGCTGGATGGCCGCCTGACCGCCACGCAAGTCAGTGCCGCACTCACCGATGTGGCTGAGCGCTGTCTTGAGTTCGCCCTGCGCTTGTTGGATCCGCAGCCTGGCGCCGCAGCGCCCGCGGTGGCCATCATTGCCTACGGCAACGCCGGCGCTCGGCAACTGCACTATGCGTCAGACTTGGACCTGGTCTTTTTGCATGATCAAGACCCGCCGCCCGTGCGGCTGGTGCAGCGTCTGATCAGTTGGATGCAGTTGCCATTGCCCGATGGGCGGTTGTTTGAGATCGACACGCGACTGCGCCCCAACGGCCGAGCCGGCTTGCTGGTCAGTACCATGGCACAGTTTGAGCGCTACCAACGCGAGCAAGCTTGGACCTGGGAGCACCAAGCCCTGATCCGAGCCCGCTGTGTGGCGGGTGACCGCACACTGGGTGAGCGCTTTGAGGGCATCCGCCGCACCATTTTGAGCCAAGCCCGCGACGCTGGCGACACGCGCAGCGCGTTGCTGAGCATGCGTGACAAGCAGCGCCAGGGTCGCCAAGAATCAGCCCTGACCGCCAACATGACAGACTTGCAGGTGATCAGTGAATTGGGGGTACTGACGCATGCACACCAGCACCCCAGCTTGCTCGACCACCGCCAGATTCCGGACCAATTGCACGCCTTGGGCGCCTGCGGTGGACTGCCGCCTGAGCAGGGGCAGATTCTAAGTGAGTGTTGGCAGACGCTGGTGGCCTTGCGTCATCAGCACTGGTTAAGTGGCCAGCCTGAGCCCGCCGAGGTGCCTAGCACGGTGACCGATGCAATTCAGCGCTACTGGCGCAGCCTGCGCTGAGTCGCGGCCTCAGTCTTCGATGTGCGCCACGTAGGCGTCGTTGTCCATCAGGTCTTTGAGTTGCGCCTCATCATCGAGGCGTAGGCTAAACAGCCAGCCATCGTTATAGGGGTCGGTGTTCACCAACTCGGGCGAGTCAGCAAGGCTGTCATTGATGGCCACAACCGTGCCAGAAACCGGGGCATAGACATCGGAGGCGGCTTTGACCGACTCAACCACCGAACAGGCATCACCCTGCATGAGCGCCTCGCCCTCAGAAGGCAGCTCGACAAAGACCAGATCACCCAACTGGGCTTGAGCGTGATCGCTGATGCCAACGCGCACTACGCCATCCTCTGCGGGGCTGACCCACTCGTGGCTCTCGGTGTAACGCAGTTCGGAGGGTGTCTCACTCATGCCTGATTCCTTACGCTAATCGTTGCGGTCAGGACATAGTGTAGCGGATCAAATTGGCTTTTGGATAGCCCGCCCTTAGGTAAGGTGCCGGCAAGCACAGGCGCGCATGTTGCGCCAGTGGCTGATGATCAGCCCGACGCCGCCCAGCGTGGTCAACAGCGCCGCCATTTCATGGCTGATCACACTGATTTCTAACACCGCGGCCACCACCACCGTCGCCAGTCCGATCAGCCCCGGCCACAGCAAGGCCATGTTGCGGTGATGCAAAAAGCCGCGACGAAAGGCCAGCAAACTCAACGGCACGACAACCGCTAACAGGAACAAATGAAAACCCTCAGTGCCCCACAGCCATAGGTTGAGGCTGGGTGAGAACAGCACCAACAACGGCACGCTCAGGCAGTGCACCACACACAGTGCCGAGACGCCAATGGCGGCCTTATCGAGCTTGATGTGCTCGCCATTGCCGACACCCGCCTCTGCCTCTGCCGTGGCGCCTGGGTGAAGGGGTTGTTCAGGGGGTAAAGCCATCCATCTGTCCTGTCATATTTTGAAACACTATAACAAGCTCTATCTGTAATGTGTTCGCTTTGTTGCCAGCATTCTTTGCAACACGCGCTTTGCGTTACCATCACCAGCATAGGTTTCCAAGCCGCCAACGCATCGTACCCGCATTATGAGCCCGACGGTCACCCCCATTGTTCCCGCTGCAGTCCATTGGCAGGGCGCGACACCCAGTTCCGTGCAGTATGGTGATGTCTATTTCTCAGCCGATCACGGCCCGGCTGAATCTCAACATGTGTTTATTGAAGGCAGTGCGTTGCCTGATCGTTGCCGCGCGCTGCGCAGTGGCCAACAGCTAACCATCGGCGAACTGGGTTTTGGTACCGGCCTCAACCTGCTGCAGGCGGCGCAGTGTTTTCTCGAACAGGCGCCAGCTGACAGTTTTTTACACTTTCACTCGGTCGAGTTGCATCCCCTGTCTAAGTCAGCCTTGCAGCAAGCCCTCTGTCACTGGCCCGAACTGAGTGCGCTGGCGCAGGCCTTGCTGACCGAATACCCACCACCCATCCATGGCCATCACCGCTTCCCGCTGCACCCACGCATTGAGGTCACCTTAATGTGGGGCGATGCCCTGCAGTGTTGGCGCCAGCACGACGCCCGCGTTGACGTCTGGTTTTTGGATGGCTTTGCGCCAGCCTGCAACCCCGGCATGTGGACGGCTGAACTGTGTCAGACCTTGGCTCAACATTCTGCGGCCGGCGCCACGCTGGCTTCATTCTCGGTCGCCGCCATGGTGCGGGCGCATTTAACTGAAGCTGGGTTTAGTGTGCAGCGGCGCCCCGGTTTTGGCCGCAAGCGCCATGCCCTGACTGCTCATTGGCCGGGTGTACCCAGCTATCCCCGCCGAACATGTGGCCATGCCTTGGTGGCTGGCGCCGGCATTGCTGGTGCCACCACGGCCCGGGCGCTGGCCGAACGCGGCTGGCAAGTCACGGTGTTGGAGGCCGAAGCGGTGGCCAGTGGCGCCTCAGGCAATGTGGCGGGCGTCATCTACAGCACACCCAGCCCGCATCTGCACGCACAGAACCGGTTTTATCAGCAGACCCTGTGGCGGGCGCTACGCTGGTTGCACCGCCACCGCTTTCAGACCGATCAACTGACCGATGTGATCTTGCATTTGGTCGAGCCACGGCGGCGACGCAATGCCCTACAGGCCGCCGCCACGGGCGCCTGGCCGATCGAACAACTGATCATTGAGGGTGCGCAACAAGCGCGACTGGTGGGCGCCGGTTACATCCAACCGAAACGATGGTGTCAGCACCTACTCAATCACGACAACATCGAGTGTGTTTACACCACCGTTCAGGCCTATCACTGTGCTACTGATGGGGTGAAAGCCACCACCGCCGATCAGACACATGAAGCCCATGCACTGATCCTTTGCACGGCCGAAGCCACTTTGAAGTTCGCTGGCTTAGCTGATTTGCCACTGCGGGCCATGCGTGGGCAAGTCAGCCATTGTCGTGCCACCGCAGAAAGCCTGGCCTGGCGCCAAGCGACTTGTCATCGCGGCTACCTGACGCCTGCCATAGACGGCGTCCACTGCGTGGGCGCCACCTTTGATTTGCACAACCAACATCAGGGCACGCACCCCGGGGATGACCTCGACAACCTCGCGCTACTCAAGACCCACCTGCCAGAGGCCTGGCATGCCTTGGGTGGTGATACCATTGAGGTGGTGGGTCAGCGCGCCGCCTACCGCTGTCAAAGCCCGGATCGCCTACCCTTGTGCGGCGCAGTACCAGGCCAACCCAGCGTCTTCCTCAATGTTGCCCACGGCAGCCGTGGCCTGACCCACACCCCGTGGTGTGCCGACGCCCTGGCTGATCAACTGACTGGACTGGGCACGGGCGGTGAAGTAGAGGTACTGGCCGCGCTCGATCCCAGTCGCTATCTGCAACCGTTGTCCGTACACTCCCCATGATGGACCCGCGTACGCCTACTCATGATCCAATGACCCTGGCTGTTTTCGGTGATCCGATCAGTCACTCGCGCTCACCATGGATCCATCAGGCCTTTGCCATGCAACGCATGGCGCAAGATCCCACATTCGCTGTGGACTACCGCGCCATTCAATGCAGCCTAGACCAATTACCACTCGCGTTGGCCGCCTTCCGCGCCCGAGGCGGCCATGGCCTGAATGTGACCCTGCCGCTCAAGCAGGCCGCAGTCGCGCACTGTGCCTCGCTGTCTAAGACCGCGCAGGCCAGTACTGCCGTCAACACCCTGGTGTGGCGTGACGCGCAGCAGGGCTGGCATGGCGATAACACTGATGGACCAGGCCTACTCAATGACCTAGACCGTCACGGCGTGATGCTGCGTGGGAAACGACTATTAATGATCGGCGCTGGCGGCGCCGCAGCCGGGGTGTTGCCATCGCTGATTGGCGCACAGCCTGCAGCCCTATCGATCGCCAACCGCAGTCTTGAGCGCGCACAACAGCTGTGCACTCGACATGCCACATCAAAGCTGCCGCTACAAGCAGTGCCGCTGGACAGCCACCCCAATGGGCTTCCGTTCGATGTGGTGATTCAAGCGACCAGTGCCGGGCACAGCCAGGCGTCCGTGCCGCTGTCAGCCGCTTGGCTGAATAATCAAGCGGTGGTCTATGACCTCAACTATGGCGCGGCCCATCAGCCGGTGGCGCAATGGGGTCAGCAGCGCGGCCACGCCGTGCACGATGGCCTCGGCATGTTGGTTGAACAGGCCGCTTTGTCATTTGAGTTGTGGACGGGTTGGCGGCCAGACACGCAGCCTGTGCTCACCGCCTTGCGGCAGCAACTTAATTCACCAGCGTAACCGGCGAGCAGGTGTGACGCACCACCTTGTCTGAGACACTGCCCAGCAATAGAGACTTCAGACCAGACTGGCCACGACGCCCCATGACCAGCAAGGTCTGCGGATCATCACCAAGCACATCGATCAAGGTCTCGGCGACATCGCCCATCAGCGCCGAGCGCTCAATGGGCTGATGGCAGCCGGCAGTGGCCGCCTCGACCGCCGCAAACGCATCTTGTCCGGCTTTTTTGCGCACCTCCGCCAGGGCCTCAGCACTGATCCCGAGCGCACCGTGCTGATCATAGTGCGACACCGGCAGCACATGCACCAGCCGCAAGGGCGCTTGATGCAGTTCCGCCAACTCGGCGGCCAAGGCGGTGGCGCGTTGGCTGCCCTCTGAGCCATCGACGGCGACCACCACGCGTTGAATCACTGAATTCGTCATTGTTGGGACTCCTATGGCTTAAACACCAAACACAACTAGCATATCAAGCTCAATCCAAACCCGGCACCGAGATCCATTCACGCTCGCCTTCCCCATGATCAATCATCGCCGTTAGCTCGCCACCCCAAACACAGCCGGTGTCCAAACCCACCAGGCTGCGGCGCTGTACCAATCCCAACATCGACCAATGACCAAATACCAGTGTCCACGCTTTCCAGTCGGCATGACGGTACTCAAACCAGGGCCGAAAGCCAACGCGTTTTTTCTTTGACACGCGCTCACCATCCAAATCCAGCCGGCCTTTGCCATCACACCAGCGCATGCGTGTTAACACGTTGGTGATGGCACGCAACTGCTTGAAATGGGGTTGGCCAGGCCGCCAGCGACGCGGACGGTTGCCATACATGTGGCTGAAATAAGCCTCAGCGTCATGACGCAGGGCCTCGGTGACTTCGACCGCACGCAGCATGGCTTGCTCAGGACGCCAACGTGGATCAATGCCGGCGTGCACCATGGCCAGTTGACGGGCCGGGTCTTGCCAAATCAGCGGCCGATGGCGCAGCCAGGTCAGCAGCATTGGGCCATCTTCGGCCTCAATGATGCGATCAAAATCAGGCTGGCGGCGGGGGCGCTTGGGCTGACCATGCGCATAGGCGAGCAAGTGCAGATCATGATTGCCCAACACCACTTCAGCGGCCTCGCCCAGCCCGTGCACCAAGCGCAGCACTGCCAAGGAGTCGGGGCCACGGTTAACCAGATCGCCCACCAACATCAAACGATCGGCGCTGGGATCAAACCGCACGGTATCGAGCAACTGCTGCAATGGCTGATCACAGCCATGCACATCACCGACAAAAATCAACCGCTGCGCGCTCAAGACCGAGGTTCAAGTTCTATGAATTGCAGGGCATAGGCATTGGCGTCATCGGCCGGGCGGCTGCGATGCCGCATCAGCCGCCAACGCGGCCAGTCAATCTCAGGGAAGTGGGTGTCGCCGTCGATGTCGGCATCGATCAGCGTCAGCACCAACCGTGTCGCTTGCGGCAGCGCCTGTCGGTAGATTTCACCGCCACCGATGACCATCACCGCCGACTCGTCTCCACAGGTGGCCAGCGCCGCATCCAAGCTGCCATGGCACTCTACCCCCTCTGGCAAGGTCGGCACACTGCGACTGATCACCAAGTTGCGGCGGCCAGGCAATGGGCGACCGATGCTGTCCCAGGTGCGCCGCCCCATGATGACGGGGTGACCCAGCGTCACTGCTTTGAAATGCGCTAAGTCGGCCGGCAGGTGCCACGGCATGCCGCCCTCGCGCCCGATCACTCGGCCACGCGCCATCGCTGCCACCAAGGTGATGTCTATACCGCCACCTGTGCGCGAATCGCTGGCCATGGGTCGTACTCCGTCAACGTGAAGTCCTCAAAACGAAAAGCATCCAAGGACTGAATCGCTGGGTTGAGGTGCATCCTTGGTAATGGGCGTGGGCTGCGCTGCAGTTGCAACTGCACCTGCTCGAGGTGATTGTCATAAATGTGGACATCGCCGAAGGTATGAATGTAATCACCCGCTTGCAAGCCCGTCACCTGCGCCACCATCATGGTCAACAGCGCATAGGAGGCAATATTGAAAGGTACGCCGAGAAAACAGTCGGCCGAGCGCTGATACAACTGGCAGCTCAGACGGTCTTCGGCCACATAAAACTGGAACAGACAGTGGCAAGGTGCCAGTGCCATGCGCCCGGCTTTGACGTTATCCTGCGGCGACATCGATTCGTCAGGTAAATCCACCGGATTCCAGGCCGAGATGACATGGCGACGTGACTGCGGACGCTGACGGATCTGCTCAACCACTTCCGCCAACTGATCAATGCGAGCCCCGCTGGGTGTTGGCCAAGAGCGCCACTGGCTGCCATACATCGGGCCCAGCGCGCCGGTCTCGTCGGCCCACTCATCCCAGATGCTGACGCCCACCTCATTGAGGGTGCGCACATTGCTGTGACCGGCCACAAACCACAGCAGCTCATGAATGATGGATTTAAGGTGCACTTTTTTGGTGGTCACCAACGGGAAGCCGTCGGCCAAATTAAACCGCAGTTGATGACCGAAGATAGAGCGCGTGCCCGTGCCCGTGCGATCGGGCCGATGCACACCCTCGTCCAGAATCAATTGCAACAAATCCAAATAGGCCTTCATGTGTGCTTCCTCATCACTGCGGCTGAGCCCGGTAAGCCCTCACCACCAGACCCAAACCCATCAAGATCATCGGCAAAGACAGCAACTGCCCCATGGTCAGTACGCCGCCGAACAAAAAGCCAAGGTGGGCATCAGGCTCGCGGAACAGCTCACCCAGTGAGCGCAACACGCCGTAACCGATCAGAAATACACCACCCACGGCACCCACTGGCCGCGGCCGGCTGGAGTACAGCCAAATCACCGCGAACAAGAGCAAGCCCTCTAGGCCAGCCTGATACAGCTGAGAGGGATGGCGCGTCAAGCCGTCATTGGCCGAGGCAAACACCATGCCCCAAGGCACATCGGTAACCCGGCCATACAGCTCTCCGCCGATGAAGTTGCCGAGCCGACCGGCCGCCAACCCCAGCGGCACCAGCGGCGCGACAAAATCGCCCAGACGCAAGAACCCGCAGCCGAGCTGACGGCCATAGGCCCACAGCACCACCAACACCCCAATCAAGCCACCATGAAAACTCATGCCGCCGTCACGGATGCGCAACACCAAGAGTGGGTCGCGCAAGAGCTCGGCCGGCACATAAGCCAGCACATAGCCCAGTCGGCCACCGACGACCACGCCGACCACACCCCAAAACAGCAAGTCACCGACCTGTTGGGCGGTTAATGGGCTATCGGACCGATGACTGCGCAGGGTACCCAGCAGCCAGAACATCGCAAACGCAACCAGATACATCAGGCTGTACCAGTAGATCGAGAACCCGCCGACGCTAAAAGCAATGGGGTCTAGGTTATGAATCAGTGGCGCGCTGCTCATGGCCCTATTGTAGTCCCCCACACCGCAAACACGCGTCCGAATGCGGTTTGGCCGTAGAATGGCAGCCATGAGCCTAATGTTGCCCAACGCACACGCCCTTGGCGTCTTACTGCTGGTGCTGTTTGCGCTGTTTTTGTTCTCGCGCGACCGTATCCCGTTGGAGACCAGTGCACTCATTGTTCTGGCCGTGCTCACGCTGGGTTTTGAGCTATTCCCATTCGTCAGTGCGGACGGGCGGCCGCTAAGTCCGGTCGATTTTTATTTGGGCTTTGGCCACCAAGCGCTGGTAGCGGTCTGTGCACTGATGATTTTGGGTGAGGGCCTAGTGCGGACCGGCGCCTTGGAGCCCGTGGGCCGATTCCTCACCATCATTTGGCGCAAATCACCTAGCCTGTCGCTGCTGGTGACGCTGCTGGTTTGTGCGGTACTCAGTGCCTTCATCAACAACACGCCGATTGTTGTCATGCTGTTGCCAATCCTGATCGGCGTGGCCTTGCGCACAGGCGAGTCGCCATCCAAATTGCTTTTGCCCGTCGGGCTGATCAGTATTGTCGGTGGCATGGCAACAACCATTGGCACTTCGACCAACCTACTGGTGGTTGGTGTGGCCGCGGACATGGGCGTGGCGACCTTCAGCATGTTTGATTTTGTTGTGCCTGCTGCCATCGCGGGGGGCGTGGCCGTGCTGTATCTGTGGTTGCTTGCCCCACGCATCCTACCTGAACGCGAAGTGCCGATGACCGGCTCAGTCAGTCGCGTCTTCACCGCACAGATCCGACTCAGTCGAGACAGCAATGCGGTGGGCAAGGATTTGGCTGATGTGATTGAACTGTCGGCCGGCAAGCTGAAAGTGGAAAAGATTCAGCGCGGCTCATCGAATGTTTTCATTACGCCACTGCCTGATGTGGTGCTTAAAACCGGCGACCGCATTACCACCACCAGCACACAAGACGAGTTGCGTGAGTTTGCCCGCCTACTGGGGGGCAAACTGTTTTCCGGAGACATTGAGGTGGACGATGACCACCCGTTTGAGGATGACAGCCAAAATCAAATCATCGCCGAGGTGGCGATCACGCCCTCATCAAGACTGGCTGGCATGCGAATCAGCCGCGCACGCCTGCTGTCTCGCCACAAACTCCGACTGCTGGCCCTGCACCGCCTTGAACAGGGTGCCGCCGCGCAAACCGGCCGCACCACCGGCCTCGAAAATACAGTGCTGAAGTCAGGCGATGTGTTGTTGGTTCAAGCCAGCCCCAAGGCACTGGCCGCACTCAAAGAAGGCGGTGATTTTTTGGTCTTGGATGGCAGTGTTGATCTACCCAAAACCAGCAAAGCACCCCTGGCTTTGGCCATTATGGTTGCCGTTGTTGCCATCGCCGCACTGGGTTTGGTGCCCATTGCCGTCAGCGCCGTGGCAGGTGTCCTTCTGCTGCTCACCACTCGCTGCCTGTCGTGGCAAGAGGCCATGAATGCCTTGTCGGTGCAAATCATCATGATCATTGTTGCCAGCTTGGCACTCGGCATGGCACTAATGCGAACCGGTGGGGCGGATTGGATCGCACAAGTGTTTCTGGCTCTGAGCTTTGGGGTGCCTGGTTTTGTCATTTTGGGAGCATTAATGTTGGCCATGGCGGCCCTCACCAATGTGGTCTCTAATAACGCAGCGGCAGTGATCGGCACCCCAATCGCGATCAGTTTGGCGCAACAACTGATGTTGCCAGCCGAGCCCTTTGTATTGGCCGTGCTATTCGGCGCCAACCTCAGCTTCGCAACGCCGATGGCCTATCAGACCAATTTGCTGGTCATGAACGCCGGTGGCTATCGTTTCAATGACTTTGTGCGAGTTGGATTGCCGCTTATGCTATTGCTGTGGCTGGTGCTGACCATCACGCTGACCTATGCCTACCAAATCCGCTTCTAGGCGGCGTTGCATGGGCCTGACATGGGCCTTGGCTTTGAGCATCACCCTCATGGGCGTCAACGTCCATGCCGCCCCGCGCACCCTCTCCCTCGCCCCCCACCTCACCGAGCTGGTCTANGCAGTNGGCGGNGAGGCGGCNTTGGTTGGGGTGGTGGAATGGAGCGATTACCCTGCTGCAGCGCTTCTGCAGCCAAGGATTGGCGATGCCTTCCGCCTTGATTTGGAGCGCATTGTCGGCGTCCAAGCAGAACAGGCCTTAGCCTGGGTTGGTGGCACACCCCCTGAGGCGGCGCGACGGCTGGAGCAACTGGGGTTGACGGTGCATTGGATCGAAACTCGGACGTTGGATGACATTGGCCAAGCCATGCGTCAGATCGGCGCGGCGCTTGATGCTGAGGAAGCAGCAGATACAGCAGCTCGTGAATTCAGTAAAGCCGTGGCAGCACGCCGGCAGCAACACCCA
>SL_7KL_010_BRINEDRAFT_10000521_pt1 | contig 18226 bp, 16 predicted proteins | sample SodLak_010_BRINE_FD_10663 | JGI IMG/M metagenome (IMG submission 10663)
TGTCGCTCGTGCAGGCGTTCCACCTCGAGCGCAACGATCTCAGCCAGATCAGATGCCGTTCCGGTGCCCATGAACGCCCCATCGCGCGCTTCCCCTTCCTCGCCGCTCTCGTTTTCGCGAAGGCTGCGCGCGAGTTTGTCCTCGAGCATGGTCAATTCCTTCAGGCAGCGGGTGAGATCGACGATGTCGCGGGCCGAAGCCGTCTCCGGCGCCGATGCCAGGGTCGACAGACGCGCGGCCACGAAGGCGCGCAATTCCCCGGCCAGAGCCTGCGCACCGCAATCCACCCGCGCGGGCTCGGTGCAGAGCGAAGCCGCCGGCGCATCGAAGGCGGCGAGAAACAGCCCGAGCGCCCGCGCCGTCGGCGCCTTGCCGCGCTCGGCCCAGCCGGCACCGCGCCGAAACCGCGTGAAGGCGTCCGTCTCCATTCCGAGATAAGCCGCGATGCGCCGGCCGGAGCCGATGCCGTTCTCATAGGCGAAACGCGCCAGCACACGCGAAGGCGCATCCGCCGCAGCGGAAGGTGCAGTCATCGCGGAACTCCGGAGAATGGTAGAAAAGCTGGATCAGCGGGAGACGCTGCGCCTCGGCGCAATTCCTCAACGTTCAGGATTAATTGCATAAGACCGGGGCGATGTCAATGCATATTTTCCTATTATTCCGCCCTGCACGCGTTTCACCCCGCGTCCCGACTGCTGTCGGCGCGCCCGGGGCTTGCCGAGACCGCTTCGCCAAGCCTATAAGCCGTCAGTCTTTTCACCGGTCGGCCCGGCCTGCCGGACACCTTTCACACGCGCGTCGACGAGAGCACCATGGCTGGACATTCACAGTTCAAGAACATCATGCATCGCAAGGGGCGCGCCGATGCGCAGCGCTCCAAGCTGTTCTCCAAACTCGCCAAGGAAATCACCGTGGCCGCCAAGATGGGCATGCCCGATCCGGCGATGAACCCGCGCCTGCGCGCCGCCGTCCTCGCGGCCAAGGCGGAAAACATGCCCAAGGACAATATCGAGCGGGCGATCAAGAAGTCCCAGGCCGGCGATGGCGACAATTACGAAGAGATCCGCTACGAGGGTTACGGTCCCGGCGGCGTCGCCGTCATCGTCGAGGCGATGACCGACAACCGCAACCGCACCGCTTCGGATGTGCGCTCCTACTTCACCAAATCCGGCGGCAACCTCGCCGAGACCGGCGCCGTCTCCTTCATGTTCGACCGGGTCGGCCTCGTCGAATACGAGCCCGAGCGCGCCGATGCCGAGGCCATGCTCGAAGCCGCGATCGAGGCCGGCGCCGACGATGTCGTCTCCTCCGAGAACGGCCACGAGATCTATTGCGAGCAGAGCGCCCTGAACGAGGTCACCAAGACGCTCGAAGAGCATTTCGGCGAGGCGCGCAAATCCGCCCTCGTCTGGAAGCCGCAGAACACCATCGCAGTGGATGACGAGACCGCCGAGAAACTGATGCGCCTGCTCGAATTTCTCGACAACCACGACGACGTGCAGAACGTCTTCGCCAATTTCGAGATGACTGACGAGGCGATGGCCAAGCTGTCTGCCTGACAAAATGCTGTCTGCCTGACAGAAAGCTGTCGGCCTGACGGGCGCCCCCAGGGCGCCCCGCTTCAGCGCCGGAGCAGCGCGGCATAGGTATCGAGCGTATCCGCCACCATCCGGTCGAGCGAGAAATTGCGCTCCACATGCAGCCGCGCGCGCAAGGCCAGCGATTCGCGCGCGCTCGCCCCCAGCGTCAGCGCTTCCGCGATCGCATCGGCGAGCGCTTCCGCATCGCCTGCGGGAACCCGCCAGCCGGTGCGCTCCTCGGCCATGACCTGCGGCGGCGAGAGAACCGTCTCCGGCACCGCCCCGAGATCGGAGACGACGACCGGCGTCCCCATCGCCTGCGCCTCCACCGCCGAACGCCCGAACGCCTCCGGCTCGATGGAGGGCACGGTCACGACAGAGGCCCCGAGAAACGCCGCCGGCATATCCGTGCAATGACCGACACGGCGCACAATGCCTGTCAGATCGCGTGCCGCGATCATCTGTTCGAGTTCGGCGACGTAACCGTCACGCCCCTGCGCATCCCCGGCGAGCACGAAGGCGACATCCGTCAGCCCCCAGCTCTTGAGCAGCGCAGCCGCCTCGATCAGCACCCGCTGCCCCTTCCAGCCGGTCAGCCGGGCGGCGAGCAGCACCACGCGCTCATGCGGCGCCACGCCCCATTCCCGGCGCAGATTCTCGATGCGCTCCGGCGCCACGGCGGAGGGGGCGAAGGCACTGAAATCGGTACCGCGATAGATCACCCGCAGCCGCCCCTCGGCCTGGGGGTGCATCGCCGTGATCAGCCCCGCCGTGTAATGCGAGTTGGCAATCACCACGTCGCCGCGCGCCATCACCGAATTATAGAAATTCTTCACGCCGGAACGTGCGTTGTATGAACCGTGATAGGTCGTCACGAAGGGCAGCGAGAGCGCCCGCGCGGCGCCCAGTCCGGACCAGGCCGGCGCACGCGAGCGCGCATGAATCAGATCGACGCCTTCATGCAGGCAGATCCGCGCGAGCCGCCGTACGTTCCACAGCATGGCGAACGGGTTCTTCGTATCGGCAGGGAAGCGCACCCAGTTGCCGCCCTCCGCCTGCAACTCGCCCACGAGCCGCCCGCCGCGCGTCGCGACCAGCGCACGCGCGCCGCAGGCTGCCAGAGCCGCCGCGACATCCACCGCAGTGCGCTCGGCGCCGCCGGCTTCGAGCTCGGGAATGATCTGCAAGATCGTGCGCCCGGCCAGAGGATGCCGGGGCGGCGCGGGAAACAAATCGGCGTCGGGTGGTCGCGCGGAGGTCGTCACCAGTGTATGAACCTTGTCGAGAGCATGCCACCCGTCAAATTCACGAGCGATCGTTGAGGATACGTTAAGCAATGCCGGAATTCATCACCGTGGGGAAGGGGCCGCAGGCCCGAAACATCGCCGTCGAATATCTCCCGGGCAACGGACCCTGCCTCGTCTGGCTGGGGGGATTCATGTCGGATATGCGCGGCTCCAAGGCGGAGGCCGTCGCCGATTTCGCCGCCGCGCAGGGACGCGCCTGCCTGCGCTTCGATTATTCGGGGCACGGCGAATCGGAAGGAGCGTTCGAGGACGGCACGATTTCACGCTGGTGCGAGGAAGCGCTCGCCGCCATCACCGCCCATGCGGGTGAGGCCCCGATCCTGATCGGCTCCTCAATGGGCGGCTGGATTGCGTTGCTCGCGACACGGCATCTGCGCGTGCATGACCGCCCCCGCGCGCCCTCCGGCCTCGTCCTGATCGCCCCCGCCCCGGATTTCACCGAGCGCCTGATGTGGGCCGAGTTCGACGAAGCGACCCGCAACACTATCATGAATGACGGCAAGGCCATGATCCCCTCCGAATACGACGAGACGGGCTACCCGGTCACGCGGGGGCTGATCGAGGACGGGCGCAACAATCTGATCATGGACGAGCCGATCCTCACCGGCTGCCCGGTCCACATCCTGCAAGGCATGCAGGATGATGCCGTGCCCTGGCAGCACGCCCTCGCGGCCATGGAACGCATGCCCGCCGATTCGGTGGCGATGACGCTGATCAAGGATGGCGACCACCGCCTGTCCCGTGACGAAGACATCGCCCGCCTGATTCAGGTTCTGGACGGGTTCGGCGCCGGCACCGCGTCACCCTGATCGAACCGTCAGCCTTCCGGCGGATCCGCAAAGCGCGCATCCAGTGGCACGCGCAGGGCTGTGGCGAGTTTGTTGGTCTGCGATGCAAGCGCGATGACATTGAGCAATTCGTGATATTGCGCCTCGCTCATGCCCTTGGCGCGCGCGGCGGCGGTATGTGAGCCGATGCAATATTCGCAATTGTTCGCCACCGAGATGGCGACATAGATCAGCTCCTTGGTCAGCGGATCGAGGGCGCCCGCCCCCATCACCTGCTTGACCTGGCCCCAGACGCGCTCGAGCTGGATCGGATCATGGGCCAGTGCGCGCCAGAAATTGTTCACGAAATCGCTCTGGCGCGTCTCGCGGATATCATCGAACACGGCACGCGCAGCCGGGCTCAGTTCATCATCGGAAAGCAGTTTGACGCTTGGCATGGTTATCCCTCACGCCCCGCCGTGATGGCGGGGCCGAGGGTGATTGCGCCAGTTCAGCGCGACATCGTCAAGGGCGCACCGGATTGGGAGATCGCACCGCTCATGGAACCCCGTGAAGCCTGCAGACGGGCCGCGACGGCACCGCCCTGCTTGTACAGATAGACCTCGCTGCCGCGCAGATCCCAGGCGTTGACGCTCGCCACTTCCTGGTTGCTGCAACCTGAAGCGGAGGCGCGATAGAGATCGAGCGCAGGCGTCGAGGACAAGGTCACACGGCAACTGCCGCCGCCCGGCTCGCTCGCATTCCAGGAGCCGACGAGGCTGGTGCGGCTGAGCCGACTGGGCTGCGGCGCGGGCTCGCTCAGCGCCGCCGTCTGCTGGCGATCACCGGCGGAGGCCGTACGCGGCTCCAGTTCCGGGAAATCGTCGATGCGGCCACTGCCGGGCGCGCCCAATGGCTCGGCCATGACGATGCCGGAAGGCGCGGAAGGGCCGGGCTCGAGATCACGCACCACTTCACGCTGTTGCGGCTGGCCGCCGAAGCGGGCCGTCTGGCAGGCTGCCATCACGCCGGCGAGGGCGACGACGAGGGTGAGGCGGGCCACCATCCGCCCGCTCCCGGACATGCTGACTCCCGCGAATGCAGGCGTGGTTTTTCCGGCAGTCTCTGCGATTGAATGTGTGCTCATGGCTTTCGTCCCGAATTGCCCCACCGGGTTCGATCCCGGCGCCCGTATCACCGCAACAGCCCTGCCCCGTCTGTGCCTCCGGCGCTTCCGGAGATCAGGGTTTCGGCTGGTTCGGACAGGCCGAAGGCGTGCCGCATTGTGTCCTTTGCGTAACGTCCCCGAAGGACGCTCGTTCCGGACCTGCTCAAGAAATGGCCGTTCGCGCAGAAAAACGCAAGCGCGGCCCTGCAAGAGGGCCGCACCTGTTACGCGAAAGCCGCAATTCCGAGAACCGGTCGGGACGATTCGGGCCGGGCCCGACCGAATCAGACGTGACGCTCGACCATCATCTTCTTGATCTTGGCGATCGCCTTGGCCGGGTTGAGGCCCTTGGGGCAGGCATTGGCGCAGTTCATGATGGTATGGCAGCGATACAGCCGGAACGGATCTTCCAGCGTGTCGAGCCGGTCGCCGGTACGCTCATCACGGCTGTCGGCCAGCCAGCGATAGGCGTGCAGCAGGGCTGCGGGGCCGAGGAAGCGGTCGCCGTTCCACCAATAGGACGGGCAGGCGGTGGTGCAGCAGGCGCACAGGATGCACTCGTAGAGCCCGTCGAGCTCGACGCGATCCTCCGGCGATTGCCGCCATTCGTGCTCCGGCGTCGGCGAATCGGTCTGCAGCCAGGGCTCCACCGCCGCGTGCTGGGCAAAGAACGTCGTCAGATCCGGCACCAGATCCTTCAAGACCGGCATATGCGGCAGCGGATAGATCTTGACGGTCCCGCTCGCCTTGCACTCGTCGATACCCATGGTGCAGGCGATGGTGTTCTGCCCGTCGATATTCATGGCGCAGGAGCCGCAGATCCCCTCGCGGCAGGAGCGGCGGAAGGTCAGGGTGGAATCGATNTTGCTCTTGATCCAGATCAGCGCATCGAGAACCATCGGCCCGCAATCGTCGCGATCGACATGATAGGTGTCGATGCGCGGATTGGAACCGTCATCGGGATTCCAGCGATAGATCCGGAATTCCTGCAGGTTCTTCGCCCCCTCGGGCTTCGGCCATGCCTTGCCCTCGGTGTATTGCGAGTTCTTCGGAAGGGAGAATTTGGCCATGAACTTATCCATCCAGAGGGTTGGAAGGTGAAGACGTAAAGGGCCCGGCACGATCATGCCAAGCCACCAGAGACTGGATCCGTGAAGCGTGACCAGCGGCGACCGCTTTGGATACAAACCGCTCATCGGCTGTCACGAGCAAAGCCGCATGCATTTCCGCGATTGCGAGATAAACACAATCGTAATAGCCGTGATCGAGCGCGAGCGCGTGCTCGGCAGCGCGTGTCGATGCGCCTTGCGCGGTTTCGAAGCGATCAACGAATTCCGGCAGAGCCCGGCTCGCCTCGATGAATTGCTCCGCAGGCATTTCGCCACCACGCACCTTCTTGCGCAGCGCGTGAAGCGTCTCGGCGATGAGCAGATCCGGCGCGACGAGATCTTCGGACGAAGCAAGCAGCCCCACCGCCTCATCATGCCCCGGCTCTTCCACGAACCACTTCACTGCCACGGATGCATCGACCACGATCACGCCTCTCGCTCCTCACGGAGGAGTTCAACCGCGTCCGTCTGCTTTACGCCACGCGGCGTCATCGCCGCGATTTCGTTCGCGCGCCGAATCTGAGCGGCACGCCGCACGCCATCGGAATCAGCCGGCGAACTTTTCCGCAGCGAGCGGTCGAGCAGGTCCTCGGCAAGCTGCTCCGGCGCAACGCCACGCCGCTTCGCGGCATCGGCAATCTTCGCGAGAAGATCGTCGCTAATCGCCAGCATACCCATGACCTTGCCCTCCGAAGCTCAATACACGCGCGCCTTGGGCGCGATGTACTCGATCTCGTTCGACAGGGTGTAGGCGTGAACCGGGCGGTAATCGATATTGACCGCCTTGTTCGACACATCCGCCCAGCAGAGCGTGTGCTTCATCCATTCCTTGTCGTCGCGATCGGGGAAGTCCTCGCGGGCATGGGCGCCGCGCGATTCGGTCCGGTTGGCCGCCGATTCCATGGTCACGACCGCCTGCTCGATCAGGTTCTCGTATTCGAGCGTCTCGATCAGGTCCGTGTTCCAGATCAGCGACCGGTCGGTGACGCGCACATCGTCGCTCGCCTTCCAGACCTTGTTGATCAGATTGCGGCCTTCCTCCAGAACCTCGCCGGTGCGGAACACCGCGCAGTTGTTCTGCATGGTGCGCTGCATGTCGAGGCGCAGCTCGGCCGTCGGCGTCGAGCCGTCGGCATGGCGCAGCTTGTCGAGGCGCGACAGGGCCATATCGGCGGAATTGGCCGGCAGATCCGACTGCTTCTCGCCGGGAGTGACGATCTCGGCGCAGCGCAGACCCGCCGCGCGGCCGAACACCACGAGGTCGATCAGCGAGTTCGAGCCCAGACGGTTGGCGCCATGCACCGAGACGCAGGCCGCCTCGCCGATCGCCATCAGGCCCGGCACCACATGGTCGGGATTGCCGTCCTTGAGGGTGAGCACTTCGCCGTGGAAGTTCGTCGGGATGCCGCCCATGTTGTAATGCACCGTCGGTAGAACCGGGATCGGCTCCTTGGTGACATCCACACCAGCGAAGATGCGCGCGCTCTCCGAGATGCCCGGCAGGCGTTCATGCAGGATCTTCGGATCGAGGTGATCGAGATGGAGATAGATGTGATCGCCGTTCTTGCCGACGCCGCGCCCGTCGCGGATCTCCATGGTCATGGAACGCGAGACGACGTCACGGGAGGCGAGATCCTTGGCCGAGGGCGCATAACGCTCCATGAAGCGCTCGCCCTCGGAATTGGTGAGATAACCGCCCTCGCCGCGCGCACCTTCGGTGATCAGGCAGCCCGCACCGTAGATGCCGGTGGGGTGGAATTGCACGAATTCCATGTCTTGCAGCGGCAGGCCGGCGCGCAGCACCATGGCATTGCCGTCACCGGTGCAGGTATGGGCCGAGGTCGCCGAGAAATAGGCGCGCCCATAGCCGCCGGTGGCGAGGATCACCATCTGCGCCCGGAAGCGGTGGATCGTCCCCGTCGTCATGTCGAGCGCGATAATGCCACGGCAGCGGCCATCCTCGTCCATGATCAGGTCGATGGCGAAATACTCGATGAAGAACTCGGTATTGTGCTTGAGCGCCGCGCCGTAGAGCGTGTGCAGGATGGCGTGGCCGGTGCGGTCGGCGGCGGCGCAGGTGCGCTGCGCGGTGCCTTCACCGAAATGCGTCGTCATGCCGCCGAAGGGGCGCTGGTAGATCTTGCCCTCTTCGGTACGGGAGAACGGCACGCCCCAATGTTCGAGCTCGTAGACGGCGGCGGGCGCCTCGCGCACGAGATATTCGATCGCGTCCTGATCGCCGAGCCAGTCGGCACCCTTCACGGTATCGTACATGTGCCAGCGCCAGTCATCCTGGCCCATATTGCCGAGCGAGGCGGAGATGCCGCCCTGGGCCGCGACCGTGTGCGAGCGGGTCGGGAAGACCTTGCTGATGCAGGCCGTACGCAGGCCGGATTCGCTGCAGCCCACCGTCGCGCGCAGGCCGGCGCCACCGGCGCCGACGACCACGACGTCGAAGGTGTGGTCGGTGATGGGATAGGCCGCGCCGTTCACTGCGGGCCCGCCATTGGTTTGTCCGTTCGTCGCCATGTTTCTTCCATCTCCCTCAGAGCAAGGGGCTCAGACCGATCTTCAGGATCGCATAAAGGCTGGCCGCCGCGACGGCGATGACGAAGAATGTGTTCGCCAGAAGGGCCGCAACCTTGGCGCCCTTGCCGTGGACATAGTCCTCGATCACGATCTGCATCCCCAGCCGCATATGGATCGCTATCGATATTACAAAGAGCGCAGACAGGATCGCGGCAAGGGGATGCGACATGATCGCAACCGCATCTTCGTATGGGCGCCCCACCGTCATCGCCAGAATGATGATGAAGGGGAAGACGAGCAGCGCATTCGCCACGGCGGTGATGCGCTGCTGCCAGAAATGCTCGGTGCCGCCGCCGGACGCGCCGAGCCCGCGCGCGCGGGCCATCGGGGTACGGATGGAAGTGCCGGTGTCGAAACGGTTCTCAGCCATGGTGCTTCCTCCTCAGCGCGCGATCAGGATGACGATCCAGATCAGCAGGGTGAGCCCCACCGAACCGGCCAGCGTCAGTTTGGCCAGGAGGAAACGCTGCTCGGTCTCGAAGCCCTTGCCGAAATCCCAGACGAAATGGCGCAGGCCGCCGAGCATGTGGTGCATCAGCGCCCAGGTGAAGCCGAACAGGATCAGATAACCGAACCAGGAGCCGAAGAACCACGACGAACCGGCATAGGCCTCCGGTCCCGAAGCGATCGACAGGAAGAACCACGCCAGCACAAGCGCGCCGAAATAGAGCGCCACGCCCGTCACGCGATGGAAGATGGACATCGCCATCGTCCAGGTCCAGCGATAGATCTGCAGATGCGGCGACAGGGGTCGCGGCGTCTGGTTGCGGGATTCGGCTTGCGCCATCCTTCATCTCCCGGTTACCGGCCTCGCGCTTCCGGTGCATTCACCACGCGAGCGCTGTCAATTCTTGCGTTGATGCGTGCTTAAACAAACATAGGGCAATGGGCAATGCGGCAAGAGAACTAGTTTGTGACAATTCTAAAATTTTGTAAGCGCCTTGCCGTCCGGCAGGCCGCGTCGGACATTGATGGCCTTCCCCGCACCCGGTCTGGCGCAGACGCGGCTGGCCAGTGTCGGAATATGCGTTAGTCTGCCCGGAAAATGCCGCTTCGGCAATCGTCGGAGCCGCCATGATACCGGAGGAGACCGCATGAACCCCTTCAGCTTCGCCACGACGCCACGCGTGGTCTTCGGCGCCGGCAGCATCACGCAATTGCCGGAGCATGCGGCGGCGCTGGGGCCCTGCATTCTCATCGTCAGTGATCGCGGCATGGTCGAGACCGGGCTCGTGCCGCGGGTCGCGGAAGTCCTGCAGCGGGCAGGCCATGCCGTGGTGATCTTCGACGGCGTCGTCGCCGATCCGCCCGAAAGCGTGATCATGGAGGCCTGCGCCATGGCGCGCGGCTGCGACGCGACCGGTGTGATCGGGCTCGGCGGGGGCTCGTCCCTCGATGCAGCCAAGCTCGTCGCACTCCTCGCCGGCACGCCGCAGGAGCTCGACGCGATCTACGGGATCGGGCTCGCCGGGGGCCCGCGTCTGCCGCTTCTGCTCGCCCCGACCACCGCCGGGACCGGTTCCGAGGTGACCCCGATCGCGATCGTCACCACCGGCAGCCACGAGAAGAAGGGCGTCGTCTCCCCGCTGCTGCTGCCCGATATCGCCCTGCTCGATCCCGAAACGACGCTCGGCCTGCCGCCGGCCCCCACCGCCGCGACCGGCGTCGACGCCATGGTTCATGCGATCGAGGCCTTCACCACCGCGAGCGCGAATGCCAATCCGGTCTCCCGGGCCCTCGCCCGTGAAGCCCTGCGGCTCCTGGGCGGCGCGATCGCCCGTGCCGTGCATCAGGGCGACGATCTGGAAGCCCGCTCGGACATGCTGCTGGGCTCCATGCTGGCCGGTCAGGCCTTCGCCAATGCCCCCGTCGCGGCGGTGCATGCGCTGGCTTATCCGCTGGGCGGCCATTTCGGCATCCCGCACGGGCTCTCGAACGCCCTTGTGCTCACCCATGTGATGCGCTTCAACGCCCCCGCCTGTGGCGATGCCTACGCGCTTCTGGGCGGCGACATCTTCCCCGCCCTCGCCGGCGGGAGCGATCCACAGGCGGTGATCGACGCCATCACGGCGCTCTCGGCCGATCTCGGCCTCGCGCGGCGTCTGCGCGATCTCGGCGTGCCGCGCGAAGCGCTGGAAACGCTCGCGGATGATGCGATGAAACAGACCCGGCTGCTCGTGAACAATCCGCGCGAGGTCACGCGCGCGGATGCATTGGCCATATATGAAGCTGCCTGGTGAGGACGACGCAATGACCGAATCCGCCGGAAACGACACCCGTCCGCGCCCCCTGCCCCGCGCCGCCTTCGCGCTGTTTCGTCCGATGCCGACGCGCTGGATGGACAACGACGTCTACGGCCACGTGAACAACGTGGTCTATTATTCCTATTTCGACACGGCGGTGAACGCCTTCCTCGTCGAGAACGGGCTGCTCGACATCTCCGGCAGCGATGTCGTCGGCCTAGTCGCCGAGACCGGTTGCAGCTATTTCGAATCGGTCGCCTTCCCCGACGNGCTGGAGACCGGCCTCGCGGTGACGCGGCTCGGGCGCTCTTCGGTGACCTACCGCATCGGCGTCTTCCGCGAAGGCGCGCCGCAGGCGGCGGCGCAGGGGCATTTCGTGCATGTCTACGTCACCCGCGAGACGGGACGCCCCGCCGCGATACCGGATTCGGTCCGCAGCACGCTCGCGACACTGCTGATCAGCGATTCTTAATAAAACACAATGACTGCTGATTGTGCACGGCCTGTCGGAGCGGCCGCCCGCAGCGCGCAGTCCCTTGCCTGAAGCGCGGCTCTTCCATACCCATGGGCGATGGTTGTGGCTGATAAGCGGCTCTGCGCAAGCGCAGCGACATCATGCCGGAAACGCGCTTCAATCAGCGTTTTCGCCGAGCGCGCGAACCAATCCGCGACCAAAAATTCATCGTTTGCCGCATTTTTCTGCTAATTCCGGAGGAATCAGATGCAATTTATTATTGCGAAACCTGGCTCTGGACGGCAAATTAACGTTAACAGATGGTAAACCTGCGGCGGAGCAATTTAGCGGTTCCCTTCACAATCGAAGGGCGCGATAGTCTCTGCGGCGGACGGAGGCGCTCCGATCGGGGCGGCAACCGAGATGAGGCGTAACAATGAGTGTCAATACTGTCTCGCGGTCGAATGAGCCATCAGCACAGACCCGGCCCGGTTTGCCGCTGAAGCGCGCAGGTGCGGGGGTTGATTTTTTCCGTCGCACATCCGGATTGCAGCAGCGCCCGACACATCTCGAAGCCCTCGATACCCTCAAGCAGGGGGGGGCCGGACACGCCACGCCGCTCACACCCGAAGCGGCGATCACGCGCAATCAGGCGCTGGCAGAAAGCATCAGCCGGGAGCGATACGAGGAAATCGCGGTTCATCTCGACGTGGAGCGTGCGACATACTGGTGCCACATGATTCCTACGGAGCGCCCGACCTACACACCCGCCTTGCTGCGCGGATTGTCGGGGGTGCAGGAGTCCTTCCATCGCCATTTCAATGCGGCTCGGGAAGCGGGGGCGAGCAGCGCGCCGTTTCGCTACATCGTCATCCGTTCACGTCATCCCGGCGTGTTCAATCTGGGCGGGGATCTGTCGTACTTTTCTCAGGCCATCCTTGCGGGTGACCGTGAAGCACTGCATGCTTACGCGACAGCCTGTATCGACGTCGTCTACGCCAATTACGTCAATTACGAACTGCCCGTCGTGACGATCGGGCTGGCCGAGGGCTCTGCCCTCGGAGGCGGGTTCGAGGCGCTGCTTTCCTGTGACGTCATCATCGCCGAGAAGGGGGCCCGCTTCGGATTCCCTGAGGTTCTGTTCAACCTCTTCCCCGGAATGGGTGCATTCAGCTTCCTTTGCCGCAAGCTCGGAGCAGCGGAGGCCGAGCGGCTGATCAACAGTGGTGAGACGTTCTCGGCCGAGGAGCTGCATGAGCGCGGCATAATCCATATCCTGGCCGAGCCCGGTAAGGGCGAAGCTGCGGTGGAGGCCTACACCGCCCGCAATCTGCGGCGCCACAACGCCCACTGCGCGATGTACGCGGCCTCCCGGCGTGCAGATGCCATTCCTTATGAAGAACTCGCCGATATCGTTTCGCTATGGGTCGAGACAGCTATACAGTTGACTGCGGCTGATCTGCGCAAGATGATGCGCATACTCGGAGCACAGCATCGCCGGGAAGCCAATGCACAGGCGGCTGCGAGCTGATATTTCCAAAAAAGGAAGCGCGGGTTAATTCGGGAATGATACATATCTGACCTTCAAATCAGATTTGTATCGTCAAACACGCTTCTCTTTTGCGGCACCGGTTGGAATAATCGGTGCCTTAGAATTCCCGCTTGTCTATGCGGCCTGGCGAAGCCGTGCAACTTCACGGCACACATCTGCATAGGCGTTGCGCAACTCTTCGAGATATTGCGCGCCTTGCGCCGCCAGCTCGTCATCTTCGATCGCGCGCAGCGCGAGGCCTATCTCGAACATGCGTGACGCTCCGATATTCGCGGCAGAACTGCGCAGTGCATGAATTGAGTCGCGGAAACCCTCCGAATCCTGCTCCTTCAGAGCGACGTCAAGTTCGTCGAGAATGCCCTGTGCATCAGCGATGAAGGCATCGACCACATCATCTCGGAAAGCAACGCCACCCAATTGTTCGAGACGTGCGAGCGTATCGTGATCCACCGGACACGCCGGCAGGCCCGGATCAGCTTCGTTTTCGGTTTCGGTTTCGGTTTCGGAGTGCTGATCCGCAGGAAGTTGCGGATCCACGGCTCCGGCATTTCCGACGGCGAGACTGTTCAATTCGACGTCATGCCCGCTCGCGTCGCCATCATAAGCGCTTTCCGGATTCGCGGAAGTCACATCCGGATCACGCGACTGAGCCGTCAGGATATCATTGATCAGAGAAAACAATGCGCGCGGTTCTATCGGCTTCGTCGCACAAGCCACCATCCCCGCAGCCATGCACTCTTGCCGGGCGAGGGGTGTGGCATCAGCGGTTAGGGCGATGATCGGGGTCCGTCGACCTGGCTCGGTTTCCGCCTGATAGATACGCGTAGCCTCGACGCCATTCATTTCCGGCATGTTGACGTCCATCAGCACAATGTCGAAGCGATGGTCGCGCATCATGCTCAAGGCTGAACGCCCGTTTTCGGCCATCGTGGCACGATGGCCGGCGCGTTCCAGGATCTTGCCGATAACTTTCTGGTTCGTCGTGTTGTCTTCAGCCACGAGAATTCGCAGATTTCGACCCGAAGCGGGTAAATCAGCGCTGCGCGCCTGTCGCGCGCGCGCTTCCACGATTCCACTGAAGCGGACTATACGCCAGGCGCGGGCAACTGTCTCGCTTGTCGCCGGCCAGGGCAGGCGCGTTGCATAACGCAACAAAGAGGCCGCGGCAGAATGGTCAGGCGATGAACCAAGCGCGATGAACTTCCGGCCGTGGCGCGGGTCGTTCCGCCGCAGGCTTGCCACAATCCCATCCGCGTCTATGAGACCTTCTCGCAAATCAACCATCACCGGTGAAGGCCTGGCTGTGAGTTCGGCCTCAGCCTCGACCAACCAGGATATCTCATCGAGGCTGCGCGCGAGACGCGGCTCGGCCCCCAATTGGGCGAATGCGCGCACGAGATCGTCCGCGTCATCCGCAAGGCTCAGGAGCAATGGCCGACAATCACGTGGATCGACGGCGGGCATCTGGTCTGTGGCGTGCGCCAGTCGTGCAAGGAAGCTGAACCGGAAGCGGCTGCCCTCGCCCGGTTTGCTCTGTACCCCGATTTCACCACCATTCATTTCGACGAGTTGGCGGGTTATGGCAAGACCGAGGCCGGTGCCACCGAACCTGTTCATGATGCTTTCGTCGGCCTGGGTAAAGCTTTCGAAGATTCGCTCTTTCGCTTCCGGAGGAATCCCGATCCCCGTATCGATGACCGATATATCAAGCAACACCTCATCCGGTTCGCTCGGGAAGAGGTCGATCCGAATGGCGACATGGCCGATCTCGGTAAATTTTACGGCATTACCGACGAGATTGATGAGAATTTCACGCAAATGGCGCTGATTTCCCTCGAGGGCATAGGGAATACGAGCGTCGACGTGAATATGGAATTCGAGATTTTTCGTGCGCGCCTGCGCCCCGACCATGGCGGACACGTCGTGCATCAACTCATGAAGATCGAAGACTGTCGTCTCGCTTGGCATACGGCCCGCCTCGAGACGCGAAAAGTCCAGAATATCGTTGATATGATCGAGCAGCACCTGCCCCGAAGTGCGGATTGTACGCGCCATATCCTGCTGCTCAGCGTCGAGCTGCGTATCCCGAAGCAGATCTCCCATGCCGATGATGGCATTCAAGGGCGTTCGCAATTCATGGCTGACACTCGCGAGGAAGAGGCTCTTCTGGCGGCTTGCATCTTCAGCCTGCTGCTTGGCGAGCGACAGCTTGCGGATGAGGGTTCCGGCATAAACCGGAATGATCAGAAGCCCTGCAAGCAAACCGGTGGCGAGAACCGGATGCTCTCCCCAATAAGGGTCGAAAAGGCAGACCAGACCGAATCCGGCCATCGACAGCGCTGCGGAAGCGAGCAGATAGGGAATACCGAACCGAAAACCGTTTCCGAAAATGACCCAAAGATAGATCGGGTAGAGAATCGCCGCGACTTCTCCGCCAGCATACAGCCCGAAGCTCAGTGTACCCAGATCCATGAACATGGCCGCGACGCGGCGCATCGGCGAGATGCCCGGGAACAGCAACATGTGCCCGAGAAGGGCGAGCCCTCCCAGGCAGTAGAGAATCGGGATGTGATAGAGCGCGCCGATTCCGGATGTACCGAAAAAGACGTCTTTCACCACCAGATAGATCACAGCGAGGAAACCGATCACGAGACGGTTCATCACCATTTCATGCTCGGTATCGGGCCGGTCGGCGAAAATCCGGGACGGGCGCAGGCGCTGCAGGAGCGTTGCGCGCGGCTCTGCGGAGACGGGCCCGCCCGCCACATGCCCGACCTTCTGCGCCAAACGGTTACCCGCGCCCATCTCAGCTACCCTCCCGCTTTCGCTTAAGCCGAGCGCGCCACGGCCGCTTCGGCCTGAACCAGCGCGATGAATTCCTCGACCGGCAGCGGTTTGGCAAAGAGGAAACCCTGCGCTTCCTCGCAGCCCTCCGCCCGCAGCATCTCGACCTGGTCGGCGCTGTCGACGCCCTCCGCGATCACGTCGATTCCGAGCGAATGACCGAGATTGACGATGGCGCGCACGATGGCGGCATCATTGGGATCGCTGGTGAGATTGCGCACGAAACTCTGGTCGATCTTGATCCGGTCGACGGGGAACTTCTTGACATAGGCGAGCGAAGAATAGCCCGTGCCGAAATCGTCGATCGACACACTGACACCGCGCTTGCGCAATTCGCGCAATTCGATCGTCACGGCATCCGCGTCATGCATCAGGATGGTTTCGGTGAGTTCCAGCTCCAGCCGCTTCGGATCGAGCCCGGTGCGGGCGAGAATATCGTCGACCAGAGCCACCATGTTTCGTTTGCGGAACTGGACCGGGGAGAGATTCACCGCGACCCGCAAGGGCGGCAATCCGCGTGCGACCCAGCCCCTGGCCTCACTGCAGGCCTGCGCGATCACCCATTCATTGATCGGAATGATCAGCCCGGTCTCCTCGGCGAAGGGCAGGAAGTCCAGCGGGCGCACCAGTCCGCGCGTGGGATGCCGCCAGCGGATCAGCGCCTCGGCGCCGATGATGCGGCTCGTACGCAGGTCGATCTGCGGCTGATAGAAGAGTTCGAACTCCTGATTGGCCAGAGCGCGACGCAACTCGGCCTCGAGGGTGATCTCGCCGCGCGCGCTCGACATCATTGCCGGATCGAAGGCGCGGTAGAGATTGCGCCCCTCTGCCTTGGCGCGATACATGGCGATATCGACCTTCTTGAGAAGATCCTCGGCATCGTCACTGTCGTTGGGATGAAGTGCGACACCGATACTCGCACCCACGACGATATCCTCGCCGGCAATGGAAAATGGTTGCTTGAGGGCACCCAGAATCTGCTCGGCCCTGTCCAGGGCATCCTGCGGATTGCGGATCCCCGACAACAACAAGGCAAACTCGTCACCCCCCAAGCGCGCCAGCACGTCCTTTTTGCGCGTATAGCTGCCGAGCCGCTCGCCTACAGCGCAAAGCAGCGCATCGCCGGCATGGTGGCCCAGCGCATCGTTGACCATCTTGAACCGGTCGACATCCAGCATCAGCAGCGCGAAAATCCGATCGCCCCGGCGCGCCCGGGCGATTTCCCGACGCAGCCGGTCCTGCAGGAATGTCCGGTTGGGCAAGCCGGTCAGTGCATCGTGATGGGCCAGATGCACGAGATGCCGCTCGGCCTTCTTGCGGTCGGTAATGTCGAGAGAACTCGTCAGCACTGCCGCGATCAGCCCGTCGCCATCGCGCAGGGGGGATTTGGTGGTGAGCCAGTATTCGGCTTCGCCGCCCTCTTGCGCTGTGAATTCCTCCTCGAATGTCGGCAGAGCCACGCCTGAGCGAAACACCATCTGGTCGAGGGAAAGCGAGCGCGCTCCCATTTCGTCACCGAGCAGCGCATCTGCACGCCGGCCGATCGCGCCGTGCGCATCGACATTGAAACGCGATGCGGCGCGGCTGTTGAGGAAGATGCACGCTCCCTCGCGATCAAAGGCGCTCACACAGGCCGGTACCGTGTCGATGACCTGAGCCAGCCGCTCCTTGCTATCGCGCAGGAGCTGCTGACGTGAGCGCTCGCTGTCCTGGAGCTCGCGCTCCAGATCATGCGCACGGCCCTTGATGATCAGCGCCTGACGGCGCATCTGCAGAAGATTGCGCGCCCGGGTGAGGAATTCGGCGTGATCCACGGGGCTGAGCAGGAAGTCCGTCGCTCCTGCCTCAAGGGCCGCCAGCCGGAAGCTGCGCTCCTCGTAGACGGTGATGGCGATCACCGGCACATCCTCGCAGCCGGGGATTTCGCGGAAACGCCGGACGAATTCCGCGCCGTTCATGCCGGGCATCTTGTAGTCGGTGATGACCAGATCCGGAACAGGAGCCCCGATCGCCGCAAGTGCGGAAGCGGGATCACCGTGTGTTTCGACGCGCACATCATCGGAAATCGACGCAGCGAGCTTCGCGAAGATATTCCGATTCGTGACCCGATCGTCGAGTATCATCACCAGGGGCATGCAACACCAGCCGCGTTTGGTTCGCTCATGAATTGTCGGCAAGAACAGCCTTCACCGTAAGAGTGCACGAAAGAGTCTAAATAATTCCAAAACATAGCGTGAATTTCTGCAATCCTTGCGCGAATTTTGCGCATAATCGGCATTCTACGGCGCACAAGGACCGGATTTCCGAGCCCTTCGGCAGCGCAGTTTGCAGCACCTGACTGCCAGTGCGGCTTTTATTCGCGGCTGAAATGAAAAGAATACATTCGGCAATATGAGAATATCTTGAGACAATAAGATAAAATCAAGCCTGCTTCCTGAGGTGCCCTGACTTATTCGCACCCGCCATTGACCCAGAGCAGCGACGCGATCAACCGGAAATGCGCGCATTCCGGCTCAGCTTTACCCTTCGCCGGAAGTCGTTCTACGCTCGGGAAGCACAACATTGTTACGCCCCGAATGCTTCGCCCGATACAATGCCGCATCGACGGCAGTG
>SL_7KL_010_BRINEDRAFT_10000523_pt1 | contig 18186 bp, 15 predicted proteins | sample SodLak_010_BRINE_FD_10663 | JGI IMG/M metagenome (IMG submission 10663)
AGTGTCCCGCCAGTTGATCGCCGGGTGGCTGCGGGCGCTGAACCCCTCTTCCGCGGCGAAGGCCTCCCAAGTCAGCTTCTCGACCGCGTCCGGCGTCTCGGGAAGTGTCCGGGCATGTGTGGGCATCAGGTAGTCCCACCGCCCGGTTCGGTGGCGTCCCATCCTCGGTGTAACAGCGACACGGGCGTAGGTTCCTCAAGACCTTCCACAGTCTGAGGAGTACGCCCGTGTCATCGAAGAGGCTAACTGCAGTTGACCGTGTCCGGATGGAGATCGACGAGCTGTTCGCCGACCCCGAGCGTGAGCTTGGTGAGGGCCTTGAGCAGGTCGCGCAGGTGTCGGTGCGGCTGGTGTTCCAGACCGCGCTGGAGGCCGAGGTGACCGAGTTCCTCGGCCGGGAGCGCTATGCCCGCGGGGAGCGTGCCCGTGCCGGGATGCGCAACGGCTACAGCGACGTCACGATCAAGACCACCGCCGGGCCGGTGGAGCTGAAGCGCCCCAAGGTGCGGGGCACGCTGGAGAAGTTCTCGTCCCGGCTGCTCGGTAAGCACGTCACCCGCACCAACGCGCTCGAGAGCCTGGTGATCTCCGGGTGGGTGCGGGGGCTGTCGGACCGCGACATCGAAGCAGCACTGCGTGAAGCGCTCGGCCCGGAGGCCACCATCAGCAAGTCCACGGTGTCGCGGATCTGTGAGGCCATCAAGGACGAGTTCGCCACCTGGCGGACCCGGGACCTCTCCGATCTCACCCTCGATTATCTGTTCGTTGATGGCAGCCACTTCAAGATGCACGACCAGGCACGCTCCGAGCCGGTGCTGGTCGCCTACGGGATCACCACCGAAGGCAACCCGGTGCTGGTCCACCTGGATGGGGTCTCAGCCGAGTCCACCGACGCGTGCGTGGCCTTCCTGGAGGACATGGTCGCCCGCGGGCTGTCCTCACCGGTGCTCACCATCTCTGACGGCGCCCCGGGGCTGTGCGCCGCACTTGACCAGGTCTTCCCCGCTGCGCGCCGCCAACGTTGCCTCATCCACCGAGCCCGAAACTGTGTCGCCAAGGTCTCCGAGATCGACCAGCCGGCGGTGCGGGCCGACTTCTGGGACATCTTCGACCTCGACGACGACCACGCACCCGGCGAGCAGGCCGTGGCCGAGGCCCGGCGTCGCGCGGCCCAGTTCGCAGCCACCTGGAGCCGCACCTACCCGGGGGCGGTCGCCACGGTCACAGACGGTCTCGACGAACTCGTCGCCCACCTGCACTACCCCCGCGCCCACTGGCCCCGCATCCGCCACACCAACCTCATCGAGCGCACCTTCGGCGAGACCCGCCGCAGGGTCAAAGTCATCGGCCGGCTCCCCGGAGAACGCACCGCACTGTCGCTGGTGTGGGCCGTGCTAGACCGCGCCGCCGCCGGCTGGCGCGGCATCACCTACACCCCCGCCGATGTCCGGCTGCTACAGATGATCCGCCGCGACCTCGGCCTCACCACCACGCGGAAGGAGCGACCCGAACCCGACCCCCACAGCGACGTCGCACACGTCGCCTAACCTCAACAACAGGAACCGCGCCCGGTGTCGCCGTTACACCAAACGCGGGGCGCGACCACCAGGGCTGGTCGGACCTTCACCTGCGCCTCGATCTCGTCCCTTTCGGAGCATCGGGTCGCGTCTGTGAGGTCGTTGACGATGCACGGCCCCAGCGCAGTGACGATCGTCATCGCGAGCCCGTTCGCAACTTCTTGCGCTCGGGCGGACTGGGGTGAGCGGCTGACGATCTCGGTGACCGTCCGCACAGCAGCGCTCAGGGACCGCTTGGCGATGATCACTTCGGCCTGCAGCCCGCGAACACCGGCGGCGTCTGGGGTGGACAGGCGGGCGGCAGCGATCGCGTCGTGGTTGGGTTCCCGTGGCGTCGCCGGAGGGAAGCCGTCCAAACCGGGCTGCCAGTTCGGCGACACAGACGTGAACCGCAGCTGCTCGCGTGCAAGTCCGATCAGCACGGAGGGGTCGTAGATGACGACGGGGAGGTGATCGGTCACCGGGTCGCGGCCGCAGCGAATGCCTTCGCGAGTGCGTCGTTGGCGATCTCGGCGGCTTCGTCGGAGACGCCCTCATCCGTGACGGTATCGAAGTCGGAGTCGCGCACTCCTGCGTCACGCATCGCGGCGACGGCGTTGCCGAACTCGACGCTCGACAGGCGCGCTTCGCGCAGCAGCTGGTACGCCGCGATTGCGTCCGCGGGAACTTGCCGGTGGGCGCCGACCGCTACGGAAGGAAGGACGTTCTCATCCAGTAGGCGGTAGAGCGTGGGGCGGGAGATCTCGAGTGCGTTCGCTGCCTGGGTGGTGGTGAGAAGTTCCGCCGATGCCAGTAACGTCACTGGGCGGCCCGCTGTCACGTTCTCGATGATCGTGCGCAGAAGGCTGGCGATCTCTGGCGTCACCCCGACGATGTCGTCCTCGAGCGAGAGCTCGTGTCCGGGCAACAGGCCGAGTGACTCTGGGGTGGTGTAGCGCAGGACCGTCACCGAGAACTCCTTCGTGAAGTGTAGTACGTGTAACGGTGTTGGGTCGGCCTGTACAGGCAACGAGGCTTCACTCTTGCGGGGCAGCGATGTGCGTGCGACCCGCACACGCAGGCGTCCTGCGTGTGCGACTCACCGCCGCAGTTCAGTGATGTCCAGCCCGCTGCAGATCCGGTGGCCAACCCCCGCAGAAGCAGTGGCCAACCCCCGGGTCTGCAGCGTGGCCACCCGCAGCTGGGCGGCAGACCGCAGCACAACGCCCCGAGTTCTGTGGAGAACTCGGGGCGTTGTCGGGTGCTACGGCGTGCGCAGTTGCGTGATCACTTGTGGACCTGCGTGCGCACTACCCGAAGACAGTGCAACCTCTTGCCNANATCACGAACAACCGCTAGTTCCGCTGCACTGTGGGCACACGTGGCAGCTTCCTGCTCGCTGCATGGTTACCCCGCAGTCGAAACACATCGGTGCGTCGCTGTTGCTCGCGATCGACCGCGAGACATGCTCGCTGACGCCGCTCGCAGCAGGCGCGTCTGACGCTGGTTCGTTTGCCGGCGCGGCGCGACCGCCGTTTCCCGCTGACCCGCCATCGGCATCTGCCGCAGCGTCCGCGTCAGCAGGGTCGGTGCCGGCGACCGCGGCGGTACGCTCCTCGATGGTCTGCACGCCAAGCGCCGAACGAGACTGCGCAGGCAGATGATCCAAGGCCAGGCGGCGGAACACCAGGTCCAGCACGCTGGAGGCGAACCGCACGTCCGGGTCGTTAGTCATCCCGGCCGGCTCGAACTTGGTGTTGAGGAACTTGGCGCAGTAGACCTCCAGCGGAACGCCGTACTGCAGGCCGAGACTGACCGCGATCGCCAACGCATCCACCACCCCGGCCAGCGTGGATCCGGGCTTGCTCATCTTGAGGAAGAGCTCGCCCATCTGCCCGTTGGGGTAGACACCCGACTGGATGTAGCCGTCAGCGTCACCGATGGTGAAGCTGGTGGTCAGCGACTGGCGCTGCCGGGGCAGGCGGTGCCGCACCGGCGTCGGCGTGTCGGCAGCTGGCTCGGACGCTGTAGCGGCGGTGTCGTCTGCCGTGGAGGCGGACGACTTGCTCGACAGCGGCTGGCCAACCTTGCAGTTGTCCCGGTAGATGGCGATGCACTTGAGTCCGAGCCGCCAACCTTCGACGTACACCTCCTCGATGTCCTCGACCGTCGCCTCCTCAGGCATGTTGACGGTCTTGGAGATCGATCCTGACACGAACGGCTGGACCGCTGCCATCATGCGCACGTGGCCCATCGGTGTGATCACGTTGTCGCCCATCGCGCAGGCGAACACCTCAGCGTGCTCCGGGTGGAACCCGGGCGCGGAGAGGATCGAACCGGTTTCGGCGACGTGCTCGGTGATCTGTGCGACCGTCTGCGGGTCGTAGCCAAGCTGCTTGAGTGCAGCAGGCACCGACTGGTTGACGATCTGGATGTACCCACCATCGGCGATCTTCTTGTGCTTGACCAGGCTCAGGTCCGGCTCGATGCCGGTGGTCGCCGAGTCCATGAAGAACGAGATCGTTCCGGTCGGGGCGATCACGACCGCCTGTGAGTTGCGGTAGCCGTACTGAACCCCGGCGCCAAGCGCTTGGCTCCAGGTGCGCACCGCTTCCTCGTGCAACGCGTTGAGGTTGCCAGACCGGGGCAGGTTTGCTGCGTTGTCCAGCGCCTGGCGTGCAGCGTGCTTGTGCTGCCCGATGACCGCGAGCATCTCGGTGCGGTTGGCGTCGAAGTACGTGAACGGGCCGACCGCGCGGGCAAGCTCAGCTGATGTCTCGTAGGCGGCCGCGGTCAGCAGGCTGGTGATGCCTGCGGCCCAGGACCGACCCAGTTCGGAGTCGTAGGCGACCCCGGCCGTCATCAGCAGCGCACCCAGGTCGGTGTAGCCCAGCCCGATGGGGCGGGACTTGCGGGTGACCTCGCCGATCGTCTCAGTCGGGAAGTGGCCGAACGACACCGAGATCTCCGCCGCAACCATCATCAGCCGCGTCAGGTAGGTGAACCCCTCGGCATCGAAGTCGCCGGTTTCCGGGTCGAAGAACTTCGTCACTCGAGCGCTTGCCAGGTTGCAGGAAGAGTTGTCGAGGTGGAGGAACTCCGAGCATGGGTTCGACGCAGTGATCCTGCCTTCGTTCGGCAGGGTGTGCCACCGCTGGATCTCGTCGTCGTACTGCATCCCCGGGTCCGCGCAGGCCCAGGCGGCTTCGGCGATCTGGCGCATCAGCTCGCGGGCGTTGACGGTGTCGACCGTGCTGCCGTCGGTGCGAGCGGTCAGCTCCCAGTCCTCGCCACGCGTAACAGCCTCCATGAAGGCGTCGCTGGCACGGACCGAGTTGTTGGCGTTCTGGTACTGCACGCTCGCGATGTCCGCCCCGCCCAGGTCCATGTCGAACCCAGCGTCGCGCAGCACCCGGATCTTCTCTTCCTCGTTCGCCTTGAGTGTGACGAACTCGCGGATGTCCGGGTGGTCGGCATCGAGGACCACCATCTTGGCGGCCCGGCGGGTAGCCCCACCCGACTTGATGGTGCCGGCCGAAGCGTCCGCGCCGCGCATGAAGCTGATCGGCCCGGAGGCCTTGCCTCCAGAGGAGAGCAGCTCGTTGCTGGAACGGAGATTGGAGAGGTTGACTCCGGCACCGGAGCCACCCTTGAAGATCATCCCCTCCTCTTTGTACCAGTCGAGGATCGAGCTCATCGAGTCTTCGACCGCAAGGATGTAGCAGGCGGACACCTGCCACGGCGAGGAGGTCCCGACGTTGAACCACACCGGTGAGTTGAACGCGAACTGCTGGTCAACCAGCGCGTAGCGCATCTCGTCGGCGAAGATCTCCGCGTCGTCGGTCGAGGCGAAGTAGCCCTGCTTGAGGCCTTCGTCCCGGTAGGACGTCGCGACCCGCTCGACGACGTCACGCAGGCTCTGCTCACGCTGCGGCGTGCCGACGGCGCCACGGAAGTACTTGGACGTAACGATGCTGACGGCGTTGTCGCTCCAGTGCGACGGGAACAGCACACCTCGCTGCTCGAAGTTGATGGTCTGGTCGCGCCAATTGCGCATCACCACGTCGTGGGTGGTCCACTCGAACTGGTCGTACGGGTCGACGCCAGTGCGGGTGTTACGGCGCGTGAACGTCAGCCCGGTATCCGGGTTGACGGCCACGTCGGCCTGTGCGGCCGAGGTAGTTGCTGCGGTCATAGGTGTGAACCTCCAGAGGGTCGGGAAAGTCGCACGGCGACGGTGCGGTGGGCGCGGTCCGCTGCATACGGGACGGCAGCCACCGCCGGTGGCTGTGCGGTGTGCGTGCTGCGGTGCTCTCTGTTGGGGCTGCCGCCGCACGCGCAACACGCAGCGCCGGTGGCGTACGCACACCGACCCCCGCGCAGGGCGGGGGTCGGTGGGTGGTGGCCTCCGGTAAGAGGTCTGGGCGGCGTCTGCTGCGCCGCTCGTGCGGTCACTGCAGCGCGGTGACCACGCCCAACAGCTCGTCGAGTGAGCCACCGAAGTCGGTACCGAGCGTGGCGAACGACTCCCACAGTTCGGGGGTATCTCCGAGCTGTGCAACGAGACGCTGCTGCACCAGCGCGGTCAGCTGCGCGCTGCGACGGTCTGACACAGCGGAAACCAGGTCAGCCCACGGCAGCGCTGCGACCGCGACCTCAGGCACCAAGCCGGCGGTGCGGGTGCGCACCCAGCCTGGGACACGGTCGCGGTTTTCTCGAGCCTGCCGGCCAGCTTCGCGGACGATCCGCTCAGCTAGCTGTAGGTCTCGTGTGTGGTGGTGTAGGTCTCCTGGGTAGGGCAGCGGGTGGCGGTAGTTGAGGGTGATCAACGTTTCGATGTCGTCCTCATCTACGAGCCGCTGAGCAAGCTGGTGTGTGGCAGCCGTGCCCATCCGAGGCAGCATCTCCCACAGCATCGTGCTGGTCGCTGCGGGGTGAGCCCCGACCGCAGCTGCGAGCTGGCCCTCATCTTCGCGGTTCCGGCAGTGGGAACGCCGAGCTGTGCTGAACAGCTGCTCGAGCGCATGCGGGTCCGTCGTCTGCTCCATCTGCCTGATGAAGGTGTGGAGTCCGACGACGGTGTCGTCGAGACGTTCGATGAGGCGCTCCAGCCTCGGCCTGACGGGATGATGCGGGCGTGTGCGCTCCAGTATCGTCAGCGCCCACGTCAGCGCGGGACTGGTCACCTGCGGGTCGTTGGGCGCTGCCTCTGCCAGTTCTACCACCAGAGCAGCGAACCGGTGGGTGGTGGTGTAGGTCTCCTGGGCCGAACGGTTGGCCGGCGGCTGCTGGGCAACGTGATCGAGCTCATCGAGTCGAGACGCCAGACAGCGCAGCGCGGCAGCGTCCAGATGGCCGGATTTGACCATCTCCAACGCCACGCCTGCGCTTCGCACCTCCGGTGCTGCCACACGGTGTAGCAGCGCATCAGCGCCAAGCATCCTGGAGAACCGTCGGACGGTTGCGTCGTCGCTGCGGGTGTAGTGGTGCAGCAGCTTGATCAGCTTGTCGGCCCGGAGCTGCAGCGGAACGCTGAAGTTACAGACCAGCGCCTCAGCCAGCTTGACCGAGGTGTGTTCGCCGACCGTGCGGTAGATCTCCGCGGGGAGGTTGGGCATCTCAGCCAGCGGCATCAGCGCGGTGGCGCGCTTCTCGGTGGACAGCCGAGCACGCAGCTGATCGGGTGTACGGCTGTCCTGGGAAGCCCAGGCCACCAGTACGTCAAGGTCGGTGCTCTGCCCCAGTTCCGCTTCGACGTCCGGGTCGACGTCGTCGCGACCTAGCAGCAACACCTGCAGTTCGGTGTGCTGGTGAGTCTGCGACCAGCGGACGATCTCACGTTGCACGGCAGGTTCGAGCTGCCCAGCGGGGGTGTGTCTCACCAAGGTCCAGTAGAACGAGCAGATGGTGTCCACCTCGATCCTTTCGGGTGTGTGGGGCCGGGCAGTTCCCGGCAGCAGCGACCGTTGCGGCGGCAGCTGCCACCGGAACTGGTGCGCCGTCAGCTCGGGCCGCACTCGGCACCGCACGTGCAGCCGTCATACTGCGCGGCCGTCGGCACAGCCGCAGCGGCGACCTACCGGATCCACAGGCGGGTTTTCCCGCGGCGGCGGGCACGGTCCAGATGCGGACGCAGCTGGTCGATCTGGTCGCTGGTGATGTGCACCAGCAGTTCCCACTCGCCATCTCGGCGCCGTGGACCATGGATCTGGCCAGGCCACTGGTCGGTACGGGGCGCGGATGGCAACGAGGTCCGCACGGTCACCAGGTGCCCGAACGGCGGGAGCGCCTGCGCGCGGGCGTGCTCGTAGACGTCCTTGGCTACACCTTCCTGGTCACGGGAACGCAGCCGGGCAACCACCGCATGGCCAGGCTGGCTGGTGGTTACCAGCAGTTGGCCCTGCGCACCGGCCGCTTCCGCGGCCCGCAGCAGCACGGAGGCGGCGGTGTGCTGCGGTTCGAGCGCAACGGTCTTCAGCAGCGGGTCGGCGTTGAGCACCAGCACCAGCCGCGGTTTGCGTGGCAGTTTCTGCAGCTCGGTGAAGGTCACCGGTACGGCAGCTGGCAGCGCCTGTGACAGCCGGTCCGCGTCCCAGCCAACCCACCGCAAGGTGGTCGCCTGGCAGCGGCCGCACGGCTGCGATGGTCGGTGCGAGCAGCCTGAGACCTCGCACTCGTCGCAGGGGCGCACCTCGTTGCAGCGTCCGCACAGCCGGCGGGCTGCCGCCCGCTCTGCCAGCGCCACGATCTCGAGCTGGTCCTTGACGGCCCGGTCGACAGCGGCGCGGACCTGCGGCAGCACCTGCCGCTGTGACGGTGCGACCTGGGTGCGGTCCACGATCCGTACCGCCGGCCAGGCTCGCTTGGCGGCCGGTAGCGGCAGCACTTTCACACCGGAACCGATCCCAGCCGCAGACGGGCTGGCGGAGGTCAACGTCAGCCGGCAGCCGTGCGCGCGAGCGCGACGCACCGCCACAGAGCGTGCGTGGGTGTAGGGCAGGCTGGCTTCAACGTGGCCGGGATGTTCCTCCTCAGCAACGACGATGCCGGCGAGTTTCTTCGCCGAGTACAGCGCAGCAGCACGCGAACCGACCGCAACTGGTACGACGCCGGTCCGCCAGCCGGTCCAGGCACCGGCACGTGCGCGCGAATCCAGACGCACAGCACCGCTGGCGAGCTCAGCGAGCACCCGGGTGATCAGCTGAACGGTCGGGCACAGCACCAGCACCTGACCGTCCGCTTCACTAGCGAGGCGCACTGCTTCGCAGGCGGCAAGACGGGCCGGGTCAACAGCCGGTGGCCGCAGCAGCAGCCGCCACGACCAGTTCCGAACCGGGTCGGGCAGTTCGACGTCCACCGCACGTTGGGTCAGCTGCAGTGGTCCCGGGTCGCTCGGCGCAGCATCACGGTGTTTGGCTGGAGCGAGGCGGGCGGCGATCGTGACCAGATCGGCGCCGTGGAAGTCAGCAACCTGGCTGGCGACGTGCAGGTCAGCCGGGTGGATGCGCCGGCCGTGCCGCTCGCGCAGCGCTTTGGTCGCCTTGCCTGGTTGGCTGGACGGGCCCAGCACCACCCCTTCCCGGGTGCTGTTGCCGAACGGGACGGTTACCGCGTCGCCGGGCGTGACCGGGAGCCCGTCAGGCACCCGGTAGCTCAGGGCGCCAAGTCGGCCGGAACGGTCGACCAGCACCTCGACAGGCGCGTTCAGCTCGCGGGTGGGTGGGCTGCTCATCGTGCGACCCGTCCGGCGAGGCGCCGGCGGCGCAACCACCGGTGCGCTACTGGCACGCCTCGGGGCGCAGCTCGCCTACCTGCTTACCGTCGCCACCTTGGTCCGGCCGCCGGCTCACCGACTCTGCGGTGCCGGCAGGTGGCCGTGAGAAGGTGGCCCGCACCAGCCGTGACTGGTCGTCCCACGTCAGTGGCAACAGCACGTTGATGTGGTCACGTTCTGGGGTTTCGGCACGCCGCAGGTAACGTAACGCGTCCTGGTGGGCGGCTGCGAACCCCTCCCAGGAGACGGTCAGCAGGTAGGTGTCGCCCGCCCAGGTACGTAGCGCCTCCCACGCCATCTCAGCGGACGGGTAGGTCTGCAAGAAGTGGACGGCCGCTTCTACGTGCGCTTCCGGCAGCTTGGCTCCCGGCCGGGCCACGATCCCACGCAGGTGCGGGCCACCACGGCCGGGCGGCTTCGGGTCCGGTGTCAGCGTGCCCGGCACCTCCGATGCCAGGAACCCGGACACCAGCCGGCGCAGCAGTAGCGCACGTACCAGCAGCGATGCGGGCGCTTCCGCGTCGACAGCGAACAGCTCGTCGCGTAGCAGGCTGTTGGCGGTCAGCCGCGGCACCACCACCCCCAGTGACAGCGGCCCATCAGATCCGACGCCAGCCAGCTGCCAGGCCCCCAGCCGGCGGACCGCCCACCGGCCGTTGTCGTCACGGAGCTTCTGGTCGTAGGAGACAGTCAGCTCGAGGCCGGCGGCCGGTGGGAACAGTGCTGCGATCTCCGCGACGGTGAACGGTTCGGTGACGTAGGGCTGCAAGGTCTCCGGTGCGGCAACCAGCGCCGCTTCGATGTCGTTCCAGTGACCGCCGATGGTGCTGCTCAGCTGCCGGGTGGCCGACACCAGCCCAGTGCGGTGGGCGTTGACCGCGTCGACCAGCTCGGCGACCGACCCGGGCGCGGTGTTGAACAGCACCCGTCGGGTGGCGGTTACCTCCCCGACCAGCCACCAGGGGAACACCAGCGCGTTGCCAGCCTGTGCGAGCCGATCAGGGAACTCCGGATCCGGGCGGGAGAGCACACGCGGCGAGATCTCCAGGTGCGGAGGCACCTTCGGACCGTTGCCGCGCGGGTCGTGGAAGCGGCCTGGCAGCCGCAGCGCGACGTACTCCCGGTCGGACAGGCCGCGGAACTCCGCCAACCCGTCGACAGCCCACTGCGCCCAGGCGGCGGCGCGGCGAGCAGGGTCGGCGTCATACTTGTCGCCGCGGCGGGCGCGAGCGATAAACGATGACACGAACGGGGTTGGCAGCAGGCGAGATTGCACAGCACGATCCGGCATGCGCGCAACGGTGCGGCGGCAACAGCTACAGGCACGGCACTCCGGAACCGCTGCTGCTGATTGACAGCACGTGGGTGCTGCGCACGGTGGGTCGCATGCTACGACTGCTGCTGCCCTCCGCTGCCTTGGGCCATCCGGTGCGGCCGCACCGGCTACGTCGTCGCGGCCGCCTCGCAGACGGGTTTACGCTCAAGGAGCTGGTGATCGCACTGTCGATCGCCATCATCCTGGGGGCTATCGCTTTCCCCACGGCTAGCATGCTGCGCGCAAACATCGCGGCGGCAGCAGCTGAAACCAACCTGCGGGCGGTCGCTTCTGCGCAGGAGAGCTACCACAACTCGCGCGGTACGTTCGCCACCAGCGGCAATGCGCTCAACACCGTCTCCGGAAGGGACGTATCCGTCGTCAACGCCACCACAGCCTCCGACGGACCGGACAGCGTCTCGGTCGCAGACCTTGACAGCGACACCAACCGTGACCTGGTCGGCCTGGCGGTGAAAACCGACGAAGGTGACTGTCTGACCCTTCGGGTCGATGCGCCCCCGCAGGAACAGTTCGAGGTCGTTACGGTGGAAGCGGCCGACGGTTGCGTCGGGCCGCTGGCAGGCGTCGAGGTGTCGGAAAGCCCATGAGTACGGCCGCGAGCGCCCCGGGTCCTGGCAGCCAGATCCGGCCGGCAAGCCGACGGCGCCGCATGCGGAAGCCGTCTCGGCAACGCGGGTTCTCACTGATCGAGCTGATGGCGGTTGCCGCGATAATCCTGCTGCTGTCGGCGATCGTTGCGTACGCGTCGACCGGCACCACCAGCCGTGCGCAACTGGCAGCCGCGGAGACGGCGCTTGAACGGTCCGTGCTCGCGCAGCGCGATTTCGCTGCCACCGCGGGGCGTTGGGCGGCAGCTGCCGAGCTACCACCTCGACGCGACCTGACGTTCACCGGTGCGGTGTCAACCGGTCCAGAACAGGTTTCGGTCGTTCGCGGCGACAGCGAACAGTTGGGAGTGGCGGTCAAGAGCGACTCGGGCCAGTGCCTGGCCCGGGTGCTGGACGACCCGTTGCTCTCGGGAGCGGAACGCTACCTCGATCTCGCCGAGGGCACCCCGTGCTCGGGTGGCGGCGCATTGGACACTGACGAGGGTGATGAGCAAGACGCCGCCAGCAGCCCGTGAACTGCTGGCATCGCTGCGGCGGCTGGGGACCGTAGCAGCATGCGTACTGTGCGGGTAGTCCTGATGTTCGTCGCGCTCCTTGGCGCGGCCGTCGCTGGCGCGTTCGCAGCCGGCGTCGTGCCGTCCAGCGGCCCGGACCGTGGCACTGGGCCGCAAGCGTCGGTGGCGCCCGCGCTGCTTGACTGCGTCGAGAGCACACAGCAGGTACCGAGCCAGTGCGTCGAGCAGACGCTCATCGACCACATGCACGAGCACGAACGGCCGGTTGCGGAGTTGGTGGCCGAGATCGATGTGCTGTCCGAGCAGTTGATCAACGCCGGGCTTGACTGCCACTCGGCGCTGCACGGTGCCGGCGAAGCATTGGGAGCGCAGCACGGATCGGATGCGTTGCTGCGTGACATGGGCCAGTGTCAGGGAGGCTACTACCACGGTGTGCTGCTGACCCAGGAACTCGACGACATCGTCGAGCTGTGCTCGGAGGAGCAGTTCGACCAGGAGGACGACATCCTCAACTGCTGGCACGGTGCCGGACATGCTGCTTGGGAGAAGTACGCGGATGTCGCCGCTGCGCAAACAGTCTGCGCGGACGACACGGGCACGCGACGGGGGATCTGCCTCAACGGGCTGTTCATGGAACTAGCGCACAGCTACCAGCGTGACCCGGCGCTCCTCGACTACTGCCTCGATACCGATGACCAGCAGCTCCAGCAAAGCTGTCTAGAAGGTGCGGTCGCCGACGTGGCGACCCAGCGGCCTGAGGATGCGTTCGACTGGTGTGTTACCTCCGGGCTTGCGCACGAGCGCGAGCAGTTCTGCGTCGAGCAGGCCGGCTCCGGCACGGGCGCCTACATCGCGCAGCGCGACGATGGTGGGCCGCTAGCTGACCAGGTTCCGTCTGTCTGCACTGACGAGCCAGCGTGTGCTGCGGGTATCGTCGGCGGGTTCTCGACCATGACCCGTGACGGTGACCGTTCCCGCGAGTACTGCGACACGCTGACTGACGGTACCTACCGCATGCACTGCCATGACACGTTGGCGGGCATCAACCTGCGATGATCGCGGTGCTGTGGCGCGTGCCCATGCCGGCCCGACGTTGCGGACCACACCCCGCCCAACGCGAACACCGGCGGCGCTGCGCGCACCCCGACGGTGACCTGGCCGGTGCTGCCGGGCACCGGCACCACCACAGGCCAGTCGAGCTACCTCACCGCGACGCAGCGTCCCTGATCGCGGCCGCTGCGCCGAACACGGCCCGCACGGTCACGGGCGGGCGAGGAACCCGCTCCAAGCAGCGTCGTCGGCCTCGGGGACGTGTGCGTCTGCGGCGGCGAGCTCGTCCGCGAGTGTGGCGAGCCAGTCACCCCCTGCGGGGACGGCAGCCGCGCCACGCGCTGCAGGTCAGCCGGGGAGAGCGCGAACCGAAGCGTCGATGCTGCCATGAGACGACGTCCTGACCGTGACCGCCGCACGGTGCGACGACCAGACAGCCTGCCTGTGGTGCCGGTCGGCGCTGGCCTGGTTGCCGTCTGCGCGGTTGTGCGCACGATCGGAACGCGGCGTCCGACGCACAGAACGTGGCCCGCCCGCATGTTCTGTGCCCGAAAGCGCTACACACACAGAAGGTGACAGCATGGAACTCGTGTTCTCGTTTGGGCTAGCTCTGGTGCTCGTTGGGTTGATACGCGCACACGTTCTCACTTCCCGGGCCCTCAACCGCCTGGAACGGCACCGCGACAGCCGCGTGTAGCTCCGACCGGTCACGGAAGGTGCAGCGGCAGGCGGTGGACGACAGGTCGTGTCCGGACTACCGGCATCCCGGCGAACGGCTACTCAAGCTACGTGATCTGTGGCCCTGGACCGCTGATAACGGCCCGTACGACGCTGTTGACAGCGCGAGGTTGCGGGCTGCGCAGGCCCCGTCTCGGGTAGTGCGGCATGAAGCGTCGCCCGCACCGCCACTACAGTCGGGCGATGACCGCAAGGACCGGTTCGTGGTGGACCACGGTGAACGTACCCCAGGACACGAGGCTGACCAGCATCTCACGACGTACCGGGGACCTGGCCGCTGTCGACAGGTAGGGCAGCAGCAGCGCGGCGCGCGCTGTGGAGCCGACCGGGCCCGCTAGCTGCGGGAGCGCTGTGTCACGCGCCTGCTGCAACAGCAGCGCCGGCACCGCGATCGGTAGCGGGCTCCACAGCAGCACAGCCAACACCAGGAAGAGCTGCGGTTCTGCAGCTGCAGTTGGGGCGGCGACCGCACCCAGCAGCGGTGCGGTCACCCACGGGCCGGCTGCCAGGGCCGCAAGACGCAGCCGTGCCAGACCGGGCGTCAAGGCGCCGGTGGTTGCCCTCGGGGTGGTCAGATGCTGGTCCGTCACGATGTTCATGCCCTGTTCTCTGGTCGCTGCCGCGCCGCACGCTGACCTGGCCGGGGGTAGCTGTAACGCCCGCAGACCCCCGCAGCGTGCTGCGAGGGTCTGCGGGCTGCCGGCGCCAGACACAGCCGCCGGGCCTACTGGTGCTGGTGGACCTGGTAGAGGCTGGTGGTCAGGTCAAGGCCGCCCGTGATCGGCTCGAATCCGGAGCGGATGCGTTCGACATCTCCGGAGCCGATCTCACCAAGAACGATGTCGATGGTCAGTAGCCGCAGGGCCTCTTCACCAAGCTCGGCTTTGAGTACCGAGGTGATGGTCGACTCCAGCACGTTGCGGTAGGCGGGGAACAGTTCGGCGACCTGCTCGTCGGGGGTGAAGTGGTAGAGCAGCCGGCTGGTGGTGTGATTGGCCGACGTCAGGTCCACTTCAACGGTCACCTCGCCGGAGGCCAGCAGGTTCGGCGGGTTGTCGTCGGAGAAGAACCACACCGGCAGCGGGACGATGACCCGCTCATCCGGTGTGCGGGTCAGGGGCATCACCCCACGTGGCGGAGCCGGCACGTCGACGGTCTCGATGTCGGTCAGCACCCGGAACTGGCTCAGCTGCGACAGCGAGTACAACGCCATGGCGGCCACGCGCCGGATGGTCGAGGGGGACCCAGGCTTGCCGGGATGGCCGATGAAACCAACGGCGATGGTGCGGCCCAGCGCTTCGACCGGCAGATACAACGACAGGCGTACCGCTGACCGTGGCAGATCGAAGTGGATGTCGTCGCCGATCGGTTCGAGGTCTGCGACACCGTTGTCATCGGTGATGAGCTGGCAGACGTGGGTGTGCTCATCGGTCTCGATGTAGACCTGTCCAGGCGAGAGCTGGTCGGAGAGTTCCGCCGCCCGCTTCTCCAGACGGACCAGCGGCCCGCGAGGCAGCTGCACGTCTTTCTGCGCGAACGTTGACGCGGTCTTTTTGGTCAGATGCAGCAGCGTGAACGCCACAGTGTCGCCGCTGACACGCATGCCGCAGGTTGCCTTGGGTTTCTTGAACGGCATCGCGCGACCGACGTAGGACGTCGCATCGTGGAACTCCACCGACCCGTCGGGTACCGGGGTCTGGATGAAGAACGCTTCCTTCTTTCGGGAGTTCGCCATGAGGGTCTCCGGGGCGGCAAGAGGGGGTGCCATCGCGTCAACAGCGTCGGCCCACAAGCTGGCAGACGACCAGCAGCTGCGGGGCAGCCGGCTGTCCAGGCACCTGCCAACGTCCCAGACCAACGGTCTGGGACGTCTCGGTGCGCAGGCCCGGCAGCGGTGGGGTGCCTGTGCCATCGTCACGGCGACACCGTGACCAGCGGCCGTGCCAGCTGGCACCCAGCGACCGGGGCACAGGCGGATCGCTGCCAGATCCGCACCGACGCGCACGGTCGGTGGCGTGACTACCGCATCCAGCCTCAGCCTTGCTGCCAAGCACCGGCCCCGCAGCTTCGCGACCATCGTCGGCCAGCATCACGTCACCGAGGTGCTGCGGCGGGCGGTCGACCGGCAGCGGGTGCCACAGCAGCTGCTGTTCTCCGGCCGTTCTGGGCTGGGCAAAACCACGGTCGCGCGGGTAGTTGCCACCGCGATGCTGTGTGAGACGCCCGCCGACCAGCGTGACCGCGGGGAGCTGTGCGGCGCGTGCAGCGCGTGTCAGGCAGCGTTCACAGCGGCCGGGCATCCTGACATCATCGAGTTCGACGCGGCCAGCCACGGCGGTAAGGATGAGATCCGCGAGATCGCCAACCGTGCCCAGGTTGCGCCGCTGCGCGCCGAACAGAAGGTCTACATCGTCGATGAGGCGCACGGCCTCTCGCACGGTGGCGGGCAGGCGTTCCTCAAACTGCTGGAGGAACCACCCGCACACGTGGTGTTCATGCTGTGCACGACCGACCCGCAGAAGATGCTGAAGACCAACCGGGGCCGGTGCGTGGAGTTCGAGCTGCTCGCTCCTACCGATCGCGAGCTGGTCGCCAACCTGCGGCGGATCTGTGTCCAGGAAGGCTGGTCCCCACCTGATGCGGTGTTGCGCGCAGCGATCGCCGCTGCTGATGCGGACCTGGGCGTGCGTGGCACGGTCACGGCGCTGGCGAAGCTGACGACGCTGCTGGATGAAACCGACGACCCGCCTGCCGGTGAGGTCGCCACGTTGCTGGGCACCCCACCCCCGGTGGTGCTCGCACAGCTGATTGCCGCTGTCCGTGACGGTGACCGTGCCGGCGCGCTCCGCCAGCTCGCTGACGCCCGGCAGGTGGCTGCTGACAGCGCACTGCTGGAACAGCTGCGCCGCTGGGCGGTCGAACGCGTCACCGGCGCGCTCGACGACACCGAACAGCTGACCGTCGAGCTGTGGCGGCTGGAGAAGACGTTGGACGCGACCGCTGAGCCCGGCCGACTCGAGCTGCTGGTCGCCACCTTGGCGCAGCCAACCCTTGACGGGCCCGCCGGCGGTCAGGCGTTGACTGCCGAGGCGCGGACGCTGCTGGATCAGCTGTCGTCAGTGGTTACCACGCACCGTGACGCTGCCGCGGCAGCCAGCACCGCGGCGAACCGCAGCGCACCGTCGGTGGACGCTGCTCCTGCGGCTCACGACGCCGCCAACAGCCCGACGCCCGCCACCGCCCAGCTGCTCGCCGCAGCAGCGCCGGTACCGCAGGAGCTGCCTGAGCTGCTGGGACGTTGTCGGGTCCAGGTCGGCGACGACCACGTGACGGTCGTTGCGCCCGACGAGCTGGTCCCAGCGCTGACGCCACACGTGCCGCAGCTGCGGACCGCCGCTGGCCGGCTGGGTTTGCCGTTGAAGACCTACAAGTCCTCCAGTGCCGAGCAGACCTCGACGTGACCGCACATCCCGCCTCCGGCAGCGGCACGGCGAGACGGCCGCTGCAGCTGCGGTCCGAAACTGACGTTGACCATCAAGGAGAGCACCGTGGCTGACAACCCCTACCAGCTGTACCTGTACGTCGGACCAGCGGTGCCATCGCTGTCCAGTGGCGTCAGTGTCGTTGATCTCACTCCCGAAGATGACACGCCCCAAGCGGCGCTCGACCAGCTGGACGCCAGCGGTTTGACGGCAGCGGACCTGCGCACACGTGCGCTGTTCCTGTTCGACCCGTCCGTGGGGCTGGCAGCTCTGTACGCCTACGCGGCGGTGTGCGGTTTTGCGTCCCGGCTGATCGACTACTCCGATCTCACAGCGGTGTACACCGCCCAGATCACGCGGCAGGTGCTTGCCAAGAACGCGGACGCGGGACGTCCCAGTGAACCGCTGGACGCGGTTCAGGTCGGTGAACGTCACCTCGAGCCGTACGTCGGTTACGTCGACGTGACCGGTGACGTTGACGCCGAGGCGCTCTCGACGCTGCGGTACGCCCGGCAGGTGTTCCTCCGCCCCGGGCAGCGCGAGCTGTCTGCGGTGTTCGAGCTGTTCACGTTGGCCGCATCGTTGCGGGCCCGAGGCAGCGCCGACCGGTTCCCGACGCTGGTGTTCGCAGATCCGGACCTGACGCGTGAGCTTGAGCACGGCACAGATCTGGAACAACTGCGACGCGCCGGCGCGGAGCTACGGCGTTCCCGCCGGGTCGATGACCGGTCCCAGACCGTCGACAAGGTCGCCCTGGGTGAGCGGTCGTTGCGCCTGGTCGCCGCAGCACAGCTGCCGGTCGAGCAGGTGCTACAGCAGCTCGGTTCGCAGCAGGACGTTGACACCAGCTACTGGCGCTGCCCACGGCCGGACCGCCACACCAACGGTGACGCCAACCCGTCCTGCCGGGTCGAGGACAACACGCTGCGGTGCTTCCGCTGCGACATCGAGGCAGTTGACCCGTTGCGGCTGGTTATGGACTGCCACAACGTCAGCCCGGATGAGGCAGCGGACTGGTTGCTGCGCACCGGCGGGTAACCAGCGCAGCTGGCCCGCAGCGGCGGGACCGACCGCCGGGCTGCACGCCGACAGTCACAGGGTCCCGCCGCTGCGCACCACGGTGCCGT
>SL_7KL_010_BRINEDRAFT_10000525_pt1 | contig 18175 bp, 21 predicted proteins | sample SodLak_010_BRINE_FD_10663 | JGI IMG/M metagenome (IMG submission 10663)
CCGGCCTACAGCCTGCATTATACCCGCAAGCTGACCCCGCTGACAGGCGGGGACGGGTTCTACATGGCGTTGATGGCGCGAAAGCCCTGACCCTGGCTCTCCCATAGATTGCATATTCGGACCGGGATGCTACGATCCGGGTTTAAGGTTTGTTTAACCCTGTTCCTCGATAGTCGGCACAAACCAGTTGTCCCGGAGGTGCCTTTTGGCCCTGATTGCCCTGACTGCCCCCCACAGCCTTGTGTCGGATATCAGCGCACGGCTGCGGTCGCGTGACATCGCGCTTCTGGCCATGCTTGGCGGCGTGCTTGTGGGCCTGGGCCTTGTCCTGCCCTCCTCGACACTGGCCTTCAGCATCGCGACAACCGGTGCGGCGCTTCTGGCGCTCAGCCTGTTGGCTGCCGGGCTTGTCGCCACGCGGCACCTGTTGCGGCAGCGTGATCTGGCACTGATTGCGCGCTTGCATGCCGAAAGCGCCGATCCCCGGCTGCTGGGCACGTCTGATGGCCAGGTTCTCTGGGCCAATGCAAGTGCGAAAACGGCCCTGCCTGATATCGAGAGCGACGGGCTGATCGCGCTTTTTGCCGATCAAAAGGCCGACCCCGCCGGCGCCGTCCGCGCCATCTGTGACCAGGCCCGTGCAAAGGGACACGCCCAGGTGCAGACCACGACCGGACGCTGCATCCGGGTCGAAGCCGTCACGCCTGCCGTGTTTTTCTGGAGCGTCAATGACACTGCGCACGAAAGCGATGCACCACGCGCGCCCGCGCCATGGCTGAAATACGATGCAGAGGGCAGGCTGGCACAGGCATCGCCCGATCTCGCTACAGCGGACGCGCCGCAAACGCTGTCGGCTGTCTTCAGCGATGCGCCTGTGCTCGCAGGACATCGCAGCAGCGTGCAGATCAATGCGCAGCGGCATTTTGCACTTGCCCTGCCCGATCCCGCAGGCGGCACCGGGGTGGCACTGCTTGCGCCGCGCGCAAGTGATGCCCCGGATCAGGCCGCCGCGTCAGACATGCATGCCGATCTGCAGACCCTGCCCATCGGGATCGCCCATATCGCGGCGGATGGTCAGTTGTGCTACGTCAATCCCGAAGCGCGTCGCCTGTTGCGATTGCATGGCGCGGACCTGCCGGTGATCAGCGAGATCCTCGAAGGGCTGGGGCGGCCGGTTGCCGAATGGCTGAGCGATATCGTCACAGGGCGCATGACCAGCGCGACCGAAGTGCTGCGCCTGAACCGCCCCGAGAGTGAGCGTTTCCTGAAGGTCACCCTCGCGCAGCCCGATCCGGGGGCCGGCCAGTCCGATCACGTCGTCGCCGTGCTGAATGATGCGACCGAATTCAAATCACTCGAGGCGAAATTTACCCAGAGCCAGAAAATGCAGGCCATCGGCCTGCTGGCGGGCGGGGTTGCGCATGATTTCAACAACTTGCTAACCGCGATCACCGGGCATTGCGATCTGCTCTTGCTGCGCCATGACTATAGCGATGTCGATTATCCCGATCTGATACAGATCCAGCAGAACACCAATCGCGCCGCCGCGCTGGTGCGCCAGTTGCTGGCCCTGTCCCGCCAGCAAAAGCTGGAGATCGTGACGCTGGACCTGACCGAGACGATGGGCGACCTGATCCATCTGCTGAACCGTCTGGTCGGCGAAAAGGTCACACTGACCTTGCATCATGGCACTGATGTTTCCCCCATCCGGTCGGACCGGCGCCAGCTTGAACAGGTGCTGATGAACCTGGTGGTCAATGCCCGCGATGCCATGCCACTGGGGGGCGAGATCCGGATCATTACCGACACCTGCGCGCTGCCCGATGGTCTGCCGCGCGAAGAGATTCATCTGCCCCCCGGCCGTTATACACGCATCCGCGTGCAGGATGACGGGGTCGGCATGTCGGCGGCCACACGGGCCAAGGTGTTCGATCCGTTCTTTACCACCAAACGCCCGGGCGAGGGGACGGGGCTGGGCCTGTCGACCGTTTACGGGATCGTCAAACAGTCCGGCGGTTATGTCTTTGTCGACAGCGAAGAGGGCGAGGGCACGACCTTCAGCTTGTATTTCGCCGCGCAGGATACAATCACCCCAACCGCGCGCCCCGCACCTTCGCGCCTGCAGCCGAACCCGATGCAGGACCGCCCCGCGCTTGTCCTGCTGGTCGAGGATGAGGCGCCTGTCCGGTCATTTGCCGCGCGCGCGCTGGAATTGCAGGGGCATCGCGTCCTGCAGGCCGAGAGCGGCGAGGCGGCGCTTGATATCCTCAGCGATCCGGATGTGCGACCGGACTGCTTTGTGAGCGATGTGGTGATGCCGGGGCTGGACGGGCCTGGCTGGGTGTCGCAGGTGCGCGACCGGTTTCCCGATACGCCGGTCCTGTTCATGTCGGGCTATGCCGAAGACAGCCGCGTCGCTGCCCAGTCGCGCATTGGCAATGCGGGCTTTCTGGGCAAGCCCTTTTCGCTGGCCGAATTCACCTCGACCGTGAACGCGCGGCTGGCCAGCGACGAGATGGCCTGACCCGACACAAGCATCCCGATCACATCGCTTGCCTGAACGGCGCGGGCGTGCAAGATAGTGAACATGATAAACACTTCTGCTGCCGCGCGCCCTGTTGCGGGCATATTCTGGATGCTGGTGACGGGGCTGTGCTTTGTTGCCGTGACGGCACTGGTCAAACATATGGGCGATGACATGCCCGCCGCGCAATCGGCGTTTCTGCGCTATCTGCTGGGGCTGGTATTCCTGCTGCCCATGCTCTCATCCCTGCGCGCGGCCCCCTATTCGGCGCGCGCGCTGTCCTTCTACGGATTGCGCGGCTTTGTCCATGCGCTGGGCGTGATCCTGTGGTTCTACGCCATGACCCGCATCCCGCTCGCCGAGGTCACGGCAATGAACTACCTCTCGCCGATCTATGTGACCCTGGGCGCAGCGCTCTTTCTGGGCGAAAGACTGGCCATGCGACGCATCATCGCTGTTCTGGTCGCTTTTGCTGGCGCGCTGATCATTCTGCGCCCCGGCTTGCGAGAAATCTCGACCGGCCATATCGCGATGCTGGGCACGGCGATCCTGTTCGCGATGTCGTATCTGATGGCCAAGCGGATGTCAGGGCAGGTGAATGCGGCTGTCGTGGTCGGCATGCTCTCGATCACGGTGACGATTTGCCTTGCGCCCTTCGCCTATGCCGTCTGGGTGCCGCCGACGCCTGTGCAGATCTTCTGGCTGTTCTGGATCGCGGCCTTTGCCACAGCAGGTCACTTCACGATGACGCTCGCCTTCGCTGCCGCCCCCATCACTGTCACGCAGCCTGTCACCTTCCTGCAACTGGTCTGGGCAGTGATCCTCGGTGCGGCGGTTTTCGGTGAAGGGGTGGATGTCTTCGTCATCCTGGGTGGCGGCGTGATCATGGGGTCGGTGCTGTTCATTACCTGGCGCGAGGCGATGCTGCGCAAGGAAACCCGGCGCGTGATCGCGACCCCATGATCCGTTGAGGGCAAGGGGTCTGCGCGCGGTGCTGTTTTCAGAGTTCGGCCATCACCTCATCCGTGACCTCGAAATTCGCGGTCACGTTCTGCACATCATCATCATCTTCCAGCGCCTCGATCAGCTTGAACAGAGCGCGCGCACCATCCAGATCAAGCTCGGTCACTGTCTGCGGCTTCCAGACCAGACGCGTGCTTTCGGCCTCGCCAAGTTCCGCTTCCAGCGCCGTGGAGACAGCGGCCAGATCCGTGTCGGCACACCAGATGACATGCCCGTCCTCGCTGCTTTCGACATCCTCGGCCCCTGCATCGATCGCGGCCATCAGAACCGTGTCGCCATCGCCGACCGCCGCCGGATAGACGACCTGCCCCTTGCGGTCGAACATGAAGGCCACCGACCCTGTCTCGCCCAGATTGCCGCCATTCTTGGAAAAGGTCGAACGCACATTCGAGGCCGTCCGGTTGCGATTGTCGGTCATCGCCTCGACAATCACGGCAACGCCATTCGGGCCATAGCCTTCATAGCGGATTTCCTCATAGCTTTCGGCCTCGCCGCCCAGCGATTTCTTGATGGCGCGTTCGATATTGTCCTTGGGCATCGACGCGGCCTTGGCCTCTTTGACGGCCAGACGCAGGCGCGGGTTCTTGTCGGGATCGGGATCGCCCATCTTGGCGGCCACCGTGATCTCTTTCGACAGCTTGGAAAACAGCTTGGCGCGCACGGCATCCTGACGGCCCTTGCGGTGCTGGATATTCGCCCATTTTGAATGGCCTGCCATGGTTCTCCTCCGACGGTGTGCGTTGTTTCGATGTCTCTTAGTCCAGCGGGCGGGGGCTGGACAAGCCCCCGGCCAACATGCACTGCGCATGAAAAACGCCCGCAGGATCTGCGGGCGCTTTTGCACGATCAGCAAGAATTCATGCGGCGCGCGACACCAGCACGTCATTCACCTGCTTCTGGGCGATGGATTCGTCCCCGCCCACGACAGCCGCCACTTCGCGGGTCAGCCGCTCCAGCGCGGCCTCATAGAGTTGCCGTTCGGAATAGGACTGCTCGCGCTGGTCATCATTGCGGTGCAGGTCGCGCACGACCTCGGCAATGGCCAGCAGATCGCCGGAATTGATCTTCTGTTCATATTCCTGCGCGCGGCGCGACCACATCGCCCGCTTGACCCGCGCCTTGCCCTTCAGGGTTGCAAGTGCCTTGTCCACCAGTTCCGGAGAGGCGAGCGACCGCATGCCCACAGTCACCGCCTTGTTGGTCGGGACGCGCAGGGTCATCTTCTCTTTCTCGAAGGAAATGACAAACAGTTCAAGCTTCAGCCCTGCGATTTCCTGTTCCTCGATGGAAACGATCTGGCCCACGCCATGCGCAGGATAGACCACGAAATCATTGGGACGAAACTCGGCTTTCTTGGCTTTCGACATTCACGACTTCCCCTTCTGGCCCCGACGCAGCAAAAAAGACCGACCACAGGACAAGCACTTCCTGCGATTCGATTTTCGATGAGCGACAAAAAAACGGCAGCTGGCAGCACTGCCGGTCCGGGACGGTTTCATACTTCGTTTACAATCCATAGCATAAAATCGCGCCGAATCAAAGCGCGTTGGCAGAGCTTGGATAACAAATATGCGCTATCCGGCGCGGTCAGCCGCCTTCGCCCGGAGCTTCGGAGAAGTATTTGCTCATCTTGTCGGGCTCGCCATCACGCTCGGTCGCGTCCGGCAGCGGGTCCTTCTTGGTTATGATGACCGGCCATTGCACCGAATACTTGCGATTGAACTCCACCCATGGCTCCATATCCGGCTCAGTGTCAGGGCGGATGGCATCGGCGGGGCATTCGGGCTCGCAGACGCCGCAATCGATGCATTCATCGGGGTGGATGACCAGCATGTTCTCGCCCTCGTAAAAACAGTCCACGGGGCACACCTCGACGCAGTCGGTGTATTTGCAGGCAATGCAATTGTCGATCACCACATAGGTCATGAAGCCCGGTCCTTGTAAAGCTGCTGTCCTGTCGGCCCGATGTCCGACGGGGGTCAGATAACCCTCGGACAAAAATCAATCAAGCGGATCACGCAGCGCTGCGGCAATTCGGCGACGGTCGCGCTTGTCGGGGCGCCCGCCCGCGACCGGTTTGGGGCGCGACAGATCGGGGGGCGGCGGCGGGGGCGAGAGGTCATCATAGAGCATCCTCGCCTCTGGGGCCGGGCCGCGGCGGGTGCCCAGCGCCCGGATGCGGACCGTGACGATACGCGCGCCCAGTGCAAAGGTCAGCACATCGCCGATCCCCACGGCAAAGGCCGGTTTGGCGACCGGCACGGAATTGACCCGCATGCCCGGCCCCGCCACCAGCTTGGCCGCCAGCGCGCGCGATTTGACGAAGCGCGCCTGCCACAGCCATTTGTCCAGCCGAAGTGTCGGGCGCGGCTCCATGCTCACTCGCGCGTTTTCAGCCCCATCAAGGCCGCTGCGAACGGATTGTCAGGGTCGATCCGGTCGGATTTGCGGGGCGGGGCGGCGCTGTGCTCGCGCTTTTGCGGGGGTTTCTTGCCCTGCGGCTTGCCGCCCTTGGGCTTGCCACCCTTGGGCCGGGCGTCTTGCTGCTTGCGCGCGGGGCGGGTATCGCGACGGGGGCGCGGGGCCCAGGTAAAGGTATAGAATACCTCCAGCTGGTCCGGCTCGGGCGCAGCAGGGGCGGGGGGCTGTTCGCCCTCGGTGGCGGGGGCGGGCTCGGCCTCTGCCTTGGGTTCCGGTGCCTCGGCAGGGGTTTCGGTTGCCGCTTCGGGCGCAGGCGTATCCTCGGGCGCGGTGCCCCCTTGGTCGGCAGGCGCATCCTCTGGCGAGGTGATCGCTTCGGGGGTGACAGGCTTTTCCTTGGGCCGTTCGCCCCGTTCGGCCTTGTAGCCCAACCCGGCCATCAGATCGGCGAATTGCTCCAGCGTCGTGCCGGTGATCGACAGCATGTCGGGCGTCGCCTCGAACCCGCCACGGCTGTCGCAGGCCCGCAACAAGTCGGCCAAACGCTCCAGCATGTCGATGCGGATGGCCCGCGCACCCGCCGGGCGATAGCCCGCCATGATGTAATGCGCAGACGGAACCTCGGATAGATGCGGGATCGTGACCAGCCCGGCAGGCGGGCTTTCGGGAAATTCGTCCAGCCCGTCCGCAAGCGCGCGCAGCACCAGCCGCAGCCGTGTGGGCGCGGGTTTCAGCAGCGCGGGCAGGAATATCGTGAACTGACCGAATCGCACGCCATGCTTGCGCAGCAGCCCGCGCGCATCCTGATCCAGCGCGCGGATGTCATTCGCGATCGTTTCGCGCGGGATGACGCCCATCGCCTCGACCAGTTGAAAGGCCACGCCACGGGCCAGCCCGCTCAGCGCCTCATCCCGGCTCATGGCCATAAGGGGTTCGAACTGCGCCGCGATGCGCCGGTCGATGAAATGTTGCAATCGGCGGCGCACCTTGTCGGCGACATCGGGGCCGGCCTCATCATCGACAAAGGCCGTGACCTGCGGGCGCAGCGGGTCATCGCCGCGTGTCAGCTTGCCGACGGCGGTCGTGCCCCACATAAGCCCGCCCTGTTCGGTCAGATCGAACTCGGTATCGGGTGCGTTATAGAAGCTGTCCGCGCGCAGATGAAACAGCGGTGTCAGCGCGGCGATGGATGCCTGGCGCAGTGTCTTTGCCTCATCCGCCGAGGCAGACTGGTCCTGGCGGAAGCGAAACCCTTCCAGACGTCCGATCAACTCGCCCTCGACGGTCACTTCGCCCTTGTCGTTCACCTCGGCCACAAGGCTCTCCTTCTGCTTCAACCGGCGCATCAGTACACTTGTGCGCCGGTCAACAAATCGCTGCGTCAGGCGGGCATGCAGCGCGTCCGACAAGCGATCTTCTACCGCGCGCGTCGCCTCTCGCCAATGCTTTTCATCAGCCACCCAGCCCTTGCGCTGCGCGACATAGGTCCATGTGCGGATATGTGCCAACCGCCGCGACAGCGTGTCGATATCGCCATCGGTGCGGTCGATGCGCTGGATGTTGCGCGCCAGCCAGTCCTGATCGATCTGTCCCGCGCCATGCAGGAACTCGAACAGGCGCGCCAGAAGCCCGGCATGTTCGCTGGCCGAGATGCCGCGAAAATCGGGCACGCGGCAGATATCCCACAGCAGTTTCAGGTCGCGCGCATCGCGCAGGCGGTCCTGAATTTCGGGCATGGGCGCAAGGGTCTTGAGCGCGGTCAGATCCTCGGCATCACGGGCGCGCGACAGCCATTCATCCTGAGTCTGCTGTTCAAGCGAGGCGATCAGCCGATCAGCGCTACGGAAATCCAACCGCCCGTTGCGCCATTGCAGCTTGCGCATGGGCAGGAAGGTGTGGCTTTCGATGGCGGCCGCGACCTCATCGGGCAGGGGGCGGGCCTCTCCGGTTACGCCGAAGCTGCCGTCATTCTGGTAGCGCCCGGCGCGGCCCGCGATCTGGGCCAGTTCATCCGGGGCCAGCGGGCGCATGCGGCGGCCGTCAAACTTGCGCGTGGCCGAAAAAGCCACATGCTTGACATCCAGGTTCAACCCCATGCCGATGGCATCTGTCGCCACCAGATAATCGACATCGCCATTCTGATACAGTTCCACCTGTGCATTGCGCGTGCGCGGCGACAGCGCACCCATCACGACCGCGCAGCCGCCTTTCTGGCGACGGATCAGTTCAGCGATTGCATACACATTTTCAACACTGAACCCCACGATTGCGCTGCGTGCGGGCATTCTGCTTATCTTTTTTGAACCCGAGTAGGTCAGTTGCGACATGCGCTCGCGGCGCTGGAACAACGCCCCCGGCACCAGCGCCGAGATTGCCCCGCGCATGGTGTCGGACCCCATGAACAATGTCTCGTGCAGCCCGCGCGCATGCAGCAGCCGGTCGGTAAAGACATGGCCGCGATCCGCGTCGCCGCAAAGCTGGATCTCGTCAACGGCCACGAAATCCGCGCCGATTTCCAGCGGCATCGCCTCGACCGTGCAGACCCAGTATTGCGTGCGGTCGGGCACGATCCGTTCCTCGCCGGTCACCAGCGCCACGCAATCGGGGCCGCGTATGGCGCGGATGCGGTCATAGACCTCGCGCGCCAGCAGGCGCAGGGGCAGGCCGATCACACCCGTGCGATGCGCCAGCATCCGTTCGATGGCGTAATGAGTCTTGCCGGTATTGGTGGGACCAAGCACCGCGACGACCCGCGATTGCGCGCGCATGTTCATCAACACCTCTTCCGGCGAGGGTCAGAGCGTCATGCCGACCAGGCGCCGCTCGACCCGTTCCAGCGCCGCTTTTATGTCACGCCGGTGCGGATGTATAGCAGCCGCTTCGCCATAGGCGGCCTGTGCGCGCGTATCCGCGCCCAGATCCTCGAAGATGCGGCCCAGCCCCGCCAGAGCCGAGAAATGCTGCGGGTTGCGCGCCAGCGTCTCGATCAGATCATCCATCGCAAGCCCCAGATCGCCCGCCATGAACCACGCCGTGGCGCGGGCGTGATAGCCTTCTGCAAAATCGGGGGCATGGTCGATCAGCGCCGAGAAATGCTCGATCGCGGCATCGCTGTCGCCAAGCTGCAACGCCTCGCGCCCGCGATTGAGCATCAGATCGGCACTGGCCGAACCTGACCGCGACCACAGCCGCGCGATCTGCCGCTCGATGCGTTGCCAGCGTTCCTGCTCGGGGTCTTTCAGCTCTTCCAGCAGCTCCAGTACCTCGGCGCTGGAGCTTGCCTGACTCGCCCAGGCGGGCATTGCTGCGAAAAAGAGCAGCAATGCCGTAACGGCAGGATTGAGAAAAGCGCGGAGCATCTTCATATTCCGAGTGTAACGCAAAGGCCGCATGTTTCCAGACCTGCGGTATCACAAATCGGAGTATATCCATGAGCGAGATCATTTCCCACGCAATCACCGCGCTGAGCGAACGCCTGTCGGACGGGTTCGACGGCACGGCCAAGTTCGAGATCAAGGGCGAAGGCACCATCATGGTCGATGAGAATGGTGTGCGCGAGGGCGATGAAGATGCCGATGTCACCATGATCGCCAGCGCCGAGACATTCCAGGGCATCATCGAGGGCGACGTAAACCCCACCGCGGCCTTTATGACCGGCAAGCTGAAGATCGAGGGCAATATGGGCATGGCAATGAAGCTCGGGTCTGCCCTGAGCTGATGTCCGCGCCCTATTTCACGCAGGTGGCCGGTGGGCTGCCCCCCGCCGACGTGATCTGGCGTGATGCCTCGGACGGCACGCGTCTGCGGCTGGCAATCTGGCCTGCGGGGCCGAGGGGCATGGTCGCGGTCTTTCCGGGCCGGACCGAGGTGATCGAGAAATACGCCCCGGTCGTGGCTGATCTGGCTGCGCGCGGCTATGGCGCGGTGGTGATCGACTGGCGCGGGCAGGGGTTGTCCGACCGGTTGGCGGGCAAGCCGCTTCTGGGGGATGTGCCTGATTTCGCCCATTATCAGCGCGATGTGGCCGTCTTGCGCGACGTGCTGGATCAGGTCGCCCCGGATGCGCCGCGCTTTGCGCTTGCGCATTCCATGGGCGGCTGCATCGCACTGCGCGCGCTGACCGACGGCTTTGCGCCGCGCGCGGTCGCGTTCAGCGCGCCGATGTGGGGCCTGCGGCTCAGCACCGCCACGCGCCGCGCCGTGGTTGCGATGACGCGGGTGCTGGGGCTGGCGCGGATGGACCTGCGCGAGGTGCCGGGCGCGGGGGTCGAATTCCGGCTATGGGACAATGCGTTCGATGATAACGAGTTGACCACCGACCCGGACCGCTATGCCTGGATGCAGGCACAGGTGGCCGCGCATCCCGAATTGCGGCTGGGCGCCCCCAGTCTGCGCTGGCTGGTCGCAGCGCTGGCCGAAACGGCCGTGCTGGCGCAATTGCCCGCGCCAGAGATCCCGGCCTATTGCGGGCTGGGCACGCGCGAGCGAATCGTCGCATCCCAAGCGATCGAGGCGCGCATGGCCGAATGGCCGGGCGGCACACTGGATATCTTTGATGGCGGGCTGCACGAGTTGTTGTTCGAGCGTGATCCGATCCGCGCGCCGTTCCTGGACCGGATCGCGGCGCTGTTCGACGCCCACGCGCCCTGAGCGCTACCCCTTGCGGCGGAATCGCAGGTAATGCGGGCTGCGCCCTTCGCGCAGGGCCTTTTGCTCATACCGGGTCGAGAACCAGCCCTCCCATGGCTGGGCCCAGTCTTCTGGCGTGGGGGTCAGGCACTCGAATCCGGCGGGCGGGACCTCTTCCATCGTTTGGCGGACATAATCGGGGATGTCAGTGGCCACATGCAGCACGGCATCCGCGCGCATCACCCGCGCCAGCGGCTCCAGATATTCGGGCGTGACGAATCTGCGGCGATGGTGGCGCGCCTTGGGCCAGGGGTCGGGATAGAGCAGAAACGCGCCCGACAGGCAGCGATCCGGCAGAACATCGAACAGGTCGCGCACATCCCAAGGGTGGATTCGCAAATTGCGCACGTCTTCGCGCCGGATCTTGCCCAGCGCCATGGCCACCCCGTTGATATAGGGCTCGCAGCCGATATAGCCGCGCTCCGGGTGCGTCTGGCACTGGTGCACCAGATGCTCGCCGCCGCCAAAGCCCACCTCCAGCCAGAGCGGGCGCGCATCGCCAAAGAAACGCGCGGGATCGACCGGGTCGCGCGCCGGGTTTTCGTCGCGGCTGACGCCCTGGGGCTGCAGCGCCGCCAGATCCTCATCCAGATAGCGGCGCTGCGCTGGTCGCAGCGCCTTGCCCTTGATCCGGCCATAGAAATTTCGGCTTTCATTCGGTGAGGTCATGCTATGCTCCGACAGACGGGCGCGGATATGCCGGGCGTCCGGGTCCGCGTCAACCCGCCGCCTCAAGGGCGCGGGTTTACAATCAGGCCATGACGGGGCATGNTTCCCTTACAGAGCAACCGTGCGAGTCTGCGCGCCTCTGCACACTCACACCCCCCCCAAATCGGAAGGATATCCCATGACGCAGGCCACGGCCGGCAATACCGTGCAAATTCATTACACCGGCACCCTTAACGACGGATCGGTCTTTGACAGTTCCGAAGGGCGCGAGCCGCTGGAATTCGAGCTTGGCTCAGGCACGATCATCCCCGGGCTGGACCGCGCCATCGATGGCATGGCCGAGGGGGAGCAGAAGACCGTGACCATCCCCAGCGCCGAAGCCTATGGCGAGTATCAGCCGCAGGCCTGTCAGGATGTGCCGCGCGAACAGTTTCCCGATGATATTCCGCTGGAGCCGGGCACACGGCTGCAGATGCAGACGCCCGAAGGCCGCGCCATCCCCGTCACCATCACCGAGGTCAAGCAAGAGGCCGTGACGCTGGATGCGAACCATCCGCTGGCCGGGCAGGACCTGACCTTCGCGGTTGAGGTCGTCTCGGTGCGCTGAACGTGGAACAGATCGGGCCCATGCCCTATTGCGCTGCGATCAGCGCATCGGGCAGGCCCGATTCCAGGCCGACGTCCCCTGCTGTCAGATGTGGGGCATTGGCGACATAGGCGATGACCCGCCCGTCCAGGCGGATTTCGGCCCTGTCAGGGTCATCGCCATCATGCGTCACAGAGATTTCGGGCGCATCGCCGCGCGCGGGATCATAATGCAGCGCGATCCGGTCCTCACCTGGTGTATAGTCAAGGATCGTCGCAGGCTCCCCACCGGCCAGCCAGTCACCCAACGCAAAGATATCCTCGCCCTCACCGCCGCTCAGCATATCGCCCTGTCCGGCAATAAGCAGGTCATCCCCCGCGCCCCCGTTCAGGAAACCCGGCCCGCTGCCATCACGCCCGTCCTTGTCCAGATGCGCGCCAACCAGAGTGTCATTGCCGCCACCCCCGAACATGACATTGGACCCGCCACCCCCGATCAACAGGTCATCGCCCGCGCCCCCCTGAAGGGTGTCATCGCCCGCACCGCCGATCAGCGTATCGTCGCCTTCGCCGCCGATCAGATGGTTGTCACCTGACCCGGCGATCAGTTTCACGTCGCCGCCATTGCCGATCAGCGTGTCATCGCCCGCACCCCCGATCAGCGTGTCCCCCGCGCCCGACCCGCGCAAGACCCCGCCGTCATCCCCGGCATACAGGATCTGGGGCACAGGCGGCTTTTCAGGTGGGTCTTCATCACTGCTGTGAATGCGTTCGTCCTCATTGTCGTCATGGGCCCCGCCGGACAAGCCATCCATGATCGCGGCCGCGCCCGCGGCCGATACCAATGCAAAGATTAACCACATGATCCGTGACCCTTCCCCATATCAGGCAAAGCGCCTGCATTCCCACCGCTGTCCATGATGCCACATCGCGCGCGCCTTTTCCCTCGCGACCTGCAAGACTGGTTAACGCATCCGCTCGCTTGGGCACGCGTGCGAGGGCAGGCCCGAAAAGGGGGTTTTCTTCAGCCATCACCTGGTCTAGACGCCGTGCTTGTGCGCTCGCACATCCCCAAAGGGCCTTGCTGGACGACATCCCGGCCTGCGCCGTCACCCTCTCACAACAAGGAGATCCCGATGTCGATCACTGCAGAAGACAAGGAACAGACGATCAAGGATTTCGCCCGCGCCGAGGGCGATACCGGCTCGCCGGAAGTTCAGGTCGCCGTGCTGACCAAGCGCATCGCCAACCTGACCGAGCATTTCAAGACCCACAAGAAGGACAACCATTCCCGCCGTGGGCTGCTGAAACTCGTGGCCACCCGCCGCAAACTGCTCGACTATCTGCGCGCCAAGGACGAAGGGCGCTATCGCGACCTGATCGGCAAGCTTGGCATCCGCCGCTGATGCCGTACCCGATCTGACCGAGCGCCCGCCCCACCGGCGGGCGTTTTTCGTTCCCCATTTCATCTTTGTGACAAATATCCTGGGGGAGTCCCGCTTGCGGGACGGGGGCAAAGCCCCCACGCAACGCTTGCCACCAGCCCGCCCTCTCTGGACATTCTGCGCTGCAATGGTCCAGAAACAGGCAGGCAGGCAGACAGACGGCCAGACGGGCAGGGGCATCCATGGATATCGTGACACTGGCAGAGGATGTGCGGGCGGGCAAACGCCGCGCGCTCGCGCGCGCGATTACCCTTGTCGAAAGCACGCGCCCCGAGCATCGCGCAGAAGCCACGGCCCTGCTGGAGCATCTGCGCCAATCCGGGCGCATGGCCATCCGCATCGGCCTGTCGGGCACGCCGGGCGTGGGCAAATCCACCTTCATCGAAAGCTTCGGGCTCATGCTGATCGCGCAGGGGTTGCGCGTGGCCGTGCTGGCGGTGGACCCGACCTCGGCGCGCACGGGCGGCTCGATCCTGGGTGACAAGACCCGGATGGAGCAACTCGCCCGCGCACCGCAGGCATTCATCCGCCCCAGCCCCAGCCAGACGCATCTGGGCGGAGTCGCGCGGCGCACGCGCGAGGCCGTGGCCATCTGCGAAGCCGCCGGGTTCGATGTCGTGCTGATCGAGACGGTCGGTGTCGGCCAGTCCGAAACCATGGTGGCCGAGATGTCGGATGTCTTCCTGCTGTTGATGGCCCCCGGAGGGGGTGATGAATTGCAGGGCGTCAAGCGCGGCATCATGGAAGTGGCCGACATGATCGTGGTCAACAAGGCCGATGGCGATCTGGCCCCGGCGGCCACCCGCACCTGCGCCGATTACGCCGGTGCCCTGCGCCTGCTGCGCCGCCGTCCGCAGGACCCCGAGGGCTATCCCAAGGCGATGACCGTCTCGGCGCTGGAACAGACGGGGCTGAGGGCCGTATGGGACGCTGCGCGCGATCTGGTCGACTGGCGGCGCGCGGGCGGGCATCTGGACGCCGCGCGCGCCGCGCAGGCCCGTTTCTGGTTCGAGGCCGAACTGCGCGAGGCGTTGCTTGCCCGGCTGACCACCCCCGCCGCGCGCGCCCGTTTGCAGGAATTGTCCGACAAGGTCGCGCATGGACGCATGACCTCGGCGCGGGCGGTGGCGCAGATGATGGAGATGATCGCGCGGGATGACCCCGCTGCGCCCTGATCGTGCAGGCACATGCGGGCTGGTGTCATTCCCGCCTGCACGCGTCGGAATCGCTTGACGCCCCCGCGCATTGCGCCTAGAAGCGCGCCGTCAAGACCGGTATCGCCGCAGGCGATGCCTTTTGCTTTGCGCTTGCCGTCAGCCATCTTCGGCAGCCACCAGACGAGGAACATACCCATGTCGCGCCGTTGCGAACTGACCGGAAAAGGCCCGATGACGGGCAACAATGTAAGCCATGCCAACAACAAGACGCGTCGCCGCTTCTTGCCGAACCTGCAGGATGTGTCGCTGCATTCCGAAGGGCTGGGCCGCAGCTTCAAGCTGCGCGTGTCCTCGGCAGCGCTGCGCTCGGTGGATCATCGCGGGGGGCTGGACGCCTATCTGGCCCGCGCCAAGGATGACGAACTGTCGCCGAACGCCCTGCAGATCAAGCGCGATCTGAAAAAGGCACAGCAACCGGCTGCGTGATCATCGCGCCATGTACGGTTCGCGTGCAATGGCGGCCAAAGATTGGCCGCCATTTGCGTCTGCTGGCCGTGCACCAGACCAAGCCTTGCGCATCTTTGCCGATCACGCCATCATGCCGCCTGTGACTTGCCGTGACATGATATCGTGCATCAGCCCGCCCGATGCAGTGAGTGCGGCGGATCGCATCAGCACGTGCATGGCCCCGTAGCTCAACTGGATAGAGCAGGCGACTTCTAATCGCCAGGTTGAGGGTTCGAGTCCTTCCGGGGTCGCCAAACTTTTCTTTTTGTAGATGTGTAGATAGGGCATATGAGTGCGCAAAACGGCAGTTTTTGATGCGCACCGTGTCAAGGACTTTTTCGAGATTCCGTAGGCTTTCTTGATAAGTCTCTGATAGATCGAAAATAATAGGTCCTTGACCGCAGATGCGATCAAAGGGCTGCCCCTCTCATGATCTGCCGAGAACGTTCTGATCTGGGCACACCAACCAGGGGTCACTTTCGTTCTTCGGACCGTTCATCGTAACACCGCCGCCACATCCCTGCGCAGATACACCGCCCCGAAATCCCTCCCTTCCGGCGAGAACCGGGTGATCCGGCCGGCGGCGAGAGCCGCTTTCAGGGTGTTCCGATGCTGTCCCGTCTCAGCGGACAGGGTCGTCAGTGTCACGAAACGGCGGTGAAACGCCGCCATATCCTCCGGCGTCATCCGGTGTTGTGAGCGACCCGTCCGGGGGTTGATGATCTGATAGGCGTTCACATGGGCGAGAGCGTGCGGATCGACTGCGGGACCACGTTGCCGCTCTGCGCGGGCACGAGGTTCTGGGCGACCAGCTGCTCGGCCTTGAGCTCCAGCGCCGCCGGCACGATCAGGAAGGCGGGCCGGATGTTCAGCACCGTCTTCTTGTCGAGCCCGGTCTGCTTGCGCATCGCCGCCCGCGCGAGGCCCACGCTGTCCACCCCGAGCGCCGCGCCGGTGCCGGCGAGGTTCTTGTGGGTGCCGTGGAACAACGCCGTGCCGTCGGCCATCGCCGGGTTCGAGGTGACGATGTCCCAGACCACGTCGCTTTCCAGCTGCGCGATGGAGTTGCCGTACATGGCCGGGATGCGGGTGAAGGCGTCGAGATCGTCGTTGATCAGCACCTGACGAGTGATGGCGACGACGCGGCCATAGGTCTCGATGCGGTAGCTCTCCTTGCTCTCGCCCAGCGTGCCGCGCTTGAACTCGCCGCTCTCGCCGACCTTCAGGAGCTGCGGCGCCTCGCCGAGCTGGACCCGGTGCATCGCCTTGAAGTCAGTGGCCAGCACCTGGCGGCAGAAGAGCGGGAAGGTCCGCGGATAGGCCTCGTAGGCCTGCCGGAGCGTCTTGTTGGTGACGGCGGCGAGGATCTCGGGGAAGTCCGAGGTCGAGTGCAGCGCGCGCGTCGCCACCTCGTCGCGGGAGAGGTCGCGCGTGCTGGCGCCCGCCGTCTCGAGGCTTTCGCGGGCAAGCTCCATCAGCGTCATGCCGCGGTATTCGCGCGCGGCGTCCTCCAGCGGAAAGAGCGTCGGGCTGTAGCGGTGCAGCAGCGCGCTGGAGATTGCCTCGCGCCGCGTGACAGTGGCGTCGCGCCCGCCGAGCGGAACCGAGACATGGGGAAAGGTCCGGGTCTCATCCGCCTTGGCCGCGACCTGGTCGAGGATAAGCCGGCGCGCCTCGTCGATGGAGACGCCGCGCTTGATCAGGTCGTCCGCGAAACTGCGCTCGAGATGCAGCTTGTCGGCAAGGCCGTGAATGGTCGAGACGCGCTCGCGCTCCTGCGCGCGGGCCTCACTGACCAGCGCGTCGGTGTCGACGCTGCGGCTGCGATCCTCGGGTGCCGTGTCGGGCGTTGCCTTCGGCGCCTTTGGCTTCCTGTCGGCGGCACGGGTCTGCGTGTCGCTTGCAAAGGGCTGCGCCTCGGCAGCGCCGGTCTTGTCATCGGTCATTTGGGTCTCCTCGGCCACTGCCGTATCGTTGCTTTGCTTGGCCGTGTCGGCCGGGGACTCTGTCCTGTCGGTCATCGGGCATGCTCCTTGGCTGGTGGGGGCGTCCCGGCGGTGGAGGACGCAGTCATTGATCGGCTCCTTCGCGCGGAACCCGGCCGCGGCATCGGCGCCGACGGGGACGGCGGAAATCTCGAACGGTGTCCAGTCCACCGCCCGCCAGAGCTCGCGCTGACCGTCGGGCTTGGAGATCTCGAAGCGGTGGACCTGGTAGCCGATGGAAACCGCGCGGATGTGCCCGGCCTCGATATCGCGCCAGATGTCGCCGACCGCGTCGCGCTCGGAGATGCGGATCCGGGCGATGCCCTGTCCGTTCTCAATCCGCGCCGAGCCGGGGACGACCGAGCCGATCACCGCATCGAGATCATGCGCCGCATGCACCTTCAGGAAAGGCGCGCCCGCGTTCAGCCGCTCGAGCCGGACATGCTCGGGCGCCATGCTGAGTTCCTCGTCATGCGGCTCGCCGAAGAGCGCGGCGCGGCGCACTCGGCCTGCGCGATCCAGGCCGCGAGCGCGATCTCGTCGATCTCCGGACCGCTCGCGCCGTGCAGCGGCACAACCTGCGCGTCCATGGAGGGCGAAACGCACTTCATCACGCCGCCCCGGCACGCGGCTGCGTGTCCATGGTGTGCTGGAGCTGGTCGCGCTCGAAGGCAACGATGTCCTCGAGCCGGTAGACCACTCGACCACCGATCTTCATGTAGGCCGGGCCTTCTCCCGCCCACCGCCAGCGCTCCAGCGTACGGTGCGAGATCGTCCAGCGCCGGGCGAGTTCCTTCTGGTTCAGGCAAAGCTTCTGCTGCATGAGCTCTCTCCGTTTGCGTGTGCTTCGAAGAGAGAATGCGAAATCCTGCTATGGGATGTCGTCAGGATCGCAGGGGGATGCAGAGGGGGATCAGTATGGCCACTCAGGACGGGGTTGGACCGCTCGCTGAGGGATTGTCATCCCCCTCCATCCCCCAGCCGATCCCACGGCGCGAGCTATCCGGGATCGCGTTCGGGGGATCGCCGACGAGTCAGTCGATGTTCAGACGATAGCCACCGCGGCGATCGGAGCGAATCAGCTGGCGCCAATCCTTCTGCGACTTGAAGACGTCGGCCATGCGCAGGCTCTTCGAGCCCGCCGAGGACAGGATGGCCTTGCCGCTCTGC
>SL_7KL_010_BRINEDRAFT_10000526_pt1 | contig 18173 bp, 16 predicted proteins | sample SodLak_010_BRINE_FD_10663 | JGI IMG/M metagenome (IMG submission 10663)
CCCGACGTCAGGAGGATGAGCGTGCCGAACAGCGGCAGGTGCCAGGGGTTGAAGGTCTGGATGCCTTCCGGCGGCCAGACGCCGCCGGTAAGCGCGGCGCGCTCGAACTGGATCGCCTCGCCGGGGAAAAGCGCGACGTCGAAATAGGCCCAGAACCAGGCCACGAAGAACATCACCTCGGAGGCGATGAACATGATCATGCCGTAGCGGTGATGCAGCTGCACCACGCGGGTGTGATCCCCCGCCTGCGCTTCCTTCACGACGTCCACCCACCAGGCGGCCATGGTGTAGAGCACACCGATCACGCCGAGACCGAAGACGAGCCCGCCGATCTGGAGGCCGGCAATCGGCATGTCCCGGATGAAGGTGATGAAGCCGACGGCGAGGATCAGCGCACTGACCGAACCGATGAAGGGCCAGGGGCTGGGATCGACGAGGTGGTAATCGTGTTTCTTGGCGTGGGCGTCGGCCATTATTCTGTCTCCGGTGCCTTATCCGCATTCCTTCGGATGTCTATCGGCGTTTTCCAACTCTGGGAAGAAAAAATCAAGCCGCGAGATGCGCAAGCCCGATTTCGCCCCCGGCATTTTTGATCAGCGGCGCGGCGGCGTGGTCTCGAGCGCCGAGGTGGTGACCGGATCACCGCCGACAGCCGGCCAATAGGTATAGGACAGCGTGATCGTGCGCATGCTCTCGAATTCCGGATCATCCACGATGGCCGGGTCGATGTAGAAAACCACAGCAGAATCCATCACTTCGCCGGCTTCGAGCGTATTCTCCTCGAAGCAGAAACATTGCAGCTTGACGAAATACTGCCCGGCATTTTCCGGCGAGACATTGTAGGTGGCCATGCCGTTGACCGGGTGTTCGGCCGTGTTGGCGACACGGTAGAACACCGTCTCCGTCTGGCCGATCTGCGTCTGAACGACGGGGCGCTCGGCGCGGAAGTCCCAGGGCAGCGCCCGCGCCACGTTCGAATCGAATCGCACCCGCACGGTTTCCTCGAGCACGGTCCCGGCATCGGCGGTGCCGACCATCGGCGTGCCGCCGAAACCGGTCACGCGGCAGAACAGATCGTAGAGCGGCACCGATGCATAGGCGAGACCGACCATGCCGAAGACGACGCCGAGGCAGGTGACCACCGTCTTGCGCATGGCCTTCTTCTGGGCGGGGCTGTGATTATGCTGTGTCATGACATCCCTGTACGAACATTGTCCGAAGCTGCATGCGCAATCGCCTACATCGGGCGATCGAGCACACCGGGGCCGAGTTTGGCGATGGTGACGACATAGAACAAGGCGACCAGAAGCCCCAGGGTCACTGCGAGCGCGATGGAGCGCGAGCGCCGGCGCCGGCGATCCTCCTCCGTGAGACCCTGCGCGTCGCGCGCGGGTACCTGAGACATCTGCGTGTTCTCCGTATCGGTTGCAGCCTGCTCTTGCGGCTTCTGATCCTGCTTGCGTGCAGCCTTTGCCATGCTCAGCCTCCCGTCACCGGCAGCATCAGCCCGAAGCCGTGCTCGACGATCAGCACTGCGAACAGGCCGAACAGATAGACGATCGAGAATCCGAACAGCGACCAGCAGGCCTTCGTCGCCGCCTCACCCTCGCGCCGGCGATGGACGCGCAGCGCCAGCAAGAGCATCCAGGCGCCGGTCAAGACGGATATGCCGAGATAGATCAACCCGCCGAATCCCGTCAGGGCAGGCAGCACACCCACAGGCACGAGCAGCAGCGTGTAGAGCAGGATCTGCCGGCGCGTCTCGTCCGGCCCGCGCACATTCGGCAGCATCGGCACGCCGGCCCGGGCGTAATCACCGGATTTCACCAGAGCCAGCGCCCAGAAATGCGGCGGCGTCCAGATGAATATGATGGCAAAGAGAATGACCGTGTCGAGCGTCACGCTGCCCGTCACCGCCGCCTGCCCGATCATCGGCGGGAAAGCGCCGGCCGCACCGCCGATGACGATGTTCTGCGGCGTCCAGCGCTTGAGCCACATCGAATAGATCACGGCATAGAAGAAAATCGTGAAGGCGAGCAATCCGGCAGCCAGCCAGTTGGCCACGAGGCCGAGAAACAGAACCGAGCCAACCGAGAGCGTCATGCCGAAGGCCAGCGCCTCGGACGGCGTGATCTTGCCGGCGGGGATCGGACGCTTAGCCGTGCGCGACATCACCGCGTCGATATCGGCGTCATACCACATGTTCAGGCAGCCGGAGGCACCCGCACCCACCGCGATGGCCAGCAGCGCCGCGAAAGCGAGCACCGGGTGGATCGTCCCATGCGCCACGACCATGCCGGTCAGCGCCGTGAAGACGACGAGCGACATCACCCGCGGCTTCAGCAGCGCNATGAAATCNCGCGCCTCGCCGTTGGAGACGACGACGGTCTCGTAGCGCTCGCCACGGTAATGGCCCTGCGCCTGCGGTGCGGCGGATTGCATCGGATTCATCATCCCAGTCATACGCTTGTCCGGCTCGACTTGTTTGAACGTCAGGAAAGGCGTCACGCACCCGCATTGAAGACAAAAATCCCGCCTTGCGGCGAGACCCTGCAGGTGACCCCTTCCCGCAGCCGCCGCGCCCGGACCCGAGGGCGGCTGGGAGAAAGGGCCGGGCGGGAGAACCCGCCCGGCGCAATCGATCAGTGCTTCGAATCCGCNATCTTCGGCAGTTCGTTGAACTGGTGGAAGGGCGGCGGCGAGGACAGCGTCCATTCCAGCGTGGTGGCACCCTCACCCCACGGGTTGTCCGCAGCCACGANCTTGTCGCGGAAGGCGATATAGACACCGTAGAGGAAGACGAAGATGCCGACCGCGAAGATGTAGGACCCCATCGAGGCGACGAAGTTCCAGCCCGCGAAGGCATCCGGATAATCCGCATAGCGGCGCGGCATGCCGGCGAGGCCGAGGAAGTGCATCGGGAAGAACAGGATGTTCGAACCGATGAAGGCGATCCAGAAATGCACCTTGCCGACCCATTCCGGCATCATGTAGCCGGTCATCTTCGGGAACCAGTAGTACATCGCCGCGAAGATGATGAACACCGCACCCAGCGACAGCACGTAATGGAAGTGCGCCACCACATAATAGGTGTCGTGCATGTAGCGGTCGATGCCGGCATTGGCGAGGACCACGCCCGTCACGCCACCGACGGTGAAGAGGAAGATGAAGCCCACCGCCCAGTACATCGGTGCGGTGAAGCGGATCGAGCCACCCCACATCGTCGCGATCCAGGAGAAGATCTTGATGCCCGTGGGCACCGCGATCACCATCGTGGCGAAGACGAAATAGGCCTGCGTCTGCAGCGACAGGCCGACCGTGTACATGTGGTGCGCCCAGACCACGAAGCCGACCACGCCGATCGCGACCATGGCATAGGCCATGCCGAGATAGCCGAAGATGGGCTTGCGCGAGAAGGTCGAGATGATGTGGCTGACGATGCCGAAGGCCGGAAGGATCATGATGTAGACTTCCGGATGCCCGAAGAACCAGAACAGGTGCTGGTACAGGATCGGGTCACCGCCGCCGGCAGGATCGAAGAAGGTCGTGCCGAAATTGCGGTCCGTCAGCAGCATCGTGATCGCACCCGCAAGCACCGGCAGAGCCAGCAGCAGCAGGAATGCGGTGACCAGCATCGACCAGGCGAAGAGCGGCATCTTGTGCAGCGTCATGCCCGGTGCGCGCATGTTCAGGATGGTGGTGATGAAGTTGATCGCACCCAGGATCGAGGCGGCACCGGCAAGGTGCAGCGACAGGATCGCGAAGTCGAGCGCGGGACCGGGATGGCCTATCGTCGACAATGGCGGATACACCGTCCAGCCGCCGCCGAAGCCGAGCGAGCCCGGCGCCCCCTCCACGAACAGCGACATGATCAGCAGGCAGAATGCCGCGACCGTCAGCCAGAAGGAGATGTTGTTCATCCGCGGGAACGCCATGTCCGGCGCCCCGATCATCAGCGGCACGAACCAGTTGCCGAATCCCCCGATCAACGCGGGCATGACCAGGAAGAACACCATGATCAGGCCGTGGCCGGTCACGACCACGTTGTACATCTGCGGATTGACGAAGATGTTGGTGCCGGGGCTTTGCAGCTCCATGCGGATCAGGATCGACAGCAGACCGCCCACGACCCCCGCCGTGAAGGCGAAGATCAGGTACATCGTGCCGATGTCCTTGTGGTTCGTCGAGTAGATCCAGCGGCGCCATCCCGTGGGATGGTCGTCCGCGTGACCCGGCGCATTGGTGGCGACACTTGCCATGATGAATAGCCCTCTTGCAGCCTCTTCAGCGATGAATCGCTGCCACGTTTCTCAATCTATGGCGATCATCTGTGACCGCCCCGGCGACCGAACGACGCGCATGCGTGACCCGCTGCCCACCGTCGATCCGGCGCCGCCAGGCGGCGCCTTCTCAATCTCAATCCGACGCGGCGACCTGCCGCTCGCCATCGACCGAGGCGAACATCGCACGCGCCTCGTCCAGCCATTCGGCATAGGCCTCTTCGCTGACCACACGCACCGCGATCGGCATGAAGGCGTGGCCTGCCCCGCAGAGCTCGGAGCACTGGCCGAAATAGATGCCCTCGCGTTCGGCACGGAACCAGGTTTCATTGAGGCGCCCGGGCACAGCATCCATCTTCACGCCGAAGGACGGCAGCGCGAAAGCGTGCAGCACGCCCTGCGCCGTCACCTGCACGGCGACATTGGCGCCGACCGGCACGACCATCTCGTTGTCGACCGCGAGCAGGTAAGGCTGACCGATCGCCTCGGCCTCTTCACGCTCCAGCATGGCGGAAATGAAACTGAAACCGCCCTGGTCTTCCGGATACTCGTATTCCCAGTACCAGGAATGACCCGTCACCTTCACCACGATATCGGGCTCGGGGATGATCACCTGCTCGCGCAGCAGGCGGAAGGAGGGAATTGCGATAGCGACCAGAATCAGGATCGGGATCACCGTCCAGGCCACCTCGAGCATGGTGTTGTGCGATGTCCGCGTCGGGTTCGGATTCTTCTTCTCGTTGAAGCGGAAGATGCAGATCAGCAGCAACGCCCCCACGAAGACGGTGATGATGGTGATCACCCAGAGCAGGCCGTTGTGGAAGCTGACCATGCTCTGCGCCACTTCGCCATGCGGCGGCATCATGCCCATCTGCCACGGCTGCGGCACGTTCAGGACGTCGGCTGCTGCGGGCGCGCTCGCCGCAATCGCAGCGGCAGCTGCCGCCATGCCGGTCGCGATGCGCGACGTGAGACGGCGCAGGCGCGTTTCCCGGGATCCGGTCTGTTGCATTGGCATCGTTCTCTCGAAGCTCCGTTTCGATTCTTCGCTCGGTGGACGGCACCCCCAGCGCCATCGCGACCATTCCGCCCGTCCCGCGATCCCGGAACGATTCCGGCGGGCTTAGCAAGACCCCGCCGGAAAAGCGAGCCCTTACAGCCACGACTTCCACATTGATACAAGTCAAAACCACAATGTTGCCACGAGTGCAATGTCATCGTGGTCGCACGTGACGAAGCGTCCGGGGTCTGTTGCGCGCGGGGCGCAGTCCCGCAATCGCCTCGGCCCCGCCCTCCGAATCCGTCATCGGAAAGCCCGCCGGGCTGAGAAGATGGCAAAGACGCACGAAAAGATGCTTGGCGCCCTGCGGAAGATGCGACAAAATGCGCACGGGGTCGGGAATGTGGTCGCAATGGCCGGCGGCGCGAAGCGCGTCCTGGCGTGCAACGCCGGAAACGACGGTCGGATGCGCCTTGACAAGGCCGTGAAGCCGCGTGATCCCCTGCCCCGGCCCGGCGCCGTTCTTCGCCGAATCGCCGACGTGCCCGCGCAGATGCGTGGTTACGCTTTGCGTCATACAAGTCTGCGTCCATCGGAGTGGTGATGTCCTTTCAAGTCCAAGCATCGAGCCCCACCGCCTTCCGGCGCCTGCTCGTCTTCGTCGCGTTTCTCTCGCTCACGCTTGCACTGGGCCTGACGGCGAACCGGGCCGCGGCACAGGGCGCGGTGCGCGACGTCTTCGGTGACTGGCAGAAGCGCTGCGAGACGCCCGCCGGCGCGTCCGAGGAACAATGCGCCATCGTCCAGAACGTGGCGGCGGAGGATCGCCCCAACGTGACGCTGTTGGTGATCGTGCTGCCGACGGCGGATCGCGAGAGCATGCTGCTGCGGGTGGTCGCGCCCCTGGGCGTGCTTCTGCCGGCCGGGCTCGGCCTTTTGATCGACGAGGAAGACGTGGGACGCGCCGGCTTCGTGCGCTGCCTCGCCACCGGCTGCGTCGCGGAGGTGGTGATGGACGAAACCCTGGTCGGGCAGCTGCGCACCGGAGACGAGGCGACCTTCATCGTCTTCCAGACGCCGGAAGAGGGCATCGGCATCCCGGTTTCCCTCGACGGATTCGCGGATGGATTCGACAGCCTGGACTGAGGGCGTTTATCAATGCGCCAGGATCGGTTATCCGATCGGAAGCCGCACCGCATGCGGCATGAGGAAGCGGGAGTGAACATGCTGGCCCAGTTCGGACGCCTGACGACGGTTGCCTTCGTCGTATCGACCCTCGCCGCCTGCACGGCCCTGCCAGGAGGCTCGGTCTCACCCGGAGCGGAGAACGGTGCCGGCGCGAGTGCGGGTGCTGCGGCGGATGCCTCACCTCCCGCCGACGGCGTGACCCGCGCCCGGCAAGGCAGCCCGCTTTCCAATCTCGTGCGCTTCGGCTCGACCACGGCACCGGAACTCGTGCCCGATATTCCGCAATTCGCCCCCTGCCCGCAGGTCGACGTGATCACCGGCGGGGCGGCGATCCGCAATTATGCCGGGGCCGCATCGAACCAGAACCTGCGCTCGCAGATCTCCATCGCCAATCTCGCGCGTGAATGCGTGGTCTCGCGCGACGGGCAGGAATTCATCATCACCCTCGGCGTCGAAGGCCGCGCCCTGCTCGGCCCGCGCGGTGGGCCCGGCAGCTACAATGCGCCGCTGCGGATCGTCCTGCGCAACAACAGCGAGACCTTCGAAGACCGGCGCATCCAGGCCTCCGCGACTGTGGAGCAGGGAGCGAGTTCGGGGACGTTCACGGTCGTCGAGGACAATCTGAGGGTCCCGGCACGGGTGGGCTCGAATTACATCATCGAAGTGGGCCTCGTCTCCGGTCGGCGCTGATGGGCGGGGCAGCGCAGCATCGCAGGCGCCTTGATTCGGGCGTGTTGTGCCGCTTTGCTGGCCGCTTGCGCGCGTCAGGTCCCGGTCGCGCTCTTGCCCCGGGCGCTGACGCTGGCATAACAGAACGCCCCGGCAGGTTCCGCCGCACCAGACGAAAGTAGCCCAGCGTTGCCCGCAATCCGTCACAGCCTCGTTCTGGCCCTGACCCTCGTCGTCCTGATCATCGGGCTCGGCGCACCGGTCCATGCGGTCGATGCGGTGCGGGTGGACCGCGCCACGACGGCGATCGATCTGACGGATGCGATCGAGCATTATCGCTCGGATGGCGACATCATCCAGATCTCGACCGCGCCCGGGCCGGACGGCATCGTGCGCCGCATCGCCGTCACCGCACGCGAGGCCGGCCTGCGCCCGGACTGGATCGTCTTCGCGCTGACCAACGAGAGCTCCGAGCAGATCGAACGACTGCTGGTCGCGCCGCATTTCCGGCTGGTGGATTCCGGCGTCGTCTGGCCCGATCTCGGCTCCTCGCGCATCGCCGCGATCACCGCCAGCCAGGGCATTCGGCCGGATCGGGAGGTCTCCACCGAGGCGGATGTGTTCCGCATCACCCTCGATCCGGGCGCGACCGTCACCTATGTCGGCGAATTGCGCGCAGCCCAGGTGCCGCAACTGCATCTGTGGGAGCCCAATGCCTATCGCGACAAGGTATCCGGCCTGACGCTCTACAAGGGCATCATCATCGGCATTGCCGGTCTGCTCGCCCTGTTCCTGACCGTCGTCTTCGTGGTCAAGGGCGCGGTGATATTCCCCGCCGCTGCGGCGATCGCCTGGGCGGTGCTGGCCTATGCGGGCATCGATTTCGGCTTCTTCCAGCGCGTCTTTCCCGTCGACGAGGCGGCCGAGCGGATCTACCGCGCCGCAGCCGAGGCGATTCTCGCCGCGACCCTGCTCGTCTTCCTCTTCGCCTATCTCAATCTCAACCGATGGCATGTGCGCTACGGCTATGTCACCCTGTTCTGGCTCGCCTTCCTCGCCGCGCTGGTGGGTCTCGCCGTGATCGATCCGCCGGTCGCGGCGGGGGTGGCGCGGGTTTCGATCGCGGCGGTGGCCGGGATCGGATTCCTGCTGGTGCTGCATCTCGCCACACTCGGCTATGACCGGGCGGTGATGCTGATCCCGACCTGGCTCCTGCTGATCGCCTGGGTCACGGCGGCGGGCTTTACGGTGACGGGCTATCTCACCGGGGATCTCGTCTCGCAGGCGCTGATCGGCGGGCTTGTCCTGATCGTCATGCTGATCGGATTCACGGTGATGCAGCACGCCTTTGCCGGCGGCGCCTTCGCGCAGGGGCTGGTGAGCGATTCCGAGCGACGCGCGCTGGCGCTCTCCGGCGCGGGCGATATCGTCTTCGACTGGGACGTCCTGTCCGACCGCGTCTTCGTCAGCCCCGAAATCGAGGATCAGCTTTCGCTCAAGCGCGGTGCGCTGCAGGGATCGGTGGCGAACTGGCTCGATCTCATCCATCCCTTCGACCGGGACCGCTACCGTACCGCGCTCGATGCGGTGATCGAGCAGAAACGCGGGCGCATCTCGCAGGAATTCCGCCTGCGCTCGGGCCAGGGCCCCTATCACTGGCTGCGCCTGCGCGCGCGCCCCGTCATCGGCAGCGACGGCGAGGTGATCCGCGTGGTCGGCACCATCGCCGACGTCACCGATACGCGCACCGCCCAGGAGCGGCTGCTGCACGATGCGGTGCATGACAATCTCACCGGCCTGCCCAATCGCTGCCTCTTCGATGACCGCCTGCGCGCCGCCCTCGTCCTCGCCTCGCAGGATGCCCGTCTGTCGCCGGCGGTGATCGTCATCGATATCGACCGGTTCAAACAGGTCAACGAGGAGGCGGGACTCTCCGCCGGTGATGCCATTCTCCTGACCCTGTCGCGGCGCCTGTCGCGGCTGCTGCGTCCTCAGGACACGCTCGCGCGCCTCAACGGCGACCGCTTCGGCGTGATCCTGCTCAGCGAGCGCGATCCCGACCGCATCATGGGCTTCGCCGATGCCGTCAGGCGCAGCCTCGCCACACCGGTCACCTATGCCGAGCGAGAGATCTTCTTCACCGCCTCAATCGGCATCGCGCTCTATGACGCGCAGACGCTCAAGCCCGATGCCATGCTCGACAATGCCGATCTCGCCATGGCCGAGGCCAAGCGCCAGGGCGGCGACCGCACCCATGTCTATCGCCCCACCCTGCGCAGCGTGCAGGCGGAAGATCTGCCGCTGGCCGCCGATCTCGCACGCGCGCTCGAGCAGAACGAGATCCGCGCCCTGTTCCAGCCGATCGTGCGGCTCGACGACCGCACCATCGCCGGGTTCGAGACGGTGCTGCGCTGGGATCACCCCAGGCGCGGGCGCATCGCCACGGATGTCTTCGCCGCGACGGCGCAGGAAAGCGGCGCGGCGGCTGATCTCGTCGCCTTCGCCATGGAACGCGCTGCGGAGGAGCTGAGCTTCTGGCAGGGGGCGCTGGATGTCGATCCGCCGATCTTCGTCAACACGCCGATCCTGTCGCCGGAACTGCTGCGCCACGAGTTGCTCTCGGACGTGAAGAACGTGCTCGCCCGCGCCCGCGTCGCGCCTGGCAGCCTGCGCCTCGCCTTCCCGGAGCGGATGGTGATGGAGAATCCGGAATATGCCGCGCAGCTCTTCCTGCGTCTGCGCGATCTCGGCGCCGGGATGACGCTGGACGGGTTCGGCGCCGGCTATTGCGCGCTCGCCTATCTGGAGCGCCTGCCGCTCGAAATGATGCGCCTCGATCGCAGCCTCATGCGCGAGCGGCCCTCGGGCGAGCGCTCGGCCCTGCTCTCGCCGGTGATCCGCATGGCGCAGGATCTCGGGCTCGAAGTCGTCGCGGATCTGGTCGAGACCGAGTCGGATGCCGTCGAGCTCTCACAGCTCGGTTGCGATTATGCACAAGGCTATCTCTTCGGCGAGCCGCTGACGGCGGCGCAGGCGCGCCAGATCATCGTCGGGGCAAGTGAAGCCGCATGAGTGAAGCCGCATGAGTGAGGCGGCGCGAGTGAGGCGGCGCGAGTGAGGCGGCGTGAGTGAAGCGGCGTGAGTGAAGCGGCGCGAGTGAGGCGGCGTGTGCCGGTTACCCACAGCTTCCCGCGTGTCTTCCGCTTGCGGCTTGCCTTGATCCCCGCCATCTGCCACAGGAACGGCAAATGCGCGTTGCCGCCAGACGAGGTGCCCCATGACCAGCTTTCCCGACCGGACCCTGATCGCCGACATGACAGCCAAGATGCTGCTGGAAGTGGAGGCCGTGCATTTTCGCGCGGATGAGCCGTTCCGCTTCACTTCCGGCTGGGCGAGCCCGGTCTATATCGATTGCCGCAAGCTGATCTCGTTTCCCCGCGTGCGCAACACGCTGATGGATTTCGCCGCCTCGGTGATCCTGCGCGAGGTCGGCTTCGAGACGCTCGACGCGATTGCCGGTGGCGAGACGGCGGGTATCCCCTTCGCCGCCTGGATCGCCGACCGCCTGTCGATGCCGATGCAATATGTGCGCAAGAAGCCCAAGGGTTTCGGGCGCGACGCGCAGATCGAGGGGCATTTCATCGAGGGTTCCCGCGTCCTGCTGGTGGAGGATCTCACCACGGACGGGCGCTCCAAGATCAAGTTCGTCGATGCCATGCGCAAGAGCGGCCTGATCGTCGAGCACGCCTTCGTCGTCTTCCATTACGACATTTTCCCGCAGACCAAGGACATGTTGCGCGAGAACGGCGTGGCCATGCATGCCCTGGCCACCTGGTGGGATGTCCTGCGCGTGGCGCGGACGATGGAATATTTCGACCCCAACACGCTCAGCGAAGTCGAGACCTTCCTCAACGAACCGGCGAAATGGTCGGCAGCCCATGGCGGCGCTTCGGAATTGCCGAGCAGCTGAGGCCTGCGAGGATCACCGGGGAGCATTGGTGCGGACGGCGGGAATCGAACCCGCATGACCGAAGTCGAGGGATTTTAAGTCCCTTGCGTCTACCAGTTCCGCCACGTCCGCGTGTGACCGCTCCGAATCTGCACCGGCAATGCTTGAAGAAGGGTTAGCCGGGGGCAGCGGGGAAGGCAAGCGGCTTGATACGGGTTGGCCGTTGCCTTCACCGCCTCGCGCGGCGCGCCCCCCGCCCCGGGCGGCGCGCCCCTGCCTCTCTCAGAACCGGCTTTCGATCAGCGATTCGTCATGCGCGTCGCCTTCGCCGCGCCGGCGGGCGGCATCGCGCAGCATGCCGATCACGTCGTCCGGGCGCTCGGCCACGAGATAATTCAGCTCCATGCCGGCGCGGATGAAGCCGCTCTGGCGCATATGGGCGAGCAGAACCAGCAGCGGCTTGTAGAAATCGGCGACCGAGAGCATCAGGATCGGCTTGCGGTGGCGACCGAGCTGGGCCCAGGTCATCTGTTCGACCAGCTCCTCCAGCGTGCCGATCCCGCCGGGCAGGGCGACGAAGGCATCAGCCTTCTCGAACATCATCTGCTTGCGGGTATGCATGTCGGAAACGACGATGGTATCCTGCACATCGGAGAGCATGCGCTCCTTGGCCATCAGGAAATCGGGAATGATTCCCGTGACATGGCCGCCATGATCGAGCACTGAGCGGGCCACAATCCCCATCAGGCCGATGGCGCCGCCGCCATAGACGAGGCCGATATTCTCCGCGGCCATGGCGCGCCCGAGCGCCTTCGCCGCTGCGGCAAAGGCCGGATCGCTCCCGGAACCGGAGCCGCAATACACACAAATGGAGCGGATGGTATTCATCATTTCGTCCGTTTTTGTCCCAAGTTTGGTCAAACCATTGCATTTAGCCGTTTTCACGCCTTAACGAACCGTGTAAACCCTTGCCGTCTACGGAAATTTTGCGCCGCAACGCAGTGGCGCATCCGCATTGGAGACCGCGCCGTGATCTTTGGTCTGTCTCGTTCCGTCTTCTTCGCCGGGCTCATCGCGACCGCCGGTGCTGCAGGCGGGCTCTGGTACGTTCTGAGTGAGGATGAGCGCAGCGCGCCCGTCGCGCAACGGGAATCTGTCGCCACACAGGAAGCCGCGCCGTCGCAGCCCGGGGCGCGGGCGCCTGCCGAAGAGACGGCGCAGGTCGAGGCGCAGCCGGAAGAAGCTGCGGATGCACCATCCGACGATCCGGCCACCAGAACGCCGGCCGCCGATGAGACAGCCGCGCAAGCAAGCCGCGACGGCATTGAAGACATGGCACAAGACGCCCTCGCGGAAAGCGATGCCGAGACCGTGCAGATCGAAACACTGATCGAGGAGGATGTCGCCGCCCTCGGCGATCCCGCCGCGCCTGCGCCTGCGCTCGAATCCGAACCGGAAGTCGCGCAGCCGCGCCTGCCGGCCTTCGATACGGTCCGCGTCGAGCCCACCGGCGAGGCCGTCATTGCCGGGCGGGACGCGCCTGAAGGCGATGTGGCCCTGTTGCGCAACGGGGAGGTTTACGACGAGACCTTCGCCGGCCCCTCCGGCGCCTTCGTCTTCATCCCCCAGCCGTTTCCGGTCGGTACCAGTGATGTCGCGCTGCGCGCCACCGATGCGCAGGGCAATGTGCTGATGTCGCGCGAAAGCGTCACCATCATCGTCGATGCCGAGCGCGCGCGCATGCCGATGGTCGCGCTCACGGCGCCCGGACGCCCCACCGAAGTGCTCTCGCGCCCCGAGCCGGTGCAGATCGCAGAAGTCGCAGCGCAGGACGCGTCAGCCGAGATGGCGATGGAAGCGCGCCCGACGCGCGATGATACCGGCGAGCCCGGTGACGCCGCCGAGGCGCCCGCCGGTAGCGATGCCGCCGGGACGGATGTCGCGCAGCAAGCCGCTCCGGAAACCGCCGCTCCCGAATCCGATGCCACTGATGTCGCGAATGCCGGGACGACCACGCCCGCGCCTGATGCGCCTCCGGCCGACGAAACCGGGACGGCGGTCGCGGGAATCGATCCGGAAGCCGATACGACGGCAGAGCCCGTCAGCGAGCGCGCCGGTGTGCGCATCGTCGCCGTCGAGGCCGAGACCGGGGGCGGCCTCTTCGTCTCCGGTGAAGCCGATGCCCAGGCGGCGATCCGGCTCTACCTGAACGACACGCTGGTCGCGCGGGCCGAGGCCGATGACGCCGGCGACATCTCCTTCGCCATCAGGCGCGGTGTGCGGGCCGGGCGTTATCAGGTGCGGCTCGACGATGTCGATCCGGCGACCGGCACGGTGCTCTCGCGCGCCGAGGTCGGGTTCACCGTCCCCGAGGCGATGGCGGCCCTGCCCGAGCCGGAATCGGCTCCCGCGACAGAAGCCCGCGCGTCGACAGCTGCTGCCGCGCAGGACACGGAGGCCGAGCAGGCAGAATCCCCGCCTGTCGAGTCCGCGGTAACCGAGGCTGAGGTCGCCGAGGCTCACGATAGCGCAGCGCGCGCGCCGCAACGCGACGCCGAAGCCGCCGACACGACGCCGGGCATCACCGCCGAAGCCGAATCGTCTCCCGAATCGTCCTCCCCCGCGCCGGCAGCCGTCGCGGAGCGCGCCGAAGCGACGGTCACCGTCCCCGAGCTCTCCACCGCCCTGGTCGAGCGCGGCGACAGCCTGTGGCGCATCAGCCGGCAGGTTTATGGGCGCGGCGTCCGCTATACGGAGATCTTCGAAGCCAATCAGGACCAGATCCGCAACCCGAATCTGATCTATCCGGGCCAGGTCTTCGTGCTGCCGCCGGATGTGGAGGCTGCGCAGGATGGTCAGGACGCCGAAGCACCCGCCGCGCAGTGACGCCTCCCCTTCTCATGGGACGCTCTGACGCTATCTGATGGAGATCGTTCCAGGACCGCGCCGGAGGCAGCCGCATGAGCACGCGTGACCGCGAAGCAAACCGTTTTTCAGCCCGCGCAACCCGCTACGCCCGCGTGGGCGCCAATGTCGGGGCGGTGGCCGCGCGTGCCGCGGGTTCGCGGTTGTTCGGTACCAAGGGACAGGCCAATCCGGAAAATGCAGCCGCGCTCGCCCAGGCACTGGGCGGTCTCAAGGGGCCGATCATGAAGGTGGCGCAACTGCTCGCCACCATTCCCGAGGCGGTGCCGCCGGAATATGCGGCGGAATTGCAAAAGCTCCAATCGGAAGCGCCGCCCATGGGCGCCGCCTTCGTCAAGCGCCGCATGCAGACGGAACTCGGCGCGGGATGGCGGGAACGCTTCGGCGAATTCGACCTCAAGCCCGCCGCCGCAGCCTCTCTCGGCCAGGTGCATCGCGCCACCACGCTGGACGGGCAACCGCTCGCCTGCAAACTGCAATATCCGGACATGCAATCCGCCGTCGAGGCGGATCTGCGCCAGCTCGGCATGGTCTTCGCCATCCATCGGCGCATGGACCCGGCCATCGATACCCGCGAGATCGCCAAGGAGATCGGNGAGCGGGTGCGCGAGGAGCTCGATTACGCCCGTGAAGCCAAACATGTCGCGCTCTATGACGACGCCCTCCAGGGCGTCGATGCCGTGCGCGTTCCCGACGTGCATCACGATCTTTCGAGCAAGCGCCTGCTGAGCCTGGGCTGGCTCGAAGGCAAGCGCATCCTCGAATACAAGGAGGATCCGGTCGAGATCCGCAACCGGCTGGCCATCGCCATGTTCAAGGCCTGGTGGCACCCGTTCAGCCATGCGGCGGTGATCCATGGCGATCCGCATCTGGGCAATTACACGGTGTTCGAGGAAGCCGGCGAGCCGATGGGCATCAATCTGCTCGATTACGGCTGCGTCCGCATCTTCCCGCCGAAATTCGTCAGCGGCGTCGTCGATCTCTATCGCGGTCTCCAGCATGACGACCGCGAGCGCACGGTGCATGCCTATGAGACCTGGGGCTTCAAGGGGCTGACCAACGAACTGATCGACATCCTCAACATCTGGGCGCGCTTCATCTACGGCCCGCTGCTGGAAGACCGGGTGCGCACCATCGCCGATGGCGTGAAGCCCGGCGAATACGGGCGCAGGCAGGCCTTCGAGGTGCACAAGGCGCTCAAGCAGAAGGGCCCGGTGACGGTGCCGCGCGAATTCGTCTTCATGGATCGCGCCGCGATCGGGCTCGGCGCGGTCTATCTGCATCTGCGCGCGGAGCTGAACTATCATCAGCTGTTCGAGGAAGAAATCGCCCGTTTCGACATCGATGCCCTTGCAGAGCGCCAGAATGCGGCGCTTGCGCGCGCCGGTCTCGAGTCCGTGCCCGCGTGACACACCGACCCGGGATTTGCGATCTATCCTGTCGAAAGCCACACTTCCGGCGCATCAATCCATTGCGGGAAGCGCCCGGTTGGGCTAAAGCCGATGGACAGTTTCAGTAGGAAAAACAGGACATGGCTGCCATGGCGGATACGGACCGTCGTCCGACGGAGGAATACAGGCCCGAGATGGATGGGGAAATCCACGAGAAGACCTATGACGGTTTCGTGGAATTCACGACGCTGTCCACGCTCGTCGTTTTATGCTGGGTGCTCGCGCTCGCTTTGGGCGGGATCAAGGGCGCATGGATGGCCGCGATCGTCTATGTCGTGATCTCGAGCGTGGCCGGGACGGTCGGCGCCTTGTCGCGCACGATCGCATGGAAGGCTCCGGCAGCCGTGTTCGTGCTGATGATTCTTCATTTTCTGGTGATCTGAGCGCCGGTTGATCCGTTCGCACCGCCTGGCGCCGTTACGCGCGAGGCGCAGCGGTGAGCGGGCGAATCATGCCCGGCCAGAAGATGGAGAGCACCGGGAAACGGTGTCTGTTGCGAATGTCGTGTGGCGGTTTCCGCCCGCGGCGGCGAAGGGGATGGGGCGCGTAGCGCTGATCCGGTGACGGCATGGACCGAAGGTCGTGCGGTGATTACCTGGATCCGACGCAACGCCGCCTGCCGGTCCCGGCTCAATGCGAGGGGGGTATTGCATGCGTATCGCCGTACTCACGGAAACCGAGGCGAACGAGAGCCGGGTTGCCGCAACACCGGACACGGTGAAGAAATTCAAGGCCCTCGGCGCGGATGTCGTCGTCCAGGCCGGAGCGGGCCTGACTTCGGGTGTGACCGATGCCGATTACGAGGCTGCCGGCGCGACCATCGCGGCGAGCCCCGGCACGGCTGCGGATGGCGCTGATATCGTGCTGCTCGTGCGCCGCCCGGAAAGTGCCCTGATCGAGATCATCAAGGACGGCGCCATCGTCGTCGCCATCATGGACCCCTATGGCGCGCAGGATGCGCTGGCCGAGATGGCCGGGCGCAACATTGCCGGTTTCGCCATGGAACTGATGCCGCGAATCACCCGCGCGCAGGTGATGGACGTGCTTTCCAGCCAGGCCAATCTTGCCGGCTACCGCGCCGTGATCGACGCGGCTGCGGAATATGGCCGCGCCATGCCGATGATGATGACCGCAGCCGGCACCATTCCCGCCGCGCGCGCCTTCGTCATGGGGGCCGGCGTCGCCGGTCTGCAGGCGATCGCGACGGCGCGCCGCCTCGGCGCCGTCGTCTCCGCCACCGATGTGCGCCCTGCGGTGAAGGAGCAGGTCGAGAGCCTCGGCGCCAAGTTCATCGCCGTCGAGGACGATGAGTTCAAGCAGGCCGAGACGGCAGGCGGCTATGCCAAGGAAATGTCGGCTGAATACAAGGCCAAGCAGAACGAGCTCGTCGCCGCCCATATCGCCAAGCAGGATCTCGTGATCACCACTGCGCTGATCCCGGGCCGCCCGGCGCCGGTCCTGATCAATCGCGCCATGGTCGAATCGATGAAGCCGGGCTCGGTGATCGTCGATCTCGCGGTCGAGCGCGGCGGCAATTGCGAATTGTCGGAGCCGGGCGACGTGATCGAGCATCAGGGCGTGAAGATCGTCGGCCATCTCAACATGCCCGGTCGCCTTGCCGCCAGCGCCTCGGCGCTCTACGCCAAGAACCTCTACGCCTTCGTCGAGACGCTGATCGACAAGGAGGCCAGGGCGATTGCCGTCAACTGGGAGGACGAGCTCGTCAAGGCGACGCTTCTCACCCGCGACGGCGCGATCGTCCATCCCAATTTCAAGCCGGACGCGTGAGCGCGGCAGCATCAGGACAGAGGGGGGAAACGATGACGAGCCTCACTCCCGAACAGGCGCTCGAACGCGCGCAGGCGGCGGCGGAAGTCGCACGCGAGGCGGCGGATGCAGCGCAGGGCTATGCCGATTCGCTGGCTGCGGCCGCGACGGTGGCCACGGGTGGCGGCGTCGATCCGACGGTGTTTCGCATCGCGATCTTCGTGCTCGCCATATTCGTCGGCTATTACGTGGTCTGGGCGGTGACGCCGGCGCTGCACACGCCGCTGATGTCGGTGACCAACGCGATCTCCTCGGTGATCGTGGTCGGCGCGCTGCTCGCCGTGGGCATGCCCGCCGCCGCAGCGATGACCGACAGCGCCGCCGGCTGGGGGGCGCAGGTCTTCGGTTTCCTCGCCCTCGTCATGGCCTCCGTGAATATATTCGGCGGCTTCCTCGTCACCCAGCGCATGCTCGCCATGTACAAGAAGAAGGGCTGACGGGATGAGCGCCAATATCGCAAACCTGCTTTACCTCGTCTCGGGCGTCCTGTTCATTCTGGCGCTGCGCGGCCTGTCGCACCCTACGACTTCACGCCAGGGCAACATCTACGGCATGATCGGCATGGGTCTGGCCGTGGCCACGACGCTGGTCTATGCCAACCCCTCCCTCGGCGGCTGGCTGCTGGTCATCGTGGGTATCGCCGTCGGTGGCGGCATCGGCGCGACGATTGCCCGGCGCGTGCCCATGACGGCGATGCCGCAGCTCGTCGCGGCCTTCCACTCGCTGGTCGGCATGGCGGCGGTGCTCGTTGCGGCGGCTGCGCTCTATGCGCCGCAGGCCTTCGATCTCGGCGCGCCCGGGACCATTTCCGGCGTCACCCTGTTCGAGATGGGGCTCGGCTGCGCCATCGGTGCGATCACCTTCACCGGTTCGGTGATTGCCTT
>SL_7KL_010_BRINEDRAFT_10000527_pt1 | contig 18131 bp, 12 predicted proteins | sample SodLak_010_BRINE_FD_10663 | JGI IMG/M metagenome (IMG submission 10663)
AAAAAGGGTGAGACACACCACCGCTGCAAGTGAACAGCAGCGAAAGGGAATAACCTAACTTTTGAACGGAAATGTATCTTGTCGTCGTTGTCAGTTTACCTAAATACGATAATCGGCCGTTTAGCGTCTTAAAGCGTTAGATTACTATATTCATCGTACTATAAATATGTCAGCGCTTTAGTTGTAATGGTGCAGTGTTGTTCTACTAGACTAGTCTCACATCACTAGCTTCACTTGAAACAGTGGTGTGTGGGTGTAGTAGTGTTCACTTGAAATGGTTGCAACTGTGGTTTTATATAGTACGGCTTAGATAGCTATCATATGCGTCAGTTCGAACGAAAACAGAATCTGTTTTCGAACAAGGACGCCCTTGGTGAGTCTTATCAACCCGACACGATCGAAGAGCGTGATGATGAGATCGACGAATACATGGACGCCCTGCAACCCGTCATCGATGGATGGGAGCCGAACAATATCTTTCTCTATGGAAATACCGGTGTTGGCAAAACGGCTGTCACTGAGTACTTACTCAACCAACTCGAAACAGACGTTCAAGCGTACGACGATATCTCCCTCACTATTATAACCCTCAATTGTAAGACTCTTACATCATCGTACCAGGTTGCAGTTGCTCTTGTGAACAAACTGCGACCACATGGCGGTGAGATTAGCTCGACAGGTTACCCACAACAAACCGTCTTTGAGAAGCTTTTCAATGAACTTGATTCGATCGGTGGAACTATTCTCATTGTCTTAGATGAGGTCGATTCAATCGGGAAGCAAGACGACCTGCTATATGAACTTCCAAGAGCCCGTGCCAATGACAAACTCACTGATACGAAAGTAGGTGTTATTGGGATTAGTAACGATTTCAAATTTCGAGAGCATCTTGACCCACGAGTTCAAGACACGCTATGTGAGCGTGAAATTCAATTTCCACCATACGATGCGACAGAGCTAGAAAGTATCCTTGAATCTCGAACAGAGGTCGCAGTAGTCGAAGGTGGAGTTGAATCTGGCGTTCTTCGTCTCTGTGCTGCACTTGCAGCCCGTGACAGTGGTAGCGCAAGACAAGCTCTTGATCTGATTCGGCTTGCTGGCGAAATTGCAGAAAACGAAGATGCCGATCGTATTGAGATCAAACACGTAGAATCTGCTCGTGAGAAACTTGAGCAACAACGTGTCGAACAAGGTATGCGTGAACTGACAGCCCATGGTCAGCTTGCACTCCTAGCAGTCATTTCGAAATCGGCAAAAGGTGAATCTCCCTGCCGAAGTAAAGAAGTCTATCGAGAGTATCTTTCTCTCTGCGACATCGCTGATAGCGACCCACTTTCACAGCGATCAATACACAATCACTTGTCCGATCTTCGAATGCTCGGTATTCTCTCATCAAACGAAAATCGAGGCGGCTCTCGTGGCAATTACTACAGCTATGAGTTAGACGTCCCATTTGCAAGTGCGATCGATGCAATGTCAGATGTGCTATCTATTGATTCTGAAATTCAACATATTCGTAAGATTGCATTAATGAATAACATGCTGTAAACACTGTTCTGAGCCATTCTATTCTCACATTTCACTTGAAAAGCGGTGTGTCTTCGTCTTATTGTTCACTTGAAGCTTTGGTGTGTTCACTTGCAATGGTGGTGTGTGAAATGTGGACTACGGATACACTGAAACCAAATCCCATACTCGTCTTACGCGATCGTGTTCGCGTTGGAGGGAGGCAACCTCTCGATAGGTAGCCATCAGTTGATCAATACAGTAGAGGGTCTGGTCACCTTGCTGGAGTTTCCGGAGGACGTTGTCTTCAACGAGCTGGTCAAGATATTTTTGGGCGGTTTTTATTGAGACCTCGGTCTCTTTGGCAACCCACGAGGCTGTTCGTGGCTCTCGGAGGGTACGTGCTGCGGTTCGCACGCGTTCGCCCCGTGTTTGCGAAGGGCGCTCACGTCGATCGCGCGATTGGATATCTTCAGCCATATCTTCACTTACGGTGTACTGGCACACATATTTACTGTGCTGGATATATCTACATAATATGTCTCTCAAGTCACCGTTTGGACGTTATTTTCTGACGTGTAAACAGGTGCTGGGTTTCATTTTCCTGATTCTACGGGCGGATTGACCAATTTAAGAGTACTTTCACCCCGGTTGGCATATCCTTTTGAGTACAGAGGAGGAACACACGCGTGTACGACTACTGAACCTATGGTGGACTTCATGCTTTCATACATTTCCCTGCTGATCAACAAGCTACCGTCGCGATCGGAGAGTACCCACTACGTAGAGTGTCGGCACTGTGGTTCGTCGGTCGTCGACCAACTGACTATCTGTTCTGACTGTGGGTCAACTGAATTCTCAGAATACCGTTTCGAGGGGTGAGACAGATGTGGNAATCAAAACGATCGTTTCCAGCGTGGATTGAGAATGCGTATGATGCAGTTGAAAAGCGATCGAGCGAGAGGGAGTATTCACTCCCTCGTGAAGAAGCAGTGCTCGTCATCCAAGCATCGGGTGATGATCTCACGGAATATGAAGCAACTCATGCGATCGAACAGTTGTTGAGCCGTGGGTGGATATACGAGGTTGATGGTGAGATCAGAATTACTGAGCCATAAGCCGTAGGAACGCAATGTTATCTGATCCAGCATTGTAGCCCACAAATAAGGACCAAAACTGTTGTTTCGAACTGTTACTCGATCGACCGAGGTACATCTGATAATTGTTTTTATTGACGTTGATCTTGGTTGATGAGCTAACCAACAAAGGCATTTTAGAGAACGGTTCTGTTGGTTAGTTGTGTCCTTGGGCTCATTTTAACAAGAGGTTGATCATATTGCCCAGCCGAATTAGCTCCCGTATTTGCGATCGAGTAGATTAGCTACTTGTGGCGGAACGACGACGAGGGTAGGGGCGTATCCGGAACGGTGTCGAAGGGTGAGAATGACGATATCATCGACCCAAACGGACCTCGTGGCGATAACGTCTTCAAGAGACGTTTGTCGGTCGTCGTTACTGAATCCGCGGAGGAGGTTTCGAGTACTGGCGCTCCCGCCTTCAGTGAGTAAGCGTCGATTGTACAGGATAAGCGTCTCTGATTCAATATCGAGACGGCCCCTGTTCGGTATGATCCACCAGAGAAAATAACAGAAGGCAGCGCTCACGATCGCTAGTGTAAGTACGACATCGGTCCGAAATCCGAATATGAAAATCGCCCCTAGATAGCCGAAGAGTCCGACTGTTGCTGCTGCTACGTACTGCGTATAATGAGCGAGATCGAATACCGTCCGATCGGGATGGGCTGGGTCGTAAAAATAATATAGAGCTATTGTTCGCTTAGTCCCTGATCCGGCTAGCGTCCGCAATACTGTATAAAAGAGGAGAATCGGAACCGCGATTACGATCACAAGAATCCCCACAAACTCAGGCATTGTTGTCCCAATAGCATATTGGCCAGCGAAAGCGAGAAGCAGACTCGTTCCTACAAACAGGGCAATACCTCCAACAAGCGCGAATTTGATCACAAGGAGAGTCTTAACGGCTCGTGACGTACTGGCATTGACATCCCATTCTATTTTAGATCTAGTCATATTGCTTGGTTGTACTGAACACAGAATTGGACAGTGTAGTGGCCGACCCATCCGTCGTTGCTCCGCATTTCGGATACACGACCAAGCTACAGTGTCGTGAATACGTCTCTCGCATCAATAACGTTCTCCAGTCCTTCGCTGAAATCCTTCGTGCTATGGAGCTCTACGTTGGTGTCATTTCGTTTTGGATATCGTTTTCCACGCGCTCCAGTAATTTCGCATCTGGCTCCAACCTCCCAGGATTGACCAATCTCGTGGGTTTCCCAGATGATGACCTCCAACGCTTTCCCATCGAGATCTCTGACGGTTAATTCGGCCTCCCGTCGTGGTTTCGGATTTACCCGCACAGAGTCGACTGTCACAGTGATAGAACTGGGAAAGCGTTGTTCGTGCGGCACATCGTCCCGTGTGAGCATCAGATCCTGTAACCATTGAGACGTATAGAATGTTACCGGAAACGCCAATTTAGGTGAGAATTTTATCTCAGAACATAAGTATCGTTATCAACTTAACAGATAGTCACGTGCATCTTCTGTGACACCCGGACGAGTTGTAGGTGTTCATCGCCGATAATGGCTATGACTGCACGTGGTTGCGCGAATACCTCCGAGAAGATCTCGGCGTCCCTTCACTGGTCAAGCACTCGCCGGGCGTCCCCCTGCGAGCGCATATCTGGTATTGAGAATTACATGAGCTTGCACTGAAGTATACAGTCTATAATATAAAGAAGGCTGTAGAACAGAAAATTCCCCTCCCCTCAAGCGATTAAATACGGCCGTTCAAACAGAAAGAGAGTTTCAGTCGGTTATTCTATGATCTCCGCTAGTGGTTCAAATGGTAAGAATCTCGTCTTCATCATTCCCAGCGACTCCTCGCTTTTGTCCGGGTTGTTTCGTGAACTCCGTGTAGAACACCTCTTGTGCCGATTTCGAGTTGTATAATATCAATATTACAATAATCATAGATATGCAAATATCAGAAAAGACATTACTAACCAGACATCATTCACGATAACTAATGACTCAGGAGATCGATCCTGACTGTGAGACCTACGATACACTTGAAGACGAGCTTGATGCCAAGCCGACTGGATTCCTATTAAATATTCTTCCAAAACCATTGTATGAATTGTTTTTCGGATCACAACCGCCCAACCCAAATCTGGTTGTCTCTCATCGTGTAGAGACGTCCCAAACGTATCGGCACCTCATTTCGGCGCATCGTACAATATGTGAAAACGTCTCTATTTCGAGAGGAATCAGACCGGAAGACCCACCTCAAGGCGAGGTTGTGATTGATTTTGATCACCCATCATCTGACATATTTGCAATTGAGATTACAGGTGCGACAGGCGAAGGTCTACAAAAACATCTGGATACACTCAATGCCGAAATCGAACACGTTGAAAACACTAATACCAAGATTGGGCAAATAATAGACCGAGACAACTACGTATTCCTTCGCGCTGATGAACAAGAACAACTTGAAACTGCTCGACAAACTCTCAAAGTATATCTTCAGAAGCTAATTTGCAGGCGGAGAGAGGTACATTCTACACAGTATTCTACGGCGATTGAACACTCAAGAGCGAGACTAGAGACACTCGAAGCAAAAATGGAGCCATATCTGTCGTATGAAACGTCCGAAGTTGAAAGTGGCCTCAATGAATCACTGAGTCAGATACAGGACAAATTAACATCACTTGAACAAACCATCGGAACAAGTGTCCTCTCGGAAAGTCAAGTAACCGAGTTGGAACAGATTAAACAGCGAGTCAGCGAATTTTCCGATCACTTAGAAAGTTATCGATATAAATATTTAGAACATCAATTCTCGGAGACAACTAATGAAATTAGTAATGAATTAAGAGATATACAACATTCACTCACGCCTGCTAAAGCTCAAGGACAGCGAATAAACAATGAAGCCGAACTTCGTAATCAAATAGATCAGGTACGTAACAAGCTATCTGATTTGAGAGAGTATCCATTTGGAAAACACACTATAGATTCACTAGAATCAAATGCAGACAGTATCGAAGCTTATATCGATTCTAAAACTACGTTTGACACCTATACTAAGTCGCTCAAAAAAGAAAGTTCTTCCTTAGAGCAAATTGCCACACCATATCTAAATTGTGAGAAGTATCTCACTCAACAAAATCGATTAAAAATCGAAGAGCTAGTTGATGCCACCACTTCTACTATCCAAACAGTACGAAACGAAGTCGACAGAGACCGGTTGAGTGCCCCTGATCAAGATAGAATTGCAGATGCAATTCAACTCGTTTCTGCAGTTGAAAAATGTATCGAGGGATATAATGAGGAGTTTGTAAGTCGAGAACGCCAGCGATATAAAGAGCGTAAATTCTCAAAAGGAGTCAAGAAACTCAAAGACGATCTCCAGGATCTACAACATGCGCTGACACCTGCCAAAACTCAAGGACAACCAATAGAAAGAGAAGCCGGATTCCGTCAACAAATTACCCAAAGTCGGAAAACAATAGCTGATCTGAGCACGTATTCATTTGGAAGAAACACCGTCGATTCACTACGAATTCGTACAGATAATATTGAATCATATATCGACGCGAAAGTCAGATTCGATAGCCAAATTGACACGGTTGAGTCAAAAGTATCATCATTACAACAAGATGCTTCCCCGTACCTGAATTACGACGAGTATCTTGCTAAACCGAACCGCTCACGACTAGAAAAGAATCTTGAAACAGCATTTTTAGAGGTCCAAAATTTTCGTGATAAATTAGATCTTGATCAATTGAGTGCTCCGGATCAAGAACGATTTACTGACTTGGTTGAGTCTATTTCCGAGATCGATGGGGTTCTCAACGGGTACAATCAAGAATTCATCTCACGCGAACGTAATCGATACCAAGACTTGTTTTCTGATGTTGGACCGAGAAATCTAAATTTGACTGCAGAACAACAGCGAGCAGTTATTCGAAATGGGATATATAATCAGGTGATCGCTGCCGCTGGTACCGGGAAGACACTAACACTCACGACACGAGTTGCTTATTTAATTGAGAGCCAGGATGTAGATCCGAGTGAGATTCTTGTTATTACATATACAAGAGAAGCAACAGCTGAGATGAGAGATCGGCTACAAGATCAGTTTGGAATCACTGAAGTAACGGTCAAGACAGTAAGCGCATTTGGTTATGGTCTCATCCAAGAATCACAGGATCAGTACATCGAGTCCATCGATCCGAACGAGCAGCGGAATTTCATTGACCGACAGATTCGAAAAGCCCGCAACAATGAATCATCGACGTTTCTGAATCACTACTACGAGTTTCTTGTTCATTTCGACGACGTATACTACGATGAAGCTGATTTTGAGACACAGAAAGCATACATCAAAGCTAGATTGGATCAGACCTACGTGACACTGAAAGGCACAGAGGTGAAATCGCGTGCGGAAAAACTGATTGCTGATTTTTTGTTCACACATCAGGTGGAGTATCGATACGAAGATCGAGCTGCGTGGGCCGATTCAGCAGTTGATAAGGCAGGGTACACACCGGATTTCTATCTCCCAAACCACGACACCTACATTGAGCACTGGGGTATTGACGAGTCTGGTTCAGTCGCTCCATGGTTTTCTCAAACCTCTGAAGAATACCGGAACAAAATATTGTGGGCACAACAGCAATTTACCGACACTAAGCGCACACTTATACAGACATACGAGTTCCAACACGAGACGGATCAGCTCAAACAGGTGCTTCGTCATCGACTCACAAATCATGGTGTCGATCTTGATCGGATGGGCTTCGAGGAGTTAGTCGATACTGCGTTTGAGTATGACCAGCGTGAGGGCTGGATCAAAAGTCGATTTAAGAGTTTCATTGAGAACGCCAAACGGTTCGAATTAAAACCCTCAGACATCAATCCGCAGATCTCGGAAGAGAACCCACGGCAGTACCACTTCGGAAAATGTGGAGTGTATCTGTTGAAACAGTATGTACTTTACCTCACACGGAACCGGTTGATCGATTTTCAGGATATGATCCATGATGCAGTCGAATCCATAGAAAAGAATCCAGAACCGTACAAAGAACGCTATGATCACTTGCTTGTGGATGAGTTCCAAGATATAGGAAAGGGAGAAATCGAACTTATCAAAAGCCTCACTGGTGAGGATGCGGCAAGATTATTTGCAGTTGGAGACGACTGGCAAAGTATTTATTCGTTTCAAGGGGCCGTCATTGATTATTTCACCGAGTTTGCCACCTACCTCGGTGAACCAGTACGTACAGAGTTGACGACAAACTTCCGGTCACCGCCGACAGTTATCGAGGCAGGTAATCAGTTGATCCAAAATAATTCCAATCAACTAGAAAAAACGGTTCATTCTGCGCTTGATCGACAAGTAACGCCACAAACACACGTCTTGCGTGGATATCAGTTCTATGACTACGTCCGGCGTGTACGCCATTATACAATCAATCTCGTGCGCGAATATATTGCAGATGGCGCAAACCCAGGCGACATCATGATCCTGTGCCGGTTCGATGATGCAGTGCCGTATCTCAGTGAAATCAAGGATGGATTAGAGTCACAAGAGATCCCGTATAGTGGCAAATCCAAATCCGATCAATACCGGGGTCCAGATGGCTCAATTGAAGATGGGGTCTCCGTCTACTCACTCTATCAAGCGAAGGGACGCGAAGCAGACCACGTTATTCTTGTTCATGCTGCTGAAGGCCCGTATGGCTTTCCGTCTGACCGCCGAGAGGATGAATTGCTTGACCCCGTCAAGCCACTAAACGTCGGTGGCATCGAAGAAGAACGCCGTGCGTTCTACGTTGCAGTGACACGGACAGAGCAGACACTTGACCTCTTAACTCGCGGCGGGAAGCAATCCCAATTCCTCGAAGAGATCAACGAGTATACCGAAGTGGTTGATGCTGGGCACGTCGAGCCGCTGGAAGACATTGGTAAATGTATGACAGTAACTGTAGAGGTCAAACTACTAGACTCATGGACAAAACAACATCAGCGAGGCATTCTCAGAGATCGATATGGTGGGTCTGCAAGATTCGTTTCTTGGTCTCGGACCGATCCTCCAACGTTCGAAGAGAATGAGTGGTACCAGTTGTCTGGACTCAAAGTCAGTCAATACAAAGACGAGAAAGAATTGGTTTGGACGACAGATAGTACTGCACAGCAGCTTACCAGTGCACCTTCTGTCATGGAATTAGCTCAACGTGATACTGGCACGATAGACCAATCAATAATTGGTATGGACTCGTCTGCTACGAACAAGAATGAGGCATCTCTCACTGGATCGGATGAATCTACCACTGAGAGGGGTGACACGCGTAGCGAATACTCATCCGACTCTACAGACAATCAGCAACTGTTTGAAGAACCAATGTTCCAAGAAGTACTGTCTGCACTTGCCATTCTTGAACATCCAGCATCAACAGCACAGATCGCGAATGAAATCGATACTGGCACAATAGGAGCGTATGACAGACTGAGAACACTAGAGGCGGAAGGTAAAGTCATCAAAACAGATGATGACGAAGCTGATATGTGGGAGTTGGTAAGCTAACCCCATCTAGTATTATCTTCGGGACTGAACAGCACTAGCGAGAGTATACCAGTGGCCAGTGTAATCCCATTATGATGTCTTGATTAGAACTGTACGTTAGACCCCAACGTAAGAAGATACAGGACACACTCTGCACGAGAATCAGAAAATCACAGGCCTGAAACTACAAATATAAAATTCACGATCTGAGACGGGGTTTACAAGACTCGCTGCAGAGTCCCGGCTTGTTCGACGGTCTCATACGTGTCTCGAACGTTCTCGAAACTCAAAAATTGGAGTGGGCTGTGCTCAACGAGACTCAGTACTGCTTCGACAGTTAGAAGAGTCATCAATTATCGAGTACGGTCAACATCGAACTCCGGTGGCACAATGTACACGTCGACGGCAAAATTGGAACCTTTGGTAATGAAATTAGTCATCCATAGATTTAGTGCGTAATCGAGTTATACGGTAACTCGATCCTGACCCGGCTCATATTTTGTTTGCACTCGGATCAATGATAAAAATAGTCTGCCGTGAAGACTTTACGCTAGCTCTGGTGCGGTGCCTAAACTAATACCGAACCGGGTTAGCGTTTCCTGGAGTGCTTTGGCGAGAGCAGCTTTGTGTTCGAGTATTTCGATGCTGATGTTCCAGTCATACTGGCCTTTTCTCGACTTCAGAGTCAGAATTTCTGTATTGCTATATTTGGTTTATCAAATTGGGGTGTATCACTATTCGTCTAAATTTGGCTATTACAGGGGCTCTAGTAGATGTTTTCGATCGTGTGGTTGGTATTTTGTTTCCACTTTGGATTAGCCGCATAATGCAGAGTGGATTTGGGCACGTCCACGCCGTACACACACCACGATCAATAAGAGCTACACATTCAAACCCTCCAACAAGGGTAATAACATCGAAGTTGGTAGCTACAAATTCTTAGGATATAGGCGCAAAAGCAACAATCAACCAGGAAATGAAACCGAACCACCACGAGTCTTTTAACATATTGGTCAGATAATAAAACATAGATGTGTTTGACAGTTTAAGCGAACTGTAGAAATATTACTATCCAACACTTATTATATTTTGTTCAGCATACGGACAGACCCCGGTGTGACATCTTCCCTATAATTATTGATAGGGCGTTCTACACTGCGAATTTGAACTATCTAGTTTGCAGGTGCCCGCTTTTTAAACGAACATCCCCTGTTCATAACTTGGTCTGTTTTCCCCACGTTGAAACAGGTTGACCACTGGACGTGCCACACGCCCGTTACTCCTATCTTCCATATGATTCGGAGTTACATCTTCAGTCTTATTTAATTTCAGACGGATATTTTCTGCACCGTTTATATCACAATTTATCGTTAAGCCACACTCTTTACAAATATACAAACCACGTTCTATCCTATTTGATTTCCTTTTTATTTCACAGTTTGCACATATTTGCGATGTATTTACCTCACTCACTTGGACAACTTTAATACCTTTTTCTTTTGCTTTATATGTCAAAAGATCAGTAAAACGATCAAACAAGTTCATACTGAAGGTGTTGAATTCGCTTTCATCATCATCTGATTGGATTTGTCCGATCGAGATCGTCCCAACACTTTGTTCAATGCATGAATCGACGATATCTCTAGTTATTGAGTGTAAGTAATGTTTTCTGCGCAGTGACCGTTTCCTTCGTAACCGAAGAGCTTGATTCGACCACTTAGATTGGCATGANCGGATTTTTCTCTCGAAATACCGTTCATCTTCTTTTAATTTGTTCCCCGGATACAACTCAAATTTAGATGTGGAGTATGAGAGCGCAGCAAAGTTTGAAATCCCAAGATCAATGCCAACAGTTTCGTCACCTGGTGGTGAGGTTTCAATCTCGTGTTGGCAGACAATGTGTAATTCCCAACTATTATTTTTCCATACTGCGCGCACTTGTCGAATATTTTCAATAATTACGTCAGGACGTGCATCGTATTCACAAAGAATAAAATCAGTCCAATAATTTTTTAAATTCTTTCCCTTTGACAGGCGAATCCTATTATTTTTTTGATCGTGTTTGAAGCCGTTACTTTTGAAAGTAACTGTCGAGCGTGGATGTTGATCTCCTCTTTTTCGGTAAGTCGGTGGATTTGCACGGTCATCTCCGTTTCGGCGCTTAGCATACCAACCATGGAACGCTTCAGCGAGCTCTTCAATAACTCGCTGACTTGATTGAGAATTCAAATCAGCATAGCGTTCATGTTTTTTAAGATATGCTTTAAGTGTGCCATCCTCGGGGATTGTTCCTGTCTCACTCCAGACACGCTCACACGTCCATCGTGCCGTATTCCAGAGTTTTGAGGCGGCAAACCCAAGCGAGTCCAAGTCATCTCGTACCTGTTGATGATTCTTTATAGAAGCAACATACGTACGAGTGACTGGTACCCCCATGTAAACTAATCTGAATTATAGACATATATTCACTTTCCTATTGACAATATTTGTGTTGTTGAAATAACATTAGTATCTGTACCATCAATATCATGTCAAATCATATTTATTTTTATTTGAACTTATATGGAATCTAGAAAGAAACAAGCGCTCACCCGCAGAGAGGTACTCAAAGTAACCGGTGCTATTGGCTCTGTCATGACCATTCCAGTGATAACTTCGAATCGTTGGTTTAACAAAAAGACAGTAGATATTGCAGTTTTTGTTACAGAAGCATTCAAAGACGAAATTGAAAAGAGAAATAACAAGTCACTTGAAATAATTGAGAATAAAACTTACAATGCAATTAATCATACCTTTAATGAACATTTTAGCACTGATTTTTCTATTGATTTTCACCCAGATCCCATAGAATCACGGAAACTCAAATCTGCGTCGGAAGTCGAAATGTGGAAATCGGTTTTTTCATGGGCAACACATGATGATAACCGAAAATCAACAACGAGTAATATATTACTTGACGTTTCAGGCGTCCTTCCTGGATCACATGGCCGATCGACGATAGGGTATCTACCATCTGATCACACTATTGATCGTAATGCAATTATTTGGATAGCAAATGATCTTGAGATACTATTTTATCCTCGCGTTTTTTGTCATGAGATTGGTCACACGCTGGGGCTACATCATTCACATGGTACCATTTTAGAAAGCCAAACTTCTACAAGCCCAATTAGATCACTTATGCTTACTGAACCACACTCTAAATTAGCCCCGATCAACATTTTTGGTGAATCCATTCGCCATATTAAAAAATATACTACCCAACTTAATCCCAAAATTGATGAACGCCATCTTAATATCTAATTATTGATTCTGATTCAGATCTTGAACTGCTTATTGACCGCTATGGGAAACCAGCACCCGCACCTACAATCATGGCCACAATCAATTACTTGCAAGGTAAGACCACGCGCCACGGCGTAGCTACCGAACTTGGTATCCCTGCTGTGGAAACGGTCACGGTCATCCAAGCAATCGAGCAGGGACCATACCAGCACGCCGGTGACTGAGGAACATCCAAATATAGATAATGTGCCAGAGGAAAATAACTCGGAAAATTTAATTTGTCCATTTTGTAGTTCAGATGACATAAAAAGGCGCGGAGACGAATACCTTCGCCACGATCTCTGTCTAGACTGCGGCGCGAAGTCGTTAATTTATCGTGATGAGTGGGTCCACCCAGACGAATACTCTGAGAGCCAATAATCCAGTTCACTTGTGTGATAAATTTCGTCCGTTCGATAGCTCCATACGAAACGACGATTCGACTGTCTCAAACTATTCATAGAATATATTAACAAAGAAACAATCTCTCAAAATCGAAAGAGGAAAAATGATGTCACAGTCAAAGGTAGGTGTCGAAAGTGAGGATATCGAAACTTATCAATCGATATCTGAGTGAGACGAATGCCAATTGTTTCACCCTCTCATCTTCGACAAAAATGACCGCCCGGTTGACGAGTAAGAGAGTCTTAGAATGAATCTTAGTAGCTACAGTGATATCAAGAGATTCGGTCAAGTGCCCACGCTGCCTGCTCCCGTACTCGTTCATCAGGATCGTCTTTGAGTAGCTGCAACTGGTCAGCTGGAACCGGTGCATCGGCGTTCCCAATTAAGGTGCAAGCGTTCGCCCGTACGGATGGGTTTGAATCGCTGAGAGCCGTGGCTAATTTTTCGTATTCATTACAGACTGCTTCGGGATTAGCTTCGCCAGCCTGAAGTAACGCAATTGATGCGTTCACTCTTGTCTCTTCGTCTTCAGCAGTAAGTGACTCTGCCAGTTTCGGCGCAAGTTGGATAACGGATTCTGGATTCGATTGTGCAATGTCACTAAGGAGACCAGCAGCGTTCGCACGAACCATCGCATTGCTGCTGGTGAGCAAATCACCAACTGAATCGGTGGTATTACGGGCTGTATCGGGGTAGGAGTGCGCAATTTGTCCGAGTGTTGAGAGCGCATTCGTACGGATGTTTTCGTCGGACTCCTCGACACACTCGGTCAGGATCTGGACTGCTGGGAGGAGTTCCTCTGGGAATGTCTTTGCGATGTTTGAGAATGTATATATCACCCAACGCCGAGTTTCCAAGGTCGCTGAATCAGCTGACGAGGCCATTGCTGGGACTGCGTCTAGCACCCGTTCAGGATCTATCTCTGACATAATTCCGAAGCACTTTGCTACCGCTTTTGCTTTCTGCCTATCGGTAAGGAGATCTAGTCGATCGAATAGCATGGCCTCCAGATCATCGGCGAGTACCTCACAGATGCCTTCTCGTTCTCTAAGGACAATAGTGATGAATGTGAGTCCTGTGGTGGCCTCGAGTTGGCCATTCTGAACTGTTTCGAGAACAATTTTAACGTCCTCAAGCGGAATTTGTTCTGCCTTCTCACTGACTACCGTCACTAATTCCGAAATTGTGCGATTCCATATTGGTTCGGGTAGTTGGTCGAGAGATATTGGTCGAAGTTCACGTAGGTCTGGGAGGCGAATTGTGACCGGACTTTGCCCGGTAATTGGTTGAAATCGAAATACAGGCGGCCCATTGAGCGGGATTTCTGATGGCCGTGTAATCTTTTTATGATAGCCGACCACCCGCTGTTCTTTGTTGCTGTCTCGGTGCAAAATTTCGAATAGGTATCCATCATCCAGGATGCTTTCGACTGTGGTTTTGGATTCAAAGCCTCCTGTCACCGTTTCTATGGAGTGCCACTTCCCAAATTTGTGGACGGGTCCTTGGATCTCTGAAAGAGAACGCAAACCAGGAGAAACCACACCATTCCACCATTGGTTTCGGAATGCGAATTCGAAACCCTTTGCTCTCGCCTGAACACCGTGCATTCCGAGTGGATGATTTTTTTCCGGTTCGATCGCTTCCATAATTTCGTCACGGGACACACCATCGTGTTCAAGAATATACCGTCGTGTGGCAGCTATAGCGAGTACACAGTCCTGTCGCGGTGCTTTCATTGAAAAATCGACGTCCTCTAGAGTAAGGAGGTCGGTCTCAACCTCAAGCTGACCCCTTTGCAAGTCTTGGTCAAGTTGATCACTCAGCGCATCTTGGTCGAATCCATCTTCCAGCTCACAGAATGTTATTTGGCGATTATTCTCCATTCGGAACTCTGTGTTTCCTATTCGAAGACCTCGTGGGAGTACTTCGATAGGGTACCCATCCCACCAAGCAGTAAACATCGCTTCTTGTATCGTGATGGATTTGCCGTCGGTAGAAGCCAGTTCTTTATTTGGATCAAGTCTACCTTTAGCCGGATCGTAAAGGAGCGCGTCAACCCCAACAACATCATAGATCCCAAGTTCCTTCGCAAGTGCATTCCAGCGTCCCTCGATGGTCTCCGCGTCTTGTTCGTTCAGTAACGAACCTAGATCTTGAAATAACTCTGTAATAAACTCATCATCGAGCAATTTCGCTTCTTTCAATGACTCGATATCAGGACTGATTGCGAGTTCTCGAACCTTATTTGTTATTTGCAACGCACGGTCATGGTCTACTCCGTACTCACGTTGTATTTTTGCTACCATTGCACCTGCCCAGTTACCGGCACCCATGGAGTATACAAGTATCCCGAGAACCATCATAGTATTGTATATTTCACCGTTACTGGTGTCTTATGTCCGTGAGTTTGGAGCATGCATTTCATTAGTTCGCAAAAACAAATGAGTGATGTACTATCCATTGAATCCCGTCAGTCTCAAACAAATATGTTGGTACACCCTGTGAACTAACTTAGAACCGTTCTGGGTGGATTGGGTGATTGACTGTATGCTGTTTAATTGATTTGATGATCCTGTGTGAATCCTCTGCTCTCGCTATTCTGTCCAAGTGGTTTGATATGCCAAACGTACAATGGCTGATCGGAATATCGTATAACTCGATTACGAGTAATTTAGGAGCCCATCTATTCGATGTCGAACTCTGTGTAATTGGTCGATTCTAGTAACTCAGTGACGAGTCGAGTAATATGTCCCGTATCTTCTAACGCGTATTGTAAGGACTCATAATATCCGTCCTCATCTCCCGGCGGATATGTGTACACGAGTCTGATTATCTTTTTCTTTGATCTACCAGGGTCCACATCATACTCCTTCCATCGTGGTTCGTCTATGCGTTTGATCGTGTCCTCAATTCTGTCGACGATATCTTTCCGAAATTGGAGATACCGTTCGCCACTTGAAGAGTCGATGGTTGAACGATCCGGCTCTTCTAACTCAAGAATAAATCGTAGTCTTCCTTTTATAAAATCACCTTCGGTAGGCTTATGTTCCCAGTGGATATCGAGTGCTTCCGAACCCGATTTGGCTTTCTCCCAGCGAGGGGGTCGAATCTGTCCATAGCCCTTCCCAAGAGCCTGGTAGCGCCACTGAAACTCCTCTACATTCTTAGGTACGCTTTTGTCCTCGAGTGCTTCTCCCCAACCTTGCTGTAGAATAGACTTCACGAACGGTTTTACAGCTTCCTGTGCTTTGCTTATTTCATCACGGTACTCGAAATACAAATCCTTCCGTCGTCGGGTCTCTTTATCCAAATTCGTCATGTTGAGTTGTGATTCGATTAAGGTTGAAAAGTCTGATAGTTGAACAAGTGTCGGAGCCGGCACTCTTCCAGCATTCTTCGTGATTGTCCTGTCGATCGCTGTCTGTATATTCTCCCAATTAAGATCGCCAAACCGATCTGAGGTGGAGTTGGGTTTCGAATTAGGTTTGAGGTATACATACTCGCCCTCTTCGTAAGTCTCTGTACCACCTTCGACAATTCGAACGTCTTCGGCATAGCGGACAGTTTGAGTTGACTCTCCACCGCCTTCACTTGAGTGAACCTTCAGTTCGATACACAAGAACCACTCTTCCCCACTGGTGATCACGATATCTGGTCGATTGCCATTGTCCGACTGACGTTCCAGTATGACTTCCAGCATTTCGGCTGAATCAAGGCCTGTCTGTGGTGGTGTGAATGATATTGCCCCGTGTTCTTTTGAAACTTTGAAAAATTCGTTTAGAAATTGACTCTCTAAACCATGATCTTCGCCTGGATCTAAAAAATACCCAAGGTAAGCTTGCCAGGCGTCTTCGTACCGACTTTGCTCTAGTAACTCGAAGGCCGTCTTAGGACGTCCAGATGGGCCCGATAGAGACCTGATAGTGGAACTGAATTCGGATAACCTAGTTTCTAACCTATTCACACTTAGTTATTATATTTGGAGTGAATATAAATAATTTAGGAGGATTCAAGCTTTAGTGAACCATCTGAAATGTCGTTCCGGTGCGATTTCTTAATCGTCGAAAAGACGGATTCACAATCGGTTGATACCATTAGTGAGACCTCTATACCCGAGCTTTATTACTGTGATCGATACTGGTATCCCATTGATTATTGCCATTCTGGACGATGGCGATACTTATCGGCTGAAATCCAAGTGGAGGAACTTACTTGCAACAAGAGGTGTAAGAAATAATTAGAGAAGCTACCAGGAGAGCACCGCAATCGGTGTGACCATCTCTTGCAGGCTAATCCCCCATGGATATACCTATCATCGTGGCGCCGCGTCGAAAAAATCGTTCGGTGTTTCGCAAACAAGTACTCCTCCGGTATAGCAGTCGGTACTCTTCAACCACGCTATCGTCAAGGATGATGTTACACCATCCGCTTTTTCCATCCGGTTTCCTCGGGCATATCGCGTCCCCAATTTATTCGGATCGGACTGAGGGGCCTGAACACTCTTGTCAGCCCGTGTGGCACCGTGATCACTGCTAAATATCATCCTTACGTCTGAGTTCGGTTCTCGGGACGGAATTTCCTTGAGCTGCTCCGCCAAGTTATGCTTAAACACAGAAATGGGGATATGACGGAAGCTACGGTCACCACGCAGATTCGCCGGATCGAGACTGTGCGTGATCCAGTCCGAGAAGTGGTATATGAACGTCTTCAACTTTGCCTCAATATCAATCCAGTCGAGAACGGAGTGAGGGTTTCGTCGTCGCGCTCGAGAAACTCGGCAAGCTCAACCGTAACCTCACGGGAAACTCGTAATTAAGGCCCCACTACTCGCTGTAGTAGGTCTCGTGCAGTTTGATGATGCGTCTGAGTGCACCGGGATATATCGAGTTCGGATCTCAGGCATTGAGTATCTCCGCGTTGAGGAGCAAAGCGTGTTGATGGTCGCTCACGAATACCCAGACGATCGAGTCAAGTCTGGTGAGTATCCAAACCGAAGCGAAGCGGTCCGGACGGTACTGAATCGGATGGTGGAAAAAGGTACGGGAAAAGACGGAGACTGTCTCAATAACGACCCGTTGTAGTCGTAGATAGTAGTGGATGTTAGTGACAGTTGAGATGTTAGAACAACCGTGACGATCCAACACTACCTATTTGTATCTTGAATCTGTATCTGGTATCTGTATACAGATACGTGATACATATATGGAAACTGAATCCAGTACACAATTATTGAAAGCGAGTGTT
>SL_7KL_010_BRINEDRAFT_10000529_pt1 | contig 18104 bp, 17 predicted proteins | sample SodLak_010_BRINE_FD_10663 | JGI IMG/M metagenome (IMG submission 10663)
CCACGGAAGCCTTCGGCCTCATCGCCGACATCGAGCCGGAGCTGTCCTGCGTCCTGTTGGGCCATGGTGCGCGCTCCTCGGCTCCGCTGCTGCGCTGGTGTCCTACCCGCCGACCGTCACGGCCCCGTCGGAAGCGTCGCCCGACGGTGGAGCGGGAAAGGCGTGTTGCCTCCACCGTCCGCGGCTCGCTCTTGTGGTGGAGCGTGCGGACGTCGTTCGCTCCACCCTGCTTCCAAGAGGAAGCACAACGGTGGAACTCCCTCGCTGACCGTACGCCTGGACGCGGACGAGCGTCAACGTCGGATCGAGGCGCACATCACCTCAACCTCTAGTTGACGCCTACGCAAGGATCGGAAGATGCGTCCACATTCCCGATGGAAAGGCGCTGAAAAGTGCTCACGATGGACGTGAGCAAGCACCTTCATCACGCTCCGTGACAACCCCACCGACATGCCGTTCGGCGGACCGAACGCGCGAACCACGCACGGTGACGGGCCCCAAGCGCAGCGACGGACGCCCTGGTCGGTCCCTGGGCTAGAGCCCAGGGATCGACCTGGAGACCGCGTACGAGTAGACGGCACTACCCCAACGTGGTCAGGACCTGGGCTCCTACCCAGGGATCGACCACGTTGGAGGCTCGACGCACTGGCACCAGAGCTGGCCAACACCCAGGCACCAGAGCTGGCCAACACCCAGGCACCAGAGCTGGCCAACACCCAGCGGGATCACCCGGAGGGGTGGCGGCGCAAAGGATCGCCCGCATGGCCGACAGGCCGCAAGACCGCCCTCAGGGACGGCGGGCGCCAAGTCAGCCGCCAGAAGCCGGAAGTCGCCCGCCGGAAGCCGGAAGCGAGAAGCCGCAAACGCCCCGCCGCAACCGCCCGGAAGCGGCCCAAGCCGCCGCGGCCACCGTGGTCACTGCTCCTTGAAGTCCTCGGGCGTGACCTCATCGAGGAAGGCCCGGAACTGGCGGACCTCCTCCTCGTCCTCACCCGGGCTGGTGGCCTGGCCCTCCTCGTCATCCTCCATCTCCAAACCGGCCTCATCGAGGACGGCGTCGGCAGACAGGATCGGTACCTCCCCCAGTCGTGACGCCAGGGCGATGGCGTCCGAGGGACGTGCGGAAACGGTGTGGGGTTCACCGTCGCGCAACAGCTTCAGCTCCGCGTAGAAGGTGCCATCGCGCAGGGCGGTGACGTGCACCGCCACCAACTCCACGGACAACTCCCGCAGGACATCGACGAACAGGTCATGGGTGAGGGGGCGGGGCGTCTCCACACCCTGCAGCGCGAAGGCGATCGCCGTGGCCTCCACAGCGCCGATCCAGATCGGCAGGTAGCGGCTCCCCTCGCGCTCCTTGAGCAGCACGATCGGCTGGTTCGCCGGCAACTCGACGCGCACGCCGACCAGCTCCATCTCGATCACGGGAACGCTCCTGGCGGTTGGGGATGCACCAGCTCCGTCCACACCGGTGCGGCGATGCCTGTGGGCCGCAGCGGCAAGGGGCCACGGCGGCCGCGGAACCTGGCTGTACACGTGGCGAGGCTAGCTACCCGACGGCATCGCTCGCAGCACGCGCGCGCAGGGCCGCGTAGATCCCGTCGACGGCAGCCCGTCCGAGGTCCGCCTCGGCGCTACCAGCCGGTCTGGGCGCGCGGGAACGGTCCAGAACCGCCGGTACGTGCGTGACCTCCGTGCCGTCCACGAGCACCGGCACCCGGGTGTCACGATCGGGTGGCCGCGCCCCGATCGGCAGCTGCAGGCCGGCGTCCTGCGCGCGCGGGAGCACGAGCTGGACCTCATCGACGACCACACGCAGCTGACCGCCGGCGACGGCGAACCGTAGGTCGGCGCTGAGCTCGCGCAGGCTGTAGGCGTCGAACCCGAGGTCCAACAGGCGGCCCGCCGCCTCGAACCTGCCGGGGTCATCGCCCGCATCGAGGATCACCGCGATCAGCTCACGATCCTCACGTGCGGCGCTACCGATCAGGGAGTTGCCCGCCGCGGTGGTGAAGCCGGTCTTGACCCCTGTCGCCTCCGGGTAGCTGGCCAGCAGCAGGTTGCGGCTGGTGACCGTGCCCTCCCCCGGGATGGTGACCTGTCGTTGCGCGAGGATGGGGCCGAGCACGTCGTGGTCGAGCGCAGCCTGCGAGATGAGGGCCAGATCCATCGCGGACAGGAGGTTGTCGTCATCCAGACCGGAGACGCTGACCAGCTCCAGACCCTGCACCCCGATCGCCGCGGCATCCTCCTCCATCAGCCGTAGGAACGCATCGCGGGACCCCGCGACGTGCACGGCCAGGGCTTCCGCTGCTTCGTTGCCCGAACGGGCGATGATCCCATCGACCAGTTCCTGTACCGACCAGGTATCGCCTGGTTCCAGCCCCACACCGGAGCCGGGGACCCCAGCCACCTCCTCGCCGACGGTGACCTGCTCATCGAGATCGACCCGCTCCAACGCCGTGAGTGCCGTCAGCACCTTGACCGTGGAGGCGACCGGGCGGCGCTGCTCAGCGCTGCGCTCCGCGAGCACCTGACCGGTGCTGGTGTCGAGCAGCACGAAGGCCGTTGCCTCCATGCCGATCGGGCGGGGCCAGCCCGGTGACGGCCCGGCGATCGACGGCGTCGGCCCCGGCTCCAGGGCGTTGGCGGAGGGCGGCGGTGGCGCCAGTACCAACAGCACCGCTGCGAGGGCGAGCCAGGCGGCCGCGGGGCCACGGAGGGCGAGCCAGGCGGCAGTGGCGGCGCGCAGGGAGAGCCAGGCGGCCGCCGTGCCGCGGAGGGTGCCGACGGCAACAACGGGACGGCGGTGGGCCCGCTCGCTCACGGACGCAGCAGGGCGCGCAAGCGTTGGACGAGGAGGGCCCGGTGCAGCGACGCCCCGGATGTCGCCAGCAGGTCGGCCTGCTCCGCGGCAACGTCACGACTGTCGGGATTGCGCTGGCGCAGCAACGGCGTGACCAGCTGCTCAGCCAGCGCCAGCTCACGCTCGGCGAACTGTCGATACATCCGCAGGTGGCGGGCCTCCAGCCCGCCGCCGAGGAGTCGGCCAGCCAGCATCGCGATATCGACCGCTTCAGCGTCGTAGGGCGGGCCACCCAGCAGGCCGTGTTCCACCAGCCCGGCGACGTCTGCGACCTCGACGCCCGCTGCCGTCGCCAACTGCTCAGTGTCCAGTGGAGGTCCATCGGCAACCCGCTGTGACGGGAGGTGTCCAGATGACGGCGCAGCGGGTGGCGCAGCAGCGTCCGACCGGGGCGTCGACACATCGACAGCCGGACCTCCGGGCTGGTCCGTGGTCTGTGGCGGGGTCGGCGCCGCCGCAAGGGCTCCCGGGTGTCCGGCCTCCCGCTGGTCAAGCTCCTCGCGGATCACCTTCAAGGGGAGGTAGCGGTCCCGCTGGGCACGCAGGATGTACCGCAGGCGATCGACGTCGTTGGGGGTGAACTTCCGGTAGCCGGACTCGGTGCGGTCGGGGCTGATCAGCCCTTCCGACTCCAGGAACCTGATCTTCGAGATCGTGATGTCGTCGAACTCGTCCCGCAGTTGGTTGAGGACCTCACCGATGGTGTAGGAAGTCACGGCAGCTCCCCGAGCGACAGTCCCGGGTCGCCCACGTAGAGGACCTTGAAGCGACCGATCTGCAGCTCGTCACCGGTGGCCAGTTCACGCTGCTCGACCCGGTCCCCGTTGACGTAGGTGCCGTTGAGGCTCCCGTTGTCCTCGACGTACATCCCGTGCTCACCGCGCGCGACCAGGGCGTGGCGCCGCGACACGGTGACATCGTCGAGGAAGATGTCGGAGTCGGGGTGGCGTCCGATACTGGTGCGCTCACGGTCCAGCAGGAAGCGTGACCCCGCGTTGGGACCCCGCACCACCACCAGCATGCCGGTCCCCGGCTCCAGTTCCGGCAGGTCGGAGACCTCGTGCTGCGGATCCAGGGCACCCGCCTCCAGCGCCGAGGTGGTGTCGTCGTTGCTAGCGGGCGCAGCCGCCGTTGCCACGGGTGCCCCACAGGCCGGGCAGAAGTTGGCTCCCTCGGGCACCTGCTGGCCGCACTGGCTGCAGTACATGCCGCCTCCTCAGCTGCGTCCGGGCCAGGCCTCCACCTCTCGTGCGGTGTCGTACCCGGTCAACGGACCCGATAGCTCACTGTTCACCCGACCCTCACGCGCGCCGTGCAACCATCAACCTTCAGCTTGGGTGCACATCGCGCGTGACGAGCAGGATGTTCAGCCCTGACGTCGCAGCGGCCGGGGGCCGTGCACCGCGCAGGCTGGAGCAGCAGCGTAGACCACAGGCAGGCCTCGACGCGCGGTTGAGACTGATCTGTGGATGGGCGCTAGCCCGAGGTGAGACGTGCGTAGGCAGTGGCGTCCAGCAGCCCGGCGAGGTCCGCGGCATCGCGCGGGCGCAACCTGATCAGCCAGCCCGCACCGTAGGGATCCTCGGAGACCAGTTCGGGACGGTCGTCGAGCTCTTCGTTGCGTGCCTCGATGGTGCCCGCAACCGGGGCGTAGAGGTCGGAGACCGACTTGGTTGACTCGACCTCGCCGAAGGCCTGTCCGGCCACGACCTCGGCACCTGGGCTCGGCAGGTCGACATAGACGACGTCGCCGAGCTGGTCCTGTGCGTAGGCGGTGATGCCGACGGTGTAGACCCCTTCGTCATCGCGCACCCACTCGTGCTGCTCGCTGTAGCGCAGTGTGCTGGGGATGTCCTGGCCCACGAGTGCCTCTCCTGGCTCGCTCTCGGCTCGCTGTGGCGGATAGCCCGGTGGGTGACAGGAGCGCCTCGCACCGGGCCAGTGACCTTACCGCGAGCGCTGCAGGACCTCGATGCCGTACTGCCCAGCAGAGACGTAGTAGAGCACGACGCTCACGCTGTAGAAGACCCACCCGATGATCTCGAGTGCCGGCTGGGCCGCGGTGGCTCCCCCGCCAACGGCGGCCGCCAGCAGCCAGGTCGGGAAGGCCCACATCAGGCCGAAGGTCGCCACCTTGCCGATCCGGGTGACCGCAGGGGGCTGCGCACCCTTGAGGAGGAGGAGCGCACCGACGGCAAGGACGCCGACATCACGCAGGACCACCAGCAGCAACGCCCACCACGGCAGCAGGTCGGCCAGGACGAAGCCGAAACCCACCACCAGGAACAGCGCACGGTCGGAGATCGGATCGAGGAGCGTGCCGACGCGGGTGATCTGATCCAACCGGCGCGCCAGGTAACCATCGAGCCAGTCCGTCGCGGCGAAGATGACCAGGAGCACGAAGGCGCGCAGGAACCGCTCGTCCATGAGATCGAGGTAGATGAAGGGCAGGACGAGGAGTCGCGCCAGCGACAGCGCATTGGGAACGGTGACGATGCGGTCGGTGGCTTCCTGGGGTGTGTCCCTGGCGCCGATATCGAAGACCCGCATCCCTGATCCTGGTCGCGTGGCTGGTCGCGTTCGCGTCGGGAACGGTAGCGAGCGGTGGGGCACGCCACACGGCCAGGCCGCCACACGACGATGCTCCGGGTGGATCCACCCGGAGCATCCGTGGTCGGGCTGGCCGGACTTGAACCGGCGACCCCTCGCCCCCCAGACGAGTGCGCTACCTGACTGCGCCACAGCCCGTTGCCTGGCACCACATCCGGCGGGGCCGGGTGGCTCGTGCAACGCCGCACGCTACCGCCTTGACGCCGGAGCAGCCAACCGGCCGCACCCGGTCCGCGCGCACCACCGCGCAACACACCGCTCAGCGACGCCCGGTAACGCCCGGTGACGCCACCCACCGTGTCGAACAGGTCAGCGACGGCGCCCCCGACCGCTGCCGGCGCGCTGTCGCCGGTGCCGCGGGGTCGGCGGCCGGTCGTCCAGATGGAGGGGTACCCCGGTGAAGTCGTAGCGCTCCCGAAGGTTGCGCTCGAGGTAGCGCCGGTAGCCGTCGGGTAGTCGTCCGTTGGTGAACAGCACGATGCGCGGCGGGGCGGTCTCCGCCTGGGTCGCATAGCGCAGCTTCAGCTGCTTGTTGCCTCTGCGTGGCAACGGATGGTGGGCGACCGCGTCGCCCAGCAGGGCGTTGAGCTGGCGGGTCGGCACGCGACGCCGGTAGTTGTCCCACACCCGCTGCAGCTGCGGCAGCAGGCGGCGCACCCCCCGTCCGGACGTCGCGGAGATGTTGACCCTCGGCGCCCAGGCCGCGAAGGACAGCAGCCGGTCGAGCTCCCGCTCGAGGTCGCCGCGTCGCTGCTCGTCCACCAGATCCCACTTGTTGCACACCAGCACCACACCCCGACCGGCGTCGCGCAGCAGTGCGGCGAGGCGCTGGTCCTGTTCGCCCAGCGGCTCCGAGGCGTCGATCACGAACAGCACCAGGTCGGCGCCCTCCACCGCGGCACGGGTGCGGTCCACGGAGTACAGCTCCGTGTCCTCACCGCGGCGGTAGTGGCGTCGCATACCCGCGGTGTCCACGAACACCCACGGTGCACCGTCCAGCTCCACCATGGTGTCCACGGCGTCGCGGGTGGTGTGGGGCACGGCGTCGACGATGGAGCGCTCCTCGCCGAGCACGCGGTTGAACAGCGAGGACTTGCCGACGTTGGGTTTGCCCACGATCGCCACCCGCGGGACCGCGGACTCGTCCGGGATGTCGGCGGGGCGATCCGGGAGCGCAGCGACCAACTCGTCGAGCAGATCGCCCACCCCGCGGCCGTGCCGCGCGGACACCGGCTGCGGCGTACCGAGCCCCAGGCTGTACAGCTCGTGGATCAGCGGCTCCTGGCGGTCACCGTCGATCTTGTTGGCCACCAGCAGCGTCGGCACCTTGCTGCGCCGCAGCAGCTTCGCGTACCGCTCGTCGTCCTCCAGTGCGCCCAGGGTGCCGTCGACCACGAAGACCACCAGGTCGGCGGCAGCGACGGCGGCCTCTGCCTGCGCGACGATGCGGGCCGCCATGCCCTCGGCCCGGTGCTCCCAGCCGCCGGTGTCGACCACCACGAAGGGCCGTCCGATCCACTCGGCCAGGTGCTCGGTGCGGTCGCGGGTGACCCCCGGGCGCTCCTCGACGATGGCGACCCGTCCCCCGATGATGCGGTTGACCAGGGTGGACTTGCCCACGTTGGGCCGCCCGACGACGGCGACCCGCGGCAGGGCGCGGCGCGCCTCCAGGGGGTCGTGCGGCACGCTCGGATCGGCGTGATCGACGCCCGCCAGCACCTCGTGGATCCGCGCCACGACCGTGGCCACCACATCCTCGAGCTCTGCGCCGGTGGTGTCGAGGACCCAGGCATCCTCCGCGGCCTGCAGCGGTGCCACGGCCCGGGTGCCGTCGCGGGCGTCGCGCTCGGCGATCTGCGCGGCGAGCACGTCGACGTCGTCGCGGCCGAGCTGTCCAGCCCGTCGGCGGGCGCGCTCCTCAACACTCGCGCTGAGGTAGACCTTCAGGTCAGCGTCGGGAACGACGACGGTGCCGATGTCGCGGCCCTCCATCACCCCACCCTCGGCCACCTGCTCGCGCTGGGCGACCAGCAGCTGCGAACGGACCTCGGGGTGTGCGGACACCGAGGACACCGCGGCGGTCACGGCATCGCCGCGGATCTCCTCCTCCACGTCGACACCGTCGAGGTAGGTGCGGTCCCCGCGGCGTTCGATGCGGGCAGCCTCCACGGCGGCCGCGCAGCCCGGGCCGTCGTCCAGGGGCAGCTGGGCCCGCAGGCAGGCCAGGGCCGCGGCGCGGTAGATGGCACCGGTGTCCACGTGCCGCAGGCCCAGACGCTCGGCCACCAGCCGGGCGACGGAGGACTTGCCGGAGCCCGCGGGACCGTCGATGGCCACCACCAACTCGTCGTAGACCGCACCCTCATCCCACAGTGCAGCCTCCTCCGGGCCATCCTGCAGGTCGGCACCGTCGTCGACCATCCAACCGGCGTCGGTGTCACCTCGGCGATCACTCAGGTCCGGCACGGGTGCTCCAGGTCCCCGGCCCGGTCGGGGAGAACAGGTTCCTCCGCGTCGATCGCGGGAGCCTCCGGGCGAGATGAGCCTACCGAGAGGGCCTCGTGCACCGTGGCACCCCCGCACCGCATCACCCGCGCAACCGCTCCAGCACCGCGAAGTAGCTCGGGAAGGTCTTGGCGACGCAACCCGGATCGGCGATGGCGATCCCCGGTACGCGCAACCCCAGCAGCGCGAAGCTCATGGCCATGCGGTGGTCGTCGTAGGTCGCGACGGTGCCGGGGCGGGGGGTACCGGGGTGGATCAGCAGCCCGTCCTCCTCCTCCCGGGCATCGATGCCGAGCCGGCGCAACTCCGTGACCACCGCGGCGATGCGGTCGGTCTCCTTGGCACGGATGAAGCCGATCCCGGTGATCCGGGTCGGCGCGTCGGCGAACACCGCCACCGCCGCCAGGGTCTGTGCGGTGTCCGACATCGACCCGAGGTCGACCTCGATGCCGTGCAGCACCCCGGTGCCCCGTACCTCGGTGCCGTGGTCGTCCACCACCACCTCGGCACCCATGCGGCCGAGCACCGCGGCGAAGCCCGCATCGCCCTGGACGGCGTCACGGGTCAGCCCCGCCACCCGGACCCGCCCACCGGTGATCGCCGCCGCAGCGAGCAGGTAGCTGGCCGCCGAGGCATCGGGCTCGATCGCGACCTCGGTGCCCTGGTAGCCCGACCCTGCGACGACGAAGGTGGCTGGGTCGGGGCGTTGGAGGCTGGCCCCGAACCGCGCCAGCACGCCAGCGGTCATGTCCACGTAGGGCTGTGACACCAAGGCGGTCGTCAGACGCAGCTCCAGGCCCGCGGCGAAGGCGGGCGCGCTGAGCAACAACCCGGAGAGGAACTGGCTGCTGGCGTCGCCCGCCACCTCGACCGCCCCCCCGCGCACCGGTCCCCCGGCCACGCTGATCGGCAGGTGCCCGGGCTGCGCCTGCTCCGTCACCGTGCACCCGAGCGCCCGCAGGGCCTCGATGGACGGGCCCATCGGCCGGCGCCGGAAGGCGGGCGCGGCGTCCAGCCGGCTCGGGCCGGGCAGCAGGGCCAGCACCGGTGCCAGGAACCGGGCGGTGGTCCCGGACAGGCGGACATCGAGGTGGGGGGCGGCGACAGGGGGTGGGCCACCCGCCCCCACCACCGTGAGCGTGGTCGCATCACGCCAGGCGACCTCGATGCCCAGCGCGGTGAGACCCTCGATCATGGCGCGGGTGTCGTCAGCGTCCAACACCCCGGTGAGCTGCGAGGTCCCCCGTGCCAGCCCTGCCGCGACCAGGGCACGGTTGGTCAGGCTCTTCGAGCCCGGCACCTGTACGGTGGCGTCGGGCGGACGGACCAGCGGCGTCATGCGGTGCACGGCACCGCCCTGCCCCGTCACGGCGCGTCCTCGCTGGGCTCGGTGGCGGCATCCGGCGCCACATGGACGCCCAGTCCGGCGGCCTCCAGCACGGTCACGGCAGCATCGAGGTCGGCGGCACCGACCCGCACCAGCAGCGCGCCCCGGCCACCGGTCGGTGCGTGGCGCATGGTGAGGTCCTCCACGTTGATCCCGGCGGCGCCGAGCGCCGTGGTGGCCGTCGCCAGCTGGCCGGGACGGTCGTCCAAGGGCACGACCACGTCGGCCAGCGCACTGGGAGCGGCCTTTGGCACCAACCGTTGGCGGGCGGTGCTGGCGCGTGCCAGCAGCTGCTGCACCTCGTCCCAGCGCTCCCCTGCCAGGGCAGCACGCAGCCGTGCCAGGGTGTCGCCGTAGGCATCGAGGGCGTCGAGCACGGCGGTGCGGTTGCCGCGCAGGATCGGCACCCACAACCCGGGATCGCTCGCGGCGATACGGGTGGTATCACGGAACCCCCCACCCGCCACGGCCAGCACCGCATCCCCGGCACTGTCCACGGCATCGGCCGCCACGGCCGCCAGGCTCGACGCCACGACCTGGGGCAGATGGCTGACGATGGCGACGAGCTCATCGTGGCGCTCGGGTGGCAGCGCCACCACCCTGGCACCGAACCGCCGCACCAGCGCCGACAGCCGCGCCAGGGTGTCATCGGCCGTGGCGGCGGTGGGTGTCAGGACCCAGCTGGCGCCCTGGAACAGCTGCGCATCGGCGGCCTCCGGGCCGCTGCGCTCGCTGCCCGCCATGGGGTGGCCACCCACGAACCGCGCAGGACCCCACCCCTCATCCCTCAACCTCGATGTCACATTTAGGGTCGGCGCAGACTTGAGGCTTGCGGCGTCGGAGAGCAGTGCGGTCGCCGGAGCCGCTGCCGCTGCGCGCACCAGCACCTCCTCCACGGCACCAGCGGGGACCGCGGCGATGATCACGCTGGCGCCCTCGACGGCGGCGTCGAGGTCGCCGGTGACCTCCTCGGCCAGGCCCAGTTCACGGGCGCGGGCCGCAACGCCCTCGTCCACCTCGACCAGGGTGATGCGGGCCACGCCGGCCGCCCGTGCAGCCAGTGCGATCGAGCCGCCGACCAGCCCCGCGCCGATGACGACCAGGCGCTCCTCGGAGCTCGTCATACGACGAGCTCCGAGGGCCGCATCGGTCGGCGCCTCATTCCGGCAGGTCCGTACGCAGCTGCCGGGCCGCGTGGAGGTAGACGTGGCGCAGTTCGCGCGCGCCCAGGTGGGTGTAGGCGTGGACCAACACCCGGATGCACCGTTCGATCCCCCCCTCGATGTCCAGTTCACGCGTGCACAGCAGCGGGACGTGGGTGATCCCGGCCTCCCGCGCCGCTTCAGCGGGGAAGGCGCTGTGCACGTCGTCGGTCGCGGTGAAGACGATCGAGATCAGATCGTCCTCCTCGAGCTCGTTGCGCTCGAGCACCGAGGCCACCAGCTCCTGGGTGCGCGTGAAGAGATGCTCGCGCTCATCGACCTCCAGGGTGGTTGCACCGCGTAGTGCCCGTACCCGTTGCTCACCGGTCACGTTCGTCCTCCTCCGGGGCGGCCGGGGCGGGGCGCACGGCCCCCGCCGACCGCGGCGTGTAGCTGTGCGATCTCCGGCTGGCGGAGGAAACGCCACTTGCCCTGGCGCAGATCCCCGAGCTCCACCCCGCCGTAGTTGACCCGTGCCAGGCGTTCCACGTGGAGCCCGAGGGCACCGAGCATGCGGCGGACCTCGCGCTTGCGTCCTTCGGTCATCACCACCTCGAGCAGCGCCTTGCTGCGCTGGGTCTCGAGCACCCGCGCACGCACCGGCTTGGCCACGCCGTCCTCGAGCTCCACCCCCGCCTTCAGCTCGGCCAGCACGCGGCCGCGCACGGGGCCTGGCACCAGGGCGACGTAGGTGCGCTCCACGCCGAAGGAGGGGTGGGTGAGCGCGTTGGTGAGCTCACCGTCGTTGGTGAGCAGCAGGAGCCCCTCGGTGTCCTGGTCAAGCCGGCCCACGGGGTACAGCCGCTGGGGCAGGTTGATCAGATCCATCACCGTCGGCCGGCCTTCGGGATCGTCGACGGTGGTGACCACCCCCTGAGGCTTGTTCAGCATCAGATAGACGCGCTCAGGGTCGATGTTGACCCGTTCACCGTCCACGGTGACCGCATCGACCTCGGGGTCCACCTTCATCCCCAGCTCGGCGACGCGGCCGTTGACCTCCACACGTCCCTCGACGATCAGCTCCTCGCTGGCCCGTCGGGAGGCGACGCCGGCGGCAGCCAGCACCTTCTGCAGCCGCTGTTCAGCCATCGGTGGGCTCCTCGGATCGCTCATGCTCGGCGGTGTCGCTGTCGGCACCCGCGCTGCTCGCGGGCTCGGGGTCGGGCTGGGGGTCGGAGTCGGGGTCGGAGTCGGGGCCGGGCTCGGGGTCGAGCTGGGGGTCGGGCTCGGGGTCCTCGGCCGACCGCTGCTCCTCGGCGGCGGCCGACACCGCGGCGCGCAGGCGCCCGACAGCGCTCCGGGCCACGTCCTCGAGCCGATCGGTGAGTTGGTCGATCTCCTGGTCGCCACCCGAGCCGCGGGCCGGACCCGACGGGGGCGGCAGGACATCGTCGTCCTCGTCCCCGGCGTGCCCGTTGTCCGGGGAGCCGGCGCTGGCGGCAGGGGCGGAGCTGCCCGCGGTGCTGGCGCCGCCGGTGTTGGTCTGGGCGGCCGTGCGCCCCCCCAGGCTCGGGAGGTCCTCCCCCGCCGCGAGCCGGCGACGCACGTCCTTGAGGCGGTCCAGGTCCGGTTCATCGGGTGCCGGTGCCTCCGGCAGGAAGGCCGTCAGCGGTGGCAACTCATCGAGGGAGTCCAGCCCGAGACGCTCCAGGAGGGTAGGGGTGGTGCCGTAGAGCACCGCCTGGCCCGGTCCCGGGTCGCGGCCAACGTCAGCGACGAACCCCCGGGCGACCAGGCTGCGCACCGCGCCGTCGGCGTTGACCCCGCGGATGTCGGAGATGGCCTGGCGCACGATGGGTTGCTTGTAGGCGATGACCGCCAGGGTCTCCAGCGCCGCCTGGGTGAGACGGCCGGTGCGCCCGAGCAGCGCGAACCGGCGGACGACGGGCGCCGCCGTCGCTGCGGTGTACAACCGCCAGCCACCGGCAGCACGACGGACCTCGATGCCGCTGCCGGCGGCCTCGTAGGAGGCCGCGAGCGCCGCCAACTCCTCCTCGACCTCCGCCGGCGACGCGTCGACGAGTTCGGCCAAGACCGCGACCTCGAGGGGCTCGTCGGCCAGGAACAGCACCGCCTCCAGGCCAGGTCGACGGGCCTCGGTGGGCACCGGCTCATCGTGGCCCTCACCCTCGAGATCGAGCTCCACCTCGATGCCAGCACCCGCAGCGGGCGGCGTCCGCTGCTCGCTCACGACAACGCCCCGCTGTGGGTGGCGCGCGCCACGTCGGTGGCGGGCTCAACCTCGACGGCAGGCTCCACCTCGACGGCAGGCTCCACCTCGACGGCGGGCTCAACCTCGACGGCAGGCTCCACCTCGACGGCAGGCTCCACCTGGCTCGTCTCCGAGGTCGCAGCGTCGTCCGCAGCCTCCTCCCCCGACTCGACCTGATCGACGATCGCCGCGAGGTCGGTGCCGTCGGTCCGTCGCGCCACGTGGAGCGGGCCCTGGTGGTCCGGCTGGTCGAGGTCGACGTGACCGAGCTTGAACAGCTCCAGCAGAGCGAGGAACAGCACGACCCGGTCACCGCGCTCGCGATCGGCGGACAGCTCCGCGAAGGCCGCCCGCGCGCCGAGGTCGGTGAGCCGCCCGAGCACCTCCATCGCCGCCTCGCGGATCGTCAGGTAGCTCCGACGGATGTGGCTGAGATCGACCTCGGGTTCCGGGGCCGGCTGGAGGGCAACCGCGGCCAGGGCGGCCAGACCCTGCGCGTCCACGGGCAGGGGCGTCGGTGGGACCAAGCGTTGCAGCCAGCCCTCGAGGGGCACATCGCGACCCAGCATGGTCTCGTGGTGGCGCAGCCGGTGGTCGATGATGCGGGAGACGTCGCGGAAGGCCCGGTACTCCAGCAGCCGCGCGTAGAGACGATCACGGGCGTCACCGAGCAGGTCCTCGAGTTCCTCGCGTTCCTCGGCCGGGAGCAGACGGGCCGCCTTGAGCTCCACCAGCGTCGCTGCCACCACCAGGAACCGGGTGGCGGTGTCGAGGTCGAGGTCCTCGAGCCCGTCGCCCAGGTGGCTGACGAAGTCCGCGGTGATCTCCGCGAGGTCGATCTCCGTGACGTCGACCTGCCGCCGGGAGATCAGGTGCAGCAACAGGTCGAAGGGCCCCTCGAAGACCTCGAGCTTGACCTGGTACGGCATCGGGTGCTGGTCCCCATCTCACGCGGCATCGGACCGGGGAAGCCTAGCGGCCGGGGTCCGGCACCCCTGAGGTCGCTTCCGCACGCTCGCGGATGCCCCGCAGCATCCGCTGGGTCATCACGAAGCTCACCAGGGAGAGCGGCTCCACGAGCAGCGCTGCCCGACGGCGGAGGTAGCCGTAGCGCTCACGCACGACCAGGCGGGAGCCCTCCGGACAGGGTCCCAGCACGAAGGCCCAGCTGAAGTCGTAGGGAGCCTCGGCTGCGCCACCGCCGGGGGTGCCCCTGGTGCTGTGTCCGCCGGCCGCCGCCGCGCCGGACGCGGCGGAACCGGCGATGGGCACGGCGCCACGCAGCACCAGCGCGCGGCCCGGATCGACGGCGGCGACCTCCAGCTCCACCTCCGGGTGCAGATGGACCGGATCGCCCACGCCGATGTCCTGCCACGCCGGGTTGAGCTCCGTCGCGCTGTGGATGTCGCAGCCGACCAGGTTCTCCAGGCGGTCGTAGCTGTAGAAGCCGCCGCGGGCCTGCCCGAGCTGTGCGAGCCAGGGCCAGACGTGCTCGGGCGGAGCAGCCACGGTGATCGCCCGGGTCGCCGTGAGGTCCGCGGCGGGCACGAACCCGTCACCGGGCAGCTCCGCCGTGACCTCCGAGGCGGTCGCTCCCCACGCCAGCTGCCATCGACGCAGGCGTCGCAGCGCACGGGCGCCTCCAACGACCACGACGAGCGCACCGAAGGCTCGTGCCTGCCATCCCATAACCACCGTCTCCGTCCTGTGCGCGACCACCGTCGCTGTCGCTGTGCTCTGCGTGACCACCGTCGCCGACGCCGCCGCGGCTGGCAGTGCAGGAGATCAGCCGGGTGCCTGGAAGCCCGGCCGGGGATCGCTAGCGGGCTGAGGTGCGAGCGGCGGGGGCGGCGGCCCCTGATCCGGTGGCGCGGACCGCCACGACGCCGGCTGCCGGGCGGCGCTGCGCTGCTGGACCGCCGCAGCGATCGCCTGCAGGAACGCGATCTGGTGGGTCCCCGGCGGCGGCTGCGGTGACACCAGGGGCGCGATCGCCGTCGCGACCTCTGCGCTGAGCTGCTCGTACTCGCCGGCCCGCAGCTCCGGTCGGCGGTTGAGCGTTGCGCGGACCAGCCCGTAGGTGGACGCGTCGATACGGCTGACATCGACCTGGGCGACGTAGGGCTCGGCCCCTGCGGGTGGATGGAAGGTCGCCGCCGTCGGCTCGGGCACGATGCGCCGTTCCCGGACGACGAGGGTTCCGGCCGCCATGTCCCCCAACCGCTGGGCCCGCCGACTGAGGAACGAGGACAGGCTGGCGATGAGTCCGGTGGTCAACAGCAGCTCCACCGGCGCGGTCACGGCCCGGATCGTGGCATGGCGCACACCCACCGGGGCGCCCTCGACAGTGACCACCCTGAGCCCCACCGCAGCCTTGCCGAGGGTGCGACCGCCCCACAGGGTCTCGAACCCGATGGGATAGCCGAACTGCCAGGCGAAGGCCAGCAGCAGCGCGATGGACACGCCCAGCCCGCTCTGGAACCACTCCCCACCGAGCAGTGCCAACTGCAACAGCCCGAGGATCAGCGCGACGAGGAGGAACAGCGCCAGATCGAGCAGGTAGGCGACACCACGTGCGCCCACCGTGGCGACCTCGAGGTCGAGGGCCACGGCGTCGGGGGTGATGAAGCCGTGCTCGCCGGCGCGCAGCGCTGTGCTGGTGCTCACGGGTCGCCTCGCGGTCGGGGAGGCACAGCGTACGCTGCGCGGCGCAACCGTCTGCTCAGCCCGGAGGCCCGGCATCACCACCACCGTCGACGCGTTCATCGCCGCGCACCAGCCGGGCTGGGAGCGCCTCGACGCGTTGGTCGACCGGGCGCGCCGTGACCCTCGCAACCTCTCCCCCGCCGAGCTCGACGAGCTGGTCGACCTCCACCTGAGGGTGAGCTCTCAGCTGTCGGTCGCGCGCAGCCACCTCGGTGACGAGGCGCTGACCGCGGCGCTGTCGCGCCGGGTCGCCCGCTCCTCCGCGGTCGTCCACGGCACCCGGCCGCGGACCTGGCGCACCGTGGTCCAGGGCGTGAGCCGGACCTTCCCGGCGGCGGTCTGGCACGCACGGCTGCCCATCGCGGTGTCCACCCTGGTGTTCGTCACGAGCTTCGCGGTCATGGCGCTGTGGCTGGCGTCCTCCCCGGAGGCCGTCGCCGCGTCGGCGCCTGAGGAGGTGCGACGTGCCTACCTCGAGGAGGACTTCGAGGCCTACTACTCCTCGGAACCTGGCACGGCCTTCGCCGCCCGGGTGTTCACCAACAACGCCGCCGTCGGCGCGATGGCCTTCGGGATGGGCGTGCTGTGGGGCCTGCCGACCCTGTACGTGCTGGTCCTCAACGGGGTCAACGTCGGCCTGGCCGCGGGACTGTTCCACGCGGCAGGCGACGCCGTGACCTTCTGGACCCTGATCCTGCCCCATGGGTTGCTGGAGTTGACCGCGGTGTTCATCGCGGGGGGTGCGGGGCTCCGGCTCGGATGGGCGGCGCTGGCACCCGGTGACCGCACGCGCAGCGAGGCACTGGCCGAGGAGGGACGGCGTGCCGTGGTGATCGTGCTGGGGCTGGTCCTGGTGTTCCTGGTCGCCGGCCTGCTGGAGGGCTACGTCACCGCGGCCCCGTGGCCGACCTGGGCCCGGGTGGGCACCGGTGCGCTCGTGTGGGCGGCCTTCGTCGGGTGGGTGGTCGTCGCCGGGCGTCGCGCCGCGGCTGCAGGCCTGACCGGCGCGCTGGGGGAACGTGCGACCTGAGGTGACCGGCCCGTCACCCCACGGCGCCTGCCGCCCCACTGCCCCCGCTGCCCCACGGCCCGTGCCGCCCCACGGGCTCCGCCGCCCCACAGCCGGGGCTCACCAGCCCCCGCGCGCCTTGACGTCGAGGTAGGTGTCGCACAGCCGCGCTGCCAACTCCCCCGGCGGCGCGTCCACCACCCGCACCCCTGCCGCCCGGAGCCGGGTGGCGATCCGCTCACGCTCGGTGAGCACGTCGCTGGCAGCCGCAGCGGTGTAGGCGTCCTCAACGCCCGCAGGAGCACGGTCACGCAGCCGGGTCAGCGCCGGGTCCCGCACCGAGGCGACCACCACGGCGTGCTCGCGGGTCAGCAACGGCAGCGCGGGGAGCAGGGTCTCCTCCACGGCCCCCGGCGCCAGCTCGGTGAGGATGACCAGCAGGGCGCGGCGCCGGAAGCGGGCCAGGGTGGTGGCGAAGGCGGCGCGGTAGCCGGCCTCACCGAGCTCCGGCTCCAGGGTGTGCATGGCGCCCGCGAGCCGGCGCAGCTGCCCGTTGTCCCGACGGGGCGGCACGAGGGTGTGGACCCCCGCACCGAACCCGAGCAGTCCCGTACGGTCACCCAGATGGGTGGCCACGGTCGCCAGGGCCAGGGTCGCATCCATCGCGTGATCGAGCCGCGGCACCTCCTCCACCAGCCCCGCGGTGGTCCTGGCCGTGTCGAGCAGCACCAGCACCGTCTGGTTGCGTTCCGCCCGGAAGGTGCGCACGATCGGGGTGCCCCGCCGCGCGGTTGCCGCCCAGTCGAGGTGGCGGAACTCATCGCCCTCGACGTACTCGCGGAGCAGCTCGAACTCCGTGCCGCCTCCCCGGCCGCGCACGGATCGCAGCCCCTGCTCGAGGATCCGCGCCCGACGCACCCGCAGTTCCGCGGCATCGCGGGAGCGGAAGCTTGGGTGCACCTCGATGCGACCGGGGAGCGCACGCCGACCCTGTCGGGTGGCCAGACCCGCGGGACCGGCGACACGCACCGTCACCGCCGGTGGGGTGAAGGTGCCACGACGCGACGGCGACAACGTCGAGGTGGCACGGGTGCGGGCGTGGGGCGCCAGACGTGCCTGGACCCGGCGGGCGCCGGCCCCAAGGGACGGCGCGAGCTCGTCGGTGAGGCCGACGGTGAGGCGGCGGCCGGTGGGGTTGTGTAGCTGCCAGGCGATCTCACCGCCGCCACCCAGGGGGATGACCGGGGGCAGTTCCCTGGTCACCTCCACGCGCCAGGGGGCGGGCGCCAACCAGGCGTCGATCGCGCCGGCGACCAGCACCGCGGCGGCCAGCAGGACGGCGGCCGGTGGCGGTAGCAGCAGGGCAGCCACGGCGGCGACCAGCACCAGTGCGGCGAGCCGCCCGGTGGGGACCGGTACCACCCCGGCCCACCAGGTGCGCGTGCACCTTCGCGGTGGCGGGGCCGGCTCGGGATGCGCGGGCGTGTCGGCAGCCGTCGCCACACCGCGGTCCCCGGCCACACCGCGGTCCCCGGCCGCACCGCGGTCCCCGGCCACACCGTGGTCCGCGGCCACACCGGGGTCCCCGTCCGCGCCCGGGGCCCTCT
>SL_7KL_010_BRINEDRAFT_10000530_pt1 | contig 18100 bp, 14 predicted proteins | sample SodLak_010_BRINE_FD_10663 | JGI IMG/M metagenome (IMG submission 10663)
CCGCGCCAGCGCGTCGCCTTCGTTGATGCCCCAGGCGACGCGCAGATCATCGGCGCGAAACACCTCGCATTCATAGGTATATGCAACGGTATGTGCCAAAGCCGCGCGCGTGCCCCCGTATCCGGATCAGACCCGCGCGCAGTATAGGCAAAACAGCGCCCCTGTCATGGGGGCGCGGGGGTATTATTGCAGGCGCGTCCATTCCTGTTCGCGGCAGACCATCAGAATGCAGCCCGACACGCCCAGCGTGTCGCCGCGCAATTCCATCCGCGCATTATAGGTGCGGTCGCGGTCGGGGGCCCAGACGCGGCCCTCGCGATACTGGCCGTCGCCCTGCGGTTCCGTGTCCCAGACCAGCGCGCGGCCCACATTCTCCGATTCGATCTGCTGGCCGCTGCCGTCGAACGCGGCGATCAGACCGCCGCAGATCTTGCCATCGGAACAGGTCTGCATCCGGACATGCCCGAAATTGCCATTGTCATCGGGCCGGGTCTGCCACAGGCCATGGACCGGATCGGCCAGCACGGGCAGGGCGGTGAATGACAGCGCGATGGCTGTCAGGATCGTTTTGCGCATGGGTCCTCCTCCCAGAGATGGGACCGAGCTTGGCGTGATCAGCCACCTCTCGCAAGCGCGACCCGGCGTCAGCTTGCCGCATGAAAAAGGCGCCCGCGATGGGGCGCCTTTTCAGGTTGTGTGATGTGCCGCGTCAGCGCGGTTCGCTCATCAGCCCCTTGATCAGGGCGTAACAGGCCAGAAGCAGCACGAGCGCAAAGGGCAGCCCGGTCGAGACCGAGGCAGCTTGCAACGCGACAAGCCCGCCGCCGATCAGCAAGGTTGCGGCGATGAGTCCCTCGAAGATCACCCAGAACACGCGCTGGCTGACCGGCGCGTTGATCTTGCCGCCCGCTGTGATCGTGTCGATCACCAGCGACCCCGAATCCGAGGAGGTGACGAAGAACACGATCACCAGAATGATCCCGATCATCGAGGTGATGGCCGCGAAGGGCAGTTCCGACAGCATCCCGAAGAGCGACAGTTCCGGCACGTAATCCGCGACCACGAAGCCATAGACAGCGCTTTCCGTAACCTGATTGATCATCTGGTCAATCGCGGTGCCGCCCATCGCCGTCATCCAGATCGCCGAAACGATCGTCGGGATCAGCAGCACGCAGGTGATGAACTCGCGCACCGTGCGACCGCGGCTGACCCGTGCGATGAACATGCCGACAAAAGGCGACCAGCTGATCCACCACGCCCAGTAAAAGGCCGTCCAGCCCTGACGGAAGCCATCATCGTCGCGCCCGACCGGGTTCGACAGCGCCAGCATCTCGGAGAAATAGGCGCCGACATTTCCGAAGAACTGGCCAAACAGCACCGCCGTCGGCCCCACCAGGACGACGAAGGCCAGCAACACCATTGCCAGGATCAGGTTCAGCTCGGACAGACGCTTGACGCCGCCCTCAAGCCCGCGCAGCACCGAGATCAGGGCCAAGGCGGTGATGATGGCGATCAGGACCACTGCGAAGGTAACGCTCTCGCCCGCGCCCTCGATCCCGAAGACAAAGCCGATCCCTGCGGATGCCTGTTGTGCACCAAGCCCCAGCGAGGTGGCCAGCCCGAACAGCGTGGCAAAGACCGCCAGAATGTCGATGACATGGCCCGGCCAGCCCCAGATCCGCTCGCCGAAGATCGGGTAGAAGATCGAACGCACGGTCAGCGGCAGGCCCTTGTTATAGGCAAAGAGCGCGAGGCTCAGCGCCACCACGGCATAGATCGCCCAGGGGTGCAGGCCCCAGTGGTAGATTGTCCCGGCCATCGCCGACAGGCGCGCGGCCTCGATCGCCGCAGGGTCGGCCAGTTCGCCATCGACAATGCCGATCTCGTTCATCAGTGGCTGATCGCCCCAGGGGGTGGCAAAGTAATAGGCCGGTTCCAGCACGCCGAAGAACATCAGCCCGATGCCCATGCCGGCGGCAAACAGCATCGCGAACCAGCCGGCATAGCCGTAATCAGGCGTCGCATCCGCGCCGCCGATCCGCACCTTGCCCAGCGGTGAGACCAGGATGCCGAGGCAGACAAGCACGAAGATATTGCCTGCCATGATCAGGAACCAGTCGAAGCTCGAGGTCAGGAAGCCACGCAGATCACCCAGCGCCGGGCCGACCACGTCCTGAAACGCGAGCGTAATGATGACGAAGGCCACCACCACAATGCCCGAGATCGCAAAGACCGGGTTGTGAATGTCCAGACCGAAGGGACCGATCTTGGGTGTCACATTGTCCTGACCGATCTCGTATTCGGTATCGATGATATCGGACGCCCCTTCGGGTTCGGGCAGGGCGTCCGTTTCCGGCTCTGCCGACTCGTTCTCGTTTGTGTCTGACATGATCCTCTCCGTTTTTGTTTGTTATGGGTTTCGCCGATAGTTCAGCGCACCAGAAAGACCGAAGCCTCCGAATGCGCGGCGATCGTGTCACCATGCCCGGCCCAGATGTAGTCAACGGCGCTGGGGGCATGCGTTTGCATCACCACCAGATCGCCACCCAGATCGCGGATGGCCTGAAGCAGGGTCTTGTCCGTGTCGATGGCAGGGTCACTGCTCACGCAGGCTTTCGCAGAGGTGTTCAGCCCGGACGTGCCGCCATGATCCTGCGCAAATTTCTCAAGCCGCTGCGTGTACTCGGCGGGCGTATGGGCGAGCGCACTCGGCGCCGTTCCGGTTACGCCTACAAAGCATAGCTCTGCCTTGAAATGATGCGCCAGATCGGTTGCGATCTTCAGCGCTTTGTCGAGCTGGTCGATATGTGACAAATCGACCGGAAATATGACCTTCCGATACATGGTCGCTCCTGTCTTGCAGGTGAAGTCGAATTATTTCGCGTCCTTCATGCGTATCAGTGTGCTTGCGTAAGAATCCACCCCGAACACCAAAAAAGTTGCTGTTTGCGACATGGTCCTGTCGGTAACAGGCCATGTCCGGGTCTTCCCCCTTCGGACAGAGGGTGCTACCGCTGGGCGGAAAACCGGAATGGAGGGTATGCGATGGATCTGGGGATTTCAGGCAAACGCGCGCTGGTCTGTGCGTCCAGCAAGGGGTTGGGGCGGGGCTGTGCCGAGGCATTGGCCGCCGAGGGCGTGCATCTGGTGATGAACGCACGCGGCAGTGATGCGCTGGAAGAGGCCGCCGCCGACATCCGCGCCGCCCACGGGGTCGAGGTGACGAGTGTCGCCGCCGATATCACGACCGAGGACGGGCGTGCCGCCGTGCTGGCCGCCGCTGGCGATGTCGATATCCTTGTGACGAATGCGGGCGGCCCGCCGCCGGGCATGTGGACCGACTGGGACCGCGAGGATTTCATCGGCGCGCTGGATGCCAACATGCTGACCCCGATCGCGCTGATGAAAGCGCTGGTCCCCGGCATGATGGACCGGGGCTGGGGACGGGTGGTGAATATCACCTCGGTCTCGGTCAAATCGCCGGTAGCGGTGCTGGGTCTGTCGAACAGTGCGCGCGCGGGGCTGACGGGCTATGTCGCGGGCACGTCGCGGCAGGTTGCGGGCGAGGGCGTTATCATCAACAACCTGCTGCCCGGCATTCATGACACCGACCGCGCCACGGCGCTCGATGGTGGCGTGTCAAAATCCGAGGGCATCTCGATGGAGGCGGCGCGCGCCAAGCGCGAGGCGACCATCCCCGTGGGCCGCTACGGCACGGCGGCCGAATTCGGCGCGGCCTGCGCGTTTCTTTGCTCGGCGCATGCGGGCTTTATCGTGGGGCAGAACCTGCTTCTGGATGGCGGCGCCACAAACGCGACACTCTGAAGTGTCAGCCCCCGGCGCGGCGTGCTCGCACCGGGGGCTGAACGCCATCAGTCGCGCAGGTCAGCCGCGACATTGGCCAGGACATCCGCCTCGACAAAGCCGCGGATCATTTCATCTTCCATCACGAATGTCGGTGTGCCGGTGATCTGCAGGCGCTGGGCGAGGTCACGGTTCGCCACGATCACCTCGGTCGTGGCATCGCTGTCCATCGCGGCGGCGATCACGTCATGATCCAGCCCCAGATCTGCCGAGAGATCGCTCAGCGCTTCATCCGTGATCGGGGCGTCATGGCCCAGCAGCGCGCCATGCACCTGCTCATAGGCATCATCGCCCTTTTCGTTCAGCACCGCGATGGCATAGCGCGCGGCCATTTCGGATTCGGGGCCAAGGATGGGGAATTCCTTCATGATCAGCCGCGTGTTGCCATCCGCCTCGACAAAGCCGAACACCTCATCATGCGCGCGCTGGCAGAAGCCGCAGCGGTAATCGACAAACTCGACCAGCGTGATGTCACCATCCGGGTTCCCGCCCACCCAGGAGAACCCGTCATCGAAAATCGCATCGGCATTTGCCGCGATCAATTCGCGGCTCATGTCGGTCTGCGCGGCCATGTTGCGCTCTTCATAGACGGCGACGGCCTCGAAGATGACTTCGGGGTTGTCCAGCAGATAGGCGCGGACCTGATCGCCGAACTCCTCGTCAACATCCGCCGGTGCGTCCGACATGGCCTGCGCTTCGGGTTCGGGTGCGGGCGCGTCCTCGACCTGCGCAGTTGCAACGGTATCCGCGTCGGGCGCGCCATTGCCCCCGCCGCCTGTCAGCACCAGCAGCCCCAGTGCAGAGGCTGCAAGGCAGGTTCCGATAAGTGCAGAATCGCTCAGCGGAAGGGTCATCGGGGGCTCCTGTTCTTCAAATCCGTGCCAGATCGTGCGGGGCCGGGTGACCGACAGGGTCCGCGTCTGGCTGTTATGCCGTCTTAAACCGCGCGGGCGCGTTGGAATCAACCCTGTCCGCGAGTCTTTCGCTGCGGCAAAACATGTCTGGCGGCATTGTGAGCCGCCTGCGCCATCACCGAATGCCGCTTGCATGTTTCGCGCGCGGCCCTGACCGTGTATATCATGCCAAAACACATGGCCACGCCGCAAGGCCATCGGACAGAGCAAGAGGCATGTCGTGCAGGTGATGATTTTCGCCCGGACCCTGATGGCCGCCGCCATCCTGCTGTTGCAGGCGGGCGGCGCGATGGCGCAGGGTGGGCAGGCCGCGCAGGCGCGGCTGATCGTCGGGGACAGCGCGATCAGCGCCACGCGCGGCGAGTTGGCGGTCGATATCGCGCTGTCGCAGCCCGCACCCTTTCGCACCCGCATCCTGGCCGCGCCGCCGCGCATCGTGGTCGATATCAACACTGTGGACTGGGGCGGCGCGACGATCCCTGATGAGGGCGGTGCCGTGGCCGCGCAGCGGCTGGGCCATCTGCCCGATGGCTGGGCACGCCTGGTGCTTGAGTTGAATGGCCCCTGGCTGCCCGCCACGACCGAACAGCGGGTGGACCCGGACACGGGCCGCGCGCGGATCGCGCTGCGCCTGTCGCGCGCCACGGATGAGGAATTCGACATGGGTGCGCATTCCGAGGCGCAGTTTGTCGCCCGCACCCATGCCGCGCTGCTGCACCCCGATGCCGACCCGCCCCCGCCCGAGGCTCCGCGCCGCCCTGTCGTGATGCTGGATCCGGGCCATGGCGGCATTGATCCGGGGGCAAAGCGGGACGGCGTGCGCGAATCCGATCTGGTGCTGCAGTTCGCCCGCATCCTGCGCGAGGAATTGCTGCGCCGTGGCGTGTTCGACGTGGCGATGACGCGGGATGCGGATGTGTTCGTGTCGCTCGACGGGCGTATCCGTGCGGCCCGCGCAGCCGGGGCCGATCTGTTTGTGTCGCTGCACGCAGATGCGCTGCCCGAGGGCATGGCCAGCGGCACCATCGTCTATCTGCTGGGGGATGAGGCCAGCGACGACTCNGCGGCCTATCTGGCCGANCGCCATGACCGCGCCGATATGCTGGCCGGGGTCGATATGACCGGCAATACTGATGAGATTGCGCGCGTCCTGATGGCTGTCGCCTGGCAGGACACCGCCCCGCGCGCGAAGGCTTTGGCGGATACGCTGGTCGATCATGTGGGTGAGGCCGGGTTGCGGCTGCACCGCCGCCCTGTGCAATCGGGGGCCTTTACGGTGTTGCGCGCCGTGGACATGCCCTCGGTCCTGATCGAGCTGGGTTTCATGTCAAACCCCCGCGACATGGAGAAGTTGCAGGACCCGGAATGGCACGCGCATATGGCGCGCGTGCTGGCCGATGCGCTGGAGGGGTGGCAGGAAGAAGACTCGACGTTGCAAGGGCTGCGCCGCCGCTAGGCGCATCAGACAATCCTGCTGGATACGCGCGCCGGGCGCATTAAATCGCCCCTCAGTCAGCAAAAAAGGCGCCGCCCATGATCCTGCTTACCCGCCGTTCCGTGCTTGCCGGTTCGCTTGCGCTTGCGGCCTGTTCGCGCGTCCCGCCCTCGCCCGAGGGGCCGTTGCGCCCCATCACGCTGGAGGCGGCCTTTGCAGGCCGCGCGACCGGAACCGGCGTGTTCCGCGTCAGTCTGACCGGCAGCGAGCGGCGCTTTCGCGCCGATCTGGACGGGTGGCTGGAAGGGGATCGCCTGACTGTGGTGGAGGATTTCTTCTATGATGACGGCGAAGAGAACCGCCTGACCTGGGTGTTCGACCGCGCAGGCCCTGGCCGCTGGACGGGGCGGCGCGATGACACTGTGGGCGTGGCCGAGGTGGTCGAGGCAGGCACCGAGATCCGGCTGTCCTACATCGCGGATTTCGACTCCGAGGGTCAGATCACGCGGCTGGGGTTCGAGGATGTGATCTATCACGGGCCGGACGGGCAGATCATCAATGACGCGGTTGTCACCCGCTGGGGCCTGCCCGTGGGCACCGTGCGCTTTGAGATCACGCGGCTTGAGCCGCAGGCAGGCAGGCAGGCGCACCGCTGATTTGCCGATAAACCGAATATTGATCGCCCTGCGTTTTGACGCGCAGCGCGACAGGGCGTATGTAGTGGGCGTTGCTACCCTGAGAGGTTCTGGTGTTACGCGCGATTCTATCCTTCTTCGGCGGCCTGTTCAGTTTTCTGATCACGGGGCTGTTCTTCGGCGTGATCGCCCTTGGCGGTGTGTTCTGGTATTACAGCCAGGACCTGCCCAGCCATGAGCAGCTTGCCAACTACGCCCCGCCCACAATCAGCCGCATCTATTCCGGCGAGGGGCGCCTGATCGACGAATTCGCGTTGGAGCGGCGTCTGTTCACGCCGATTGACGACATCCCCGAGCAGGTCCGCAATGCCTTTATCGCTGCCGAGGACCGGAATTTCTATGCGCATGCCGGGTTTGATGCCCGCGCCATGGCCGTGGCCGCCTATGAAGCCGTCGCCACGCGGGGGGAGACATTGCGCGGCGCCTCGACCATCACGCAGCAGGTTATGAAGAACTTCCTTCTGTCGGGCGACCGCACGGGCGAGCGCAAGATCAAGGAATTGATCCTTGCCAGCCGGGTCGAGGGCACGCTGAGCAAGGACCAGATCCTTGAACTGTATCTCAACGAGATCTTTCTGGGGCAGAACTCTTACGGGGTGACGGCCGCCGCGCAGACCTATTTCAACAAGAACCTCGATGAGCTGGAACTGCACGAGCTGGCCTATCTGGCCGCATTGCCGCAGGCGCCGTCGGTATTTCATCCGGTGCGAAATGTGGATCGCGCGGTGGCGCGACGCAATTACGTGCTGGGCGAGATGCTGCGCAACGAATTCATCACCCAGGCGGAACATGATGCCGCCCGCGCCGAACCGCTGCGCACGGTGCAATCGGGTGATTTCGACAGCCCGCGCACCAGCCTGCCCGCGCGCGACTATTTCACCGACGAAGTTCGCCGCCAGCTTTCCGGCACCTTTGGCGAGGATGAGTTCTTTGCAGGTGGTCTGAGCATTCGCGCCACGATTGATCCGGAAATGCAGGTCGCCGCCGCCCATGCGCTGCAGCGCGCGCTGGAACGCTATGACCGCAATCTGGGGCAGCTGCGCACCGCAGGCGAGACGATCGACCCGAGCCTGCTGGAAAATGAGAGCGAGTGGCGCGAGGCGCTGTCGCGGCTGGATCTGGCGCGCGATGTGACGCTGGGCAATCGCTGGCACCCCGCTGTCNTGCTTGAGGTCAGCGCCGATCAGGCGCGGCTGGGCATCGAAGGCGTGGACCCCGAGGAAAACGCCCCCCATGTCGTGCCCCGGTCGGATATCGACTGGGCGCGCGGGTCGCTGTCGGACAATCTGGACGTGGGCGATGTGGTCTATGTGCGCAAGGTGACATCCGACAGCGATGGCAGCTTTATCCGCTGGTCACTGCGCCAGATCCCCGAAGTGCAGGGCGGGTTCATGGCGATGGACGTGAACACGGGCCGCGTGATCGCGATGCAGGGGGGCTTTTCCTATCAGTCCTCGGTCTTCAACCGCGCCACACAGGCGCAGCGCCAGCCCGGATCGGCCTACAAGCCCTTTATCTACGCCGCTGCGCTGGATTCGGGCTTTACCCCGGCCACGATCATCGTGGATGCGCCCATCGAGGTGGATACCGCGCAGGGCGTCTGGCGGCCGACCAATGCGTCCAACCAGTTCTACGGCCCGACCCCGGTGCGCCGGGGGGTCGAATTGTCGCGTAACCTGATGACCGTGCGACTGGCGCAGGAAATCGGGATGGATGTCGTGGGTGGCTATGCCGAGCGGTTCGGCGTCTATGACCGGGCGGAACAATTTCTGGCCAATGCGTTGGGCAGCCAGGAAACCACGCTGTTCCGCATGGTCGCGGCCTATGCGATGTTCGCCAATGGCGGCGAGCGCGTGGAGCCGACGCTGGTCGACCGGGTGCAGGATCGCTGGGGCGAAACCATCTACCGTCATGACCAGCGCGAATGCGTTGATTGCACGGAACGCGATCTGGCGCAGGGGCGCGAGCCCTGGATCACGCATGGTCGCACGCGGGTGATGGATGCCGTGACCGCGTATCAGCTGACCTCGATGATGCAGGGCGTGGTTGATCGGGGCACAGCGGCGCGCACGGTCAATCTGCCGGTTCCGGCAGCGGGCAAGACCGGCACCACCAATGACGGGCGCGATGCGTGGTTCGTGGGCTATACCTCCAACATCGTGGCCGGGTGCTATATCGGTTATGATCAGCCGCGCCCACTGGGGCGCGGGGCTGGCGGCGGGGCGATCTGCGGTCCGGTCTTCAATGAATTCATGCAGGAAGCGATCGAGAAATATGGCGGCGGGCGCTTTGCCGTGCCCGAAGGCGGGTATTTCCTGAATATCGACCGCAACACTGGCGCGCGCCTGCCCGATGGGGCCAGCGGGTCGCATGTGCAGGCTGAATTCTTCCGCGAAGGGGTCGAGCCGATCTTTGGTCTGGCCGCAGTGATCGACGGTGGATTCGCGCTGGGTGGCGATCTGCCCATGCATGTCCCCGGCGAGAGCTATGAAGCATTGGAGCGCGAGGATCCGGGGCGCGGATCGACGTCCAGCGGTCCGGCCAGCCTTGGCACAGTGTCGACCGGGGGGCTTTACTAGCCCGGTCGGCTTGTCCCCTGCGACCCTGCGCGCTATGGACAGGGCGCAGGGCAACACTTTCAGAACACGGTGAATGACATGCGTTCCGAAACGCAGAACACGATTGAGGCGATCCGCAAGTCACTGACGCTTCTGGGCCAGCGCATGGATATCGAGACGGCGCCGCACCGGCTGGAAGAATTTGACGCGATGTCCGAGGACCCCGACCTGTGGAATGACCCGGCCCGCGCGCAAACTCTGATGCGCGACCGGCAGAAACTGTCGGACGCGCTGGACACCTATCGCAGCATCGCGCAGGAGCTGGAGGACCAGACCGGCCTGATCGAGCTGGGCGAGGCCGAAGGCGATGCCGAGGTCGTGGCCGAGGCCGAGGCTGATCTGGCCGCACTGGCAAAGCGCGCGGCTGAGAAAGAGCTGGAGGCGCTGCTGAATGGTGAGGCGGACAGCAATGACACGTTTCTGGAGATCAATGCCGGTGCGGGCGGCACGGAAAGCTGTGACTGGGCCGCGATGCTGGCGCGGATGTATGTGCGCTGGGCCGAGAAGCGGGGCTACACGGTCGAGCTGATGTCAGAATCGCCAGGCGAGGAAGCGGGCATCCGGTCGGTCGCCTACAAGATCACGGGCCATAATGCCTATGGCTGGCTGAAATCGGAATCGGGCGTGCACCGGCTGGTGCGCATCTCGCCTTATGACAGCAGCGCAAGGCGGCATACATCCTTCAGCTCGGTCTGGGTCTATCCGGTGGTGGACGACAATATCGAGATTGAGGTGAATCCGTCCGATATTCGGATCGATACATATCGCTCTTCCGGTGCGGGGGGGCAGCATGTGAACACGACCGACTCGGCGGTGCGGATCACGCATATCCCGACCGGGATCGTGACGACATCAAGCCAGAAATCGCAGCACCAGAACCGAGATATCGCCATGAACGCGCTGAAATCGCGCCTGTATGAGATGGAACTGCGCAAGCGGACCGAGGCGATCGATGCCGCGCATGAGGCCAAGGGCGATGCGGGCTGGGGCAACCAGATCCGGTCCTATGTGCTGCATCCCTATCAGATGGTGAAGGATTTGCGCACAGGGCATGAGACCTCGGACAGTCAGGGCGTGCTGGACGGGGCGCTCGACGGGTTCATGGCGGCGACGTTGGCGCTGGATGTGGCCGGCAAGTCGCGCGCCGAGGCAACGGCGGGCGAGTGAAAGCGCGCGCTCGGGGTCCCCTCCCACCCGCCCATGACCCGCTCGCGCGCGCTTGCCCCTGCGGGGCGGGGCTGGCACGAAACATGCGCTCCAGATAGATGTTTTAAAGGCTCTATTCCTGCGTGAATTCACTTGCCAGAGAGCGGGACGCTTTCCATACTTGGCCCCTGACGCTGACAGGAGACCCAACAGATGAGTGACGAGATCCTTCCCGGCACCCCGCCTGCCGCAAGCCCGCGTACATTGTCCGAGGCCGATCTGCGCGCGGTATTGCATCAGGGCTGGGATGATTTCCGTGCCGCACCCGCCTTTGGCTTGTTCTTTGCTCTGGTCTATGTGCTGGGCGGGCTGGGATTGTGGTTCGGGCTGGGGGCCGCCGGGCAACCTGTCTGGTTCATTCCCATTGCTGCGGGCTTTCCGCTCTTTGCCCCGTTCGCCGCTATCGGCCTCTATGAGGTCAGCCGCCGTCGCGAAGCTGGAGAGCCGCTGAACTGGCCGCCCGTGCTGAGCGCGCTGAAAGGCCGGGGCGATGGCCAGCTTGCCCTGATCGCGGTCATGGTGCTGATTGTCTTTGGTTTCTGGATCATCCTCGCGCGTGGGATATTTGCGATTTTCATGGCGCGCACGGGCATCGGGTTCGAGACTATGGGCATGCTGTGGTCCGCAGGTGGCGTGTCGATGCTGCTGGTGGGGAGTATCGTGGGCGCATTGGTCGCGCTGTTTCTGTTTTCGGTGACTGTGATCAGCCTGCCGATGCTGCTGGAGCGCGAGGTCGATTTCGTGACCGCCATGATCACCAGTGTCGAGACGGTGCGCCTGAATCTCAAGGTCATGCTGACCTGGGCTGCCGTGATCGCGGGGCTGCTGTTTGTCGCGATGATCCCGGCCTTTCTGGGTCTGTTCGTGGTGCTGCCGGTTCTTGGGCATGCGACCTGGCATCTGTATCGGCGCGCGATTCCCTGACCCCTGAATGCAGGTTGCGAATCGGCGGTCGTCCCTGTGGCGACCGCCGAATGCCGTGTGGGACAGTGAAAATTGTTCGTGTTCTCGTGGCAACCCACGACACCGCCCAACATTGTTTTCAAAACGCAAACAATCTGCGCCTTGCCAAGCATTCTATCGGGTTCTGACGTTTTTTTGCCTTATTCGGGCGGCATTTGAATATGATAGTGTGCGAATGAGACGTGGGCTTTCCAAATGAGAAGGCGCGCGCCGACAGTGTGGATCACGCGGATGTGCCCATGATCAGGACCATCGGGTCCTCAGGGAATTCGCGATGTTGGTGACGAAGGGTGGCTAGAATGTCTGAAGTAACAATCAATGACCTGATCTTGATTAACAGCCCGGGCCTCGACAATTCGTTGCCGGTGGGGTCGCGGTTCGACTGGAGCGATGATCCGGATGAGACAGGCCTGATCGATGTCCTGAACGGGGTGACCTTTCAGACCGACAATGAGTTTGGCACGATCCCGATCGGATCAACCACCGAGATCGGTGGTGAGACCTTCACGCTCTCCTCGGCCTATAACGCGTTGTCGACCTACACGATGAACGAGGGCACCAAGGACGAATTCCAGCAAGAGGGGCAGACGCTCTATCTTGTGCTGACAAATGAAGCGGGCGAGGAACTGGTGATCGCCTCGCCCTCGGATGATTTCAATGATGCGGGGTGGCAACCGGGGCTGATCAACAGCATTGAGGTGACTTCGCCACTGACGGATGAAAAAGCGATCAACCTCAATCGTGACGGCGATGGCAACAAGCTGGGGGATGACAAGGATGTCAAGATCCCCTGTTTCGTGTTGGGCACGCTGATCGACACTGCAGACGGGCGCAAGCGGGTCGAGGACCTGAAACCCGGCGATCTGGTACTGACGCGCGACCATGGCTACATGGCGCTGCAATGGGTCGGACAGCGTGCAATGAATGAGTCTGACATTGCCGCGATGCCCGGTTTCGCAGCGGTGATCCTGCGCGCGGGCGCGCTCGGCCCTAACACGCCCGAATGTGACACGCGGGTATCGCCGTCGCACCGGGTTCTTGTCACCGGACCGCGTGCCGAAGTGCTGTTCGGGGAAAGCGAAGTGCTTGTCCCGGCGGGGCATCTGGTCGGTAATCCGGGGATCGAGCGTGACACGGGCGCAGTCACCTATGTGCATATCATGTTCGATTCGCATCAGATCGTGCTGGGTGACGGGCTGTGGAGCGAGAGCTTCCAACCCGCGCAATACTCGCTGGATGGTCTGGGCGCCGAGCAGCGCGACGAGATCATGGCGCTGTTTCCCGAACTGAACGATCAGCGCGGCGCGGGCAAGTTCAAGGCGGCGCGCATGACCCTGCGCCTGCATGAATCGCGTCTGCTGTTCGCGGCCTGACACCGCGAAACCTACGACATCGTCAAACGCCCTGCCTGCACCGGCAGGGCGTTTTGCATGTCAATCGCGCACAGAGGCGGATAGCGGACCTTGTGGGGCTGGACACCGCGCGCGGGGCAGGGCAATCTGACGCAAAACAGGGAGTTGCCTATGGCCGATGCAAAATCCGCAACAAAGCAACGCAGTTTCTTCGTCACGCTGTTCGGTGTCGTCGGCACATTGTGGTTCGCACTTCACGGGTTCGAATATGTTCACGCGCGCTATGATGCGTTGGGCGGATTGCTGATCCTGCCCCCGCCGCTTGGCCTGCGCCCCTTCTTTGCAGAGCTGCCGCAATGGTCGTCAATCGCGTTTACCGTGACGATCTGGGTCGGCCTGTTGGGCGCGTTCCTGCTGTTGCTGGGGGATCGTGCGTCGGTCTTCATCCTGTCGCTGGCTCTGCTGGCGGCCTTTGTCGCACTGATCTGGGGTGTGCTGGCCTTTGTGCAGGGGGCTGGCCCGATGGGGGGTATCGACCCGCTGTTTTTTGCCGCCAGCCAGACGGCGGTGACAGGGGGCCTCTGGCTTTATGCGCGCACGGCCAAGCGTTACGGCACATTGTGATCCGGCAGGCGCGCATCAAGCGGGGTCACGCGCGCGTGTGACGCGCTTGCCATCCCGAACGGTACGTCATACCCCTCGGGAAACGGGAGCATGTCATGACCATTCACGCTGATCTGTCGCACGCCATCGGAAACACCCCGCTCATCCGGCTGAACAAGGCCAGCGATGCGACGGGGTGCGAGATACTGGGCAAGGCGGAATTCATGAATCCGGGCCAGTCGGTCAAGGACCGCGCCGCGCTGTATATCATCCGCGATGCGGTTGCGCGCGGGGCGCTGCGCCCCGGCGGCACGATTGTCGAGGGGACCGCCGGCAATACCGGGATCGGGCTGGCGCTGGTCGGGGCCTCGATGGGGTTTCGCACGGTCATTGTCATTCCCAAGACGCAAAGTCAGGAAAAGAAGGACATGCTGCGCCTGGCAGGGGCCGAATTGGTCGAGGTGCCCGCCGCCCCCTACCGCAACCCGAACAATTATGTGCGCTATTCCGGGCGTCTGGCCGAGGAGCTGGCAAAGTCGGAACCTGCGGGCGCGATCTGGGCCAATCAGTTCGACAATGTGGCCAACCGGCAGGCGCATATTGAAACCACAGGCCCCGAAATCTGGGACCAGACCGAGGGTCGCGTCAATGGCTTCATCTGCGCCGTCGGGTCGGGTGGCACGCTGGCCGGGGTGGCGCAGGCGTTGCAGCCCAAGGGTGTAAGGATTGGCCTCGCCGATCCGATGGGGGCCGCGCTTTACAGCTTCTACACGACCGGAGAGTTCAAATCCGAAGGCGATTCGATCAGCGAAGGGATCGGGCAGGGGCGCATCACGGCCAATCTGGAAGGGCTGGTGCCGGATTTCTGCACCCAGATCCCCGATGCCGAGGCGCTGCCCATCGTCTTTGACCTGCTGGCCGAAGAGGGGTTGTGCCTGGGCGGGTCATCAGGTGTGAATGTGGCGGGTGCGATCCGCATGGCACACGAGATGGGGCCGGGCCATACCATCGTGACCATTCTGTGCGATTATGGCACGCGCTATCAAAGCAAGCTGTTCAACCCCGACTTCCTGCGCAGCAAGGACCTGCCGGTGCCTGACTGGATGGACCGCAACCCCCGCGCGCTGCCCGATGTGATGGTGGAGTGATCCTGCCGTGCTGATTTCGACTCTCAGGGCGGCTTTCCTTGCCGTCCTTCTATCCGTGACCGCGATTGTTGTTGCCCCTGCGCAGATACAGGCGCAGGCGGAGATCGCACTGACGACGTCCGAGGTTGAGGAATGGCGCGGCTTCGCCAACCGGGCCGAAGCTCTGATCGATGGCACGCTGACCAGCGACGCGGTGCTGTCGGAACTGCGCTCGGATCTGGTGACCTATCGCGCGCGGTTCCTGACCGCGCAGGATGCCAATGCCTCGCGCATCTCGGCCACGCGTGATCAGCTTGCCGCGCTTGGTCCGCCACCCGAGGAGGGGGAGTCGGAGCCCGACGAGATCGCAGAGCGCCGGGCGGAACTGTCGGAACAACTGGCCACGCTGCAAGCCCCCGGCATCGCGGCACAAGAAGCCTTTCGCCGCGCGGACGGGCTGATCCGCCAGATCGACACCACTCTGCGCGAACGTCAGGCCGAAGCACTGCTCGCGCTGTCGCCATCACCGCTGAACCCGGTCAATTGGGTCGCCGCGGTCGACGCGATCTGGGGCACGACATTCGCCTTTGCCACCCAGACGATTGGTTCGCTCGAAGACCCGGCACGGATGCGCGAATTCCGCTCGAACCTGCCGGTTGTGCTGCTGCTGGTGCTGTTCTCGGGCTTCGTTCTGTGGCGCGGACGCGACTGGATCGAGCGATTCGTGGCGCGGCTGCTGGACGAAGGGGGCGGCAAGCGCAGCAAACGGCTGCTGGCGCAGGTCATGTCGCTGACGCAGATCATCGTGCCCGCGGCGGCCGTCTTCGCGCTTGCCCTCGCGCTGGAGACGACATCGCTGTTCGGGGATATCGGCACAGCGCTGACCGGGGCTATGGTCACGGCCGGTCTGGGATATTTCACCGCCCGCTGGGCCGGGCGGCAGATGTTCCCGATCCGCGACAACACCGAATTCTCGCTGCGCCTGCCTGCGCCACGACGGCGCGAAGGGCGGTTCATGGCCAATCTGGTCGGTCTGTTCCTTGGCCTGTATTTCCTTGTGACAGCCTATCTGAACCCCGAGGCGCAGTCCGATGCCGCCAATTCCGTGATCGCCTTTCCGTTGATGGTGCTGGCGGGTGTTGTGCTGTTCCGCCTGGGCGTTCTGTTGTCGATGCATCTGCGCCTGATGGACGAGGATCAGCTTGAGATCCGTTTTTTCGACCGGATGCTGGGGATACTGGGCAAGCTGGCCATGGCGATCGGCCTGGGCGCGCCGGTCTTTGCGGGCATCGGCTATGTGCAGGCGGCACAGGCGCTCTTGTTCCCGGCGATCATGTCGCTGGGGATGATCACGGCGCTGATCTTCCTGACCCAGCTTGTCAGTGACATCTACGATTTGCTGACCAAGCGTGGCCCCGACGATCCCGATGCGCTGATCCCTGCGCTGATCAATTTCGCGCTGGTGCTGATGTCGCTGCCCCTGTTCGCGCTGATCTGGGGCATGCGCGTCACCGAGTTGATGGAGGTCCTTCAGGTCCTGCGCGAGGGCTTCCGCATCGGCGAGACGCGTATCGCGCCCGGCAATATCCTGAGCTTCATCATCGTCTTTTCCATCGGCTACATGTTGACCCGTGCCGTGCAGGGGGCGCTGGGCAGTTCGGTCCTGCCCAAGACGCGGATCGATACGGGCGGGCAAAAGGCGGTTATTTCGGGCACCGGCTATGTCGGGATTTTCATCGCGGCACTGGTCGCGATCTCGACCGCCGGGATCGACCTGTCGGGCCTGGCGATTGTCGCGGGCGCGCTGTCGGTCGGCATCGGCTTTGGCCTGCAGAATATCGTGTCGAACTTCATCTCGGGCGTGATCCTGCTGATCGAACGCCCGGTGGCCGAGGGCGACTGGATCGAGGTCGGTGGCACTATGGGGATCGTGAAGAGCATCTCGGTCCGTTCGACCCGGATCGAGACATTCGACCGCACCGATGTGATCGTGCCCAATGCCGACCTGATCTCGGGCACAGTGACGAACTGGACGCGCTACAGTTCGCTGGGCCGGGTATCGGTCGTTGTGGGTGTGGCCTACGGGTCGGATACGCGCAAGGTCGAACGCATCCTGCAGGAAATCGGCGATGCGCAGCCGCTTGCGCTGATTGACCCGCCGCCTACGGTCCTGTTCAATGATTTTGGGGCGGACGCGCTGGAATTCGAGCTGCGCATGGTGCTGAGTGATGTGGCCTTTGGCCTGTCGGTACGTACCGAAATCCGCCACCAGATCGCCCAGCGCTTCCGCGAGGAAGGTATCGAGATCCCGTTCGCGCAGCGCGATGTCTGGCTGCGCAACCCCGAAGTGCTGCGCGGCGACCCGCCGCCTGCCGCCCCGCCGCCTGAGTTCGAGAAACCCGCACAGGACGGGCTGCGCCGCGACAATATGGGCGATGTGATCGAGGGGCTGAGCGACGACGCCAGCGCGAGCGGCGAGGACGGGCGCTGACGTCGCGCGCGGCGACGGATGGCTTGCGCCTGCGGCGCGATTGGGGTCTGCTGCCGCGCAGGAGAGGCCGCGCATGTTCACCCCGCTACCCCCGGCGCAGGATCGCTGGTTCACCTTTCGGATGCACTGGAAGCGCCGCCGCCTGCGCGCGCGCGCCATGCTCAAGGCGCGCGAGCTGACCTGTCTGCGCCGCAGACCCATCCCGCGCGGGGCGATCCTGCTGTTCTGCACCCTGCGCAATGAGGCCGAGCGCCTGGACTGGTTCCTGCACCATTACCGCCGCCTTGGCGTGCAGCATTTCATCTTTGTCGATAATGCCAGCGATGATGGCACGCGCGAGCGGCTGCTGGATGCCCCCGATGCCACGATCTATGCCACACAGGCCAGTTACCGGGCGTCGCGCTTCGGGCTCGACTGGATCAACTGGCTGATGTTGCGCCACGCGCATGGGCATTGGTGCGTGGTGGCGGATGCCGATGAATTGCTGATCTATCCGCACTGGCAGACGCGCCCGCTTCCCGCACTGACCGGCTGGCTGGACGAACAGGGCGCGCAGGTCATGCCCGCCATGATGCTGGAACTGTACCCCAAGGGCCCGCTCGATCAGGCGCAATATACCCCCGGCACGGACCCGCTGGACTGTCTGAACTGGTTTGATGCGGGCAATTACACCATCACGCGCAAACCGCTGCTGGACTGTCTGCTGATCCAGGGCGGGTCGCGCGCGCGGGCGTTTTTCCATGACCGGCCCAATCGCGCCCCCACGCTGACCAAGCTGCCGCTGATCCGCTGGAGCTTTCACAACGCCTGGGTCAATTCGACCCATTCGATC
>SL_7KL_010_BRINEDRAFT_10000531_pt1 | contig 18097 bp, 13 predicted proteins | sample SodLak_010_BRINE_FD_10663 | JGI IMG/M metagenome (IMG submission 10663)
TGAGCTGTGTGCCTTTGAATTCCAGCCGAACACGAGGGTCAAAATCCACCCGATCTGCCCGCTGCAATCCCGCACCCTCTGGGTGATCCATGAAACACGCCCCTCACAGCTATCAACACCATGATTTATATAGGCAATACCAAGGTCAAGACACCGAAATCTGCGGACTACTTGGGAAATGCGGGATGAAAGAACGTCGTTGCCCTTCAGGGCGGACAGTATCTGTGTGTGGCTCAGGACGACCCCGTGCATACCGCCCTGCGGCAGCTTGTGATACGGGGTGTTCGTGTCGTGACGCGCCTTTATGCGGGACATCTTGTCGAAGACGGTGTCACGAAGGCCCATCTGGAAAACGGCGATCTGACGCGCCTCGATCTGATCATCATTCAGATAAAGGCCGCGCCCGAACATGCGCTTTGAGACCCCGTTTATGGAGATCAGGCGACGCGCCATGGCCTTCGCGGTTGACCGGGTCACACCCGGACGACCATGCGCCTCAAGGAGGCCGTTGAGGACCTCAGGCATATCGCTCACCCGGAACCCGGACTCCGGGTTCGTCCATATGAGATAGGCCATCAGCTGGACATCCCCGTCCAGATAGCGCCCATCCGTGTCACGGAACCGGCCCTGGTCCACCTTTTCCTTGAACATGTCCTCAGCCTCCATCAGCGTCTCGCCACATCATATGGCAGAGACAAAATCACTCTCACAAGCGTTAAGGGCGCCTCGAGTTTTCGCGAGAACGCTCTCTGCCTGGTTAAAGGCCACAGTCTGACCAGGTCGATGAAGCTGTGGCTGGATTTCATCCCACACCTTCAGGCTTACAATAACACCTCATCCTGCGCGTGTAACCGAAACCCCCTCAGATCTGGTTACAAAAATATCGTTATTTATCATGTACTTACAGGTTTGTAACCGAGGCCGGTTACAACAATATGTAATGAAATCAACGTTGTAACCGAAATCCCGGATTCCCCCAGATGAAAAGGGTCACGGGGGCGCGTGCGCGTGCGTGCGTGCGCGTGCGTGCGTGTGCGCGTAAGGACATTCATATCTATATTTCTTGGTTACAAGATATAGATATAGATATTTACGTTTATTATCAGTACTTTAGGCTGTAACCGAGTTGTAACCAACTTGTAACCGCGGTTACAACGTTGATCTTGAACGATAAATCCATGTTATATTTTTTCTGGTTTGACCGGATTCTGGCCGGATTCTGGCCGGATAGAGCGCAAAAAACCGCTCCCAGGGAGTGATTTCTCATAATTATCAACGATGTAACCGGAATAAAGTTTTTCCTAAGCCTGTCCTGCCGCTACGGCGCGTAGGACGCGCGAAACCGAAGGCGCCCCCGGACCTGGTGAAAAGCCGCTCAGCGCACCTCCGGAGCGCGCTGAGCGGCCTGTCACGGCATCACTCCTCCCCCTGCCGAAAACCCAAGATGGCCGCCCACGGGGCTCTGAGGCGCCGCAGGCGGCATCCTGCGATGCCAGGCCGACACACAGGGCCTGCGGCGCGTCGGAAATCCAGAATGAGCAGAGCCGCCAACAAGGAGGAGCCACATCTCACCTGCACCCGGAATGGACAGGCTGCGACCGGGATGGTATCGCACAGATCAACTGGAGAGAGATGATGCCCCGTGTGCCGCACGATCGCCTGATACGGATATCGGTATCCGTCTGACCCGTCTCGTCGGGCCTGCGATCTGCTGCGACCTCTCCGGCTTGCCTGACATCCTGTAATCGTCCCTGCCAGCGCGCCAGCCTGTCGATGCCCTGTTCGTTGCGCATGTGAAAGGCGCTGTCATGTCCATCCTTGTCCTCGCAGACCTCCATCTTGACCTCTGGTGGGAGGCCGATCGCGACCCGCTGACAGCCCTGCGCCCGGATGAGTGGGCGCAGATCGCGGCTGTCATCATCGCGGGCGATCTGACCAACAAGCCCAAAATCCGCTGGAAATACGCGATCCGGTGCCTCGCCCGGCACATCGCGGCGCATCGCATCCACATCATCCCGGGCAACCATGACTATTACGACCACGTGCTCGACGGTGATGACCGGCTGGCCGGAATCGCGGCTGCCGAGGGGGCGCAGCTTGCGCAGAAGCGCGTTCTCACCTTCGGGGGCGTGCGGTTTCTGTGCTGCACACTCTGGACGGATTTCGAGCTGCAGGGCCAACCCATCGCCGCGCAGGCCAGAGCGGTCGCCCGGATGAATGATTACCGCTACATCCGTGTCGCGCAGGCGGGATATCGCAAGGCCCGCCCCAGCGACACAGCCGCGCGCCATGCCGATCACCATCGCTGGCTGTCAGATCAACTGGCGACGCCCTTCGCGGGCGACACTGTGGTGGTCACCCATCACTGTCCGCACCCTGACCTGGTCACGCCGGGGATGGGTGCTCTGGGCGCGGCTTATGGCTCTGATCTGTCGGCCCTGATCGAGCAGCACCAGCCGGCCGCATGGCTCTTCGGGCATACCCATCACCGGGCCGAGACCGGGCGCGGGGCGACATGGCTGCGCAATGTCTCTCTGGGATATCCGGATCAGTGTCCGGTTGGTCAGGAGCATGAGGCCCTGATGCGCGGGCGGATCACGGCTGCGCAGGGGCGCATCACCCGCGCTGAGGCCACGCCATGAACTACTTCACCGCCGACCCGCATTTCGGCCATGCGAACATCATGCGCTTCTGTCAGCGGCCCTTCGATGATGTGGCCGCCATGGACGCGCATATCCTGGCCAATTATCAGGCCGTCCTGCGCCCCGATGATGACCTGTGGATCATCGGGGATTTCGCCTTCGCAAAGTCTGATGAGGCCCCGCGTCTGGAGCGCTTGCTGAAATCGATCCCGGGGCGCACGCATCTGGTCCGGGGCAACCACGACCGGCCCTGGATGACCCGGCTGTCAGGCTGGGCCTCCGTGCAGGATATGATCGAGCTGAAACAGGACGGCCAGCGCCTGACGCTGTGCCATTACCCCATGCTCACCTTCCCGGGCGCGCGCCACGGCGCGCTGCAGCTCTTCGGCCATGTCCATCAGAACTGGCCCGGTAGCCGCAACAGCGTGAATGTAGGCGTCGATCTCTGGAGCTTCCGGCCTGTGACCCTGCCAGAGATCAAGGCGCGCGCACAGACGCTGCCTGTCAACCCGCTCTGGGACAGCGTCGAGCCCGGGGCTGAGCTTGACGTATGACCTGCAGGTGGTTCCGGGGACTGTTGTGATCCGAACCGATCTAGAAGGAGGGTCCAGCATCATCGGGATCGTCTGTCAGGTGCTCCGGGGAGCGCGCCGACGGAAGCGCTTCTGCACCAGGCGTGAGGCGTGCAAGATACGCCTCGGCCCCTGCCAGAATATCGCGGCCATCTCGCATCTCAGCTCCCGGGGCCACGAAACCGAGCCGGGAGCAGAGGCTGGGCAGGACCATCTCGACGCATGGCCCGTTATCCCCGCGCAACAGGCGGATGTGGTCGCGGTAGAGGCCGAGGGTGGCCTCTGGCAGGACCAAAGCGACCCCAGCGTGGATGCGTTCCAGCCGCCCCCTCTGCCCGTCCTGCCCGACCAAGCGTAGCGCGTCGCGCCCGGCCAGAACAAGGTCGATCAGTCGTCCTCCATCGGCTCCGGGGGCACGGCCAGAAGATCGTGAAGCTCGACGACTGTCTTGTGAAGTGCCCGATTGACCTGGTCTAAGCGGAGAAGCTTCCCGGAGAGGCTCGAGATCTGCGTCTGTAGGTCCGCGATCTGCGCGGGTGAGATCGGGGCGTCCTGCGGCGGCCTCTGGGCCTGCAGAAGCTGTTCGAGACTCGCCTCGATCCGGGTCATCCGCTCCCCGAGGGCGTTCAAGCTCTCTGACTGCTCCGTCTCGATCCGGTCCATCAAGTCGCAAAATCGGCGGTCCATAGGGCTGGGCTTCATAGGGTTCTCCTGTGTGGGCTTGGTCCAGAAGCGCCTGGACATGGTGTTTCCTTGGAAGTGTGAGCCGGGCGGGGTCTGCGTCCCGCCACTGGGCCAGCGACCAGTCCGGCTCCGGCCAATGACCGCCGCCGTATCGCGTGATGTTGTAGACCGCGCGCGTGGTCCAAGCCTCTTCAAACCGTGCCGGGGCCTGCGCCAGATGCGCCATCCGCTTCGCATGACGTTCCGCAAGGCGCGCCGGGTCCATCTGCTCCGACGCGTCGAAATCCGGGGCGAAGATGGGGCCTTTCAGCCGCAGGCGGTCACCGGGCGCCGCATCGCGCGCGCCGACCGTGATGAAGTCGGGGCCCTCGGACAGGATCACCCAGCCCTGCGGTGCCAGCTCTGCTCGCAGGAAATTCCGAACATGCTGGGCCGTCCCCAGTTCACCGAAAGCGATCGCGTCAAACACACGCGCGGCCAGATCCGCGCGCGGGTCCACCTCCGGGACAAGCCCTGCGCGTGCGGCCTCGGCCTCCAGCTTCAGGACCCAGTCCGGGCGCTTGCTCCGCTGCACGCGGTACGGGTCTTCCGGGTCTGCCCAACCGAACTGCCAGTTCAGCAGATCGCGCGCCACAATCCACAGCTTCGGGGGATAGCCCTTCCGCCCGGGCGGCGCAGGGTTATAGCTGCGGATCTGGCCTGCAGCGTTGCGGACCGTCCGGGGCAGTGCGAAATTTAATTCCAGCCGGTCAGCATGCGTATGCGTCGTGACATAGAGCGTCGGCCGCGCGGCGACCGGCACACCGGGCCAGAGCGTCTCGCGCAAGAGCGCCAGGGCCTTATCCAGTTTGAACCGGGCTCCGGGATCGCCTGCGTTGAACGCAGCAACATCCACATCTTCCGGCGCGAAAGACAGCATCCCGAAGCTGTATTTCCTCTGAAACGGCAGGGCCGCGATCTGACGGCGCAGCACAGGAGCGGAGCCTGCAAGGATTTCCGGAACCGGATCGCGCGCGACTTCCCGGGGCTGGCCATCGATCACCTTCCGGACAGTCGGACCATCCATGTAAGTCGTGAGCGCCCGGTAATAGTCCGCGCGGCGCGCGCGGGTCGCGTTTTGCGCGCGGTGCTTCGCGAAGCCGAGGATCATGCCTCACCCCCGGGGCCCTCATCCTGTCCCGTGGGGATCCAGCCTTCGATTTCGGCCTCGATGCGCCGGAGCGCGAGCAGGATCTGCCCGGCATCGCGCACGCCTGCATCGGGCACGGACATATCGGCGATCTGCTCCAGAAGTGCGATCAACCGGGCCTGTTGATGCGCGATCCGGGTCCAGTCCTGACGCGCCGCGACCGGGCGCTGCAGCCCGCGTTCGATCAGATACGCGCTGACCCCCACCCCGGCTTCGGCTGCGAACCCACAGATGAGCGCACGCTCCCGGGGCGTTGTGTTGAGCACGTTCCATCTTTTACGCGTGGTCTTGTCGGGGCGGGGCATCGGATCGTCCTGTTCAGCTGCTGCGACAAGTGTCCGCTATCCGCGTGAAAAAACCGCGCGAAGAATCTCGCAGCCTACGGGATTTCCCTGAGAACCCGGCCGCCGCTCTGAACAAGCGCCTGTGTTATGAAGCGATGTACCGCGTGGGGAACCTTGTCATCAGACCCACCATCACCCGCCCGGTGGGCCCACCATGACCGATGTGGTGGGCCTGAGGTTCCAGGATGCCCCATGGAAAACGGGCGATCCGGTAGAGGATGTCGATCCCCGCGAGGCCGTCTGGTCACCCATGATTTGGGACTTTCACAGGATGCGGGTAATTCTGGACGACCGGCAAGGCACCGCCGGGGTCAAGCTTCTGGACGGACCTGATATGGACCTGACACCCTGGAAACTGGAAGAGCTGGCGAGCCAGGCTCTGCGCGACCGCGCGCGGAGAAAGGACGCCTATCATCGCCGCCGCGCCCGGATGATCGCGGATGGGTTGTCGCCGCGCGAGTTCTCGGTCCCCGAGATCTATGCCGACGAGTTCCGGACGCTGTGTCGGGCGATGGTGAAAGCTGCACAGACAGGCCAGGCGTTCGACGTGAGCATCACCACGATCGGCCATGCTCGAGAGGAACAGGAACCACCATTCACTCCGGATACCCCTGAAGCCCCTCAGGACGCCCCGGACGCCGCACAAGGATACCTCGCGCGCAGGCGAGCGCAGGCAGCGCGGGCGCGCGCGCGAAAGAAAGCCCGGGGGTTGATCCGGGTCACCCTTGTGCTCCCGGACGCCCTGAGACCCCGCATCACCCGTTTCGCGGAAGAGATCACCGCGCGGTTCAAGACAGGGGAGGTCCTGCAGTTTGAAGCTTCGGTTGACAATACGCCCCCGGACAGCCCTGAAGCTGAGGCGCTGCCATCCCCTCGACCAGATATTCCTGCACCCGAAGCAGAGGCCGCCCCGGCGCGTCTGAATATCGATGATCTGTTCACGGATGACCCGGACGAAGACGCCCTTCCCGCACTGTTCGCGGATATTCACGCGACGAAGTCGCGCGATGCGTAATGGCCCCCGGGTCGCCACGATCACCCGTCTGTCCGGCCGGTCTCCGGGCTCCGCGCCTCCGAGGCGAGGTCCCGATATGTCGCCGCGTACCGCGCGAAACTGTCCTGAGCCCAAAGCAGCATGCGATCCACCGCACCCGCGCGCAGATCGTCCGGGGTCAGGGCGTGGATGACCGCGCGCTGTCTCCGGCTCTCAACGGGCTGCGCGGATACATCCGAGGTGAGCAGGATCACCACATCAGCTCCGGAACACGCCTCGGCCTCTGTGATCGACCTGCACGGCATGTCGTGCGCGCCAGTCCTGCACCCGCTGTCGCGAAGGGGTATCCGGGCTGCGATCACGCTGGGCCAGGGTTTCAACAGGCAGGACGATCCGGATCGCGGGGAACGGCAGAGATCCACGCTCAAGACCGACCAGCGCGATCAAGGCATCCCTGTCATCTTATCGGCCTTTCACAATCTCCGCCCGGTCATCACTCAAACCCCTCAGGCTATCCCTGTATATTCAGGACCTCCCCGGTCATCTCCAGGCGCCCCACAGAACCCCACGGCTCCCCTCGGGAAGAAACCTGCTTGACATTCCTATTTTATTTGAAGTCGGCCCTTGCATATCGATTCGAAGCCCTTATTATGATCAGTATGGTTATCGGGCGCCCGAGCGGTTCGGGCGAAGCGGAGACGGCAATCTCCACCCCGCCCTGACCACAACGTGTCGCTTGGAGACAACGTCATGGCTGACGCCTATGTACGCACCCGCGCGGGTGCTATCAACGCCGCGCATTCCCCCCTTTCCATTTTCCTGTTCATCCGGCTCCTCTCGAGCTTGCCCGATCTGATCGAGGCAGACCGTGATATGATCGGCATGACCGGTCAGGATCCCGCCATTGATCCTTGGTTCAAGGCAGCCGAAGCCGCCCGCGCGACCACGCTGGCCCGGCTGCGTGATCTCAGCAGGGTCGCATCCGGGACCGCCCTCGGCGAAGTCGGGGAGATCTTCGGCCTTGTGATGACCTCGGATGACCCGGACGACTGCGCAGAGATGCGCTATCGCGCGGCCCATGCGCGTCAGGCTTTGTTGGTGCCGGGGACCGACCGAATGGCCCCGGTCGTGAACCAGATGATCCATCTCGCGCTGGATCAGCTCGAGACGTATGCCTCGCTGGAGGATGAGTTCGTCGAGGGTGACGCAGTGGTCCAGGAGGCGCCGCAGGGGGAACTTCCCCCGGATGAGGGGCTCGCCCCGGCGGCCTGACCGGCTCAACCAGCATCATCCCTGAGGGCGCGGGATCACCGCGCCCCGCCCCCCTGTGCATAAACAGGAGCATCCCACATGCCTGAGAACAACCCGCCACGCGGCGGGCCGACCCCGTGTTTCCTGTCGATCCCCCATCTTGATCGAACACTCCATATCCCCCACAGATCCCGTCACATTCCCACGCAGGACTGGGCCCCGCATCCGGGCCCGATCAAGCCCGAATGGCATGCCCACGCCGCCCAGAAGGGCTTCCGCGTCCGCAGTCGGATCCGCGACCGCCTGCATCTGGTCCTTGAATGCAGGGTCTGCGGCGCGCTGACAGCGCATCACCTGCACACGCTGCGCACAGCGAACCCTGCATGTGGCGGTTGTCAGCACCGCGCGCGTGTCGAGAACGCCCAAGCAGCGGGTCTCACCTTCCTGCATCGTGACCCGGAGAGCCGGCACCACGGATACTACCGCGCCGCATGCGGCCATGTCGTGCGGCGGAATTTCGGTTTCATCGAGCGTGTCATGCGCGGCGAGGTCGCGCTTCGCTGCGAAAACTGCCTCCAGCTGCGCGATGCGGAAGACGCCCGGAAGCAGGGTTGGACCCTGATAGACCGGGACCCGCAAGGGGACGACAATTACCGGCTTTACGAGCACTCATGCGGGCATCGACAGCGCGTCGCACGGGTCAACATGTCCTGGGGCCAGGTCGATTGTGCGCGGTGCGGGGCGAGCTGGACGGCTCGGCGGTCATTCCTCTATCTTGTCCGGCTCACCTGGGCTGATCAGGGGCTGTCCATGATCAAGCTGGGGTATAGCGCGAACCCCAAGAAACGCTTTCGCCATCAGCTCGGGTTGGACCCTTCCGCGCAGGTGGACGTCTTGCGCAGTGTCGCGCTGCCCACGGGTCACCTCGCCTGCACCCTCGAAAAGAGGCTCCACGCCGATCTGCGCGAGCGCTTCCCCGATCAGGTCATCCCCCAGGCCGCATATGCGGGCCTGATCAACGTGGTGACCGAGATCTACCACCCGGATCTGACCGATCGCATCCGGGCCCGGCTCGATGAGATCGCCCGAGATCACCCCGACAGCTGATCGCCGCCCTACCCCCTTTCGGCCGACCGCGACTGCACACCGGGTGGCCCATTCTGCACCCTGCTTATCCGGAGATGTCTCATGCAGACCATGATCCCTCAGACCACCCCGCCGAAACCTTGGATCGATCTGGCCGCCGCGATGCTCGCGAGCTTCAAGGACCCCCGCCGCCATAGCTGGTTCTTCCGCGAGCGTACGCCGAAAGCGGGTCGCTTCGAACTGGACGGTGACGACGATTTCGGCGATGTCCTGCCAGACCTCGATGAGCTGCTCGACCAGGCCGAGAACCCTGAGGATGTGCTGGAAACCCACTGCCCACGTCCTGGGCCGCTGCTCGCACTCCTGCGCCTGGCGCGGACCTTCGAGAGTTTCGAGAATTTCTGGTCCACCATCACTGCTCCGGGGGCGATCCTCCTCCTGTCGACGGGTCATCCGGAACATGATGCGCCGGTCGCAGAGCTGCTTGAGAAGCTGATCCGCGCGACGGGTGACTGGCCGCCCGGTCGTCGCCCTCGTGTCTACAAGACGGATGGCGCGGTCAGAGCTGCTTCCTCCGGAGCGCGGGGCGAGACGGGGTCGGTCGAGGGTTTTTCGAAGGAGTTCCAGGAGTATCTGGAAGCAGGCGTGCCCCTGATCCTGATCGGGGCTTCCCCTGCAGCGCTACCGAAACCCCTGATCCCCTTGGCCCCCCGGGATATCCGGGTCGCCCCGCTCGATCAGGACATCCTGTGTGAGTTTCTCGGCGTGACCTACCCGAAAGACGCGCAAGTGGACCCGGATGCCTTGCGGGAAAACCTCTCATCCGCGCGGCCCGAATTCCTCACACTTACCGATCTGATGATCGCCACGCGCGCAGGCAGCGCGCTGGAGGCCTGCGCGCATCTCGCGGTCCGGACGCAGCCCACTGCGCAGCGGGCGGATCACCCGCGGCTGCAGGATTTCCCCCTGCCCGGACCCGTGCGCGAGGCGCTCGCGCAGATGCTCGAGGACATGCGGTTGTGGCGCGCGGGTCAGCTGTCTTGGGATGATGTGATGCGGGGGATGCTCGTGCATGGACCGACCGGGTCGGGGAAGACCGAGATCGCGAGGCTCCTCGCGCGGGAAGCCGGGATCTCTGTCCACGCCGGGTCGCTCTCGAAATGGATGTCCAGCGGGAGCCGCGGTGGAGACACGACGCGCGAGATGCGGAAGTTCTTTGACACTGCAGCGGGGGATGCGCCTTGCATCATCTTCGTCGACGAGCTCGACGCCCTTGGCGACCGCGCTCGCCCGCACGATCACAACTCGAGCTGGACGGACGGGGTGGTCGCGGCGTTTCTTGAATGCGTGGATGGGTTCGAGCAGACAGATGGCGTTATCCTCGTTGGGGCAACGAACCATGTCGAGAAGCTGGATGCAGCGATCTTGCGTCCGGGGCGGTTCGACAAGCTGATCAGGCTTGAGTATCCCACGCGCGACTGGCTTCCCGAGGTCTTCCGGTGGCATCTGAAATCCGATCTACGCGATGCCGACCTCTCGATCTTGTGCAACCGGGCAGTTGGGATGAGTGGGGCCATGGTCGGCGCTCTGGTGCGCGAAGCCCGCGCACGGGCGCGGCGTGCGCGGCGTCCGTTGAGCCTGGACGACCTCGACGCTGTTGTCTCTGAAAAGCGGCCCGAACGGCCCGAGGCGCATCGGCGGCTCGTCGCGGTTCACGAGGCAGGCCACGCGCTCGTCGCTGCTGCAACTGGGGCCTACCAGCCCATGTCCATCGCGATCCTGCCTGACGGGGGTGCTGTCGAACAAAGGCAGATCCAGAATGTCATGCATCGTGAGCAGATCGAGGCCGAGATCATGAGCCTGCTCGCCGGACGCGCTGCAGAACAGCTGGTGTTTGGTCAGGTCAGCGGCGGCGCCGGGGGGCACCCGAGCAGTGACCTCGCGCGCGCGACCGAGAAGGCTGCGGCGCTCGAGTTGTCATACGGACTGGGGGCCTCTGGTGCCGTCTGGCTGGGCGCGCCCGGAGAGGTGATCGGACAGCTGCGCGGTGACCTGGCGATGCGTGGGATCATCCGGAACCGGCTTGCGAAACTCGAGACATCCGCACTGAATATCTTGAAGAAAAACCGGGATGTCCTGGACGACCTGGCCGCTGAGCTGCTGCGGGAGGGGTATATTCACGGTGCGGCACTTGATCAGCACCTCGCGCGGATCCGGCGGAAGACGGAGCCCGAGGCCGAGACTGAGTGCGCTGAAAACCTGACGACAGGGACGGCCTGCTGAGGCCCCTTATCCAGACCGTCCACCGCCCACAGCCCCAGTGATGTTGACCCGGTCACGAAGCCCTTTCCCCGCTTTGAACCGGGGCAGGCGCTTCGCTTCGACCTCCACGGACTCCCCTGTCCGTGGGTTTCTCGCCAGTCTTTTCCCGCGAAAGACCGCCTCGAAGGTACCAAAGCCCCGCAACTCCACACGCGAACCACGGGCCAGAGCTTCGGTGATCTCCCCGAACACGGTGTCGACCACCTTCACCGCATCGCGATAGGCCAACTGGGGATATTGCTGTGCGACCCGCTCGATAAGCTCAGAGCGGATCATTCGTCATCCATCCGGGCGCAGTCAAAAAGATTCCCACCCGCAAACAGGAGTACCCGATCCGTCTCCAGATCGACCAAGGCAGCCCGCTGTCCGTCCTTGAGATTAACAAGATAGGCCGTCTCGCGCCCTCCGATCATGTCGACATCGGCGTAACCTACTGTGCTGCCGAGCTCCGGGACGGTTACGGAGTCGGGGCCAAACCGGAAGGCCATCGGGTCGTCCCTGAAAGTGTCAGAGAGGCAGGACCACGCCCCTTCGAAAGGCCAGACGGTTGTTGCAGGGGCTGCCGTAGCAGCCTCGGACTCGGTCTCCGGCTGCGTTGGCACCGAAGTGTCTTCCGTCGGTGAGGTAGGCGGTACGGCTGCGATCTGCTCACGAACCTGGGGCTGCTCCGCCGTCCCTGTCTCCGGACGTGACGGCGGCGCGGAAACCCTGCGGCAGTCGAAACTATCCCCAGACACGGGCGATGACCAGGTCATGGTGGTGGGCGTGACATCCATCAGGCCCGTTCGGTACCCGTCCATAAGGGTGACCCCGAAATTCCCGGGGGTGAATTCCTCGATCGACATATACGGGATGTGGGACGCATCGGGACTGGTCGCGTATCCGTCGTAGCGATAAGAGAACGTCCCTACCCCACAATCCCAAAGGCCGAAGAAGGCATCACCCTCCGGCAGCTCCTCTGCCGGGAGAGGCAAAAGCCCATCCAGAAATGCCCGAGCCGTCTCTTCCGTATCGAGCCGCGCCTCCAGTCCAGCGGCAAGCGCCGCCGCGGCTTGCTGCCGCAGCGCGTCACGGGTTCCCGGCCCGGTCAGGCCGTCAACCTCACCTTGGTAAAACCCCCGGCGCTGGAGTCGCTGCTGGATGACATACCGCTCGTCCTCCGACAGACGGTTGAACGCCCGGTTGACCGCATCCGGATCAAACGCGACCGCCTCCACCGAGGCCGCAGGCGACGCCGTCTGTGCGTGAAGGCCGGCGCTGCAGAGCAACGCCACGACGGCTGCTGTACCCATCATCCGGATCATCATAATCTTCTCCCAATTTCGCGGACATCGTTGCCCTTTGGGTCTACACTGTCCGTATCTCAAACAAAAACAAGCGTGTCCGTCATCAGACGATGTCGTCCACTGTCACCTGAAAACCATATCTCTGCATAACCCTGTCCGCTCACCGACGCCGATCAGCGTCGTAGCACACATCGATGGTTATCAAAAAACTCGTGCCGACATCTCAATTTCCTATTGTGCGCCGGCCACGAGAGAATGAGCTTGTGTTATCACGCGTAGAGACTGGTCCAGCTGGCTCTCGTCACGCAGGTTCACCAAGACCCCACCTTGGTGAGAAGCGTTCATCACGAAGCTGTAGTTCGCTGTATCACGCACCGTATCGTCTGGGCTGTCCACCTCGTTGTAGTCGATCCCGATAAGCAGACCGAGGCCCCGCTTCCGTGGGATCACCTCCAGGAAGAATTCTGGGTCGTGGTAGCTTACCGACCTGGTCTCCGGCATCTCGATCATCTCCGGGAAGTCTGATTTGAGCCGATCCCTCAGGGTAGTGAAAAGGGCCTGCGCATCATCGGTCATCTCCACCTTGTCGAGCCTGCGGCTAGCGGCGCGGGCCTTAAGCTCCTCTCGCTCCATCTCCAGGATCATGTCCATGTCAGCGTCAAGCCGGGGCCAGATGGTCAGGGCGCGAGCGGCAAGACGCTGACCGCGAGTGCGCATCTGTTCCTCCGTCCATACCGGCTCGTCACGGACGTCTTGATTTAGGCGGACCGAGCTCTGCCGGAACCCGTTCTCGATCGTCTGCTTATCCAACAGCGGCTTATCGCTGTAGGTGCTGTTATATCCGGTCAAGGTCAGGTTCCCCAGCCGGTGCAGCCAGGTCTGACGGATCCCCTTCCAGTTCTCGCCCAGCATCACTCTCCAGGGCTCCGGCATCCTCTCATTCTGAGGCATGATGTGCTCGATGGAGTAGACGCTCGTGTCGCTTTGCTCCTTGCTATCCCGGTTCTCCAACCCGTCAAGGACGTGCTTGCAGACCCGCTTGTGATAGAGGTCTCCCTCCCGAAGTGCGCGTTCGAACTCTTCGTCGTCCGGGAAGGCGTAAGCGGCAGGCATACGGGCGAAAGCCGCTTTCAGGGAGGCGAGCGGACGGGCGTCGTCGATCCGGTAGGCGAGCTTGGCGAATTCAAGGCCGTAGCCCCGACTCTGTGCCCCGATCACGGCCCGCCGCAGCAGATAGCTCTCGATCAGCCGAACCGCCTTGAGGAGCTGCTTGTCGCTCAGGGTCTGATGAACCTCCTGGGCTTCGAGAAGACGCATGATCAAGATCGCAGGCACATCAGCGAGGTGACGGAGCTGCGCGAAGGCGCGTGCGCGCTCATCCTCCCCCGAACCGACGGCGAAAGCAGCATACTGACGCGCCCGCCGTAACAAGTCCTTGAGAAGCGCCTCAAGCGCGTCTGGGTCATGGCCGATCCCACCGAAAGCGCGGCGGAAGGCGGTATAGACGAGGTCAGACCGTTCCAGCTTGGCAGGCTGACTGCGTAGCGCCAGATAATCCCGGATGAAATTCGAGAACACTCGTTCGCTACCTCGGAACAGGTCCTCGATTTTACTCCAGTAATCTCGATAAAGCCGGGTCTGCTCCTTCTCGGTGAGGCTCATCAGGATGAAGTTCCGGATGAGGTCCGACGCGCTGAGCCCTACTCCGGTGGAGTTCAGGCTCTCGAAGATCAGCTGCGGGTCGTCCAGCCCGCGCTCCAGGGTCACGTCGACCAGCATCAGCCGGTTGATCCCGGCGAATACCTGCTCAGGGTCCGACTCCTTGATCAGATCACGGAACAGCTCGTAGTTATCGCGTAAATTTGCCGAAGGGGCGTCCGGGGATGGCGTGCCCGCGATGATCGCCTGTAAGGTCGCGTTATCGTGGCGCCGGAGCTGGAGCTTGAACGCCCTATCTCCCTCCTCGAGCACGTTGCGCAGGAAATAGGCGTCGATCTTCTTCGCGACCGGCCCGTCAACACCACCGGTCCAGCCCGTCTCGATGAGATGGTCGCGCATCGCCGCCATCAGGAGCGTGAGCGTGGTCATCCTCTGCTGGCCGTCGATCAGGAGCCAGCGCAAGAAACCAGCATTACTGTCACCTGACTGGATATAGACCACAGAGCCGATGAAATGTCCCCGCTCTCCCTGGGCTTCCGCGATCAGAAGGATGTCCTTCCAGAGCTGACGGCAATTCTCTTCAGTCCAGCTGTAGTCGCGCTGGAAAACCGGAATCACGAATTGCGACGCCCCGTTCAAGATTTTCGGAAAAAAGACGTGTTGTGCTTTCATGGGGCCTCCGGTGTCGTTTCTCTTTTTCAGGTCAGTCAAATACTTTTCCAAGCGCGGTCGCCGTCTGAGAGATCGCCTTCTAGTGAGCCTACATCAGCCATGAAACGGCCCGTGCCAGAGCTGTTGTTCTATCCCATCTCCATGAGCGCCACGTCGATCACTTCGCGCAGATCCGCTCCGACACGGGCGAAGCCCAGAAGCCGCGCTGTCGCGACCACCAGCTCCTCGCGCGATGTATCGCCACTTTCGGCCAAAACCCGAGCAGCGGCAGCGCGGATCTCCAGAGGGGGTAGAAATCCCGCCTGGCTAACCGGTGTGCCGGCCTCTGACCGATCCCGGAAGGGCGGGTCCGCATGTTGCGCCTCCGTCATGGCGAACTCACCCTTCAGAAGAAGGCGTCCCTGCGCCACAGCCCGGTCTAGCGCCACATCTGACACGGCCCGAATCCGACCACCTGTTCGGGATTTTCCGAAGGCTGCACCGACACGACGCGCGATCAGGTCGCGATGGATCGGCCCCTCCGCCTCAACGATCCGTATTACCAGATCAAACAGCAGATCCGACGGCGCCTCATGCGGTTCAAACCCGACACTCACCGTGAAGGAGGACGCGACATAAGGCGGTGCGCGCAACTCGGGGGGAGGCGGTAACTCCGGACCGGACAGCTCGCGCATTGGCTGCTCCGGGGGTAAGACCCCATCGTGGTTCGCCCCAGTCAGAGCTGGACCTTCCGCGTCCCGCGCAGCATCCAATGCGTCACGCAGCCGGTCGATCTCATTCGCACGCCGGTGGAACCAGTCCGTACTCCAGATGCGGTGGAAGCGCCAGCCAAGGCCCTCGAGCACATCCTGGCGCAACCGGTCCCGCTCACGCGCCCAGAGCGCAGAATGATAGGTGGCCCCGTCGCACTCGACCGCTAGGATGTACCGGCCTAGTCGGTCCGGGTGGCGTACCCCGAGGTCGATTTTGAACCCGGCCGAGCCGACCTGATAGTCGCACGGATAGCCAAGGCGTCGGATCACATCAGCTACGTCAGACTCGAACGGGCTATCCGGCAGCTCCCCGGTCACCTCCGGCTGGGCCATCTGGCCAGAGCGGGCGAATTCGAGAAAGCCCTTGAGTACGCGCGGCCCGTCACGGCTGACCCGGCTCAGATCGATATCGCCCGGATCGAAGGAGCAGAAAACGAGACAGCGGGTGCGGGCACGCGAGAAGAGGACGTTCAGTCGTCGCTCACCCCCTTCTCCATTGATCGGACCGAACGACATTGACGTGAGCCGTCCCCCGGGCTCAGAAGGGCCATATCCCACCGAAACAAGGATGACGTCCCGCTCGTCGCCTTGCACGTTCTCGATATTCTTGACGAAGACGTCCTCAGACCGCCCTTCGCGCAGAAACGCATCGAGGATCTCGTCCTGTCTGCGCGCGAGCTCGAGCACCTCGGTGATCATGTCCGACTGCGCCTTGGAAAAGGCGACCACGCCCAGGGACATGTCCGACCGGGTCCGGGCGTGCTCAGCGATTTCCCGCGCGATCTCCTCAGCCTCGATGCGGTTCGTACCTGGACGGCCTTCGCCGCGGGACCGGCTCGAATAGACCCCGGCGACCTGGCGGAAGGCGAGGCCGTAATCAGGATCATTCTGAACGGGAGAAGGCGGCAGGATCAGCCGATGATCATAGAACTCCGCGTTGTTCACCGTGATTAGGGACGGGTCACGGGACCGGTAATGCCATTCCAGCATGGCCGGGTTCAGACCGCGCGCTTCACAGAGTGTCAGCACGCTTTCCATCTCGGTCGCGCGCGCCGATCTGACCTCGTCCGTCTCCTCCTCATCGACCTCCTCGCCCCCGGAAAGCCGGTCAAAGAAGCTGGTGGGCGGGAGCTGCTTCTGGTCGCCAACCACAACGATCTGTTTACAGCGGGCGATCGCGCCGAGCGCCTCCTCCGGGCGGACCTGGCTCGCCTCATCGATAACCAGCAGGTCAAAGCTGGCAGCCCCGGGGGGAAGGTACTGCGCGATGGATATCGGGCTCATCAGCAGGACTGGCTTGATCCGTTGTACCATAGGTCCGGCCGCGCGCATGATCTGGCGGATCGGCCTGTGGCGGCGTTTTTTCGCCATCTCCCCTCGCAGGAAGCCCATCTGGCCAGCAGCCCCGGTCGGGAGCTGCGCGAGATGTCCAGCGCGCACAAGCCGACGCGTCTCCTCGAGCCGATCTCGCTCCAGGTCTTGGAACGACGCGACAAGCGCGTGCCGGTCCTGATGCGCGAGCGTATCCAGATCCGGCAGCGCTGAGCGTGCCGCGCGCCAGCGCGCCTCCGAAATCGCGTAAAGGAGTTCATCCACTGCCGCATCCGGCCGGAGCGTCCCGGCCTTGAGCCCGTCGAGGAGGGGGCTGAGCCCGCTCGCACGCAGCCCTGCAGCGCTCCGTGCAAGCCGCGCCCACTCCCCATACCGGTCAAGTTCAGCCCGCATCCGGCCAAGCCGATGCCCGATTTCGTCCAGCCGGGTCTCATCTCCGTTGGCCCATGTGACATCAAGGCGCGACACCACAGTGTCGAGCGCAGGTATGGCCGTCTCAAGCGCCCGGTCGAGCGCTTCAGCCTGGGTCGCGGCCGCACAGATCCTATCCACTGCGTCCGCTCCGTCAGGCTGGGTCAAAGACACGACCCGGGTCAGCCAGTCGGCCTGCATCTGAAGATCAACGAAGGGCGTGCGCTCCCCGCGCCAATGAGGCCCGAGTGCCTCGCGCAACCACCCCTCCTCATCGCTGAGTGTGGCCCGGCGGCGGCGGACCGAGATCAGCTGATCAACCAACCGCAGGCGATCAGCGGGAGTGGACGGGAGCGGACCCGCCAGGAGGGTGGCGAGCTCGCGACTGGCACCGCGATACCCCCCGAACAGGCGCGCCCAGAAAGAGCCCACGCCTGGCAGGAGCCGGGCGCGTAACGTCTCTGGTGCTATCTCAAAAGCTGCCTCTGAGAAATTCGGCGCGGCCTCCGCCCGCGACTGAGCCCAGTCGACCCCGGCTGAAAGCGCCTCTGAAACCCTCTGATCGCCGACCCGTGGAAGAAGCAGCTCGGTCGCCTCGCGCCCTTTGAGCGGTCGAGACGCGGCCACATGCAGCAGTTCCTGAAGCTGGACCACGCCTCGCATCGTTTCCGGGACCGGCAGACCGGCGGCTTCAGCCGCCCCCGCAGCGCGCTCACGCAGCTCGGCTATCCCTTGTATGGTCGCATCCAGCTCCGGTCCGACCCGTTGAAGATCGGTTGGTTGAAGCCCTGTCTCGCCCACCCCGGCGAAAGGGTGGTTGGCCTCTGGCCCCGCCTGCTTGGTCAGCTCAACGAAGGTGGCAAGCCGATCTACCAGTTCACGCCGCGCCGGCTCGTCCAGG
>SL_7KL_010_BRINEDRAFT_10000532_pt1 | contig 18047 bp, 16 predicted proteins | sample SodLak_010_BRINE_FD_10663 | JGI IMG/M metagenome (IMG submission 10663)
CACGGTGTTCTACGCCCACCCTCCGGCGCTGCCCGACACGGACACCCTCGCCGAGATGCAGGTGCAGTGTCAGCAGCGCCTGTCGGAGGCCGGGCTGACGCAGTATGAGGTGTCGGCCTATGCGCGAGCTGACCAACAGTGCCGGCACAATCTGAATTACTGGCGTTTCGGTGATTATCTGGCGGCAGGTGCCGGCGCACACGGCAAACTGAGCGATGTGGAGGGAGGCGTCCAGCGCTACCGCAAGGTCAAAATCCCGGCCCTTTACATGGCCCGCATCGCCGCGGGAAACGCCGACGTGGAACGACGCTGGCTGCAAGCCGAGGATCGGGTGCTTGAATTCATGATGAACGCGCTGCGCCTGAATGCCGGCTTCCCCACCGACCTGTTCAAACAGAGAACCGGGTTGGATATCGCCGTGGTCAGGCCCGTCCTGGATCGACTGGTGGCGCGCGAGCTCCTGCAATCGGACGGCACACGCTACCGGACCACGAAGCTGGGGCGCGATCACCTGGACACGGTGCTGGCGGAATTCCTGCCGGAGGATGGCCATGCTGCATGAAGTCACGATCGATTGTCCTTACTGTGGCGAAGCACTGGACACGCTGGTCGACGTCAGCGGCGGCAGTCAGCAATACATCGAGGACTGCCAGGTTTGCTGCAGCCCGATCGAGTTTCTGGTGGAAGTCGATGCCGAGGGTGGCCTGACAGGTCTGAGTGTGCGTCGCGACGATGAGTGACGCGTGCCGCGTTCAAGGACGATCGGCGTAGCCGAGCGTCAATTGCTCTGCGACCTGATCCTCACGGGGACACAACGACGAGACGCTGAGGCCGAGCAGCCGCACAGGCCTTGCCCCCGCCTCGGTCTGGCAAAGCAGGGCGGCGGCCACCGGCAGCATGTCGTCCGCCGTCAAGAACGGGAGCGCCCGACTGCGGGCCCGGGTAACCTGCCGGAAATCCGAGTACTTGACCTTCAGCGTCAGCGTGTAGCCCTGCAGTTCGCGCCTCGTCAACGCCCCGCTCACCTTCTCAGCCAGCGGCAGCAGAGCGTCCCGCATCGCCCCCTGCTCCCGCAAATCAGCGGCGTAGGTCTGCTCCGCGCCAACCGATTTGCGGATCCGCTCCGCACGCACCGGCCGCTCGTCGACACCGCGCGCCAGGCCGTAATAGAACACTGCACGGCGACCGAAGGCCTGCTGCAATTCGGCCAGGGACCAGCGCCGCAGATCGGCGCCGGTGCGAATCCCAAGGTCGTGCATGCGCTGCTCGGTGGCACGACCCACCCCGTGAATGCGCCCCACCGCAAGACTGGCGACGAAGTCGGCGCCCTGCCCGGGCGGAATCAGGGTCAGGCCATCGGGTTTCTCCAGATCCGAGGCCTGCTTGGCAAAGAATTTGTTGTAGGACACACCGGCCGACGCAGTCAGCCCCGTCTCGGCATGGATGCGGGCCTTGATGTCGCGGGCAATGCGGGTGGCCGATCCCTGGAACCCCTCACTCCGGGTGACGTCCAGATAAGCCTCGTCCAGCGACAGCGGCTCGACCAGCGACGTGTAGTCCCGGAACAGGGCCTGAACCTGGCGCGATACCGCCCGATAAACCGTGAATCTGGGCCGAATGAATACCGCCTCCGGACAAAGCCGCACGGCCCGGGCCGCCGGCATGGCCGAATGGATGCCGAAACGACGCGCCTCGTAGCTGCAGGTCGCCACCACACCGCGACCATCCGGGCTGCCACCGACCACCACCGGACGCCCGCGCAGACTCGGATCGTCGCGCTGCTCGATGGCGGCATAGAAGGCATCCATGTCGACGTGGATGATCTTGCGCTGGGGGAAATCCTCGGATGCCATGCGGTCTGCTGACGCGGTGACGAATCTTGGTGGCACAATGAAGCCATGAGCGACAGCCGCGAACAAGCCCGTCATCGGGCACTGACCGAACTCCGTGCCACACTGGATTCCCAGGCCTGGGTCGAAGACGCCGACCAGGCGCCGTTTTTACGGGAATGGCGGGGTCGTTATCAGGGCCGCGCCGCTGCCGTGCTGTGTCCGGAGAGTACCGAGCAGGTGGCGCTGATCCTTCGGCACTGTCACCAGGCCGGCATTGGCGTCGTGCCACAAAGCGGCAATACCGGTCTGGTTGGCGGTGCCGCCCCCGATGCCTCCGGCGAGCAGATCATTCTCAGCCTGCGCCGGATGCACCGTATTCGGGACGTTGATGCGGATAACAACACCCTGACCGCCGAGGCCGGCTGCGTACTGGCGGACCTGCAAGGCGCCGCCGAGAGAATCGACCGCCTGTTTCCGCTCAGTCTGGCCTCGGAAGGCAGTTGCCAGATTGGTGGCAACCTGGCGAGCAATGCCGGCGGCACGAATGTGCTGCGTTACGGCAATGCCCGTGATCTGACGCTGGGACTGGAGGTGGTGCTGGCCGATGGCCGGGTCTGGCATGGCCTTCGCGGACTTCGCAAGGACAACAGCGGTTTCGATCTGCGAAATCTGTTCATCGGTTCCGAAGGCACGCTGGGAGTCATCACGGCTGCGGTGCTGAAGCTTTTCCCCCGGCCACGAACCCGCGTTACCGCACTGCTGGCCATGAACACGGCGAAACAGGCGGTGCAATTGCTCGGCCGCCTGCAACAGGTCAGTGGCAATAACCTGACCGGTTGTGAACTGATGAGCCACGCCAGCCTCAGGATGGCCCTCGATCACGTGGCCGGGTGCCGCGATCCATTCGACACGGCGCATCCCTGGTATCTGCTGGTCGAGGCGGCCAGCGCCGGCAGCACTCAAGGTCTGCGTGAGGAGCTGGAATCGACGCTCGGCAGGGCGCTGGAAGCAGATGACATCAACGACGCGGTGTTCGCCGACTCGCTGCAACAGGCCGCCGCGCTGTGGCGATTGCGGGAGAGCATCCCCGAGGGCCAGGTGCGATTCGGTGCCAGCATCAAGCACGACATATCAGTGCCGGTGTCGCGCATCCCGGATTTCCTGGCGCAAGCCACCCCCGCGCTGGAAGAACTGGTCCCCGGCCTGCAGGTCTGCGCCTTCGGCCACGTCGGCGACGGCAATCTGCACTTCAATCTGAGTCAGCCGCCCGACGCCAACCGGGAGGCATTCATGGCACGGGAGGTGGAGTGCAACCGGCTGGTGTTCGACCTGGTGGATTCGCTCGGCGGCTCGATCGCGGCAGAACACGGCGTCGGCCAACTTCGGCAGGACGCCCTGGAGCACTACAAGTCAGGTGTCGAACTGGAGCTGATGCGATCCATCAAGCATGCGTTGGATCCGGACGGCATCCTCAATCCGGGGAAAGTCGTGAAGGGATAGTTTTCAGTGTTCAGACCGGCGCCCCGGAGTCCCGGGCGCTTCGCGGACCAGCTTCACCGGCATTCCGCATTATTAGACAGCGCTCGATTCCTACCGAGGCATTCCGAAATGGCGCGGCGACTGCCCTGTCTGAAAACTGAAACCTGAAAACTGAAAACTCGGCATCGAACACATCTCCGGCCGAATTGCTTCGTGTTCTCGGCGGAAGCCGCGTTTATACTCCTCGCATGACCGCTCGACGCACCAGATCCTCCGGTAATACTCTCGGCCGCCTGATGCTGCTTGGCATGTGGGTGGCCGTTGCCGGCGTGCTGGCCCTGGGCTTCGAGGCCTGGCTCGACCGACAGGACAATCCCAATCGCAATCTGCAGACCGTGGTGGCAAGCGACGGCGCCCGGGAAGTCAGTCTGGAACGCAACCGCGCCGGTCATTACGTCGCCGAGGGCACCATCAACGGCCATCCGGTGACCTTCATGCTCGACACCGGTGCCAGTGATGTATCGATCCCGGAGTCGGTGGCGCGGGAACTCGGCCTGGAACGCGGCCCGCCGATGCAGTACCGAACCGCCAACGGCATCGTCACCGCCTATACCACCGAACTGTCCCGGGTCACGCTGGGCGACCTGGAGCAGCGCGAAATCCGCGGTTCGATCAATCCGCACATGGACGGTGAGGAAATTCTGCTCGGCATGAGCTTCCTCGGCGACCTGGATTTCCGCCAGTCGCGGGGTGTGCTGACTCTGACGCAGTATTAGTTCCTGCTTTCTGGCCTCCTGGTGCCCTCTGCCTCTCGGCGGCGGGATCCGGTGCATTTCCTATAGCGTCCGGGCCGTGACTTGTCGGTTGCCATTGAGTGCCGGGGGAGGAGAAGGTTTTCTCCGGCGCTGTTGACGCGGAGCGTCGTCACGACGGAAAAAACCTTGTCCTCCCCCGCCACGGGGCTGGGCCCCCGAAATGTATTGACGGACGCGTGAAGACAGGTCTTGCCTGCCCGCAAGCGCGCTTGTACACTTCGCGATCTAATTTTCCGCACCAGACAAACATCCAGGGTATTTACCGATGAAGGCTGACATCCATCCCGAGTACCGTGAGGTCGTGTTTCAGGACATCGCCTCCGACTTCGCCTTCCTGACGCGGTCAACGATCCGCAGCAAGGAAACCATCACCTGGGACGATGGCAACGAATATCCCCTGGTGAAAGTTGAAGTCTCCAGCAAGAGCCACCCCTTCTACACTGGTAAACAGCGCGTGCTGCAGAGCGGTGGCCGGGTTGATCGGTTCAAGCAGAAATACGGCCGCATGGGCAAGAGCAAGTAAGTTCAGGCTCACCGCTGCATGTAATCGGAAAACCGCGCCATCGGCGCGGTTTTTTTTCGCCTATTGCTCACGTACCACCGAATAACAGCGTTACCGGCTACGCCAAAGAACTCGATAAATCAGCTCGTTGCGTCTATTTTTCCAGCGAGCTCGAGGCACATGCTTTTTTTTGTGCGCTGCATCGTACACAATGCGGCAGCGGCCATTCATCAGCCTGACATCAGTCGGATGAGCTGCCAGAATTTCCAGCCGAAGACGCCGTCAATTGAAGTGACAGCGAACTGACCGTCAGCCCGGGGCTGACGCAAGCTCGGCCATACACTAATCGTTTCCGCGTTTGATCAAACTGGACGGCCTCCCGGGCCGACGTCATATGTCGTTTCGGGCTGCCCGGGGGAGACAGGAGAGCATCTATGTCCAAACATACTGTGACGGTTACCGACAACACCTCCGGCAAGAGCGTTGAGTTCCCGGTCAAGGAAGGCACGCACGGCCCTGGCGTCATCGACATCAAGTCGGTCTACAAGGAATTCGGTTACTTCACCTACGATCCGGGTTTCACCTCGACGGCAAGTTGCCGCAGCGACATCACGTTCATCGACGGTGACGAGGGTGTCCTGTTGTATCGGGGCTATCCCATCGAGCAGTTGGCTGAACATAGCTCTTTCCTGGAAGTCTCTCACCTGCTGCTCTACGGGGAACTGCCGACTGCCCCCGAGCTGGACGACTTCACGTCCTCCATTACCAAGCACACCATGGTCAATGAGAGTCTCAAGGACTTCTTTGACGGCTTCCATTACAACGCCCACCCGATGGCGATGATGACCGCGGTGGTGAGCTCCCTGTCCGCGTTCTATCACGACAGCATCGACATCAACGATCCGGAGAGCCGCGAACTCTGCGCGCACCGCATCATTGCCAAGATGCCGACCATTGCCGGCGCCGCATTCAAGCATTTCGTTGGCGAGCCATTCGTCTATCCGAAGAATCGCCTCAGCTATGCCGGCAACCTGCTGAACATGCTGTTCTCGCGTCCGACCGAGGACTACGAAATCAACCCGGTGGCGGAGAAAGCGCTGGATCAGTTGTTGATCCTGCATGCCGATCACGAGCAGAACGCGAGCACCTCGACGGTTCGCCTGGCCGGCAGCACCGGCACCAACCCATTCGCGGCCATTGCCTCTGGCTGTGCCGCGCTCTGGGGCCCGGCTCACGGTGGCGCCAACGAGGCCGTGCTGCGAATGCTCGAGGAGATCGGGGATGTACGCAATGTCGCCCACTACATCGAGAAGGCCAAGGACAAGGATGATCCTTTCCGTCTGATGGGCTTCGGCCATCGGGTCTACAAGAACTATGACCCGCGGGCAACGATCATCCGCAAGACCTGCCACGAGGTCCTGCATGCCATGAACATGGCCGATGACCCCCAGCTGGAACTGGCCATCAAGCTCGAGGAAATTGCCCTGCAGGACGATTATTTCGTCGAGCGCAAGCTGTATCCCAACGTCGACTTCTACTCCGGCCTGATCTACAAGGCTCTGGGTATTCCGACCCAGTTCTTCACGGTGATGTTCGCCCTCGGTCGGACGCCAGGCTGGATTGCCCAATGGTCCGAGATGACCGAAGACGAGGAGCAGCGCATCGGTCGGCCACGGCAGATCTACACCGGTGCCGCCCGCCGCGACTACGTTCCGGTCGTGAAACGCTGACCAGGCGCTGACCCCTTCGCAAACGCGGGAATGAATTGGCGTTCGCAAGAAAACCCGGCCGGGAAAGGCCGGGTTTTTTTTGCCGGAAAGAACCGGTCAACCCGTGTCTGACTGGATCAATGTGCAGCTAGGGAAACACTGATTTATTCCCGCGTCTGCGCCCGAGACCGGTTTTGGTCATCTGGCAAGGCGCGGTGCCGGTTCGGTAGCCAGTCGTTACCGCCCGGTGATGCAACACAGTCAGGCGCCAAAGCCGGCCGAGCCCTTCGGGTTGGGCCGCATTTTCCCCGACTGCTGCGTTGCGCTGCTTGACCGCAGAATGACTGCGGCGCTGCACAGCGCGCCTTGCCCCGGAAAAAATGCGGACTCCAACGCAGGCGTGCGAATAAATCAGTGTTTCCCTAGCCTGGCGGCGGGATCACCAGATCGGGCTCGCCGTGTAGCAGTTGCCGAACCGCGTCCTGATTGGCCCGATCCATGGGCTGCCCATCCACCGGACTACGTGGCGCCTGGCGCAGCCCATCAACGGAAAACACGGTCAGATCCACCGGCACCTCGCCAGCCATGAATCGGTAAACCGGGTAGAACTCCCAGTCATCGCGGTTGAAACGCAGTCTGCGTTCACCGGTTTCAAACGGTATTCCGCGGTCCATCAGAAATACCGCGACATCCTCCGGCGTGTCGGCAAACACATGCAGGGTGACGTCCGACCAGTCGCCGGCCGTGCCGTCGAGCACCGCTCCAACCAGCCGCGGCCGGAACGCGGCGAAGAATTGCATGGCCTCCAGCGCGGCCTTGCGCAGTTCACGCAGATGGCCGGCATGGCTGTCGCCACCGAACAGGCGCTGGTAATCCAGCACCGCCTCCTGGATTTCCCGGTTGCGCGGCATGTTCTCGGTGCCAGGCGCGTTCAGCCGATCAGCGGCCTTGCGCTTGACCACCAGATAATCCCGGACCCCTTCCTCGACCATGATGCGGGCGCATTCCTGGATAAGACGCTGCCGCATACGCTGGTCACGAGGTGCGCCCTGCTTGGCCATGATTACGGGATCCTCCTGCCTGCTCGCGTAACCGCCCCGGGAAAAGGCCGCTGCGCGAGACCTGCTCGTTCAGAACAGCGGTTCGGAACGTCCGCCGCTGCCAGTGCCGCCGGAACCGCTGCCGGAGCGGTCGCGCCGAGTTTCGCTCCTTGGCACAGCGCCCTCCTGGAACAGTTCGAAGATCGCTCTGGGATTATCGGAACTGGTCAGCAGGCCGGACTCCGAATCGATACGCGCAGTAACCAGCCCCGAAGGTCGCGGCGGGGATTCTTCCGGAATATCGCGTAAGGCTACACCCATGAAGTCGATCCACATGGGCAGGGCCGCGCGACCACCAGTTTCGCCCCGCCCAAGGTTCTGCGACTGGTCGAAGCCGACCCAGGCGGTGGTCACCAGGTGCCGGTTGTAACCGGCAAACCAGGCATCGCGAAGATTGTTGGTGGTCCCGGTCTTGCCGGCGATATCGCTACGGCCGAGTTCCCGCGCACGCTGTCCCGTACCGCTGCGGATCACATCCTTCAGCATGTCGGTGATCAGAAAGGCATTGGTCGCCGGCAAGACGCGCTCCGCCGGCCGAAACTGCTGACTTAGCGGATCCGCATTGTCGCCGGCTTCGGCAGCCGTTTCCTCGGCCGTGTCCGGGTCGACCACAGCGCAGTCGTCACAGGCCATCGCCGGCACCGCCCGGAACACGACTCTGCCATCCATATCCTCGATGCGGCTGACCAGATAAGGATCGACCCGATAACCACCATTGGCGAACACCGCATAGCCCGCGGTCAGCTGCAGAGGGGTCACTTCGGCACTGCCCAGGGCCAGTGACAGCCCCGGCGACATGCGTTTCGAATCAAAGCCGAACCGCTCCATGAACTCGGAGGTGTAACCAATGCCGAGATCCCGCAAAACGCGAATCGACACCAGATTGCGTGACTGTGCGAGGGCCTCGCGCACCCGGGTCGGACCATAGAAGCGCCGGGAATAGTTCTCCGGTCGCCAGCTCCGGTCCAGTGAATCATCGTCAACCACAATGGGCGCATCGTTAACCACCGATGCCGGAGAGAAACCGCGCTCCAGGGCGGCGGAGTAAATAAAGGGCTTGAACGCCGAACCTGGCTGACGCTGCGCCTGTACCGCCCGGTTGAACTGGCTGCGGCCGAAATCGAAACCACCTGCCAGGGCAACCACGGCACCGGAGGCCGGCGACAGACTGATCAGACTGCCGTCTATCGCGGGCACCTGGGAGAAGCGCAATACGGTCCGTTCCTCCGCGTCATCCTCTGCCTCGATTCGCTCCGGATGGACGCGCACCAGATCGCCGCGCGAGAGCACCCGCGCCACCGAGGATGGTCGATCCCCAACCGCGGATTCATTGATATACGGCCGGGCCCAGCGCACCGCATCCAGGTCCAGTTCCCCGTAAGCACCGCGACCGAGATAAAGCCGCGCAAGGTCCGCCGATTCATCCACATCGACGACCAATGCCGGCCGCAGATGCGCAACCCGACGGTGGTCGCCGAGCAGGCGATTCCATGCTTCCTCGTCGGCATGCTCATCCAGATCGAACTGCGCTTCCGGACCGCGATATCCGTGCCGCCGATCGTAGGCCAGCAGATTATCGCGCAGCGCACGGTCCGCCTCGCGCTGCAAATGGCTGTCGATGGTGGTGTAAATCCGGTAGCCGTCGATGTAGGCATTCTGGCCGAAGCGCTCGACGGCGTAAGCGCGCGCCATCTCGGCAACGAATGGTGCACTCACGCCTGGGCGCTCCTCCCGGTGCAGGGTGGCCGTGACCGGCGCGGTGCTGGCTTCGGCAAACTCCTCCTGCGAGATCACCCCGGTCTCCAGCATGCGTCGCAGCACATAGGCACGCCGTTGCAGGGCCTGTTCCGGGCGGCTTACCGGGTTGGCGAAAGATGGCGCCTTCGGCAGGCCGGCAATCATGGCCATCTGGGCCAGATCCAGATCGGCCACATCCGAGTTGTAATAAATGCGGGCGGCGGCGCCGATGCCGTAGGCGCGCTGGCCCAGGTAGATCTTGTTCACGTAGAGCTCGAGAATCTCTTCCTTGCTCAATTCGCGCTCGATGCGCAGCGCCAGCAGGATCTCGTTGAGCTTTCGCAGGTAAGTCTGTTCACGGGACAGGAAGAAATTGCGCGCCACCTGCATGGTGATGGTGCTGCCCCCGGGGCCGATCTCCTGATGCTGGACCAGGTAGAGTACCGCGCGCGCCATGCCCAGCGGGTCCACGCCGTGGTGGGCATGGAAATTCTCGTCCTCGGCGGCGATGAAGGCATCCCGCAGACGCTCGGGGATGTCCTCGTAGGCCACCGGCTCGCGCCGGTACTCGCCGAACTCCGCAATCAGCTCCTCATCGGCCGTGTAAATCCGCAACGGCTGCTGCAGGCGGATATCGCGCAGGGTTTCCACCGAGGGCAGCTGTGGCTCCAGATAGAGATACAGGCCCGCCGCGGCCACCGCACCAAGCACGATCAGCGACAGAAATGCAGCCAGCACATAGGCAATTGCGCGGAGTAGCCAAGCCATAATCGGGGATTCTGTCTACGGAGTCTCGGTTTTAAGGGCGGAAAACGCAGTATAAAGTCATCGTGAAGGCGGAGGATACAGCGGAAAACGCTTGTAATCCTGCCACACCCCCCGACAATAGGGATGTTGCCGAACGGCGACGGATGCGGCCACGCTGGTCCGCACGACAAGAATACGATTCTACAGGTTTCGAACGGCGCCGGCCGCGGCGTTCGAGTCAGGGCAGCTCGGGAGACGCGACATCGTGGGTTTGTTCGGCAAGTCAGGGACGGCCCTGCTCGGCGTCGACATCAGTTCGACGGCGGTGAAATTGCTCGAGATACGACGTCAGGGCGGTCGTTATCGAGTCGAAAGCTATGCGGTGGAAGCACTGCCTACCGATTCCGTGGTGGAGAAGAGCATTACCAATCTTGATGCCGTGACCGCCGCCGTGGCCGGCGCAGTCAAGCGCTCTCGCACGAAGCTGAAGGACGTGGCGCTGGCAGTGCCCGGGTCTGCCGCCATCAGCAAGACCGTGAACATGCCGTCCGGGCTTTCCGAAGACGACATGCAGGCACAGATCGAAATCGAGGCCGAAAAATACGTACCGCACCCGCTGGACGAAGTCAGTCTTGACTTTCAGGTCCTGGGGCCAGCGGCGCGGGACCCGGGAAGCGTCGAGGTGCTGCTGGTCGCCTCCCGCAGCGATAATGTAGACACCCGCGTCGATGCCTGCGAAGGCGCCGGACTCAAGACCAGGGTCGTGGACGTCGAAAGCTACGCCACGGAGAATGCCTTCGCTTTGCTGGCCGAGGATCTGCCTGCGCATGGTGAGGGTCAGCGCATCGCCGTTGTCGATGTTGGTGCCACCATGACCACCCTGTCGGTGTTCGAGAACCAGCGCATCATCTACACCCGGGAACAGGTTTTCGGTGGTCGTCAACTGACCGAGGAAATCAGCCGGCGGTTTGGCCTGTCCATCGAAGATGCCGGCCGCGCCAAGCGCCAGGGCGGCCTGCCGGACAGCTACGAGGACGAAGTGCTGCATCCTTTCATGGATTCCATGGCCCAGCAGATTACCCGCGCACTACAGTTCTTCTACGGCTCGAGCCAGCACAACTCGGTGGACAGTATCGTGCTCGCCGGCGGTTGCGCCTCGATCGTGGGCATTGACGATCTGGTAAGGGATCAGGCGGGCATTCCGACCTTTATCGCCAATCCGTTCGTGAACATGTCGGTTTCCAATCGGGTACGCCCACAAACGCTGGTGGAGGATGCGCCGGCACTGTTGATCGCCTGCGGGCTTGCGATGAGGAGCTTTGACCCATGAGCACCCGCATCAACCTCCTGCCCTGGCGTGAAGAACGCCGGCGCCGCCGGCAACAGGCATTCCTGGGGATGCTCGGCGCCGCGGTGGTGATCGGTGCAGGCATCTGGTTTGCCGGCCTGACCTACCTCAATCAGCAGACTGAGCATCAGGAATTCCGCAACGACATGCTGCGTGCCGAAATCCGCGAACTTGACCGACAGATCGCGCGCATCAGCGAACTGGAAGCGACCCGCAACCAGCTCAATGCGCGGATGGAGATCATTCAGGATCTGCAGCGCGGACGGCCGCAGATCGTGCACCTGTTCGAGGAAATGGTGCTAACCCTGCCCGATGGCCTGTACCTGAACTCGCTGCGACAACAGGACAACCGCCTGACCCTGAGCGGCGTCGGCCAGTCCAACGCCCGCGTCTCGAGTTACATGGAGCGCCTGGACGCGTCCAACTGGCTGCGCAATCCGGAGCTCGAGGTCATCGAAGTGCGGCGTGAGGACGGCATGCGATTGAGCGACTTCACATTGCGGACGCAGCAGACATCGCCGGTCATGGGCGATGAGAATGACAACGGGGAGGACGCCGAATGAAGGTCCAGGGCGTCGAACTCAGTGAACTCGATCTGAATAACACGGGCAGCTGGCCGGCGATCATCAAATTCCTGGCAGCGCTGCTGGTCTGTGCCGCGGTGGTCGGCGCCGGCTGGTATTTCTCCTGGCAGGACCAGCAGGAACAGCTGGCGCGCGTCGAGGCTCAGGAGCCGCAGCTACGCAGTGAATTCGAGACCAAGCAGGGGCGCGCCGCGAACCTTGGCGCCTACGAGGAATTGCTCGAAGAGATGGAGCGCTCACTGGAGGCCCGCCTGCGCGAATTACCCAGTCGGGTCGAAGTTCCCCCGTTGCTGGTGGATATCTCCCAGGCCGGCCTCGGTGCCGGTCTCGAATTCGAGTTGTTCCGTCCGGGCAGTTCGGTCCGTCGGGACTTCTACGCAGAGATGCCGATCCAGATCCGGGTGCGCGGCCGGTTCCATGAATTCGGCCGTTTTGTCAGCGATGTCGCCAATCTGCCTCGCATCGTCACACTGCATGATGTGGAGATTTCCCGGGGTGGTGGCGATAACGGCGAACTGACCATGAGCGCCACGGCCCGGACTTACTGGTATCTGGATGACGAGGGCGAGGACGAGTCGTGATGCGGAATGACTGGCGCAATCGCCGACAGACAATTCCCGGAATGGCAATCCCGGTGACGCTGCTTTGCGGGCTGCTGCTTGCTGGCTGCGGCCAGGAAACCAGCGACCTGGAGGCTTATATTGCACAGGTCCAGGCGCGTCCGGCGCCGCCACTGGAGCCGTTCCAGGAGCCGGAAGATCCACCAAGTCATGTTTATCCGGACGCCCCGGAACGGGATCCCTTCAATCGGCTGAGTTTCCGCGAGGAATCGCGGGACGCCGAGGTTGCATCAGGGCCCCGACCGGACCCGGACAGGCCCCGCGAAAACCTGGAACAATTTCCGCTGGATTCGCTGCGCATGTCCGGGCTACTGGAGCGTGAAGAAGAGCGATTCGCCCTGGTGCGTGACCCGCAGGGCACGGTGCACCGCGTCAGGGAAGGGAACTATCTTGGGCAGAACCACGGCCGCATCGTGGACATCAGTGAGCGGCGTGTCGAAGTGCTGGAACTGGTTCGGACTGGCGAACAGTCCTGGACCGAGCGGGAAGCCGCACTCAGCGTACGCGATGAACGGTAGACAGGGAGCATAACAATGAACAGCGTCACCTTCGCACCCAGCGGCGCGGCCAGGGGCCAGGTCTTCCGCTTCATCCTGCTGGTCGGGCTCATACTGTTCGGTTGGCAGAATGCCGCGGCGGAAACGTCCATCAGCAACATTGAATACACCACGCTACCGGGCAACGAAGTGCAGATCGCCATCCAGCTGGAAGGTGATCCGGTGCGGCCCAGCAGCTTCAGCGTCGATGACCCGGCGCGCATCACGTTTGATTTCCCAGGCACGCGCAACGCGCTCAGCGAACGCTCCGTCGACATTGGCGTTGGTCGCGTCGAGCGGATCAACACCGCCGAGGCCGGCGGTCGTACGCGGGTGGTGCTGCAGCTCTCCGACATGATGCGCTACGACGCGCAACTGGATGGCAATCGATTCCTGATCACGCTTCGTGAGGGCGCGGACCGTCCCGCCCAGCGCGGTCTGGTGGAACGCAGCGAGCGGGAAGACGCCGTCCGCCGCACGGCGCGCCGGGAACTGATGGACATCGATTTCCGTCGCGGCAGCGATAATGCCGGTCGCGTGGTGATTGAACTAAGCGACGACTCCACCGACGTCGATCTGCGCCGCGAAGGCGACCACATAGTCGCCCGCTTCAGCGATGCCCAACTGCCGGAGCGCCTGCAACGACGGCTCAATGTCGAGGATTTTGCGACTCCCGTGCGGACCATCGACACCCGCCAGGAAGGTCGCGACGTGGTGATGCGGATCCGCCCGGAAGGCGAGTACCGACACATGGGCTATCAGACAGAAAACATGTTCACCGTGGAATTTCAGCCCCTGACCCGGGCTGAACGCGAACAGGCGCAGCGCGAGGATCCGGAATACACCGGCGAGCGGCTGTCGCTGAACTTCCAGGACATCGAGGTCCGCGCCGTTCTTCAGCTGATTGCCGATTTCACCGGCCTCAACGTGGTTGTCAGCGATCGGGTGACCGGCAATCTGACCCTGCGCCTGCAGAATGTGCCGTGGGATCATGCGCTGGACATCATCCTGCGCACCCAGGGACTGGACAAGCGCATCACCGACAACGTCATGCTGGTGGCGCCGGCCGAGGAAATCGCCGAGCGTGAGCGGCTGGACGCTCAGGCACGCCGCGACGAGGAAGAATTGTCGCCGCTGCGCTCTGACTACTTCCAGATCAACTATGCCAAGGCCGGAGACATTTCCGCGCTGCTGCAGTCTGCGGATGCGACCCTGCTCTCGGAACGCGGCAATGTCGCCATCGACGAACGCACCAACACGCTGATCATTCGTGACACCCAGAGCAACCTGGCCGAGATCCGCCGGCTGATCAACCGTCTGGATATCCCGGTCCGGCAGGTGCTGATCGAATCCCGCATCGTGCTGGCCAACGACGATTTCAGCCGCGAGCTGGGCGTGCGGTTTGGCGCCAGCGGGAGGCAGTCAACCCGGGCCAGCGGCCCCGACGGACAACTTGGCGGCACTCGTCCCGGGGGAGTTGTCGACAGTGGCGCCGGTGGTGGGGCCATTCCCGGATCCCCGGGAACCGGAACCGGCACGGGTGGCCTGCTGGTGGACCTGCCTGCCAGCGATGCCGCCGGCTCTGTTGGTCTCGCGGTTGGTCGTATCGGGGACCGCCTGCTGCAACTGGAACTTTCCGCGCTGGAAACCGAGGGACGGGGTGAGATCGTCTCAAGCCCCCGCGTGATTACTTCCAACCAGCGGACTGCCAGCATCAAGCAGGGGGTCGAGATACCCTATCAGGAGGCGACTGCCAGCGGTGCGACCAACGTGTCCTTTCAGGAGGCGGTGCTTTCTCTGGACGTCACCCCCCAGATCACACCGGACAACCGCGTGATCATGGATCTCGAAGTCAGCAAGGACACCATCGGCGAAGTTTTCCTTGGTGTACCCAGTATCGACACCCAGTCGGTCACGACCCAGGTGCTGGTCGACAACGGAGAAACCGTGGTTCTCGGCGGCATCTATGAGCGGGACCGGCGTGAGCAGGTCAGTCGCGTGCCATTCTTCGGCTCACTGCCCGCTGTCGGCTGGCTGTTCCGCAACAATCTGCGCATCGATGAAAACAGCGAGCTTCTGATCTTCGTCACGCCGCGTATTCTCGACGAAAGCCTATCCGGCGGCAGCATCAACTAGCTCATTCATCAGGCGATCTCCCGGTGTGCCGAGCCACTCATGGCCGACACACTGGGGTTACCTGCCGGCGGCAGGTATCATCCTCGACATCGTCGGACGCACGTCTTACAGATCATGACTGCATTCAGCTGCATCAGCCTGATCGGGCCCATGGGCGCCGGCAAGTCGTCCATCGGGCGACAGCTGGCCCGCACGCTCGGATACGAATTCTGCGACAGCGACAAGGAGCTGGAGCGGCGTACCGGCGTTGATATCCCGGTGATCTTCGATATCGAGGGTGAAGAGGGTTTTCGGCGGCGCGAGAAGGTGATGATCGACGAGTTGAGCCAGGGCGACCGGCGTGTGCTGGCAACCGGCGGCGGTGCCATTCTGGACCCTGAAACCCGGCAGCGCCTGCGCGAACGGGGCCTGGTCATCTACCTGGAGACTTCAATTGCCGAACAGCTTCGCCGCACTCGCCGCGACAAGAACCGACCGCTGCTGCAGACCGAAGACCCTGAATCGCGTCTTCGCGGCCTGATGGAGCAACGTCAGCCGCTTTACCGGGAAACCGCCCATATCACCGTGAATACGGACCGCGGCGGGCTGCAGCAGCTTGTGCAGGATATCACGCGCGCCCTGGACGAATGGAACGAACTCCGATGAGCAAAACCCAGACCTTGCAGGTTGAACTCGGCGAGCGCAGCTATCCGATTCACGTCGGTACCGGCTTGCTGAACCGGCATGAGTTGATTCGCCCTCACCTGCGCGGCCGCCAGGTGCTGATTGTCAGTAACACCACTGTCGCTCCGCTGTACCTCGACCGTCTCCTCGAGAGCTTAAGCGACCTGGACGTGGACAGCGTTATCCTGCCGGACGGCGAGCAGTACAAGAGCCTGGACACCTGCAATCAGGTCTACGATCGCCTGCTGCAGCGGCGGTTCGATCGCAAATGCATGCTGATCGCCCTGGGCGGTGGCGTGATCGGCGATCTGACCGGCTTTGTTGCCGCCAGCTACCAGCGTGGCGTGGATTTCATTCAGGTTCCCACCACACTGCTGGCCCAGGTGGATTCCTCGGTGGGCGGCAAGACCGGCGTCAACCACCCGCTGGGCAAGAACATGATCGGTGCCTTCCACCAGCCACAATGCGTAGTCGCCGATACCGCGACGCTGGCGACGCTGCCGGATCGGGAGATGAGTGCTGGCGTTGCCGAAATCATCAAGTACGGTCTGATTCGAGACGCGGAGTTCTTCGACTGGCTGGAGACCCATGTCGAAGATCTGTTGCGGCACGACGAAGCGGCACTCACCGAGGCAATACTGCGGTCCTGCGCGATCAAGGCCGAGGTGGTCGCCGCCGACGAACGCGAGGGCGGCCTGCGCGCGATCCTGAATCTGGGACACACCTTCGGTCATGCCATCGAAACAGCCAGCGGTTATGGCAACTGGTTGCATGGCGAAGCCGTCGGCGCAGGCATGGTGATGGCGGCCTATCTGGCTCGGGACATGGGATGGATCGACCAGCCGCAGTTCGAGCGCGCCCACGACCTGATCATCCGCGCGGGGCTGCCGGACGCGCCACCCACCGGCATGTCGGGGGAGCGCTTTCTGGAACTCATGGCCGTCGACAAGAAAGCCGAAGGAGGCAAGCTCCGCCTGGTGTTGCAGCAGGCCATCGGCAAGGCAGTGGTCACCGACGCGGTACCAATGGACAGCCTGCGTCGTACACTGGATCACTTCGTCACCCCATGAGCGCGGACTGGGACACCCCCGGTCCCGGCCCGTGGGCCAGCAACGCGTCCAGCTCCCTCGGACGGCGCATCGCCGAACCCGCCCCCGCCTACCGCACCGAATACCAGCGCGACCGGGACCGCATCATTCATTGCTCGGCTTTCCGACGGCTGGAATACAAGACTCAGGTTTTCGTTAACCACGAAGGTGACCTGTTCCGCACGCGCCTGACCCACACGCTGGAGGTCTGCCAGGTGGCGCGGACCATCAGCCGTGCGCTGCGCCTGCACGAGGATCTGACCGAAGCCATCTGCCTGGCCCACGACCTGGGCCATACCCCGTTCGGCCACGCCGGTCAGGATGCCCTGCACGACTGCATGCGCAGCCATGGTGGCTTCGAACACAATCTGCAGTCGCTGCGCGTGGTCGATCTGCTGGAGGAGCGCTACGCCGATTTCGACGGTCTTAACCTGTGTTTCGAGACCCGCGAGGGGATCCTCAAACACTGTTCCACGACGAACGCCCGGCGTCTGGGCGAGCTCGGCCAGCGTTTTCTGGACCGCAGCCACCCCTGCCTTGAGGCGCAGCTGGCAAACCTGGCCGACAGCATCGCCTACAACAGTCATGATGTGGACGACGGCCTGAGGGCCGGCCTGATCACGCTGGAGCAGCTCGAACAGCTGGAAATGACCGGGCGCCTGCTTCGCGAGGTGCGCAGCGCCCATCCGGGGCTGGAGGATCGGCGCCTGGTCTACGAGATGGTGCGCCGGCTGATTGGCGAACTGGTGGCGGATGTTATCCAGACATCCCGCACAACCATCAGCGAAGCGGCACCGGAGTCGCCGCAGGCGGTCCGCACCGCCGGACAATCCCTGATCCGCTTCAGTCCGGCCATGGATCGCCAGCAGGCGGAACTGAAGCAGTTCCTGTTCCGCCACCTGTACCGCCATCACCGCGTCTACCGCATGGTGGCCAAGGCCCGGCGCACGCTGGGACAGCTGTTCGAGGCCCTGTTCGAGGACACCGCCCTGATGCCGCCACGCCAGCAGGCCCGAACCGAGGCCATGGAGGCCAGACATGGCGATCACGGCCGGGCCCGCGGCGTCGCCGACTACATCGCCGGCATGACCGACCGCTTCGCCATCGACGAACACGAACGCCTGTTCAACCCAAGACGACTGACCTAGGGA
>SL_7KL_010_BRINEDRAFT_10000533_pt1 | contig 18008 bp, 18 predicted proteins | sample SodLak_010_BRINE_FD_10663 | JGI IMG/M metagenome (IMG submission 10663)
TATTAAGGCCACTGCGCGGATGCAAGTACCAACTGCTGCAGCCACCTTGATTCCACTGGCTGCTGGCTAACCGGCCTTGCAGCTCAGTATTCCATTGCTGTTGCACTGAGTCGCGTACTTCAAGACAGCGCCATTGATGGCGGTCGGCATGATCCAGTGCGGCCAACAAATAACGGATCTGCGCCTCGATCATCAACAACACAGAGTTGTGCCCCAGCGCGGTGTTGGGGCCCATCAACAGAAACAAATTGGGAAAGCCGGCCACGGCCGTACCCTTGTAGGCTTGTGGGCCTTCGCGCCAGTGCTCAGCCAGGTCGACGCCATCGCGTCCGGTCACAAGCCCGGGCTCAAACGGCTCGGTGGGTTTAAAGCCCGTGCCCAGTAGCACCACATCGGCCGAGCGATGCTGGTCGTTTGCATCGATGATACCCTCCGCATCAAGGCGCGCTACAGCGCAGCTGACCAATTCCACATGCGGCAAATTAAAGGTCGGGTAGTAGTCGTCTGAGCGCAGCACGCGCTTACAGCCCATGGCGTAGTCAGGTGTCAGCGGTGCGTGCAGCGTGGCATCGCGCACTTGTCGTCGTAAGTGACGCAGGGCTTGGCGACGATGCAGCCAAGTTAGCTTGGGCCAGCGCACAAAGGCCGGCAATCGGCTTTCCAGCTCGATGTAGATGCCCAGCCGCACCAGTTTCCTCAGCCACGGCCAGCGCGCATATAGACGCCGCCGCCAGGCCGGCACGCGGCGATTATTTTGCGGCAGCACCCAGGCGGCGCTGCGTTGATAGACCGTCAGTTGACGGGCTTGTCTGGCGACGTGGGGAATGAATTGGATGGCCGAGGCGCCAGTGCCTATGACCGCGACGCGTTGATCGCTGAGGTCTAAATCCTCAGGCCAGTGCTGCGAGTGAATAATAGGGCCTTGAAACTGATCCAAACCAGGCAGATCGGGATAGGCGGCGCGCGATAGGCCGCCACTGGCCAGCACCAGATAACGAGCAGTGTAGGCGTCGCCACGGTGATCCTCAATATGCCAGCACCGCGCGGCTGCATCCCAGCGGCACTGGGTTACGCGTCGGCCTAAGCGTAGATGCGGTGCCAGTTGATATTGGTCAACGACGGTACCCAGATGCTGCTGGATCTCAGCGCGCGGGGAGTAACGCTGCTGCCAGTCTGGGTTGGGATGAAATGACAACGAGTACAGGTGCGAGGGCACATCACAGGCACAGCCGGGATAACGATTGACCCACCAAGTGCCGCCGACGCCTTCGGCCTCATCGAGGACAATAAAGTCATTGCGTTGCTGTTGTTTGAGTTGCACCGCTAGACCCAGTCCAGCGAAGCCTGCCCCAACGATCACCATCTCGTGCATGGCTTGGTGATCGGGGGCTGCGGTCATCCGATGACGCCGAGTTTACGACCAATGTCGGTGAATGCTTCCACCGCTTGTTGCAATTGCGCGGGTGTGTGCGCGGCGGAGATCTGGGTGCGAATGCGGGCCTGTCCACGCGGCACCACCGGATACGAAAACCCAATCACATAAATGCCGACTTTGAGCAGCTCATCGGCAAACTGCTGAGCCAGGCGGGCGTCGTAGAGCATCACGGGAACGATGGGGTGATCGCCTGGTTTGATGTCAAAGCCCGCATCGGTCATCGCTTGGCGGAAGTAGTGGGTGTTGGATTCAAGCTGATCACGCAAGGCAGTGGAGGCGCTGAGTCGCTGCATCACTTTGAGGCTGGCCATGACCAGCGAGGGGGTGAGCGAGTTAGAGAACAAGTATGGGCGAGAGCGCTGCCGCAGCAGGTCTACCACCGGCTGCGCGGCAGTGGTGAAGCCGCCCATGCCACCACCCAGCGCCTTGCCCAGCGTGGAAGTAATGATGTCCACACGATCGAGCACGCCATGGTATTCAGCGGAACCCCGACCGGTGGGACCGACAAACCCCGTGGCGTGACAGTCATCGACCATGACCAGGGCGTCATAGCGTTCGGCCAACGCCACGATGTCGGCCAATGGCGCGATGGTGCCATCCATGGAGAACACCCCATCCGTGGCAACCAGCCGAGTGCGCTTGTGTTGGGTTTTCTTCAGCGCATCTTCCAGTGCATCCATGTCAGCATTGGGATAGCGGTGACGCTCGGCCTTACACAGGCGGATGCCATCGATGATGGAGGCGTGGTTAAGCTGATCGGAAATAATCGCGTCTTGGTCATCCAGCAGCGGCTCAAACAGGCCGCCGTTGGCATCGAAGCACGCCGCGTACAAGATGGTGTCTTGCATGCCATGAAACTCAGCAATGGCCTGCTCAAGTTGGCGGTGGATGGTCTGCGTGCCGCAGATAAAGCGCACGGAGGCCAGACCAAAGCCATAGTCGTCGAGCGCTTGTTTGGCGGCGTCGATGACCTCCGGGTCATCGGCCAAACCCAGATAATTGTTGGCGCAGAAGTTGAGCACTTCACCGGCGCTGTCGGTGGCAATATTGACACGTTGCGGCGTGGTGATTAGGCGTTCGCGTTTGCTTAGGCCATCGGCCTCGATGGCGGCCAGTTCGTCAGTAAAACGTTGCAGGGCACTCGGGTCAGGCATTGAATAGGTCCGGGTCAGGTCGAGTTAAAAGTCATCAAGCTCGTCAAGAAAGGCGTCGTAATCCGGCAGCTCCGTCGACTCACCCTGAATCTGAAACTGACGGCGTTGTAGCCAACTGTCACGCAAGAAGCTGTAGCTGTCAAAGGCACTCTCAAGCTGCTCATCCAACGGCAGCAAGTTGGCCCGAGTGTTTACGACAGAAACTGCTGGCACCGACCAACCCACCCGCTGTACATAGCGGTGCCAGGTTGGGTCGATCCAACGGTCTGCTGGCCAGGCGCTGCCATCGCGCACGGTTGATGGCCCCAGCAGGGGTAGCATGACAAATCGTGATTCTTGCCAACCCCACTGCGCTAGGGTCAGGCCCAGGTCTGTGGTGTGATCAGGCAGATTGCCATCGCTGGCAACATCCCATAAGCCACCTACGCCATAGATCGTGTTGATGAGAAATCGGCCCGTCTGCTCGCCGGCATCGCGGCCACGACCTTGCAGAAGTAGGTTGACGATGGAAACGGGTGAGAGGAGGTTGGTGAAGACATTGTTGACGCCGCGTCGCACCGGGCGTGGCACGACGGTGGTGTAGGCCACCGCAATGGGACGCAAAACGTAGCGATCTGCGGTCTGGTTGAAAGCATGGATCTGGCGGTTGGTTTGTTCCCACGGGTCCTCGGCCTGCGCGGCCTCGCTGACCGATTGGGTGGTGGCGCAGGCGCTGAGCAGCAACAGGCACAAGAGGCCGATCGCCAGCCGGGTCAACGAGGCACGCCGAGCTTGTAGAGTCATGATGCGACCTGATCGAAGTCGACGGCGGGCCAGCCCAGCAGGCCATGCACATGGCTGAGTGTGGCCAAAACCTGTAAGGCGCGCGGGGGGTTGCTAAAGGCCATGGTGCTGCTTTGGTCGGCCGCACCTGCCCAGCGCTGCCATTCCAGCAACAAGGCCAAGGCGCTGGAGTCGACCTCGGTCACCGCAGACAAGTCCACGCACCTGGGTAGGCCCGCGCTTAACCAGCTGAGGCTGCGGTCGTGGCAGTCGCGCGCCGCCTCTAAAGTCAGTGCGCCGGTCAGGGTCACCGTCCCATCAGGCTGTTGGGCCAAGGTAGCAGCCATGCTCAGCTGTCGACCTCGATCTCAAGTGTGCCGGCTTCGATTCTGGTCAGCACGCGATCAAAGCCATCGCGCCGAATCGCGTCACCAATCTGATTGCGGAAGGTGGCGACATAGGAAATGCCTTCGACGATGACATCAAACACTTGCCATTGATCATTGTGATAACGGAGCACATAGTCCACGGGAACGCGGCTGCCACCATCGAGACGCACTCGGGTTCGAACTCGCGTGCGCCGCGCATCGTTGTCACCCGCCAAAGCCAAGATTTCAACTTGATCACGGCTCTCAAAGCCCAGGACCCCTTGACCATAGCGGCCCATCAACAGATCGCCCATGCCGAATGCGAAGCGTTCGATGTCCTCGATAGGTACCCCGCGCCCGTGGCGGCCCAGCACCAGTCGCGCGGAGTAGATTTGATCCACATGCGGGAGCATATGTTCTTGCATCGCCGACTTGAGGGCGTCGGCGTCGCGTGCGAACAGCTCTCGCTGTTCGTCAACCAAGGCGAACAGGGTCTCGGTGATGCCCTCAATCAGCGTGACCGCATCATTGGGGTTGGCGCTGTGCGCAATGGGTGTCGCCAGGCTGGCCAAGAGCAGCAGTGGTGCCATTACAGAAGCGATCAGAGTGCGTGCTGGGATCATTGTCTTGGTCATTGTCTTAGTCTTCGTCTTCGTTGCACTATCTGTTATCTCAATTGCCGCTATATCAATCGTCATCGCGTTCTGCATCCGCGTTGAATAGGAATCGGCCAATCAGCTGTTCCAATACCACGGCCGAGTTGGTGATGAAGATGCGATCGCCGTCTCGCAGTGGCTCTGGCGAGCCACCCGGCTCGATGCCGATGTACTGATCGCCAAGGATGCCGGCCGTGAGAATGCTGGCTGAGCTGTCTTCAGGGAGCTCATTAAAGCGGTCTGAAATGGTGAAGGTGACACGCGCCTCGAAGGTCTCAGGGTCGAGCTCGATGCGGTCGACCATGCCAATGGTGACGCCCGCCATGGACACGGTGGCTTTTGGCCGCAGTCCACCGACGTTGCTAAATGAGGCGCTGACTTGGTAGCCACCGCCGCTGACGACGCCACGATCGGTGGCCTGCAGCGCCAAAAAGACCAACGCCGCCAAAGCCAGCAACAAAAACAGACCAGCGGCCCATTCAATTTGGTGAGACGATCTCATGCATACACTCCCATCAAGCCATTACAGCATGAATGCTGACAAGACAAAGTCGATGATCAATACCGAAATTGCGGTGGCGATCACGGTTTGTGTGGTCGCCAAGGCGACCCCTTCGCTGGTCGGCTTCGCGCTCCAGCCAAAATACACCGCCAGCCAGCTGGCCAGCAGGCCAAAGGCCACGGATTTCAGCATGCCGTGACCAAAATCACGACCCAGCTCAACGCTGGCTTGCATGCTGCCCCAAAATGACACGGGGTCGTTGCCCATCAAAAACACCGCATAAAATACGCCACCCAGAATGGCGGTGGTGTTGAACACCAGGACCAAGGCCGGCACAGCGATGAGACCAGCCAATAAGCGCGGCTGAACAATGCGCTCGAGCGGGTCGATGGCCATTAAATCAAGCGCATCGAGCTGCTCAGTGGCGCGCATCAGGCCAATTTCGGCGGTGATCGAGGTGCCAGCACGGCCGGCGAAGAGAATGGCGGTCAGCACCGGCCCCAGCTCGCGAAACAAAGACAGCGCCAGCACTGTGCTCGCCGCATCGGCCGCGCCAAAGCGAGTCAGCGTGTCGTAAGTTTGCAGCGTCAACACCAAGCCAACAAAAAAGCCACAGGTGACAATAATGACCAACGAACGCACGCCAGCGAAATAAACCTGGCGCAGCGTCTCACCAACCTGATAGCGGGTCAGCCGCATGTGCGCCAGTGCACGCAGGAGGAACATGACGGCTTGACCAATAGCCTGTAGTGGTTGAAGCAGATGCTGGCTCATGGCGCCACCTCGCGGCCGAGGAATTCCATGGCCGCGGACTCTGCGGGGTAGTGGAAGGACACCGGCCCATCGGAGCCGCCGCGCATGAATTGCCGAATCAAGGCGTTATCGCTATCACGCAGCGCATCAGGTGGGCCCTCGGCGACCACGACGCCATCAGCCAACAGGCAGGCGTGATGCGCCAGTTTCGGCACTTGATCAATGTCATGCGTCACCACCACGCTGGTGATGCTGCGTGCTTTATTAATTTCCCGTATCAAACGCAAGGCTACGCCCAGTGAAATCGGGTCGAGCCCAGCGAAGGGCTCGTCGTACAGCATGATGGCCGGATCCAGCGCCATGGCGCGGGCGGTGGCAACGCGGCGATTCATGCCGCCGGATAAATTGCGCGGATACATGTCGGCTGCGCCACGCAGCCCTACTGTTTCCAGTTTCAGCAAGACCAAGTGATGGAGTAGGGTCTCTGGCAGATTGCTGTGCTCGCGCAGGGGCAGCGCCACGTTATCAAAACAGGTCAGGTCGGTGAACAGTGCGCCATTTTGCAGCAATACCCCAATGTTGCGGCGAAAGGCCTTCAGCGCCCGGCCTGACAGTTCATTGACGCACACATCGCCAACCCAGACCCGTCCGCAGTCGGGTTGCAGTTGACCAGTGATCAGTTTCAGCACCGTGGTTTTGCCACAGCCGCTGGGGCCCATGATCGCCGTCACCTGACCGGCCGGAATGTTGAGGCTGATGTCCTTGAGCACCAGACGGTCGCCAAAACTCAGGCGCACGTTTTCCAATCGAATGGCTGGGTGTTGGGGTGAGGGTGCAGACATGGCTACAGTATGTATCGGCTGAGGTCTTGATTGCCAGCCAAGGCCGACAAATGAGCGTCGACATAAGCAGGGTCAATTAGCACAGTTTTCTCGGTCTGATCCGGTGCACTGTAAGAGATCGTTTCCAATAGCCGCTCCATCACCGTGTGCAGACGCCGCGCACCAATATTTTCTGTGCTCTCGTTAACGGCATAGGCAATCTCAGCCAATCGCGTGATGGCCTCATCCGTGAAGGTGACTTCTAAGCCCTCGGTGGCCAACAGCGCTTGATACTGGCGCGTCAGTGAGGCGTCCGGCTCGGTCAGGATGCGGCGGAAATCATCGACCTCCAAAGCGCGTAATTCGACCCGGATTGGTAGTCTGCCTTGCAGCTCCGGAATCAGGTCAGAGGGCTTGGCCACATGGAAGGCGCCTGAGGTGATGAATAAGATGTGGTCGGTGTGAACCATGCCGTAACGGGTACTGACGCTGCTGCCCTCAACCAGTGGCAGCAGGTCGCGCTGCACACCCTCACGCGAGACCTCAGCGCTGGTGACGCCATCGCTGCGCTTGGCCACTTTATCAATCTCATCAATAAACACAATACCAGTTTGTTCGGTGCGCTCAATGGCCTGTGCTTTGACTTCCTCGTCATTAATCAAGCGTGCGGCCTCTTGCTCGACCAATACGGGCACGGCATCGCGCACTTTGAGTTTGCGTTTTTGCGATTTGCGGCCTGACATGGACGAGAACATTTGTTGCAGCTGGTTGGTCATCTCTTCCATGCCAGGTGGCGCCATGATTTCCACACCAAGTTGCAAGTCCAGTTCAATCTCGATCTCGCGGTCATTGAGCTCGCCGGCCAGCAGGCGGGCGCGGAACTTATCGCGGGTGGCTTGACCCGCCGGCGCGTCGTTTTCTCCTGCACCCTCGGTCGGCGCGTTGGCAAAGCCTGCTTGGCGCTTGGGCAGCAAGGCATCGAGGACGCGCTCTACGGCATTGTCTTCGGCTTTCGATCGCACCTTGCGCATGGCTTCTTCGCGCACCATTTTGACGGCACTTTCTACCAGGTCACGAATGATGGATTCGACGTCTTTGCCGACATAGCCCACTTCGGTGAAGCGCGTGGCTTCGACCTTGATAAAGGGCGCTTTGGCCAAGGCCGCCAAGCGTCTCGCAATCTCTGTTTTGCCGACGCCGGTGGGGCCGATCATCAGTATGTTTTTCGGTGTGATCTCTGGGCGCAGGCTTTCGTCTACTTGCTGACGACGCCAGCGGTTGCGCAGGGCGATAGCGACGGCGCGCTTGGCGGCATCTTGGCCGATGATGTGGCGGTCCAAGGTTTGGACGATCTCTCGGGGAGTCATGTTAGACATGGTGTCAGTCGCTGTCAGTAATCTAAGGTTTCGACAGTGTGGCTGTCGTTGGTGTAAATGCACACCTCGCCGGCGATGCCCAAAGCCTCGCGGCAGATGGCCTCAGCACCCAGTTCGGTGTGACGGAGCAAGGCCTGTGCGGCGGAGTGGGCGTAAGGCCCGCCTGAGCCAATGGCGATCAAGTCATCTTGTGGCTCGATCACATCGCCGTTTCCGGTAATGATCAGTGAGGCGGTGTGGTCGGCGACCGCGAGCAGCGCTTCTAAGCGACGCAGCAGACGGTCCGTGCGCCAGTCCTTGGCCAACTCCACGGCGGCACGGGTCAGCTGGCCAGCGTGTTGCTCTAACTTGGTCTCGAAGCGCTCAAACAGGGTGAAGGCATCGGCCGTAGCGCCGGCGAAGCCACCGATCACCTTACCTTGATGCAAGCGTCTGACTTTGCGCGCATTGGCCTTGAGGATGGTGTCACCGTAGGTGACTTGGCCATCACCGCCAATGACCACTTGGTTGCCGCGGCGCACCGAGACGATGGTCGTGCCATGGAAGTCTGCCATGTTGAGTGCTTCCTGCGTCAATTGAGTTAAGTACCAATAGCCCGATATGGGGACAACCTTGCCGACTCACAAGTCGTTAGTGAGTCATGAGCACGGTGTCTAGGTTGACAACGCCCAACAGAATCAGTGCCGCCAGCGCCCAGACATAGATGGCAAACCAGCCCAGTTTGGCCTTCATTAAGGTCCACACCACCAATTTTAAAGAGACAATGCCGACCAAGGCGGCAACCACAAACCCAGTCCCTAAGGCAGCCCAACTGATCTCACCCAAGCCCTCGGCGCGCCATACATCCCGGCTTTGCACTAAGGTGGCGGCGAGAATGGTTGGGATGGCGACAAAGAAACTGTATTCCGCCGCCCACCGCCTTTTTAGTCCCATGAATAAGCCTGCCGTAATGGTCATCGCGCTGCGCGATAAGCCGGGCGCCAGTGCCATGCCCTGGGCCAAGCCAATCACTGCCGCCGTACCCAGCCCCGTCTGGCGCAGGCCGCGGCGGCGTGGCCCGAGCCGATCGCTCCAAAACAACAGCACGCCGGTGACGATGAGCGTGAGGGCAATAATGCGCGGTTGGGCAAACACCAACTCAAAGGTGCTCTTAAAAGCCAAGCCCAGCAGGCCGGTGCACAGCACTGAGAATAAGCCAAGGGCGAATAGCCGCATTGAGACGGGCAGGCCATCGCGGCCACCGCGCCGCGCCCAACTGACAGCGCCTGTTGCGCTGTGCAGGACAAAGCGACTTAAGCTCGACCAAAACACCACCGCAATCGACACCAAGGTGCCGACATGGACGACTAGGTTGAACAAGATCATTTCGGGGCTGGCGGGGTCGGGCAAGGTAAAGCCGTTTTGAATCAGCCAGTGCTCAGCCAGCACCATGTGCGCTGTCGAGCTGACGGGTAGGAACATGAAGATGCCCTGGATGATGCCAAGCAGCACCGCAATCCATATTGCCATGGTTAACGCTCCCCCGTTTTGCGTGCCCGTGGATGGGCCTGGTCATAAACCTTGGCCAAATGCTGAAAGTCCAGATGGGTATAGACCTGCGTGGTGCTGAGGTTGGCGTGCCCAAGCAGCTCTTGGATGGCGCGCAGATCCCCCGATGATTCCAGTAAATGCGTCGCGAATGAATGCCGAAGTTGATGCGGGTGGACGCGTTGATCCAGCCCTTGCCGCTGTGACCAGTAGGCCACGCGCTTTTGAATGGCACGCACCGTAAGACGATGGCCACCGCTGCCGGTGAACATCGCTTGCGCCTCGCTGTTGGCCTGGCGTTGCCGCCACTCGGCCAAGGCGCTGAGGGCATGACGACCGACCGGGACAATGCGCTCCCGCTGGCCTTTGCCCAGCACTTTGATTAGGCCTTGTGCGACATCAAGGCTGGGCCAGTTCAGCGCCGCCAGTTCGCTGACGCGCAGGCCACTGGCATAAAACAGCTCCAACATGGCGCGATCGCGGTAGGCCAGATCATTTTCAAGCGGAATGTTCAACAGCGCCAGCACTTGTTCGATGTCTAAGGTCTCAGGCAGGCGGCGTGGTGATTTCGGCGCGCGCACATCGTGCAAGGGGTCTTGGTTGATCACGCCGTGCTGGCGCAAAAAGGCAAAAAAGCGGCGCAAGGCAGACAGGCGACGTGCGACGCTGCGTGGCGCCAAGCCACGGCGGTGTTCGCCGGCAGCAAAGGCACGCAGGCGCGCAGCATCCAGTTGCTCGGCCTCGTCAATGCCTTGCTTGGCCGCCCACGCCGACAGCGCTGACACGTCACGCCGATAGGCATCCAGCGTGGCCGGCCGATGGCGGCCTTGGTTGGCCAGTTGATCCAAAAACTGGCCGATGTGCTGGTCTAATGGCGAGCCAGCCTCAGGCATCAGAGAGGGTGTCGGGCGCCAAGCGGCATTGCAAAGTGATCGCCAATAGGTCTAAGAACAGGCTGCCCATGTCGGCTTGAAAGCGCTGCTCGTCTTGCGCGCCGATGGCAACAACGCCGACACCAGTGACGGGCACCACCGCCGCAGAACGTGGCACAGGCTCGCTATCGGGAAACAGCTGTTGTAATTTGGCTTGGGTGAAGCGGCCGCACTGCACTTGGCCACCTTCGAAGCATTCGCTGATCCATTTGGGTTGGGACGGTTCAATCGGATGCAGGCACACCGCATCGGCTTTGAAGTCTGTCTTTAATTTTTGAGTGAGTAAATCGATGACGTCGCTGGGCTCATCCACCGCCATGATCGCTAGCGTTACCGTGTGCAAGCGCCGCATCAATTGCTCGTTTTGACAGGCAATGGCGCTGAGCGCTTGCAACTGCTGAGTCAGTGTCTGATTGTCGGCGCGCAATCGACGCAACTGAAACTGCTGCAGTGACACGCTGTCCTCAGCCGAGGGGAGATCGAGCTCGGTGAGCAGTTCGGGGTGCCTTCGCAGCAAATCAGGCTGAGCGCGGAGTGCAGCCACCAGTTCGGTCTCGTTGATGTGTGCGTCTGCGGATGCGGTCGATTTAGGCATAGAGGTCCCGTCAATACAATCCAGTGAAGACCAGTCGGGCCGGGCCGGTGATCGAGACGATCAGCGGCTCTGGTGCCGAGCGCTGCCAATCTATCACAAGGCTCCCACCCGGCTGGTGCACGTGTATGGGCTGATCAGTGGAGGGGTAGGCGTGATGCGCGGCCAGTGCGGCAGCGGCGGCGCCGCTGCCGCAAGCGGGAGTCAGGCCGGCGCCGCGCTCGTGAACACGCAAGATGAGCCCATTGTTATTCTCGCCTTGGCGCTGCGCGAGTCCGACATTGACGCCGTGTGGGAACACGCCGCTGGCTTCAATTTGTTGAGCCAGGGCCTGGCAGCGCTCGGCTGTGGGCGGCGCTTCGGCCAACAGCACGATATGTGGATTGCCGGCGTCCACGACCACTGCGGTGAGATCCGGCGGCAATGCCACTTGGCTCAGGTCGGTCTCCACCCGCCGCAGTCCGGGTAGGGTGGTCCGCCATTGGCCGTTATTGGTCACTCCATCGGCAACCCCATCGGCAGCCTCTAAGATGCATGGCCCTGCCGCGGTAATCAGGCGCCATGGCGGCGCGCTGGCTTGACCGGCTTGGTGTTGATGATGCAGCCAGCAGGCCACTGCGCGCAGGCCGTTGCCGCACTGCTCAGCCTCGGTGCCGTCGTTGTTGAGGATGCGCAGGGCCCACTCGCCCGCGCGCGGCTCGAGCAGCAACACCTGATCACAACCAACCCCAAGTCTGCGATCGGCCAATGGATGCAAAGTGGCTACATCAAGCTGATGCGCATCGGCTTGCTCAATCAGCACAAAGTCATTGGCCAGTGCTTCAAGCTTGGCGAAGGGCAGTTTGTGATTGCCGTGGGTCATGGGGGTGTCAGGCCGAGCGTTGGCCACTGACCATCCAGTGTCGATTGCTAACGGCGCTGACGTGGAGTTCAGAAAGCCCCGACTTGGACAGTTGCTCACGCACTTCCTCGATGCGCCAGGCGGCTTTCAGGCTGTTGTAGAAATCGGCTTGCAAGACGGGCGAGGCTGAGCCGGCATGATCGTTGAGTAGTTGCTGGGCCTCGGCTTCGCTGTCTGGGCGCATCAGGTCCATCACTTGGATGTGGGTGCCGGGTTGGGCTAGGGCGGCGATGGCCTGCCACAGGCTCATTGGGTCAGACAAATGATGCAGTAGGCTGTTGGAGGTGATGACATCAAAGGCGGTGTCTTCGTATCCAGGCACCGCAGCAAAAGGCAAGTGTGCCAGCACCAGATCTATCCGCTCAGCTTCTGGTCGGTGGGCAAAGGTGGCGCGCGCGGCAGCCAACATATTAGCGCCGGCATCAACACCCACCACGCGCCAGTGAGGCCGCGCAGCCAGCATTAGTAAGCAGATGTCGGCGGGCCCACAACCGAGATCAAGCACCCTGGCCTCAGGTTGACAGACCGCACTCAGTAGTGTGTCGGCGAAGCGTTGGTTGGGCTCAGAGAAGTCGGCCGCCGCGTAGGCGTGCACCTGCTCTGGGCTGTCCATCAGTTCAGGTTCAGGAACGCGTTGCATGCGGATTAGTCTCGCTGGTGGGAGATGACTCGGGCGGTTGTAGATCGCCTTTGAGGCCGCAGCCTGTTGACCCTATGAGCAACATCGACACGAGGCCCGCTCGGGCCAGAGTGGTCATTACGCCAACAGGTCGATGCTGGCCGGCGCGGTTGCGTAAAATAGAAGCCATGAGCGATCCAAATATCCATGCCAGCGCGGCGCTATTGCCCTGTGAAGTTCACGAGACCGGACCCGAACCTGACAGCGCGGTGATCTGGCTGCATGGCCTAGGGGCTGACGGTCACGACTTTGAACCCATTGTACCGCAGCTGCAAACCCGCACTGCGGGTGGGTTGCGCTTTGTCTTCCCCCACGCACCGGTGCGGCCGGTGACATTGAATGGGGGTATGCCGATGCGAGCTTGGTACGACATTTTGGGGCAGACTATTGATCGTGACCAAGATCGCCACGGCATTGACCAGTCGGTGGTCCAGGTCAATGCACTGATTGATGCGCAGATCGCACAGGGCATCCCGGCCCATCGCATCGTCTTGGCGGGCTTTTCTCAGGGCGGCGCGCTGGCGCTGCGGTGTGGCTTGGCGCGTCCAGATGGCTTGGCTGCTGTGGTGGCTCTGTCGGCTTACCTGCTGCAAGCTGACTCACTGGGCCAGTGGCTGACTGAGTCAGGCCGTAAAACGCCGGTGTGGATCGGCCATGGTGAGCACGATCCCATCGTGCCGATGGCCATGGGGCAATCGGCGGTCAAGCAACTCACTGGCGCCGGCCTGTCGGTCAGCTGGCAGACCTGGCCAATGCAACACAGCGTGTGCATGGAGGAGATTCAAATGCTCGATCAGTGGTTGGCAAAGACGCTGCACACCACCGACAGCTCGGCGGTGCAGTCATGAACCACCAGCTCGGTAAGGTGCGCTGGCTGTTGTTGGCCGCATTGGCTGTGGTGTTGGGTGCAGCAGCGACAGCGCTGTGGTGGACACAAGAAAGAAGCGATTGGGACCTCGGCTTGGCTTGGCCGCTGTGGCCGATGGACACTGCCCCGTTGGAGCAGTCGCTGTCCGATATGGATCAGGCGATTGAGCGGTTAACACAGCAAGTGAGCGAGCTTGAGCAACAGCTGATTCGTCAACGCGCTGAGCTGGCGGAACAGGTCGCTGCACAGGGCGAAGCCCTTGATCAGAGTGAGACGACGCTTGGTGAGGCCATTGAGGGCGCGCAACAGCAGACTTGGCAGACCATGACCGAGGCCCTCGCGGCCATTGATGGCATGCAAGANCGCATCACGAGAATGCAGGCCGAGCAGGATGAGGTGATTGATGCCCTGCGTGAGCGCGGCCAGGCGCTGCCGCAAGTTGATCGCAANCTGATGCGGCGGCTGNCTTTGGCTGAGGCGGTGACACTGCTTAATCTGGGCCAACAACGCCTGCANCTGGCCGATGATCAGGCGGGCGCCGTGGCGCTGTATCGCCAAGCGGCGGCGTCTTTGACCGCTTTAGATGAGGCGCGTCTGGGGCCTGTGTTGCGTCAGATCCAACGCGAGCAAGCTGAAATTGAGGCGTTGCCCAGTGTGGATTGGGCACTGTGGCAGTCGCGTGTGTTGCAGTTGCAGGCCACCGCCAGGCGCTTGGCCGGAGCGCCGCTTGCTGCACGGGGAACGCAAGATTCTGCAACTCGTGATCTGGCCGTTCAGGAGACTGATGAGCGCAGCTGGCGTGAGCGAGTGCAACAAGGCGTCGGTGCGCTGGTGACGGTGCGGCCGCGCGAGGCCGCCGACACCGCGGCGATTGATCAGCGTCTACGCCAACAACAACTCAACGCTTGGTTGGACATGGTTTTATTGGGGTTGTATCAGCACGATGCTGAGCTGACGCGGCAAGCGGCCAGTCGGGCTGGCGCGCTGTGGCCGGGCGCGGCAGACAGTGAGGCCATGGACTGGTTGGCAGCGTTAGAGACTCTGCGTGAGCCCAGTCGTGAGATTGAACTGGGCGGGGCCACGCAACGTTTGCGGGCAGAGCTTGAGGGCACCCCATGAGGTTGGCTGACATCAAGGCGCTGGCATGAAGCGCTTCATTGCCGTCATCTTGATGTTGGTGACCGTGGCGGTGGCCGCTTGGCTGGCACCGATGGTGCTGCAAGATCCCGGCCGGGTGTCTATTGATATCGGGCGCTGGCAGATTGAACTGTCGCTCATGGTTTTGACGGCCGGCATTGTGCTGGTGTGGCTGGGGTTGTCGTTGGCGCTGGCGCTGCTGCGTCTGCCAGGCAAGCTGCTCAGGGCGGGGCGTCGTGAGCGCGCTCAACGGCAGTTGGAGAAAGGCTTCTTGGCGCTGACCGAAGGCGATTGGCAGCGCGCTGAAGCGGCACTGCGTCAATCCTTGGATTACCGACCCTCCACGGCTGGTTTTTTGGCCGCTGCCCGTGCCGCCCAAGGCCGCTCTGATGAAGCCGCGCGGGAGCATTGGTTGCAATTGGCCGATCGTCGTTTTGGCCGCCGCCACTTTGTCACGCAACTGGCCCGCGCGCGCATGGCCTTGCACGATGGTCGCTTAAATGAAGCCATTTCGGTGTTGGAGGATTTGCACTTGCGCAAGCGCCGCCATCCCGGTGTCTTGCAGTTGTTGCTGCAGGCGTATCAGGATGCCGGTCGATGGAGTGATCTGCGCTTGTTGACGCCGGCCTTGCGCAAGGCTGGCATTGTTGACCGGCAACGCGCCGATGAGCTCGCGGCACTGGCTGCAGTGCGGCAAATCGAGTACAGTGTCGACGCGCACCAGCTTGAGCAAAGTTGGCGCCAGTTGGGTCGCGGGCTGCGCAAAGCCAGTCCCGTGCGGCGTGCCTTTGGTCGACGTGCCACAGAGTTGGGTTTGGATCGTCAGGCCGGCGCGTTGCTGGCGGGTTTGCTGGATGACACGCCCGGCGGCAATGTCGATGAGGAGCTGCTGCAGCTCTATGCCATGAGTGATGCCAATGAGCGGGCGGCACGCATAGCCAGTTGCGAGCAGCGCCTGCGACAGCGGCCCTCTCATGCGGGATTGTTGACCGCCCTCGGTGTCCTTTATCTGGATGACCGGCGCCATGAAAAGGCGCGAGAGGTTCTCGAGCGTGCGGTGGACATCAAGCCCACCTACCAAGGCTATGCTGCCTTAGGGCGCGTACTCGATCATCAGGGTGACGCCGAGGGTGCAGCACGTGCTTACCGCCAAGCCTTGCATTTGTCTGCGCACCGCCGCGGGAGTCTGCCTGCCTTGGCCTTGCCGGCTGCGGATGACTCGGAACAGCGAGGCGAATAAGGATTAGTCCCCACCACGGTGGTTTGGTTTTGCTTTTGACTTGTTGACTCGGCACCAGCGCATGTTGCGTCTGGGCGCGGGCCAGCGCTGACTGAGAGAGTTCTATGAATCTGCGTAACGTTGCCATCATTGCCCATGTTGATCATGGTAAAACCACATTGGTTGATCAGCTGTTGAAACAATCCGGTGAGTTTGCCGCGCACGAGCGAGTGGGTGAGCGGGTCATGGACTCCGGTGATCAAGAGCGTGAACGCGGCATCACCATTTTGGCCAAAAACACGGCGCTGACCTGGAATGATGGCAGTGAGACTTGGCGTATTAATATCGTCGACACCCCAGGGCACGCCGATTTTGGTGGTGAGGTCGAGCGCGTATTGTCCATGGTGGATTCCGTGTTGCTGTTGGTGGATGCAGTCGATGGGCCAATGCCACAGACGCGCTTTGTGACCCAAAAGGCTTTCGCCATGGGTTTCAAACCCATTGTCGTCATCAATAAAATTGATCGCCCCGGCGCACGACCCGATTGGGTGTTGAACCAGACCTTTGACCTGTTTGATCAGCTCGATGCGAGCGATGAGCAACTTGATTTTCCTGTGATCTATGCCTCGGCGCTTAATGGCTATGCCGGGCTTGAAGACACGGTTCGTGAGGGCGATCTGCGGCCGCTGTTTGAGGCGTTGGTCAAGCACGTGCCTGCGCCGCCTGTTGATGTGGAGGGGCCATTCCAAATGCAAGTGTCGACACTGGCCTATTCCACCTATGTGGGTTTGATCGGCATTGGCCGCATTCAGCGTGGCAAAGTGGCCACCAACCAATCCGTGGTGGTGGTCGACGCGGAAGGCAAGCGTCGTAATGGTCGGGTGTTGCAAGTGCTGGGCTTCAGCGGCCTAAAGCGAGAGCCCGTTGACGCCGCGCACGCCGGCGACATTATTGGCATTTCTGGGATTGAGGAGTTGTCTATCTCTGACACGCTGTGTGATCCTGGCTGTGTGGAAGCGCTGCCCGTGTTAACGGTGGATGAGCCCACCATCCACATGACCTTCCAAGTCAACGATTCGCCGTTTGCGGGCAAAGAGGGCAAGTTTCTGACCAGTCGCCAGATTCGCGCACGGCTTTATCAAGAAGGCATGCACAACGTGGCGCTGCAGATCAGCGACACCGCTGATCCAGACCAATTCGAGGTGGCCGGCCGTGGTGAGTTGCATTTATCAGTGCTGATCGAAACCATGCGTCGAGAGGGCTATGAGTTGGCCGTGTCGCGGCCTCGTGTGCGCAAGCGTGAGATTGATGGGGTGATTCATGAGCCTTGGGAGTCGGTGGTGTTGGACATGGGCGAGGCTTATCAAGGCGCGGTGATGCAGGCCATGGGCGAGCGCAAGGGGCAGCTGCGCGACATGCAACCCGATGGCAAAGGCCGGGTGCGCTTGGATTACCTGGCCCCGGCACGGGGATTGATTGGCTTTCAGTCTAGCTACCGGACGATGACCGCAGGCACCGGCTTGTTCTTCCGTGTGTTCGATCACTGGGGGCCGGCGACGGAAAAGTTTGCCGGCCGCAACAACGGCACATTGATCAGCATGGAGCAGGGCACCACCGTGGCCTTTGCCTTGTTTAACTTGCAAGACCGTGGCAAATTATTTGTCGGGCCGGGCGAGGAGGTGTATGAAGGCATGATTGTGGGCTTACACGCACGTGATAACGACTTGGTCGTCAATCCCATGAAAACCAAAAAGCTCTCTAATGTGCGGGCGGCAGGCAAAGACGATGCCTTGTTGCTGACGCCGCCGATTCGGATGAGTTTGGAGCAGGCGTTGGAGTTCTTGGCAGACGATGAGTTGCTCGAAGTGACCCCGAGTTCAATTCGACTGCGCAAGCGGTTTTTAAAGGAGCACGAACGCAAGCGGGCCGATCGTGCTGCAAGCTGATGAGTGGGGGTGTGCCGATCAGCAACACGCAAGTCGCCAGCAATCAGCTGCCTGACTATCGTGAGGTGGTGTTGGAGCCCGTAGCTCCGCAGTACTTGCCCTATGCGGTGCTGAGCAATGGCATATTCTGGTTGATCATCGTGCTGGCCGTCATTAGCTTTCCCTGGTGGCCCGTGGATTGGTTTGCGTTACCTCAGTGGGCACCCGCGCCACCGCTTGTCTTGTTGGCGGTCTCCGTATTGTGGTCAGTGATGGATGCGCGCCGTCGTCGCTGGGCGCTGCGTGAACATGATCTGCTCTATCACTCCGGCGTGCTGTGGCAAAAAACCGTGATTTTGCCGTTTGCCCGCATTCAGCATGTGGAAACCGCCGCTGGACCA
>SL_7KL_010_BRINEDRAFT_10000534_pt1 | contig 18007 bp, 17 predicted proteins | sample SodLak_010_BRINE_FD_10663 | JGI IMG/M metagenome (IMG submission 10663)
TCGGAGCGAGGGAAACCCCGGCCCGCGCAGCGGGCCGGGGTCGCGGCAGTCGGGCGTGTTTCTTGGGTACTTCTTTGCACGAGCAAAGAAGTACCTCGCGGCGCGCTGGCGAGACAGCGCACGGCAGTATGCGGACCGAAGCCACCGTAAACACCGAGCGATGAACCATGGCCAGTCACAACATGGCATATGCGGCCGGATGGAAGGCGGGTGCCCGGAAGGTGGCGCGCGGTAGCGGCCGGGTCAGGTGGGGCAGGGTGTCTGCCAGGTGGTCACGCGGGCGGGATCGCCGTCGGTGTTGTCGAGGCGGGCGAGGGTCATGCGGTTGCCCCAGACGCAGCCGCTGTCCAGGGCCAGCCAGTCCGGCCCGACGCGATGTCCGAGGGCGGCCCAGTGGCCGAACACGATCGGGTGGCCGGCGGCCGCGCGGCCGGGTACCTGGAACCAGGGGGTGAGGCCGGATGGGGCCTCTTCCGGCGGGCCGTTGCCGGCGAATTCCAGCGCCCCATCGGCGGTGATGTAGCGCATGCGGGTGAAGGCGTTGATGGTGTAGCGGGAGCGGTCGTAGCCGTCGAGATCGGGGCTCCACAGTGTCGGTTCATCGCCGTACATGACCTCGAACAGCGCCTGACGGCGGGCGGGGTCGCGTAGATCGGCCTCCACGCGCCGTGCCTCGGTCTGCGCTGTGTCCGGGTCCCAGGCCGGCGGGAGGCCCGCATGCACCAGGGTCCAGCCGCTTGACGCGTCGGAATGCTGTAGCGGGCGCCGCGCCAGCCAGTCCAGCAGGTCGGCGGCATCCGGGGCGTCCAGCACCGGGCGCAGGGTGTCCTTGCCGCCGGGGGGGCGCACGCCTTCCGCGGTGGCCAGCAGGTGCAGGTCGTGGTTGCCCAGTACTGTGGTCGCGGCATCCCCCAGCGCCCGGACCCGGCGCAGGCAGCCGAGCGAGTCCGGGCCACGGTTGACCAGGTCGCCGACCAGCCATAGATGGTCGGCCGCCGGGTCGAAGCGCACCTGCTCCAGCAGGCGTTCCAGCGGGGCCAGGCAGCCCTGGAGGTCGCCGACTGCGTAGAGGGCCATCGGGCCGGCCTAGTGCAGCGTGCGCGGGACGGATAGCGTGAACGGCGGGATTGGCGCGTCGAAGGTGTTGCCGCGTTCGTCACGCATGCCGTAGCTGCCTTCCATGGTGCCCACCGGGGTCTCGATCACCGTGCCACTGGTGTACTCGAAACTGTCACCGGGCTCGATGCTGGGCTGTTCCCCGATCACGCCCTCGCCGCGTACCTCCTGCGTCTGGTCGCGGCCATCGCGGATGATCCAGTGGCGGTTGAGCAGTTGCACGGTCAGCGCCCCCGCGTTGCGGATCACCACGTGATAGGCGAAGACATAGCGGTCGTCATCGGGTTCCGACTGGTCTTCCACATAGGCAGTGGAGACCTCGATCTCGATGGTGTGGGCTTCGGTGTCGTGCTCTTGGGGCTGGTTCATGCGGTTGCGGCTCCAGATTCGTGAGCGGGAAACGCCCGTGCGCGGGGCAGGCCCGGCGTCAGGGTTTCACGGACCGGCTGGCGTAAACGGCAGCGCCGAGCAGGCCCGGTTCGGGGTGCATGATAAGGGCCACGGGCAATTGCTCAAGCAAGTGGGTCATCGGTGGGCGATTACGGAAGGTGCTACGAAAGCGTGGTCCGCGGAATGCCTCGAGCCAGCGCGGGGCGATGCCACCGGCCAGGAAGACCCCCCCGCTGGGGAGNGCGGTCAGGGCCATGTCCGCCAGTTGCCCGGCGTAGACGCCGACGAAGCGATCGATGACGGCTTGAGCCGCGGGGTGCCCGGCGAGCGCCAGTTCGCCAATCGCCGCGGCGGGTTCGGCGGTCTCCAGGGCCTGTGCCAATTCGGGGTCAGGCTGGCGGTCGAGCTCGAAATGCCCGATGCGGGCGATTCCACGACCGCTGAGCAGATGCTCGCGTGTGCAGTATCCCAGTTCGCGGGCTACGAAATCGCCCAGTGCGGCCTCCTCCGCCCCGCTGGGCGAGAAGCGCGCGTGGCCGCCCTCGCCGGGAAAGATGGTGGCGGCGCCGGGCGGGCCCACCAGACAGGTGCCGAGCCCGGTACCGGCGCCCGCGACCAGACGCAGGCCGGCGGGATCGTGCGCTCCTTCCTGCAGGGTTTCATAGTCCTGTGGCTGCAGGGCGTCGAGGCTCGCGCCGATGGCGGCAAAGTCATTCAACAGAGTGACGGGCAGCCCCAGGTGATCCGCGAGCGTGGTGGTGTCCAGCGCTGGCCAGGGCAGGTTCGTGACGCGCGCCCGGCCGTGATGCACGGGGCCGGCCACCGCCAGACCCGCCGCAGCAAAGGTATCCACTGTCGCAACCTCGGTGCGCCAGCGTTCGAGGATGCTGGCCAGGTCGGGGTGTTCGCGGCTGCGGTAGCGCTCGCCCTCGTGCAAAGACCACCCGTCCGCATCGCGGTGGGCGCGGGCAACGCGGGTATTGGTCCCGCCAACATCGGCAACGATCAGGTCCATGGGCCCATGGTAGCGGATCGCGGCCGCCGGCTGTTCAGGGGGTGGCGGGGTGGAGGCGTCGAGCCAGGGCTTCGAAGCCGGTGATGTCGATGTTCTCCGGGCGCTCGCCCGGATCCAGGCCGGCGGCCTCGAGGTCGGCGATCTCGGCCAGGCCGGAGAGACCGCGGCGCAGGGTCTTGCGGCGGCTGGAGAATGCCTGGTTGACCACCCGCGCGAAGGTTGGGTACAGCGTCGGCGCGACGCGCGGTTCGGCCAGGGGCGTGATGCGCACGACGCTGGAGTAGACCTTGGGTGGGGGGTGGAAGGCCCCGGGGGGCACGGTGAACAGGGCGGTCGCCTCGGCGCGGGCGGCCAGCATCACCGTCAGGCGCCCGTAGCGCTTGCTGCCGGGGGCGGCAGTCATGCGCTCCACGACCTCGCGTTGCAGCAGGAAGTGCATGTCGCGGATGGCGCCGACCTGATCCAGCAGGTGGAACATCAACGGGGTGGAGATGTTATAGGGCAGATTGCCGACCACACGCCAGCCCCGCTCGGGCAACGCGCCGAGGTCGGATAGCTGCATATGCAGGGCGTCGCCCACGTGCAGGTCCAGGCGTTCTGGGGGGAAGCCGGCGCGCAGGCCGGCCGCCAGGTCGCGGTCGATCTCCACCGCGACCAGATGCTCCAGGCGCTCCAGCAGGGCGGCCGTCAGGGCGCCACGGCCAGGACCGATCTCCAGCACGGCATCGCCGGGTTGCGGGGCGATCGCCGCGACGATGCGCGCGAGGATGCCGGCATCGTGGAGGAAGTTCTGGCCGAAACGCTTGCGGATCGGCGACGAGGTCTTGATTCGGGTCATGCCCTGGGGGTGCTCCGGCGTGCGGCGGCTCGCGCTGCGAGGGTTTCGGCCAGGCGTTCGGCGGCCTGGAAGCTGCCGACCTCGGCGCGCCCGGTGCCGGCCAGATCCAGTGCCGTGCCGTGGTCCACCGAGGTGCGGATGAAGGGCAGGCCCAGGGTGACATTGATGGCGCTGCCGAAGCCGGCATGCTTGAGCACCGGCAGTCCTTGATCGTGGTACATGGCGAGCACGGCGTCGACGCCGTGCAGGGCGCGCGGGGTGAATGCGGTGTCGGCCGGGAGTGGCCCGCGCAGACGCATGCCGGCTTCCCGCAGGCGGTCCAGGGTGGGGGTGATGATCTCGATCTCCTCGCGTCCGAGGACACCATCCTCGCCGGCATGCGGGTTCAGCCCGCAGACGGCGATCACCGGGTCGGCGATACCGAAGTCGCGCTGCAGGTCGTGATGCAGGACGCGGGTCACGGCCTCCAGGCGGTCTGCGGTGATGGCGTCGGGGACCGCGCGCAGTGGCAGGTGGGTGGTGACCAGCGCGACCCGCAGGCCCTCGGTGGCCAGCAGCATCACCGGCATCGGCGCGCCGGCGCGCTCGGCCAGCCACTCGGTGTGACCACTGAAGGCGATCCCGGCGCGGTTGATTACGCCCTTGTGCACCGGACCGGTGACCATCGCCTCGAAGGTGCCGTCGAGGCAGCCGGCGGCGGCCGTGGCCAGCAACGCCAGCACGTGCTCGGCGTTGGCCGGGTCCAGGGTGCCGGCGACCACCGGGGTTGCCACCGGTACGGGCAGGATTTCCAGGGTGTGGGCCGGGGTGATCGCGCGCGGGCGTTCCGGGTCGAAGTGGATCAGGCGCAGGGACTCGCCGAGCTGGCGGGCACGGGCCTCGAGGACGTCCGGGTCGGCGATGGCGACGCGCTGCGCGTGGCCATGCTGCCGGGCCATGGCGATCAGGAGATCGGGCCCGATGCCGGCGGGGTCGCCGGCGGTCAGGGCCAGGCGCGGGACCGCGTGGGCCCCGCGCGGATCAGGAGCCGAAGCCGTCGACCCGGTATTCGACATAGGCCTCGTCCCGCAGGCGGCGCAGCCACAACTCGAGTTCTTCCTCGCGCTTGCGGTTTTGCAGGATCTCGCGGGCACGGGCCCGGATCTGTTCGCGCGAGGTGTCGACCTCGCGGCGTTCCAGGACCTCGATGATGTGCCAGCCGAACTGGCTCTCCACCGGTTCGCTGGCCACGCCCGGTTCCAGGGCGTCCATGGCCTCCTCGAAGCCGGGCACCAGTTCGCCCGGGCTGACCCAGCCGAGGGCGCCGCCCTGGGCGGCCGAGCCGGGGTCGTCCGAGTTGGCGCGTGCCAGGTCCTCGAAGCTCGCGCCCTCGCGGATGCGGTTGTATAGCGACTGCGCCTGGCGGCGGGCGTCCTCGTCGCTGCGCACCTGGTCCGGGCTGATCAGGATATGGCGCACGCGGGTCTGCTGCACGCGCGTCTGGTCGCCGCCCTCGCGGTCCAGCAGTTTCATGATGTGGAAGCCGCCGGGCGAACGCAGGACCTCGCTGATCTCGCCTGTGCGCATCAGCACCGCTTCGCGGGCGAACATGCCGGGGATTTCGCCGGCCGAGCGCCAGCCGAGGTCGCCGCCTTCCAGGGCCTGAGGGCCTTGGGACTCGCTGATCGCGACGGTGGCGAAGTCCTCGCCCTCGCGCACGCGCTGGCGCAGCGCTTCGGCCTTCTCGCGTGCCTCGGCGATCTGGCTGGCATCCGCGCCCTGGGGCAGAGGGACCATGATCTGCGCGATGCGATAGCGCACGCCGCGGTCGATCGCGCCGCTCTCGGAGGCGATCAGGTCGGCGATCTCCGGGTCGGAGACGCGGATGCGCTGATCGACCTGGCGGCGCTGCAGCTGGTTCACGGTCAGTTCGTGGCGGATCTGTTCGCGAAAGGCGTTGAAGTCCACCCCGTCCTGCATCAGGGCCTGGCGCAGTTGCGGCAGGGTCATGCGGTTCTCGCGGGCGATGTTTTCCATCGCGCGGTTCAGGGTCATCTCGTCGATATTGATGCCGACGCGCTCGGCTTCCTGCAGCTGCACGCGCTCGACGATCAGGCGCTCCATGACCTGCCGCGCCAGGGTGTCCTGATCCGGCGGGCGGGTGCCGCGCTCGACCATCTGCTGGGCGATCAGGTTCATGCGTTCCACCAGCTCGCGCTGGGTGATCACGTCGTCGCCCACCACGGCCAGGATGCGGTCGGTGAAGCGGTCGCCCTCCGGGGTGATGGGGGCGGCCGGGGCCCCGCTGTCGCGGGCGGCCCCGGGGGTGACCGGGGCCTCGACCGCGCCCTGCGAGAGGTCGCCGGCCGCGGGCGCGGTCGTCTGGGCCATCGCCGGCAGGCCGAGGCCGTAGACCAGGGCGGCCAGCAGCGGCAGCAGGGCGCGGGCCTTGCCGCGGCGGCGTTGTTCAGGGACGTGCGTCATATCCGGCAATACCCTCGCGCAATAGCGAATCCACGCCGGAATCGAACCGTGCCAGGCCGTCCAGCGTGAGTTGGAAGTAGATCGAGTTGTCGTAGGTCTCGTCGAAGGAGTACGCGCGGCGTGCGACCACGCGGATACCATAGCAGCAACTACGATACTGAAGCCCGGCCAGAAGTTCGAGATCGCGTTCCTCCTGCAGGCTGTAGTTCCAGCGCCCGATGGCGTCGATGCGCTCGGTGACCGGCCACATCACGGAGACATCGGTCTGGTCGATGGAGCGGGCGCCGGCCTCGCGCTGGCGGTAGCCCACGTTGATCCGGGCGCGTTCGCGCGGGCTGTAGCCGACCGAGACCGCCGCCAGGGTGGTCTCGCCGGCATCCTGGTTGTAGAGGATGGATCCGCGGCCGTCCCATGCATCGCCGATGCCGACCCGGCCTTCCAGCGCGAGATCGGAGCGTGACTCGGATAGTGGGTCATCTCCCGGGCGCCGGCGGACCTCGCGGTCTTCCAGATAGTGGATCTGCCCGGCAGACAGGCTCAGGCGTTCGCGCCCGGTCTGCTGGTCGAAGATGCGNGTGGTCAGGGCGGTGGTGACCTGATGGGTGTCGCCCACCCGGTCGGCGCCGACGAAGCGGTCCAGGCTGAACAGGTTGTCGAAGCTGAAGTCGGCCTCGCCGGTATCGAAGATCGGGATGTCATTCTGGTCGCGGTAGGGCACGTAGCCGTAGAAGATGCGCGGTTCNAGGGTCTGCAGGCGCTGGCCGTCCGCGATCGGACGTTCGAAGATCAGTCCGGTGTCGATGGAGGCGCGCGGCACGGTGCGGCTGANCGATTCCGGACCGGTCCGGCCGCGGCGGTCCAGCTCGTAGCGGGTGTGACGGACCCCGAAGGCGGGTTCGAAGAAGAAGCCGCCGGTGTCATGGCGCCAGCGCACCTCGGGGTTCAGGTCGAGCCGGGTGCCCAGCGGGCGCCCGGACTGATCTTCACTGCGCTCGAAACGCACCAGTTCGGTGTCGAGGTCCCAGGACAGGCCGTGGCCCAGGTATTCCCCNGCCTCCAGGGTGATCTGCGGCAGGCGCTGGTAGGGCTCGCCGGCGGCACTCAGCTCGGGGTCGACGATCTGGTAGTCCTCGATGCGCGTGCGCAGGCGATAGGCCGGCTGGTTCCAGGTCAGGTCGGCGGAGCGTCGCAGATAGGGCGTGGAACCGGCGTAGCGGTCGGAGTTGCCGAAATCGAAGAAGTATTCCCGATCGGAGACATCCGCGACGTCGAGGCGCAGGTTCAGGTTGGAGGTGATCCGGGTCTGGTGGCGCCACTGGGCGAAGTGGCGGTCTTCGCCGGTCTCGCGGTCATCCGGCAGGTAGCGGACGTCAAGCACACCATTGTGCCGGGGCTGCAGATAGCGGAACTCGGTGCCCAGCATTACCCCGCGGTCGGCCATGATGCGCGGGGTAAAGGTCGCGTCGTAGTTGGGCGCGATGTTCCAGTACCAGGGCGTCGCGAGATCGAACCCGGTGCGCCCGCCGGTACCCGCACTGGGCAGCAGGAAGCCACTCTTGCGGCGATCATCCAGTGGGAAGTTGATGTACGGGGTGTAGGCGATGGGCACACCCTTGAAACGGATCGTCGCGTTGCGGGCCACGCCGACGCCGCTTTCGCGGTCAGCTCCAGGTCGCCGGTGCGCAGCCACCAGGAGTCGTTGCCCACTGGGCAGGTGGTGTATTCGGCGTCCTCGAAGTCGTGGAGGTGCGGGGCATGCTGAACGCCGCGTTCGGCGCTACCGCGTGCCGGGATGGACTGCACCAGGAAATCGATTCGGCGGAACTCGCCGGTCTCCGCGTCCAGGCGATATTCGCCGCCCTCGGTGTGCAGCAGCAGGTCGCCGTCGAACAGCCGGGTGTCGCCCTCGGTGCGCGCAGTGCCGGAGGCGCGNTCGTATTCGAGGAAGTCGGTATCCAGGCGTCGCCCGGCCTCGAACAGGTGCACGTTGCCCGTGGCCGAGATGCGTTCGCCATCACGGCGGACGTGATCGGCGTCAATCTCGGTCAGGCCGCCCTCGAGGGTACGCAGCTCGGGCCATTCGATCCCCGGGGCAAACGCGCATCCCGACGGGCGGTCGTCGGCGGGAACGGTTACGGGGATCAGGCCGGCGGCCGCCAAGCCCAGGCTCACCGCGACCTGCCGCGCGATCGGGTGACGGCGAGGCGCGGAGCTGGCGGGCCGGCGGCTCATCCCGAATTCAGGACAGCAGCTGGCGGATCTCGTCGAAGATCAGCTCGATGTCGCGGGTGCCGTTGATGTGCTTGAGCAGGCCATGACCGTCGTAGTACTCGATCAGCGGCTGGGTCTGCTCCTCGTAGACCTTGAGGCGGTTGACCACGGTCTCTTCGTTGTCGTCCGCGCGGTGGACCAGGTCACCGCCGCACAGGTCGCACACGCCTTCCTTTTGTGGCGGGAAGGTATGGGTGTTGAACACTGCGCCACAGTCGCCGCAGGAGACACGCCCGGTCAGGCGCTGCTTGAGTTCCTCGAACGGGACGTCGATCTGGATCGCGCGGTCGAGCGGCGACTCGATGTCGGCCAGCATGGTATCCAGGGCCTCGGCCTGGGCGACGTTGCGCGGGAAGCCGTCGAGGATGAANCCCTTCTGCGCATCGGGTTCCTGCAGGCGATCGCGGATCAGCCCCAGCACCAGGTCGTCGGGGACCAGTTGGCCGGCATCCATCGCGCTCTTGGCCTGCTTGCCGAGTTCTGTCTCGGCGGCGACGGCGGCACGCAGCAGGTCGCCGGTGGAGATCTGGGGGATGCCGAAGGTGGCGACCATCTTCTTGGCCTGGGTGCCCTTGCCGGAACCGGGGGCGCCCATCAGGACGATACGCATAGCTGACTCCTGCCGGGTGCCGCGCCGAACCGCAGGACTAGCCGGGAACGGGGGCGGCACGGTGAATGGCGGTGGCGAAACGGGGCTGGTCACTGAAGACGCAAACCGTTTCCCGAGCGCGGTCTTATACCGCCTGAAGGTGCTTGCCCGCAACCGTTGGGGCCGCTGGCCGGGTGCCCTTGAGGTGCGTGTCCCCTGTATAATGCCCGGCTAGCCAAACCAACTTTTGGGAAGCAAGCATGGACATGAACCAGATCGAAGCCGGCAAGGATCTCCCCAATGACGTCAACGTCGTGATCGAGATCCCCGCCCACGGGCAGCCCGTCAAATACGAGATCGACAAGGACAGCGGGGCCCTGATGGTTGATCGCTTCATGACGGTCGCGATGTTCTATCCGTGCAACTACGGGTTTGTTCCGCACACCCTGTCGGAAGACGGCGATCCGGTGGATGTGCTGGTGGTCACCCCGGTGCCGCTGATGCCGGGTTCGGTGGTGCGTTCGCGTCCGATCGGCGTGTTGCAGATGACCGACGAGGCGGGTGTGGACGCCAAGATCCTGGCCGTGCCGGTGACCAAACTGCATCCGCAGTACGAAAAGTATCAGGGGCCGGAGGACGTGGGTCAGGAACTGCTGGACTCGATCAAGCATTTCTTCGAGCACTACAAGGAGCTGGAGAAGGGCAAGTGGGTCAAGGTCGAGGGCTGGGCGGACGCCGAGGCGGCCAAGGCGGAGATTGTTGCCAGCTACAAGCGTTTCCAGAAGAGCAAGATCTGACGTCGCCACCCGCTGCATGCAGCGCGAGGCCAGCGCCGGGCCGCCCCCCTGGGGCGGTCCGGTCTTTGCGTGGGCGGTGGTCAGCGGGGGTCACGGCCCCGTGACCCCCTGAAATGGCCGAACGCGACGCCTACGGCGAGGAACAGCAGGACCGCGAACGCTTTGCCGTGCGCATCCTGCTGGCGCTGGTGATCCTGGCGGTCATTCTGCTGGCACTGGGCTGGCGGCTTTCGGGCCTGCAGGTCGGTGCGCACACGCACTTCACCACGCTCTCGGAGAACAACCGCCTGCGGGTGGAACCGATTGCCCCCACTCGAGGGGTGATCCGCGACCGCAATGGCGTGCTTCTGGCGGGCAATCGCGCGTCCTATCAACTGGAGGTCACGGTCGAGCAGGCCGGCGATCTCGATTCCCTGCTCGCTCGCCTGCGCGGTTACGTGGAGCTAAGCGAGGCGGACGTCGAGCGGTTCCAGCGCGGGGTGCGTCAGCGGCGGCCGTTCCAGCCGGTGTTGCTGAAGGCCGGCCTGGACGACGAGACGGTGGCGCGGATTGCGGTTTCGCGCCACGAGCTGCCCGGGGTGGAGATCGAGGCGCGGCCGCTGCGGTTCTATCCGCTGGGGTCCAAGTTCTCGCATGCGGTCGGCTATGTCGGGCGCATCAACCAGCAGGACCTGCAGCGGGTCGACGGGCGTGCCTATGCCGGCACTTCGCATATCGGCAAGAGCGGCGTCGAGCGCTACTACGAGGATCTGCTGCACGGGCGGCCGGGCTATCGCCAGGTGGAGGTGAACGCCCAGGGGCGCGTGATCCGCGAACTCTCGGTGACCCCGCCGCAACCGGGCACGGACCTGACCNTGACCNTNGACGTCAACCTGCAGCAGGCGGCCTATCGGGCGTTGGCCGGGCGGGACGGGGCCATCGTGGCCGTGGATCCGAATAATGGCGAGGTGCTTGCGCTGGTCAGCGCCCCCGGTTTTGATCCCGAGTCGTTCGTCCACGGGATCTCGCAGGCCGACTTTGCCGCGGTGCGTGACGACTATCGCCGGCCCCTGTTCAACCGCGCCCTGAGTGGCCAGTACCCGCCGGGTTCGACGATCAAGCCGCTGGTGGGTCTGGCGGCCCTGGACGAAGAGGTGACCACCGCCGAGCGCGAGATGTTCGCCCGCGGGTATTTCCAGCTCCCGGGGCATGAGCGGCGCTATCGCGACTGGCGTCGCGAGGGGCATGGTCGCGTGGACATGTCGCGCGCCATCGCGGTGTCGTCGGACGTCTATTTCTACGACCTGGCCCACACCATGGGGATCGACCGCATGGTCCCGATTCTGGGGGCCTTCGGGATCGGGCAGCGGACCGGGATCGATTCCACCGGGGAGCGCCCGGGCATCCTGCCCAGCCGCAACTGGAAACGGGCCACGCATGACCAGGTGTGGTTTCCCGGCGAGACCCTGATCACCGCAATCGGCCAGGGCTACATGCTGTCGACCCCCCTGCAGATGGCCGACTTCACTGCGGCCCTTGCGGCCCGTGGCGAGCGTTATCAGCCGCACCTGCTGCGCGCCATGGACAACGGAGTGGGCGAACCCGAATATCGCTTGCCCATGCTGCGGGATCCGGTAACGGTCGACGAGAAACACTGGGACGCCATCCATGGCTCGCTGGTGGAGGCCGTGAACGCGCGTCATGGCACCGCCTGGGGTAGCATCGGAAGTACCCGGCCGGAGTACACCATCGCCGGCAAGACCGGTACCTCGCAGGTGTTCAGTCTGGGCGAGGACGAGGAATACGACGAGGAGGAACTGGCGCGCCGCCTGTGGGACCATGCCCTGTTCGTCGGATATGCCCCGGCCGAGGACCCGCGCATCGCGGTGGCGGTGCTGGTGGAACACGGCGGTTCCGGTGGCCGGGTGGCGGCGCCGGTGGCCCGCGAGGTCCTGGACGCCTACCTGCTGGAGGGGGCGGGCATGACGATCGATGTCCCGGAGGACGAATGATCAGCGTGACCGGCCGCGAGATGTCCGTTAGTCAGTGGGCGCTGCGCAGCCTGCGCCTGGACAGCGTGCTGCTGGTGCTGCTGTCCATCCTGCTGTTGCTGGGGCTGGCGGTACTGTTCAGCGCCACCGGCGAGAGCGTGGTCGCCCTGGAGCGACAGGTCATGCGGATCGGCCTGGGGGTGGCCGCCATGCTGCTGGTCGCCCAGGTGTCCATGCATGCCCTGCGCGCGATCTCGCCATGGCTCTTTGTAGCCGGGGTCCTGCTGTTGCTGGCGGTGATGTGGGTCGGGGATGTTGGCAAGGGCGCGCAGCGCTGGCTGGATCTCGGCTTCATGCGCTTCCAGCCTTCGGAGATCATGAAGCTCGCGGTGCCGATGATGGTGGCCTGGTACCTGTCCCAGCGGGATGGTCGTCCGCGCTTCCGAGACCTGGTGGTGACTGCGGCGCTGATCCTGGCGCCGGTCTATCTGATCATGCAGCAACCGGATCTGGGCACCTCGATGCTGGTCGGGGCCGCCGGGTTCCTGGTGATCTTTCTTGCGGGGCTGGGCTGGCGCTGGTTCGTTGGGCTAGGGTTCACGGCGGCCGCCGCCATCCCGATCCTGTGGTCGCAGATGCTGGATTATCAGCGCCAGCGGGTGCTGACGCTGTTCAACCCGGAGTCCGATCCGCTGGGCGCCGGCTATCACATCATCCAGTCGAAGATCGCCATCGGGTCCGGCGGGCTGTATGGCAAGGGCTGGCTGAACGGGACCCAGTCGCAACTGGAGTTTCTGCCCGAGCGTTCCACCGACTTCATTTTTGCGGTCTACGCCGAGGAATTCGGCTTTATAGGTGTCGCGCTGTTGCTGCTGCTGTATTTTGCGATTGTTGCGCGCGGGCTCTGGATCGCCGCGCTGGCACAGGATCGCTACGCCCGGTTGCTGGGCGGGAGTATCAGCCTGACCTTTGCGGTCTACATGGTGGTCAATATCGGCATGGTGACCGGCCTGTTGCCGGTGGTCGGCGTGCCGCTGCCCCTCGTCAGTTACGGGGGTACTTCGCTGGTGACCCTTATGGTCGCCTTCGGTATTCTCATGAGCATAGCCTCCCAGAAACGCCTGGTGAATCGATGAGCCTGAACTTGCGCCCCGTGTGGGCCCGCATTGTCCGCCCGACCCTGTTACGGACGGGGCTGGTCCTGTCCCTGGCTGCCGTGTCCCTCCCGGTCGCGGCCGAAAGCGAATTCCGTGCCGGCGATCCGCCGTATCTCGAGCGCGACGAGGTGCAGGCGTTCATCGACGAACAGGTGGAGGCCGGCCGCGACCGCGAGGCGCTGGAGGCGATGTTTGCCGCCGCCGACCCCCAGCAGCGCATCCTCGACCTGATCTCCAGCCCGGCCGAGGCGCGGCCGTGGAAGGACTATCGTCCGATCTTCATCACCGACCAGCGCATCGAGCGCGGTCACGACTTCATGGAAGAACACGGCCGCTGGCTCAAGCGCGCCGAGGATCGCTTTGGTGTGGAGCCGAAGATCATCGCCTCCATTATCGGGGTCGAGACCTACTATGGCCGCAACACTGGCGGCTTCCGCGTGTTCGATGCCCTGGTGACCCTGGGCTTCGACTACCCGCCGCGATCGGATTTCTTCCGCCGCGAGCTGGGTGAATTCCTGACCCTGGTGGACGAGGAAGGCCTGGATCCGCGCGAGACGCGCGGATCCTACGCCGGGGCCATGGGGCGCGGTCAGTTCATCTCGTCCAGCTATCGCCACTACGCAGTGGACTTCGACGGCTCCGGTCAGCGTGACCTNTTGAACTCCTGGCCGGACGCGATCGGCTCGGTGGCCAACTACTTTCCGCGAGCACCACTGGAACCATGGCGAGCCGGTGGTGGCGAAGGCGCGGGTCGAGGGGGATGCCCACGAGGCCCTGATCAGTCGCAACTATCAGGCCCGCTTCGGTCTCGACGAACTGGCCGAGCACGGCATTTATCCCGACGAGGCCGTGGACGAGGATGGCGAGTATTCCTTCATTCGTCTCGAGGGCGATGACGGTTACGAGTACTACCTGGGATACCCGAACTTCTACGTGATTACCCGCTATAACCGGAGCCCGCTGTATGCGATGGCCGTGCACCAACTTGCCGAGGCACTGGCCGACTAGTCCGGCCTCCGGGCCTGCGCCCGGGGCGCTCCTGCTGGGGTTGGTGTTGCTGGCGCTGGCTGGCTGTTCCGGTACCCCGGAGCGTGACCCGCGCCCGCTGGGGGACGCCGCCTATGACAGTTACCCCGATGCGGCCGACGTGCCGCAGGATCTCGCCCTGATCCCGGAACCGAAGCCGCGCAACGAGCCGCCCAGTCGCTATGGCAACCCGTCGGAATACGAGGTGTTCGGGCAGCGTTATCGCACCCTGCGGACCAGTGACGGCTTCGAGGAAGAGGGCATTGCCTCCTGGTACGGCACGAAATTCCACGGCCGGCGTACGTCCAGCGGCGAGCCCTATGACATGTATGCGATGACGGCGGCACACAAGTCTCTGCCGCTGCCAAGCTATGTCGAGGTCACCAACCTGGAGAACAACAAGCAGGTGGTGGTGCGGGTGAATGATCGCGGGCCATTTGTGGATGGGCGCATCATCGACCTTTCCTACGCTGCGGCCCATCGCATCGACATGACCGATGCCGGGGTGGCTCGGGTGCGTGTGCGCTCGGTGGGGCCGGGTGATACCGAGTCCGACGACCGAGTTGCGGTCGCGGGGCCCGTCGTCGATGTGTCCGCCGTGGCCGCCGTGACCTCGCCGGAACGGGTGGCCGAGCGAGCCCCCGAACCGCTACCGGAGACAGCAGACTCCGGGATGCCCGCCGCCGGGTCCAACGGCGAGGGCGCCGGGGGCGGGCGTTTTGTCCAGGTCGGGGCGTTTTCCGAGCGCCAGTCGGCGGAACAGGTGCGCGAAGATCTGCGCGCCCTGGGTTTCGACCCGGTTCGTATCTCCACCCTGGGGCGGGACGACGGTGCGGACCTCCATCGCGTGCGGATTGGCCCGTTGGCGGATGGCGATGCGGTCCGCGCGATCACGGATCGCCTGCAGGGTGCGGCGCACGTTGATTACCGCGTAGTCGAGAACGCCCAGTAAAGGCTCTGCCGCTGATGTTTTTCCGGCCCGTCCCGGGCCCCACTCTGCTATCGTAGACCGGTCCTTAAGGAGGTCCTTCCCTGCCATGACTCTGTCCGTTCGCATTCCCTTTTTGCCGTTTCTGGTGGCCTGCCTGCTCGCGATGCTGGTGCTTGCTCCGGTGCACGCGCAGGAACAGCAACTGCCCGTGGCCGGGGATGGGGCGAAAACCCCCAGCGGGATCCCGCGCCCGCCATCGGATGTGACGGCGGCGAGTTATGCGCTGATGGACTTCGACTCCGGTCTGATGCTGGCCAGTCGCGAGCCGCAAGTGGAGCGCGAGCCGGCCAGCCTGACCAAGGTGATGACTGCCTACGTGGTGTTCGGCGAGATCACCGAGGGCCGCATGGCGCTGGACGATACGGTCACGGTGAGCGAGCGTGCCTGGCGCACCGGGATGACCGGGGCATCGCGGATGTTCATCGAGGTCGGCGAGGAGGTCGCGGTCGAGGACTTGTTGCGGGGCATGATCGTCCAGTCCGGGAACGACGCCTCTACCGCTCTGGCCGAGCATGTGGCCGGCTCCGAAGGGGCCTTTGTCGACATGATGAACTCCCAGGCTCGTGAACTGGGGATGCGCCAGTCCTATTTTGCCAACCCGCATGGCCTGCCTTCCGAGGAGTCGCAGTACACCACTGCGCAGGACATGGTGCTGCTGGCGCGGGCGCTCATTCGCGATTTCCCGGATCTCTATGGCTACTACAGCGAGCGGTCCTTCGAGTACAACGACATCTCCCAGAGCAACCGCAATATGCTCCTGTGGCGCGATTCCGGCTTTGATGGGCTGAAGACTGGCTGGACCTCGAGCGCCGGGTACAACCTGGTGTCGTCGGCCAAGCGCAATGATCGTCGCCTGGTGGCCGCGGTGATGGGCATCGAAGCGGCCGACCATCAGCAGGGCGGGACCCGCCGCGCGAACGAATCCCAGGCGCTGGTGAACTGGGGTATGCGTTTCACCGCGACCCGCAAGCTGTTCGAAGGGGCGCACGAACTGGGAACGCCACGGGTCTACCGCGGGGCGGATACCGAGGTCGCCGTGGGGCTGGCCGAGGACTTCTGGGTGATGGTTCCGCCGGGGCGTGAGGACGACCTGGACGCCTCGATGGAGGTGCACCAGCCGTTGGAGGCACCGCTGGCGGCGGGTGACCCGGTCGGTGAGGTGGTCGTGCGCCTGGATGGCGAAGTGATCCGTACCCAGCCACTGGTTGCGTTGCACACGGTGGAGCAAGGTGGCCTCGTGCGCCGCCTGTGGGATGGGGCAGCGCTGGGTATCCAGGCGGCCTGGCCGTTCTGACACGCAGGTTGCGCGTGAGTATTGCCTACTTCAACGGGGACTATCTGCCGCTGGACCAGGTGCGGATCTCGCCGCTGGACCGCGGTTTCCTGTTCGGGGATTCGGTCTACGAAGTGATTCCCAGCTACGCGGGCGAATTCTTCATGCTCCCCGCGCATCTCGAGCGCCTGGATCGGTCCCTCGCGGCCATTCGCATCTCCAACCCCTTTGATGCGGGGCAGTGGACTGCGCTTCTGGAAGATCTCCTGGCGCGCAATGCCGATCCCGCTACCCCGGATCTGGGGGTGTACCTGCAGGTGACCCGCGGCGTGGCCCCGCGCGATCATGCCTTCCCGCTGGATGCCCGGCCGACGGTCCTCGCGATGGTGAGCCCGATCCGTCCTCTGCCGGAGGCGGTGCGCACGGAGGGTGTGGCGGCCGTGACCGCCGAGGATCGCCGCTGGGGCCACTGCGACATCAAGGCGACCACGCTGCTGGCCAATGTCCTGAACCGCCAGGCCGCGGTCGAGCAGGGTGCGGTCGAGGCGATCCTGCTGCGTGATGGACAGCTCACCGAGGGTGCGGCCAGCAACGTCCTCGTGGTCCTCGACGGCCGTCTGGTGACGCCGCCACTTGCGCCTTCGGTGCTGCCCGGGGTGACGCGGTCGCGGGTTCTCGATCTGGCGCGCGAGTTGGGCTACCCGGTGGAGGAGTGCGCGGTAAGCGAGTCGGAGCTGGCACGGGCGGAGGAGATCTGGCTGACCAGTTCGACCCGCGAGATCCTCCCGGTCACCCGCCTTAATGACCGGGTCGTGGGCGCGGGACATCCTGGTCCGGTCTGGAAGGCCCTCCATGCGGCCTATCAGGCTGCCAAGCCGGGTGCGCTCGTGAGTGAGCCAATGCAGTCCGGAGGTGCCGCATGAGTGACCGCGAGACCCTGATCGAATTTCCCTGCCGGTTCCCGGTGAAGGTGATGGGGGATGCCCATCCAGAGTTGATGGAGGCCGTAGAGGGTTGCGTGGCCGAACACCTGGATGCCGATGACGCGGTGATCGAGCAACGGGCCTCGCGCGCCGGCCGTTACGTCGGCATCACCATCACCTTTACCGCGACGAGCCAGGCACAACTGGACGCCTTCTACCGCTCCCTTGGCCGCTGCGACCGGGTGCGCATGATCCTGTGACACCGGCCCCGGTCGAGGTGCGCGAGCTGGGGCTGCACCCTTACGTCCCGGTTTGGCAGGCGATGCAGCTGCATGGGCGCGAACGCGCGGCCGAAGCCCCCGATGCCCTGTGGTGCGTGCAGCATCCCCCGGTCTTCACCCAGGGACGCAATGGCCGTCCGGAGCACCTGCTCGATCCTGGGGCCGTGCCGGTGGTGGCGATCGACCGCGGCGGGCAGATCACCTATCACGGGCCCGGCCAACTCGTCGTTTACACCCTGCTGGATCTCAGGCGCCTCGGGATCGGCGTGCGCCGTCTGGTCGAGTGCCTGGAACAGGCCATCATCGATACGCTTGCCCAATGGGGTATCGAGGCCGAACGTCGGGCCAACGCGCCCGGGGTTTATGTCGGGCAGGCGAAGATTGCGGCCCTCGGCTTGCGCGTGCGCCACGCCCGCAGCATCCATGGCCTCGCCCTGAACGTGGCGCCGGTGCTGGCGCCGTTTGCGCGCATCAACCCCTGTGGCTATGCGGGCCTGCCGACGACCTCCATGCAGGTCCAGCTTGGTGGTCCGGTCGCAATCGACCGCGTTCGCGACGCGCTCCTGGCGAATCTCGCCATCCAGCTGTACGAGGGGGCGGATGTCGCGCTTCGGCATGAGGCGGCGTTGCCCGCCGAACTGGTGCGCGTGCAGGCGCTGGGGCGTTGCCCGGCGCCGTAACACGTCGCCTGGTCTTCCCAAGGCTGGGCTGGTCCCGGTTCATCCTCCGGTGTTTACGTGCCTTCGTCCGGCCGCCTGCCGTGCGCTGACTCGCCAGCGCTCCGCGAGGTGCTTTCTTGCTTGCCCAAGAAAGCACTCTTCGAGGCGCACCCGGATTCCGCCCGGGAACCTTGCTCCAGGGCCCTCGGGCCGGCGGCGCTGAACTCGCTGCGCCTTCGGCTCCGCTC
>SL_7KL_010_BRINEDRAFT_10000536_pt1 | contig 17925 bp, 12 predicted proteins | sample SodLak_010_BRINE_FD_10663 | JGI IMG/M metagenome (IMG submission 10663)
TGCGCGCATTCCTCGGCGATCGCGGCGAACAGTTCTTCGGGGTCGCGGAAGCGGGTGTGCTCGAGCCGCACATAAGGCTCCACCCGAATCAGCCGCAGCCGGACCCGGGTGGCGTAACCGAGGCTGCCGTAGGAATTCGGAAAGCCGTAGAACAGTTCCGGGCGCTGCTCGCGCGAACAGGTCAACACGCGGCCATCGGCGACCATGACGTCGAGCTCGTCCACCGTGTCGTGCACCAGGCCGTAGCGGAACGCGCCCGACTCGATGCCGATCCCGGTGGTCGCGCCGCCGACCGTGATGCTCTTGAGCTCCGGCACGATGGCCGGTGCCAGGCCGTGCGGCAGGGTTGCGTCGACCACGTCGGCATAGGTCGTCATGCCCTCCACCTCGGCAACGCAGGCCTCGGCGTCGATCTCGATCACGTGGTTGAGCGAAGCCACGTCGATCTCCGTCCGGCGGGCCTCCTCGCGCGGCCTGAACAGGTTGCTGGTGGACTTTCTCAGGCGCACCGGTCCGTCCGACCCGGCCAGCGCCGCGGCCATCGCCTCCACACGATTGCGGTGGGCGGCCCAGGCGGCGCTGCTCATCGGACCGGCTCGTAACGCGGCAGATCCCCGTGGCTGAGCACGAGCTGCCAGAGATTCAGCTGGCGCGCCCGGAAGGCGCCGGCACAGCTCAACAGGTAATAGCGCCACATCCGGTAGAAGCGTTCATCCAGGCCTTCGCTTTGTTTCAGCTCCGGCCAGGCGGCGACGAAATTGTCGTCCCAGGCCATCAGGGTGCGGTCATAGTCCGGGCCGAAGTTGTGCCAGTCCTCGAGCACGAACAGCCCCTCCTTGGCCCGAGTGAGCTGCGCCTCGGATGGGATCACGCCACCGGGGAAGATGTATTTGGCGATCCAGCGGTCGGTGCTGCTACGGCTGACGTTGCCCCCGATGGTGTGCAGCAGCATCAGGCCACCGGGCTTCAGGCGGGAGCGCGCGAGTTCGAAGAAGGCGCGAAAGTTCTTCGGGCCGACGTGCTCCATCAGGCCGATGCTCACGACACGATCGTATTCCCGGGATTCGTTGGCCGCCTCGCGGTAGTCCTGCTGCCGGATATCGACCGGGAGGCCCTCGCAGAGCCCTCTCGCGTACTCCACCTGCTGGCTGCTGATGTTGTAGCTGTCCACCTCGCAGCCGTTCTCCGCGGCCAGAAACCGCGCAAGCTCACCGAACCCGCCGCCCAGCTCGAGCACACGCATGCCCGGCTCCAGGTGCAGCTTGCGCGCGATCAGCTCCAGCTTCGCACGCTGAGCCGCGTCCAGGGTCGCCTCGGCCCCGTCCGGGCCGCAATAGGCGCAGGTGTACTGCATGGTCGGCCCGAGCATGGCCTCGTAGAGCCGGTTCGAGAGGTCGTAGTGCTGCTCCGCGACCCGCCGCGAGCGCCGGCGACTCTGCTCGTTGGCGAGCCAGCTCAGCAGCACCTGGCCAAGTACCGACGGCGTACGGACCTTGTCGTCCAGGCTGGCCTGGAGGATCCGGAAGAACAACTCGTCGAGCCGCTCGGTGTCCCACCAGCCGTCCATGTAGGCCTCGCCGGCGCCGAGCGACCCCTCGGCCAGAATCCGCCGATACAGCCGCTCGTCGTGGACCTGAACATCCCAGGGCCGCTCGCCACCAACCTCGATGTCAGCGCTGAGCAATAGGTCCGTGACTTGTTGGCTTGCTGACATGCTCGTGCTCCTTGCAAGAATCGGACGGCCGGTTTCCAGCCGCGATAAATCCCTCCACTTTAGGCAGAGTTATGAGCTAGACCCAAATTCGCAATGGTCCGTTCTCCTCCAGATCCGGTCCCCTCGTTCACCCGCCTTCCGCCGTTGTGCATGAACGATCCGCCACCAAAAAGACCTGCGACGGGATAAGCCACCCCACATCACAGCCCGTACCCAGAAGATGTACGGCCAGGCCAGGGCTGCGCCGCTACGTCGGCAAGCAGCCCACCGGTGCCGGGCTACCTCATCAGACCGCCTCCGCGCAGGTCCGCAAACGCGACTGATTGATCCGCTCATATGCCCCGGGACGACCGAACACTGCTTTTTGGAACATGATCGCCCTTCAGACCATGCGCGCAAGCCGTATCCCGTGCAAAGCGGAAACCCCGGTCGCGCACCCTCGCACACCCCGGGGCCATTTCAGATTCCAATCCCGTAGCGAAGGCCGCATCTCAGGACACAGCATTCTGCACCTCCGGGGCCTCGCCTGATATCTCTGGAACAGAACCGAACTCGAAGTGCAGGGCCTGCAGAATACGGTTGTATTTTTCCAGCAATGCCTTGCGATCCTCTGCGCCCGTATGGACATGGGCGATATCGTAGCTGTAGCTATCCTGCTCCAGCAGGCTCGAGAGCCGCGTCCCCTGCTCGACCTTCAGCTCGATCAGGGTATCCGGAAATTCCTCCTGGATACGCTCGATATCGCCTGCGCTGGGAACATGCGTGGCGATTCCGTCCTCGAACACGCGCACGTGAAACTTCGCGGCACACCCATAACGGCCGCGTCGTAACGGTAAATCCGGTGCCCTTCCCAATGCCAGTTCAAGCATGATCTGGAAATTGGAAGCCCCATCCACTTTTTCAAACATATCGCTATGTGATTGTGACAATCGCGGATTGACTTCCAGCAACGTGAGCTCCTCGGACTTTGGCCGGTAAAAAAACTCCACGTTGTAGGTCGCATTGTCGTAGCCAAAGTGTAGCAATACTTTGTTGGTCGCCTCACTGATCCTGTTCTTCACCCGCTTCGGAAGGCTAGACGGGTATTGATAGCGAAGAAACGACGAACGGTTGGGATAATTGATCGAATCGATGATCCCGTAATGTTGCGGCTTGCCGGCAAACACGTAACCCTCTATCGTGCACTGGCGCCCGCCAACAGCCTGTTCAACGATACAGTTCCGGCCGCCGATGGCGACAATCTCCTCAGGGAGATCTGCATACGAAAGGATCTGGTCGAAGGGTCCGGCGATCCGATCGATGCGCGCGCGGAACTGGCCAATGGCATGGCCCAGCTGGCGCCGGTTGCCTACCCTGAATGCAAGAAGCGAGTCCATCCCCTTAACTGGCTTGATCCAGAAGGGAAAGGGAACGTCCATAGCGTCGATGGCGGCATCATCGAACGGATCCAGGACATCGAATCGCGGGACCATGCCCGGGATCACTTTGTGCTGTTCCAGCCGACTCCAGTATTTGTGCTCGCAGCGGAGGACACTCTCGAGCGAGGGCGAGGAAAGTCCATATTCGCGGCAGAGGATCGCCACCATCGTGGTCACTGGAAAATCCCAATAACCGAGAATTCCGTCGATCGAACCGTCGAACTCCTGTAGACGTTCTCGTGCCTTTCCAAGGCATTCTTCGACAGGATAAAACCCTTTGGCTTTTACTTCATCAAAACTCAATAGCTCATGGAGTCTGTAGTCGATGCCGATATCGACCGCCCTGACCTTCTTCATGTTAAACGGGTCGGCCCCGACGATGAAAATATTCTTGGCCATTTAAAATCCTTCACGGCGAAGTGGTACAGAACACAATCGCCTTGGCCTGCACCAGACCAAGTGCAGGTAGTACAGAGCCGGGCTGGCCAAAACGCTCGCCCTGTCACATGAGGGCATTACCCCGAGATTAGATGGTGCCTACCAGATAGCAAGCTCGGGGGCCGCACCGACTGTCGTGGTGAGAGGAGTTTGTCAGCGTGATCCGCCAATCGAGTTCGCGAAGCGGCTGATCATCATCCACGGCCCGGAGATCAGGACACACAGGGGCTGGGTCGCCCCAAGGCTCAAGGCTCAAGGCTTCAACAAGGATCGCCTCTTTCCAGGCCGTCTTTCATGCTGACGTCCACCGGTTACGGGAGATCGTCCAGGCCGGGCCGACCGTTGTCTTCACCACGAGCGTTCCAAAACTACCGCTCGACATCCTCGGCACGGCACATCACGCCCCACCCCCGCCAGCCAGCCAGCCAGCCAGCCAGCCAGCGTAGTTGACGCCAGACACCCCCTCACCCCCTAGCGGTCAACGTAGTGGTTCACCTGCCGGGTTCTGCCGCAGCGCCCAGTTCCTCCATCGCGGACTGCAGGGTACGGACAATCTCTCGCTCGTCGGTGCCGTATTGCGCCGGCAGAACCGGCTCCCCGATGACGACACGCACCCTTCCGCCGAAGCGCGGAAAATGCTTCCCTGGCGGCAGCACCTCGCGCGTGCCTTCGATCCACACGGGCACCACCGGGACGGGTTGTGCCGCAAGGACGAGCCCGATACCGGGTCGCAGTCTCTGGAGCGTGCCGTCCGGAGAGCGCTGGCCTTCCGGAAACCAGATCAGGCTGTTGCCCCGCTTCACACTGGCCGCGGCCAGAGCCAGACTCCGGCGCGGAGCGGACCCGGGGTCAACCGGCAGGACGCGCGCAGTGCGGCTGAGCGCCCCATACAACCGATTGGAGAAGAAATAGTCCTCCAGACCGGCCCAGTACAGCGACTCGAGATCCTGCCTGCTCAGCGCGGGCAGTAGCGCCAGGGGGTCCACGAAACTCAGATGGCGGGGGGCGAGCAGGTAAGGACCGTCGGCCGGAAGACTGCCCTGGACCTCCACGCGCATCAGCAACCGCGAGAGCAGCCGCGCACAAACCAGCAGCAGGCCGCCGATCACACGACGGGCCGCGCCGGGGGACTCCAGGTCCTTTTTTTGGTCTTCGGCGAGCAGCGCTTCCGGATCTACGAGCTGCGCCTTCAGTTCGCCCCGGCCCTCCTTGGCTTCGGAGGCCCCGGCCGCCTCCTGCAGCAGATCCCGGACCGTCTCGACGCGTTCGATCGCCGAATCATCCAGGTCGATCCCGGCGCGATCCTGCAACGCAAGCGTGAGGTCGACCCAGCTGAGCGAATCGATCCCGAGCTCCTCGGCGAGGCTACTGTCGGGCGTAACGCGGATATCATGAAAGCGCTCGGCGAGGTAGTTCCAGGTACGTTCGGCGCCCGGGTCCGAGAGCAGCTGCTGGTCCTCGGGGGCCATCGACTCCGGAGAGACCGGCTCCGGTCGCGCCTCGGAAACGGCATCTTCCTTGCCCAATTCCTCGAAGAGCTCTTCGAGCTTGTGCCGGCGCAGCTTGCCCAGGCGCGTGCGCGGAAGGGGATCGAGTGCAATGCGCACCACGCCCGGGCGGTGATGACTCGGCAGTTCCTCTGCCGCGCGCTTGACCGCATCCTTCACCCGTTTCTCCAGGTCCTCGCCGGTGACCTCGCGCAACAGCCCCGACTCCGGAACCACGACCGCCGCCAGGCGATCGTCATGCGCCAGCACGCCGGCCTCGCGGATCTCGTCAATGCCTTGCAGGGCGCCCTCTACCCGTTCCGGGTCGACGTTCTCGCCCCCGGAGAGCAGGATCATCGAGGACTCGCGACCGTGCAGGTGCAGGTAGCCATCGTCGTCGATCTCGCCCGTGTCCCCAGTGCGGAACCATCCGTCCTCGTCGAGGACCTCCTCGGTCTTTTCCGGAAGATTCAGGTAGCCGGCAAAGATGTTCGGGCCCCGGGCCATCACCTCGCCGCGCCCGTCGCGGGAATCAGTGTCGTCGATGGCCAGCTCGACGCCCGGCAGGGGCAGCCCCGCGGCCTCCAGTCGCAACCGGTCCGGCGGGTTGTAAGTGAGAATCGGCGCGGTCTCGCTGAGACCGTAGCCGGTACCCACCTCCCAGCCCAACGCCTGCAGGTCGCGCCCGAGGTTGGGGTCGAGCGCGGCACCCCCGGCGACTACCAGGCGCAGGCGCGGGGCGAGCCGCTGGTGCAGGCCCTTGAACAGCCGGCGACCCAGGCGCAGCCCGAATCGCTGGCGCGCCAGTTTCGACAGCCGCAGCATCTGCCGGAACAACAGCGCCGCGATCCGCCCACGCCCCGCAACCCGGTCCTCCAGGGCCTTCCACACGGCCTCGTAGAGGCGCGGCACCCCCAGCATCACCGTTGCCTCGCCATCGCGCAGGCCGCGCACGATCTGCGGCCCTACCAGGGAGAACGGCACGATGATGGGCGCCCCGAGGGTCAGGGGGACCAGGATGCCGACGGTGAACGGATAGACATGATGGAACGGCAGAGGGACCAGGACCCGGTCGCGATGGTCCGCGATTTCCTCCGCACACAGCGCCTCGACATTGCTCGTCAGGTTCCGGTGGGTCAGCGGCACGCCCTTCGGCGGTCCGGTGGTACCGGAGGTGTAGAAGACCGCCGCGACATCGTCGTGTCGCGCAACCGACGATGCCGCATCCTGCTTCAGAAGCCCCTCCCACGCCTTGGAAGCCTCCGGCTCGGCATCAAAGAGGCAGGTGCGCACCTCACCCAAATCAGCCGGGAGGCGCTGTTCCAGCCTCGAGGTAGTGAAGATGAAGCGCGGCCGCGAATCGGACAGGGCGTGCTGCAGATCCTCGGAGGGCATCTGCGTGTCCAGGGGAACCACAGTGCCCCCCGCGGTCATCACCCCCAGCGCGGCGATGACCCACTCCGGGCTGTTCGGGGCGAACAGCCCCACCCGGTCTCCGCGTTCCAGGCCGGCCTCCCGGAGTCCGGCCGCCAGACGCCCGGCTCGCTCGAGCAGATCCGCCCGCGAAGTGGTTTCGAGGCCATCGCGGGTCATGGCGACCACCGCCACCTGCCCCTCCTCCGGCGACTGCGAGGCGAAGAGTTCGTCGACGGTCTGGGCATTCATGTCGGAAACCTCCAGGGAAACACGGATCAATGTGCCGGGTCGGGCTCGACCCCGCCGGTGCGATTCTCGTCGCGAACGCGTTCCTCCGGCTTCAGCAGCCGGAAGCGGCAGTCGTCGCCGGGCGCCAACTCCCGGTAATGACCGCGGTAAGCCACCATGATCGAGTGGGTGGTATAGGCACCGCTGCGGATCTCCAGCAACTCGCGGGTGGCCTCCACCTCCAGCGTTTGGTTGCGGTAATGCAATCGCACCTTCACGCAGTGCAGTTCCGGGGGGAACACCGGATCGAAGTGGAGCACGTTACCCCGCATGTCGATCCCCAGGTAGCAACGCTGAACCAGATCGACGCTCCCGGCCATCGCGCCGACATGGATGCCCTCGGGCGTCGTACCGCCCTGGATGTCCTCGAGGTCACTGTCCAGGACGCGCTGAAAGAGATCCCAGGAATGGGAGCGGTCAGACCGCGCCATCACCCAGGAATGCGGCACGTGGCTCAGGGTCGAGCCGTGCGAGGTGCGGGCCAGGTAGTAATCGACGTTGCGCGGGATCATCGACGGATCGAACGGATAGCCGAGCTGTTCGAACAGCATCGCCAGCTCCTCCGCCGAGAACAGATAGAACATCATCAGGACGTCGGCCTGCTTTGAGACCTTGTAGCGATTTGACGAATCGCCCTCGGCCTCCAGGATCCGGTCCAGGCGCTGGATATCACCGTAGCGTTCCCGGTACTCCTGCCAGTCGAACTCTGCGAGCTGTTCATAGCCCTCGAACTGACAGATGATCCCGTCCGCGTCCATCGGCACGCGCAGCTTGCGGCTGATCTCGTCCCAGAGATCGAGTTCCGCGTCGTCCAGGCCGACACGTTCCCGCAGCTCCCGCCAGCGGATCTCCGGAAGCAGGTCGATGACGTCCCGCGCGCGGGTCAGTACCCAGGCCGCCATCACGTTGGTGTAGGCATTGTTGTCCACCCCGCCCTGGGCCTCGGGGTCGGCGTCCGGATACGCGGTGTGATACTCGTCCGGCCCCATCACACCCTTGATCTCGTAGCGCTCCAGGTTCGGGTTATAGACCGATGCACTGGCCCAGAACCGGGCGATCTCCAACAGCATCTCCGCCCCGTAGAAGTTCATGAACTCCTGGTCACCGGTGGCCTGGAAGTACTGCCACAGGTTGTAGGCGATCGCGGAGTTGATGTGCCGCTGCCGGTGGGAGGTATCCGGGAGCCACCGCCCCGAAGTCGGGTTCAAATGCAGTCGCTGCGTCTCCTCGCGTCCGTCGCTGCCGCTCTGCCAGGGATACATCGCGCCCCGATAGCCGGCCTCAAGCGCCGCCTGCCGGGCCTCCCCGAGGCGGCGATAGCGGTAGCGGAGCAGCGCCCGGGTCAGCATCGGAATACGCAGGTTCAGGAAGGGGAAGATGAACAACTCGTCCCAGAAGACATGTCCGCGGTAGGCCTCGCCGTGCCAGCCCCGCGCGGGGATGCCGGTATCGAGATCGACCGAGTGCTTCGAGGTGGTCTGCAGCAGGTGAAAGATGTGGATCCGCAGCTTGAGTTCGGTATCCGGCGCCGCGTCATCCTCGAGCGCAATGTCGCATTCCCCCCACAGGTGGCGCCAGGCCATCTCGTGGCGGGCCCGAAGGGCGTCGAAATCACCGGCACGGCCGAGGGTTCGGAGGGCCTCTATGCCGGGTTCGGCGATCGCGGCATCACGCGACGAGTACAGCGCGAGGACCTTCTCAATCCGGAGGTTAGCGCGTTCCGGCAGATCGAGGATGATCTCCTGCGCCACGCCCTGCGCCTCCCGCAGCGTTTGGCGCTCGACCCCGGCCTCCACGCCTTCGTGGTACACACGGGTGCGGGCGGCCTGCGCAATGTCGAGCCGGGACTGGTTGGTCCGGGCCCGAAGAAAGAGGGTGTCGTCGCCCCGGTGGTCCGCCTCGAGAATCTCGAGATGGCGGTTCTCGAGCCCCCGGTAGCGCGCCACGCCATCATTGACCACCCCGCCGTCGAGCGCGGAATGCAGGGTGACCCGTCCCGACCAGTCCTCCGCGGTCAGCTCCACGCACAGGGCCGCGAGGTGCGGGTTATCCATGCTGACCAACCGACGCTCGCGCCACTGCGTGGTACGGCCCGCCGGATCGCGGAAACGCAGGCTGCGCAGCAACAGGCCGCGGTCAACATCGAGTTCCTGTGCAAACGACAGGATCTCCGTGTCGTCAAGCCGGAACCAGTCGCCGTCATCCACGCGGAAGGTCAGCGGCAAGGCGTTGGGTAGGTTGACTAGGTCCTCGTTCTCGACCTTCCTACCGGCCACCTCGCTGATCAGGCGGTTGTAGCCGCCGGCGAGATAGGTGCCCGGGTAATGCACGTCATCCGCCCACGCGTCCGGCGCGGCACCCCGCATCGCGAAATACCCGTTGCCCAGCGTGCACAGCGCCTCGCGCAGACGCTCCTGCCAGGGACGGTAGCCGGAGTAGCGCAACACCCAGCCTCCCTTGTCCCGTGTATCCGCCGCCGCGGCATCGGAGACGCGCGCCGCCAGGATCCCGGTCAGGGACTGGAGCAGACGTTTCACGCCGAGGACGTCATCCACCACGCAGTCGGCAGCGGTCGCCCGGGTTTCGTCATGTCGCACCGCGACGCAAATACCCTCCCCCGCAAGCGCGCGGAAGGCGTCCTCGTCGGTCAGGTCGTCGCCGACATACACCGGCACGAACTTCTCGCCCGGGCCGTCCACCTCGCCAAGAATCCAGCGCACGGCCTCGCCCTTGTTCCAGTGGATGCCCGGACCGATATCCAGCACCTTCTTGCCGTGGCCGAGACGCAGTTTCGGGTGTACCTCCAGCACCTCGCGGACGATCGCGCCGACCCGATCCACCTCCGCGGTGGCGACACGCCGGTAATGCACGGCAATGGAAAAGCGCTTGCGCTCCACCATGTGGCCCTCGATCCCGGCCAGCCGCTGCGTTAGTTCCTGTTCCGCCGCATCCAGTTCGGGGAGGAACTCATCGCCCTTCTCCAGACTTCGGTCGTCGTCCTTCGGACCGGCGATCTCGAAGCCGTGGCTGCCCGCGAGCCACACGGAGTCGAGGGCGACCAGCTCCCGAAGCTTCATCAGATCGCGACCGCTCACAATGACCACACTGCAGTGCCGGGCCAGCGCCCCCACCGTCGCGCGCATGTCGCCGGCCAGCCATGCCTGCGTGTGATCCTCGATGATCGGCGTCAGGGTGCCGTCGTAATCCAGAAACACCACCGGACGCGCGGCCTGCAGGCGCGCGAACATCTCGCTCTCGCGATCCCGGGCACGGGGCAGATCGACGAGCGTGCGTCGGGTCAGTCCGGCGGCACGACTGTAGCGAAGCTCGGCGGCATCGCGGACCACCAGGTCGGCGCCGAGCTCGAGCAAGGCATCGGCACGGTCGGGACCGGCCATGCCGATCACGGGCCGAAAGCGGCCGCGCACCGCCGCCTCGACACCACTGCCCGCATCCTCGAGGACCGCGCATTCCTGCGGCGCTACGCCCAGTCGCCGCGCCGCCTCCAGCAGCATCGCCGGATCCGGCTTGCCGGGGATATCCAGCCGCGCCAGCTCGTTGCCATCCACCCGTACGTCGAAGGCGCCGAGCAAGCCGGCGCTGCGGAGGACGGCCTCCGCATTGCGACTGGAAGAGAACACCGCGGCCGGGATGCCACCGCGGCGCAGTACATCAAGCAGTCGCAGGGTGCCCGGGAGCGGCTGCACCCGGTTTGCCTCCAGCCAGGCATGGAAATACCGGTTCTTGCGCCGGCCCAGGCCCGCGACCGTCTCCGCCTCCGGGCCATCCTCGTCGCTGCCGGCCGGCAGTTCGATGCCGCGCGCGTCAAGAAACGTGCGGATGCCCTCGGCACGAGGGCGCCCGTCCACATACCGGCGATACTCCGCATCGGCGTCGAAGGGCTCGAACGTCTCTCCGAAACGCTCGGCGCGCGCCTCGAGGAACTCGTCGAACAGGCGCTTCCAGGCCGCGGCGTGGGCGCGTGCCGTATCCGTCACCACCCCGTCCATATCGAACAGCACGGCCCTGGTGTTTGCCCCTCGTTCCGCCTGATCCTTCATGCGGGCCTCCCGCTGCATGAAATCCCTCGGTCGAATGGCGGCGCCTGCAGGCAACCCCCACTCTCATCATACGCATGGAAAGATTTCGCCAAGAAACCCTGATCTTCGATGAAACCCTGCCGCCGCCACGCGGCACGGATATCACCCTCGCGCAGATAATGAGCACCCCGACTGTCGTGCTGAACGGGGTTTTTCAGAGTGATTGGCCAATCGAGTTCGCCAAGCGGCTGATCATCATCCCCGGCCCGGAGATCAGGGCACACGCCCCGGGCCTGGGTCGCCCCAAGGCGCGGGTGTTTCAACGAGGATCGCCTGTTTCCAGGCCATCTTTCATGCGGACTTCTACCGGTTATGGGAGATCGTCCGGACCGGACCGATCGTTGTCTTCACCACGAGTCTCCCGAAACAACCGCTCGACATCCTCGGCACGGCACATCACGGTACCCTCGCTCAACAGCGCGGCGGCACCCGCGGCGACGGCATACCGGGCCGCACCCCCGAGTGACTTTCCGCCAGCCAGCCCGAGTACGAGAGCAGCCACGAAGCTGTCACCCGCACCCACCGCGCTGCGGGCTTCAACCTCTGGCGAGGGGAGATGGAAGACACCCTCGGACGAGGCAAACAGAGCCCCTTCCCCGCCAAGGCTCAGCGCGACGATCTCCGAGCCGCCGGCGTCGAGGATCTTCTGCAGCGCGGCCTCCTGCTCTTCCCGCGAATCCAGATCGGCCCCGGTTAGCTGGCGCAATTCCTGTTTGTTGGGCTTGACCAGGAAGACCCCTTCATCCAGCGCAGCCTCCAGGGAGGCGCCGGAAGCATCGACAACACAGCGGGTCCCTGCCTGCTTTGCCAGCCGTGCCACCCGGGCCGTGAAATCGTCCGGGACCCCTTCCGGCAGGCTGCCGCTCACCACCAGATAGCCACCGTCCGAAAGCGCCTCCTCCACACGGTCCAGCGCCCCGCGCCACTCCTTCTCCTGCCACTCCGGACCCTCCAGAACAAAGCGATATTCCTTTCCGGTCGAGTCCTCGGTCACGTTAAAGCTCTGGCGGGTGCTGCCCTCGATTTCGATCGGCTGTGCCCCATCCAACTCGGCTTCCAGCAACCCGCGGTACACGTCGCCCATCGGGCCGCCCACGGCGTAGAGCGCCGTCGCCTCGCCTCCCAGACGCTCGATCACGCGGGCGACATTGACGCCACCGCCACCGGGATCGAAACGGCCGCCCGAGCAGCGCAGCTTGTGTTTGCTGACCACCTCCTCCACCGACGTGCTGACGTCGAGTGCGGGATTCATCGTGAGCGTGACGATCGGTTGCATCGTATTTCCTCCGGTGCTTGCGCGCGGATGTTCTCAAGTACCGAATCCGGGTATCGGCGTAGCGCCCCACTCATCGGCTGCGAGTTCCTCTGTGCATTCGGCCTGCGCGACCCTCCGCTTCACCATGAAGCTGTCCGGACACTCACCAGGATGCGTTCGATCCCCTGCTCCACCCGAAACGCGGCGAACTCCGGGTAGTCGTTCGGGGCCCGACCGCCGAGGCCGGTCTCCACACCGGCGTCCCGGGCCTTTTCCAGCATCACACCGTTCGCGGCGATGCTCTCGCCGAAGCCGGGATCGCGAGACCACTTGTCCGGCACTGGCGTCCAGGCACCCGCCTGCGCATTGACAGACTTCGCCACCAAACCCCAGTCTCTAGGCAGACGCTACGCGGTCCTACGGCCCGGACAAGCAGTTGCGCTTCAGGGGCCACCCGCCACCGCAGCCGGGCGGGTTCCCTGACATCAGTGTAGCCCACCATCGGAGGGGTCCCGTTGAACGTCACTGAGATGCCCCCGCCACCTCTGGACGGCTATGTGCCGATCGAGGATCACGGCCTGATCGGCGATGGTGCCAGGACCGGAACGCCGCCGCGTTCGTCCCTGGCCGCCGGCGCTTCGGGCTGCGCATGAGGCGCGGGCGCTGGTTCCTGCTTGGGTTGCTGGCTGTCTACCTCTCGACCGGCGCCTACCACCTGTACAAGCCGCTTCCCGAAGGGCTCGATGTCGTCACGCCCTACCATCCCGCCGAGGGGGTCGAGTTCCTCGCGGATGCCACGTGGACGGACACGCAGGGCAATCAGCACACAGAGCAGGAGATATTCGATGCCGCCCTGGAGATGATCGGACAGGCGCAGTCGCTGGTCGTCGCGGATTTCTTTCTGGTGAACCAGTTTGCGGCGACGTCCGAGGCTGCGCATCGTCCACTCTCAAGCGAGTTCGTCCTCGGACTGGCGGAGTGGCACGCACAACGCCCCGGGGTCGAGGCGCTGCTGATCACCGATCCCTTCAACACCCTCTACGGCGGCATCAAGCAGCCCCTGCTCTCCCGGCTGGAGGCGCAGGGGATCCCCGTGATCGAAACGGATCTGCGGGCCCTGCGCGATCCCAACCCCCTGTGGTCGGCCACCTGGCGCATCTGTTGTCAGTGGTTCGGCAACAGTTCGCATGGTGGTTGGCTCCCGAACCCGGTGGGCGATACACCCGTCACCCTGCGCACGTACCTTGCGCTTCTAAACTTCAAGGCGAACCACCGCAAGACGCTGGTCACGGATGGGCCGGACGGCTGGACCGGACTGGTGACCTCGGGGAATCCGCATGACGCCAGCAGCCGGCACGACAACATCGCCGTGCGTTTCCGGGGCGCCGCGGCCATCGACCTGCTGCACACCGAGCGCGCGGTCGCAGAGTTCTCGAATGGAACCCGAACGGCCCTTCCGGATCGCGTGGAAGCGAACGGAGCCGTCGATTCGCCCGTCGGGATCCGAGTCCTGACCGAGTCACGGATCCGCGACGCCGCCCTGGAGATGATTGACGCCTCGGATCCCGGGGACCAGCTGGACCTGTGGATGTTTTACCTCTCGCACCGGGCCATCGTGAAGGCCCTTCTGGCCGCGCAGCAGCGCGGCGTCGACCTGCGGGTGCTTCTCGATCCGAACCGTGATGCATTCGGCCGGAAAAAGCAGGGACTACCCAACCGGCAAGTGGCGCTGGAACTGAACGCCGGGGGCGTCTCGGTGCGCTGGTGCAATACCCAGGGCGAGCAGTGCCACGCGAAGATGCTCCTGCATCGTCCTCGCGATGGAGATGCCACGCTGCTTGCGGGCTCCGCGAACTTCACCCGGCGCAACCTGGACAATTTCAACCTGGAGACCAACGTGCAGATTCAGGCCGAGGCCGGGACTCCGGTTATCGCCGATGCCGCCCAATTCTTCGATACCCGCTGGCACAACGAGCCGGGCCGGGTTCACAGCCTCCCCTACCAGGAATATGCCGACGACTCCCGGCTGCGCTACTGGCGCTACCGGATGATGGAGGCAACCGGGCTGTCTTCTTTCTGATCCGCACCAGACACCGCTTACTGCGGTGCGGACCCGTTCCACACTCGGAAACACCACGCCGAGGGCGGTCGCCCACGAGTATGGCGGTTATTCGCGAACCAGCAGGCGCGGGCCACACCACGCTGGGCTGAACCCACCGAAGCGACCTCCCTCCACCGGGGACGCACCGCCCCCCGGGACGGACTCGCGGCCATGCCTCTGGCAATGCCAGGCACTGGGCCGGGGAGCAAGAAAAGGCGATCGGGGCGGCGACGCGGCTCGCGCGACCGTTTCCATTTCGCCAGGCCTCGTTCTTACCGGAAGCGATCCGAAGCGTTCCGAAGTGCCTTTGCCATGTCATCCCAGGCGGACTCCATTCCTTCCCGCAACTCCTTCCACGAATCCTCGCTCGCCTCGCGCACCTGGCGTAGCCGTTCCTCGGCCTCGTCGCGCCGTTTACGCAGTTCCTGGATTTGCTCTTCGTACTTGGCGCGCAGATCCGCATCCGCCTGCTTGGCCTTCGCCTCCAGCTTTCCCAGGTCGTGGTTCCACTCGTCAATTTTTGCTTTCATCTTCTCGACGTATTGTTCGCGATCACTCATCTCGTCCGTATCCTTGTTCTTCGTGAATTGCATGGGTCCGCTGCGAACCAAGGATCCGCAGCATATAAAGCTGCGCCCTGAACACGCCCCAATACATCCGTTAGCGGAAGCATTGGTCCGGGACTAGGGCCTGCTGGCTCAAACTAAAGCCCTCTGCTGTATGTGCGGGGGAATCATCCCAGTTTTTCGAGCAACACCCGACAAAATGCAGGCAAGTCATCCGGCGTGCGGCTACTGATCAGGTTGCCATCCTGCACGACTTCCTCGTCGAACCAGTCGGCACCTGCGTTGACCATATCGTCACGGATCGAATGGAACGAGGTCACCCGCCGCCCGGCCAGTATGTTGGCCGATACGGCCATCCAGCCACCGTGACAGATCCAGGCCACCAGCCCGCCACGCTGGTGCACGGCGCACACCAGATCGACCATTGCCCGATGCCTCCGCATCTTGTCGGGTGCCATGCCGCCCGGGATGATCAGCGCATCAAGGTCGTTCGCATCGACCCCGACGGCACTGACGTCCGCCTTCACCGTATAGCCCTTGGCGCTGGCGTATTCCGGCTTGCCGGCGCCCACAACGGAAACCCGCATCCCGGCTTCCAGCATGCGCAGCCGTGGATAGTGCAGCTCCAGCTCCTGGTAATTATCTTCTGCGAGGATGGCGACATGCTTGTCGGCAAGGCTCATGGTGCTTCCTCCATGCAGGGGTTTTCATGACGGGTGTAGTCAAGCCCGCGGCGGAAGAGCGTCACGCCTGCCCTTCCATCGCCTGATCCTTCAGGATCTCGCGGATTGCTTCCACCTCCAGGGTTTCCTGTTCCGCCAGGGCCTGGGCAAGGGTTTCGAATGCTTCGCGGTGTTTTTCCAGTGTCTCCCGAGCGCGAGCCTCGTTGAATACCAGAGATTCGGCCAGACGCCCGCCCGAACATCACCGCGATCTTGTCGCGCAAGTAGGACTCGCCGAAATTGTAGCGCTCCTCCTCGGGCACCTGCGCCGTTACCGCAAGGGCGTGCCCGCGCGGGATCACGGTCGCCTTTTCGAGAGCATCAGCCTTGGGTAACAAATACGCCAGAAGGGCATGCCCCGACTCGTGGTACGCGACGATCTGTTTGGCTACATTGAGCGGTTCCACAATCCAAGGATGCGGCGCCGCATCGCCGTTCAGGATCTGAAGTTTTCAGCCCTTTCCAAACCGTCCGCAGAAATGGGGTAGAACCCGACTGGGTGGTGATCGAATCGCGCAACCATGCCCGCAACGGCGAGATCCTCGTGGTCCTGATCAATGGCGAAGAAGCCACCCTCAAGCGTATCGAGCAGACCCCGAATGTCGTCCTGCTGCACGCGGAGACTCGGACCTATGCGCCCCTCTTCGTCGCCCCGGACCGACTCCGCATCCAGGCCGTACTGGTCGGGCAGATGCGCCGTCACCTCTGATCGAAGCAGCCCGTCAGCAGGCGAAGTCGAACGGATGCAGCGGCGGCTCGGCCGGGTGGATCCAGGCGGGGCTGCCCTGGCTCCACCACCAGGCCGCCACGGCCGCGGCACAGGCGGCCACCGAGTGATCGCTGACCTGATCGAGATCGCACACCCCGTGGAGCCCCTGCCCCTCCAGCCAGACCAGCAGCTCGCGGCGCGCCTCTGAATCATGCTTCATGGCCTTCAATGTCGCCACCGAGGCGTCCCTCAGGACCATCGCCACGGTGGGGTGTACCTCCACCACCCGGGCGTCCGGGCGCTCGCTGCGGAGCATGCGGCTGACCGCCACGCCCCGCAGCGTCAGGTAGGCCATGCGCGGTGCGGAAGGTGCCATGACGGTTCCGGCCGGCAATCCGTGTTCGACCGCCACGCGTCGCAGGGACTGGTCGGATGTGCGGCTGCCTCCGATGGGCGAATACGACAAGGGCGCATCCAGCCCCACAATCGCGCCCGCGGGTACACGGTCGAGGATCGCCTGGTCATCGGCCCCCGCCACCAGCTCCAACAGATCGAGCGCCCCACCCTGTTCACGGAACACGGCGACGGAGGTATGCGCGGCACTCCCGGGACCGGACAGGTCCACCCCGATGATCGTCTGCCCCATTCGATCTACCTCGGCCCGCTTCTGACGAAGGGCCACCATCGCATCGATCCTGGCCGGGTGCGATCAAAAACGGGATCGCGTGGTCCGAAAGTAACCTTCACATACATGGTGAGCCGCGCAGCCAATGAATTCTCCGGATGTGGAACGCGACCGAACCGTCGATCCGAACGAGGTGGAGCGCTACCGCGCCCTGGCCGAGATGTGGTGGCAACCGGATGGCAGACTCTGGCCCCTGCACGTGCTGAATCGCCTGCGCACCGACTACATCCGGGATCAGCTCTGCCACTCGCTCGGACGGGACCCGGAAGCCGACCACCCCCTGGCCGGCCTGCGCATGCTGGACATCGGCTGCGGCGGCGGCCTGTTGAGCGAGGCGATGGCCCGCCTGGGCGCGGACGTGCTCGGGGTGGATGTCGTCGACCGCAACATCGCCGCGGCGCGGCATCACGCCGAAGAACAAGGCCTGGATGTCCTCTACGAGGTCAACACCGCCGAGGCCCTCGCCGCACGCGGGGAAGCCTTCGACGTGATCCTCAACATGGAGGTGGTCGAACACGTCGCGGACCTGCCCGCGTTCATGGGGAGCGTCAACCGCATGCTCCGCCCCGGCGGCCACACCTTTGTGGCCACCATCAACCGGAGTCCGGTCTCATTCGTGGTGGCGATTGTCGGCGCCGAGTACCTGTTCCGCATCCTGCCCCGGGGCACCCATCAATGGAAGCGCTTTGTGACGCCGCGGGAAACACGGGAGCTGCTCGCCCGGGACGGCCTGGAACCCGCGGCGCAGACAGGGGTCAAGGTAAATCCGCTCAACCGCCGGATGTGGTTGTCACGATCCATGAGCGTTAACTACATGATCCTGGCGCGCAAGCCCCCTGCCTAATCCGGCGTCTTCGCTCGCCGGACACGCCACCACGAGGCAGGAAGCGCGCGACCCATGGGTGGCCAGCACGCTCCATTCCTCCACCACCAGATCCGCGGCCGCGAGCTGGGCGCGGAGATCCGCCTCGTAGGTCACGTGCCCGAAATCGATGGTCGTGATCCGCCGCAGCAGGGGCTTGAGGA
>SL_7KL_010_BRINEDRAFT_10000538_pt1 | contig 17923 bp, 12 predicted proteins | sample SodLak_010_BRINE_FD_10663 | JGI IMG/M metagenome (IMG submission 10663)
AAAAAAAATGTTTTTTTTTCAAAAAAAAATAAGACAAAATGGATACAAAAATATATCTAAAATTCTTCTTTTTTCATTTCATAATTTTCATGGTCATGCTATTAAATTAGATTTCACTGTAACCCTTTTTTTATTCACTATCAGAAAGTGTAACCTTTTTCATATGAATTTGAGAGCTTTCTTTATCTACATCAGCTCCATCAACATCATCATCATCATTTTCATCTTCATTTCCATCGCAAATCAAACCATTCAGATCATTTCGGAAACCGATATCCATAGCAGATTTTGATTGCAATAAAACTTGCATCTTAATCACTTTCCAAGTATAACCAAACATGTTGTTCCCAATCCACATGTTATTAATCTGGACAATGGGAATAATAAGTGCATTTTTCAAGTCCACATTATTCACATCAATAGGACGGTTTTTCATATCTACGGCATCACATGTGATCTTTCCATCATTGATGTATAAGGAAAAGTTAATTGATGGTGGGTAATCGGTATTAATTTCTTTTGTCTTTTGACCTTTCTCATCTTTTTTCATCGGATATTTCAAGTTACTCTTGAAGAAATTTTTGACAACTTTTCCATCAAATTCTGTGCCAAACCATGCTTCAGAATTTTCAGTACCCACTTTAACAGCAATTTCTTGTAGCTTATCAAACATCTGTTTCGTTTCCATGATAGCTGTGCGCGTATCCATGTTTGCAAGAAGACACTGGAAACTGATTTTGTTTTCATTTAAAGGTTTTCCTGTTTTTGCATCCTTAATCTGAGAAAGTCCATACGTCCTCATTTGAGGAAGCTGTACTCGGAATGCATAGTTTTTGTAAGAAACTTGAGCTGATTTAATAGTAGTATTCTTCGAAAAATCAGGTTGCTTAATCTTAAATTGATTGCTATCAAATTCAGAAGGAATAATAGGATAAGTGTTCATTTTTAAACGTAAATGTAAATGTAAAGTCTTAATAAATCAGATAGAAGATAGAGTGTGTGTTGTTTTCTTTTTTACTTGCTTAATACTTAATAGTATTTTGTTCTTATATAGTTTCAAATTTTTCTTTTTTTGTCACTTTTTTTTCATTTTTTCACATTTTTTCGCATTTTTTCGCATTTTTTTATAAAATTATTCCGTTTAAAAATTGTTTTTGTACGTTTCAAAACCTTTTTTCCGTATTTATGTATTATTATTTAAATATTTTGACGTAAAAACATGCATAAATATATGATATATTTGGAAGATTATTATATCGATTATAAATAAGATAAATTAGCTAATGAAGACGATCATAATGCTTTGTGTATTTGTTGGAGCATTTCTTATCATAACAAGCGTTTATGAAGAAAAATTAAAAATTGCTCAAAATTCCAAACGTGTAGAATACAAATTTATACCACGTACTTATTATGAAGAACAATTATCAAATGATGATCTGTCCATGAAACTTGCAGATACATTCAATTATGAAAGTCCTTGGTTTGATCGTACAGTAGGTGCTTTGTCAGATATACCAGATTTTAGAAATATTTCAAATAATGTAAGAATAGGATAAATTTACGCTTTATTTATCACTTACATTTACTTTGAACTGATCGGATGTTCCATTTAATTCTTCTTCAGTATATTCTTTTTTGTTCATGTATTCTTCTAATTTAGATTGATCAAACTGAATCTTTGGATCAACATATTTTTTTCTTAAATCACCATAAATGATTTTATCAGCATCTATGACCTCTATTTCTCGTTTTTCCAACATTTTTTTACGCATATCTAACATTTTATACATCTGATCTATTTCCGCATGACTTAAATTATCGTTTACAAGTTTATCAAATAACATAGGCATTGTTTTTGCAAAATTTGGAAATTTCATGCGAAAAAATTTATCTTTATCATAACGATGTAATTTAGATGACATTATTAGATTGATGATTTTTTCCAAATCTTCTGTTTTCGTGATATCATTATCTTCTTTTTGACTCATCATATAATATAATAGTCTACTACATTTTAAAATGAAAAAATATTTATGAATATCCGCAAAATATTTTTAAATATTTTTAGAGAAAAAAATAATGTAGTAAAAACAAACAGAAATATTTATCAATTATTTAGTCAAATTATAGTGCTTGACTTTTACTTTTTTTTAGTCGAACAAGTTTAACCTTTTCAATATCCTTCCGTTCAAAAATCTCTTTTTCGATTTCTTCCTTACTTTTACCTTTAAGTTCTTCGTATTTATCTTCAATACGTTCCTTAATTGTTTTAGCAGATAATGGTTCTTTAACTGTAGTTTTACGACAACGAAGACATACTCCATCAGAAGAAATCAAATCACTTGCGTTATATTTTGTCATAAACATCAAAATAATATGTGATAATTTTTTTGTTTTTGCATTCTGTTCTTTCTGAGCAGCTTGGATCTTTTTCTTAAGATCATCTGCTTGAATATACATATTAACCAACTCTCTAAATTTTTCGCGAGTTTCTTTGTCTAGAACGGGATATTTTTTAAGTGTTCCATCATTTTTCTCTGTATTAACTTCATTTTCTTCGTTTTCTTCGTTTTCTTCATTGTTTACATTATTTTGATTCGTATTTTGTGTAGCCACTTGTTCAAGACTATCTGTTAATTTGATTTCTTTTGCATGTTGCGCAAGCATTTCGTTAATCATTTGATTTTTCATTTGAACGTCGTTCATGATTTTGTCTTAAGATGTATCAAATATGATTCAATACAGGAATATTAGATAATTTGGCTTTGAAGATATTTATAATATTAATATCAAATTCTCTTATATTCTTTTTTACAAAAAAATTATTTGATAAAATTATCTTTTCAAAATTATAAAAGGAATACCCTTTAGTAGATTAAAACTAAAAAATGAATAAAAATGATAAAGAACATATCGAACATCTCCGAAAAATGCAAAAAGATCCCTCTTTAGTGCAAACCTATGCTAAACTTAATATTCCACCACCTCCTCTTAATGGTGGATTATATACAGGAGAACCTTTTAAAGAAGAATTAGGTCATGGTAATGTTCCTATTATACCAGATACTGGATTTATGACACATTTTGCCCTTAGAACAGCACATCCTCCTGAAGAAGCATTATATCAATATTCTGCTGGAATTCGTCCTGGAAATAATACACCTATTATGCCAGGTGTGGATAGATATTCTGAAGGTAAATATGGTCTTTTTTGTCAAAATGCACCTCGTAAACATACTAAATTATGTCCTTGTATCAAATGTCGCGGAACTAAGTACTATTATTTATAAATAATACTAATAGGATATTTTTTAATCATCTTTCTTGAAAACAAACCATTTGTAAAGGAAAGATAATTCTTTTTCTGATGGGCTCATATACAGAGCATCTTTAATTTTATACATATTTTTCTTTCCTTCATTTGTTGTACTATAATCCAATAAATCATCAAATAATTCTTCAAATGATCCATGTGATTTGTTTTTAGATAATCCTAATTGTTTAGACTCATTTTGTGTCAGAAGACGGATACCTCTTTTCTTTAATTCATTGACTAACAAATCAAAACCTACCAAATATTCATCATTCTCACGATTATTGATAGTTTCTACAAAAACTCCTATACGAAATCCAATACTAGTTTTTGGATCAAAATCATCACGATATTTTTTTCGAAGACTCCAAATAATTGTATTTTTCTTTTCTCCTGATTTTACTTGACCATAATCAATTTCATTTTCTTTAAAATATTGATCTATTAATTCTCCATCAAAACATGTTCCTACAAAGTATCCTCCTTTTTTCATTTGAGATACAATATTGTCTAAACAAGAATTTATGGTATTTTGGTTTTCAAAAAAGTAATGTAACGAAAATTGCATATTTATCAGATCAAATTTTTTAGTTGCCATACCCTCATACCTTTGTAAACGTGGTAATTTACTTGTTGATTGTTTACCCCATAAAATACGGAGTAATGTTTTGTCATCTGATGTATCTTTACCATTAGATAATGATTTTTCTAAAGGAACAGAAAAATCCATGGGTAAAAATACATATTTCCACATTTTTTGAAAGTTATCACTTTTTATAGCATTAACTAATCTAGCATTTGCTCCACTTTTAGGATGATAAATATTTTGATCATATAAATCAGTACCTAATACAATAGGAATTTGAGCATCAATATATTTGAATAAATCACCACCTCGACCACATGTTGGATCATATAAACTCTTAATTTTTCCTTTAAAATGAGAAATAAGTGAAATACCTTTAACCCATTTGCTATGGAATTCTTTCATTGGAAAAGTTAATGTTTCAGATCTTTTCTCTACATTGTCCATCTCATAATAATTGTCATTTAAATTAATATTATCTATACTTATCTTTCTTTCCCCAATAAGATGATGTTCTAGAATAGGATCACTGATTGTCTTCCATATACTATGACAAACATGGTAACTATTCGCAGTATTTGCAATATTATTTGTCATTTTATAGATCTCATTTTTGTCTTTTCTTACACGCAAAGGTTTCCATTCTTTATCATGTATATCAAAACGAACTTCCAAAATAGTATCTGATAAAATTTGATTTCCATCTTCATCTTGCATTACACCTTTTTCATTTTCTTTTATCCAAACATGTCGAGGATCTATCTTTATATTACCTTCATCATCATAAATTATAGGAGCATCAAATAGTTCCTTAACAAACTTGTTGTGTAAATTTGGATATGATTGTAAAAATTGTATGGTCGAATCAAATGGTGAAATCTTTTTACTACAATATAATGCAAATTTTCTATAAGTATTTCCTTCTCTTATAATACTCATACCAGGAATTTCCTTGATTAAAAAATCTATGGTATTGTATTCTGGTGGTTTCCATTTCATAACAGATGACCATGTACCTCCAAAATGTGGAGGTTTTTTTTGTAAATTTTCTATGGATTCATTTGATTTGAAATCTACACCCACAGGTAAAAACATAGGTGTAAAAATAAGTCCATCCACTTCAAAATTAACATCTTTGGAATTTTTTTTGTAAATTATTTTTTTTATCACATCAAATATAGACATCTTTTGTGTAAGTGGGTAATAAAATTCTTTTCCTTCTATAGAGTAATATGTATCTTCTTTTGAAGAATTAATACTCTTTTCAGCATATTTTATAAATTCCTCAATATGTTCTAAACGACTTGTTAAATCATCCAAATTACCACCTTTTTGTTTACTTTTCGATTGAGATTTCTCTTGTTTTTCTTTGTTTATTATACCCTTTATCTTTTGATCAATTTTCTGAAAAGACATTACAAGAGGTAAAGAAGCCACTTTTTTGTTATTTATAAAGTAAGCATCAAATATCAAAATCGTTTTTTTCTTTGAATAAAGTGTTGTTAATGTTTCACAATCGAATAAACTATCAGAATACTCAGGAAAATTAAAACCAGTATATTTTACAGATAATCGTGAATTAATCAAGTAAGCATTACCATCTTTATTAATATAAAACAAATTACGTTCACCATCAGCTTTTAATGTAACTGTATATCCTGCAAACATATTTATAGGATTTTCTGGAGAAGACAACATATGTTTTTTTTCAAAAGTAACCAAATTAGGTCCCGCAAATAATCTTCGTGAGTTTTTTAATATATTTTGTATATCTTGATTTAAATTAAAAGTCATATTGACATAATTTTGAAGAATACTATGTTTTTGACTTCGTGGTGTTAAATATTCAACATCATCTATCACTTTTAAAAATTCTGACATCAAAGAAATCATTTCCAAAATTAACGTTTTTTTCTCATCTTTTGATCCCTTTCGAATTTGTAATGGGTTCATTACTTCTATCTCCACTTCATATGACTCACGCATATTTGACAACATTTGGATAAGATTCTCTGTTTTATCAGATGACGTACTCATTTTAACAATTGTGAAATCTAAACGAAGATTTGATTTAGGAAGGATCATAAAAAATCTATTTTTGATACGATAAGTATGTTTTTGATGACTTAATACAACTGAAACAGCATCTTTTAAATTATCACCTTCTAGCTTTTTTTCTTCACTAGATTTTACAGATATATCATATTCATCGATGTATTCTTTTTGATTCCTTGTTTTTGTCATTGCAATTACAGATGTACCCATATTTTTGGAAAGAATATCACGTGTTTTACAAAAATGTAAAATATTTTCTGTACCTATCAAAGTGACTCTATATTTATCAATATTAATATCCAATTCAACATCATTTGCCTGAATTTTAGATGGAGCAAAAACTTGACTCACATATTCCAAAAGAGTATAAAATTCAGAATAATGAATAAAACGTCCTGTAATTTCTCCATTCTTTTTTTGATATTGTCCATCTATTTTACATTCGATTTCTGTATTTTCTTTAGCATTTTCAATCATAGAAAATAATCGTTCATATATATCTTTTTTCAATTGTATACCCATATTGGATATAAAAGTTAAAAAGAAAATCGAATTGTTCTTAATTATTTTATATATAATTATTCTCTTATACTTCTTCAATTTTTTTTTTCAAATATTCATCAATATCATCTTTCTTCTTTTTTTTAGTAAATTCATCACCTTCAATAAATTTTACCCACTTCTTTTTATCATTGTATTTCATTTTACTCCACTTAGACAAAAATACACTTCGTTTATGTACATCTTCTAAATTTTCCTTTTCTTTGATCAAACCAAATATATAGTTTGATGCTGTATTTTCTTTATCTATTTCCAATTTATAAGATGTATTTCCATTTTTGTCAGGACACTGTATGATATATGTATAATCTACTTTAGCATTCTGACATAGAATTTCTTTTCTTTCTTCCTTTATCATATCGATAATAATCAAATCTATATTAGAGACTTTGCATAAATAGAGTAAAACTTCATCAGATAATTTACCATCTGTATTTGGTGATAATAACTGTTTCTTCATTTCACCCAAAGAACAACCTTTTTTGCGTGAAAATCCCATTTTTCTATAATAATCTTTATCATCTTCTAGATGCAATGCCAATTCTTTTTTAAACAATTCTACTTTTCTTGACATCATATCTTGTGAATACAGTGATGCTAAAGGTTCAACTAACAACAAGATCTGTTCCAAAATTTTATTCTTATTTTCTCGATTATCATGATTACTCAATATTTTTTTATCTTGTTTTTCACCTCTTTCACCTCTTTCACCTTTTTCATCTTTTTCTTTAAAAATTATATTAGAATCATTAATCTGCATCATATTTTCATTCTTTTCATTCTCATTCTCATTCTCATTTTTAGTTTTATAATTATCATTTTTTGATTGAAATTCTTTAAAAATATCATAAGGACATCTCAAATGATCTGGTACAGAACAATGTTGATGCTCACTTTTATAATTCTGAACATATTCTGGAATTTCTACAATATGACCAATAACCTTATTTGGACCAATTTGTTGCATCAAATCATCTAAAGTTTTCTTTTCCATGTTTAACGTTTTAATTGACTCTAACTTTTATAAACAACAAAACATAATATTATCTTATATTCTTATTCAAATTCAATTTTTTATACAATAATAATCATTATTTAGATTATTTAGATTATTTAGATTATTTAGATTATTTAGATTATTCAATCAAAAATATAAAAAAAATAAAAAAATAGTATATAAGATAAAAAATATTTAAAAAATTACAAAACGTAATCTTCAGTCACTAAATTGTTTGAAATATCAAAGTCTTGTTTTTTATCTACCGTTATCTTTCTCGCAAATTTTTTTTTAGCATTTGTATATTTCATATTAATTTTCTTTTTATGAATATTGTCCATATTTTCTTCCAAATGTGAAGTAAATGTCTTCACAATAGAATTAGATCCAAACGAAGAATGTTCATTAATCAAATTCTTCCAATCATTTTTTGAATAATTCTCATGATTAATACAATTTATTTCATTTTCTTCATTTTCTTCATATATATTATCAATTTCGTCTTTATCACTCTTTCCATCATTTTTGGATTTTGATACTGTTTTTTTCTTATAATCATGATATGATTCACCTAGATTATTAAAATCTTTACTCATAATTGTAGAATACATTATACTTCGTTTTTGATTATCCTCATTTTTCATATTTTCATCATTCTTATCATTTTTATCATTATCATCATTTTCATCATTTTCTTTTGTTGATTCATCATAAAAATGAGAAGAATTTTCATCAAGTTTATCCATATCTAAATTTTGATTCCAAGATATTGTATAATAACTATTTTGACGACAATCATTCAATTTTTTTTCATGTGCATCTAATTCAGCATTATTCAAATTACAAAAATCAACAAATTTTTCTATTTCATAAACAACATTTGAAGGAATATTTGTCATGTTTATGAATAAACCATTGTTATTATGTGTATAAGGCAAATCATTTTGGACAAGAATTTTAAATATACCATGATGTTCTATTTCCGATAATTTTGAAATTTGATTCAGTAATTTCCTTAAATCACGCTGTGAATAATTTGGTATTTCGATTTTATCGTTTCTTGACATTTCAATAAAGAAAAAAATAAATTATAAAAATTAATATTTCATTTTACTTATATACTTTTATATTTTTTTATTTTTATACTTTTTATTTTTTTTGATATTTATATTTCATCATCATTGTCATTGTCATTGTCATTGTCATCCTCAAAATTATCATCATCTAAATCTTCCCCATCAGGAATTTCTTCTTCATCATCCTCCTCATCTTCAGAATCACCTTCTTTTTTCGTCTTTTTATTTAGCCGTTCCAATTCTTTCGTTTTTGTTAACTTATCTTTTTTAGGGATATCATCATCTTTATCATATCCATCAACATCATCTTTATCATCATCTTTATCATCATTTTCATCATCTAAATCACTCAAATCATCAGATACCAGTGATATTTTATCATCATCTATCATATCATTTTGATCTATATTATCACGAATATTATCATCAATTAATTCTACATGATCAAGCAATGCATTTTTAGATGATTTAACTATTCTTCCCCATGCAGATATCTTTTTATCGTTCAATTCAAACTTTTTACCCAAAATTTCAACGTTAACTCTATCTCCTGATTTTAAAGAATCAATATTAATAGACTTATCTAACTGATGTGTTTTTACGACAACAATCTCCAAAACTGAATGATTTTTCTTTTTATCTTGTTCCAAAAATGACTCCACAAATACACCAAAATTATTTGTTTTTGTAATAATCCCAGGAACTATACTACCAATCGCAGGATTGCACAAATATGCAAAATATTGTACATTAAACTCAACATCTCCGTTTAGACTTGCATCAAATACTTTCCCCATTGAATAGCTATGGATTTTAATAGAATTTGGTCGAATATATCCATGATATGTACATTTTCCTTCAAAATCATGTTCTAAACTCCATTGCAATATATCCTTCAAATTAGAAGTAATTTGATAAGGTCTTAGTTTTATCTTGTCGATTAAAACTGTTTTTATAAAAATGTCATTCATCTCATTATCTTTTTTAGTTCTTAATAAAGATTTTTCCAATATTTCATTGTTTTTATCTTTTTCATCTTTTTCATCTTTTTCATTCTTTTTAATCTTTTTTATCTTCTTAATTTTTTTCACTTTTTTTACCTTTTTAACCTTTTCTTCTTTGTCAGAATCAATTATTTCTTCATCTTTATCATTTTTATCATTATTATCTTGCGATGAAAGATATTCTTGTTCTTTTGTTTTTATAAGTTCTGACATTTTTAAAATTGTTTGTCTTTAAAGAGTTCCTTTTATATTCTTTTATATTCTTTTTCAAATTTTTATTCTAAATTTTTATTCACATCTTTCTTATTCTTTTTTGTTTTCATTTCAAAATAAAATCTCAAAATAGTTCCCATAAATACACCTTTTTTACCTTTAAAATAAGACATCCGCAAAACAATCTCATAAAGAAGACATAAATCTTCTTTTTTCATCATTTCTGATACAATATTCTTCTCGATTTTGTTCACACGATTAAATAAATTTATACGAGAATGTACTTTCCCTGTACCACAATCAGCACCTTTATTTGGATTCTCTCCCACAATCTTAAATGTTGCATTTGTTTTCTCCAATTTATCATAAAAATTCATACTCATAAATCCTTCTAAATTATCTGATGTTAAATTTTTTTCCCTAAATGATGATTTTACTTCTGGTAAACTTAAAATATTTGTCAATCTAAATAAAATTATTGGTTCCAATTTTTGGTTATTAATATTAAAATATAATAAAGATCTTTCTATATCACTATTATCCAATTTATTTACATAATCACTATTAACATCATAAAATTCTAAAGACACATTCATTAAATAAGGGTTTCTATAAATATGATTACCATCTTTTAAAACAATCAAATATTTCGATTCAATCAGAATATAATATACCAGCGAAAATATATCATCTATTATATCTAAACCTTTTTTAATTGATACTAATCTTTTTTTTGTATTTGTATTTGTATTTGTATTTGTATTTGTATTTGTATTTGTATTTGTATTTCTATTTGTATTTGTATTTGTATTTGTATTTGTATTATTGGTCTTAGATAAATAATTAATTTTCTCATTTTTATTAGTTATTTCAATCAATATTTCCTCTACACACTTTTTCATATCTCTTTCATTTAATCGATCAAAAGAATAACTTAATGCTGAAATTACTATATGTAACATCTGTTTATAAGCACTATCTGACAAATAAGGTTTATTATGATAAATGTTGCTTATAGAATAATCTAGATTTGGATTCTCTTTTTTTTTCTTTAAAATCTCACTTGGAATCAAAGGTCTCAAAAAGTCATTTATCAATTTATCAGATCTCTTTATCAATACTTCTAATATATATCTTTCCTTATTCCTTATTTTCCAATTATTTAAATCATCTAAATTATCTACATTTTTATTATCATTTATTTCATTAGTTTCAACAAAATTTCCTTCCATTAATTCTTTACCATCAATTACTATCTGATTTACAATTCTTGTTTTATAATCTTTACGATCACGTTTACTGAAATAAGTTATAGGTGCATCTTTTGGTTGAAACATATATTTATTATTGTAATAAACCAAAAATCCTTCCTCACCATTGACATTTTTTATAATAGTATTTTGCTCTCCTTTTTGTTTAATCATAAAATCTAAAGTATATTTTAAAATATCCTCATCTATCTTATTCCCAAATACCCTTTTTAATAATCTTAATAATCCATAAAATGAAAAAATTATTGATTCATTCTTCATTTTGAAAACATATTTTACATATTCTATATACTCATCTATATCATCCTGTAAAAATGATGGATGAAAAGTACGAACATCGATAAACAAATTATGCTTTTTTTTAATTTTTTCTATCTCTTTTTTATCCTTTTCATCGACTAATTCTGGTTTTAATAAATATTCTGCTTCAGAAAATGAACATCTAAAATGCTCCCTATCTTTACCATTTGTTGATTTATCATCCTGTTTATCACCCACCTTGAATTTTTTAATACTTTTACCTTGAGAAGTTATTATTTCATCCAAAAATATATTCAATTTATCAGATGGATAAAACAATCGCTTCTGATTTAATGCACAATCTATAGCATTATTCTTCAATATACCTTCTATCTTATCTATTGTTTTTTGTTTATTTTCTGCTAATGTATATAATCTTAAATCTATCGACTCAATTTTGTCCTTTTTATCCTTTTTACTAGAATCTTTTGATAATGGTAATATACTCGCATGTTGATAAACTGTTACATTTCTCTTTTCAACAGGTAACTCTTGATGAGAACAATTTCTAACTGCTCTACCTATTACTTGATTATTTCTATTCAAATGATGCCATGGTTCTATTATATGAATTTGTCTTATATTTTTAAAATCTATACCTTCTGCAGTTATACTGGTTCCTAAAATTACTTTTACTTTTTCACCATAAGTATTATTCGTTTTTATATTTTCAACCTCCTTATTTACATCTATATTCAACTTATTATCACTAGATAATATACTATATCTTGGAGAATAATTTCCATAAGGAGTCTTTACAATATAAGAAATATCTTTAGATGTCTTATCACCTGATAATGTACCCACACCAGATTTCTTATCTGAAATATGTAATAAATGACTCCCATTACTCATAGTAAACCCTATATGTTCTAATGCTAAAGCTAAAGGAAGAAGTGCAGACTTTAAATAACGCGAGAAAACAAATACAATTCCTTCACTATTCAATATATAATCTATAACACTCTTCAACTTACATGAATATTTACCTATATTATCATAACTCAGAAAATTTTCAAAAGAAGGTTTATATGCATATTGTATATTCCTCATATCAGATGATTTCTTCTTATTTATCATCATTATACAACGATCAAAACCTTTTGAAAATCTGCTTTTTGGATTATAAACACTCTTCATTTCTTCATTGTTCTTTGTTGGAAATGATATAATCGAACATTGTGATAAATTACTAATTATATTTGTTAAACCTCTTGTATCATCATCATTAGTTTCTTTATTATCCCGCTTTTTATCATCTTCCCCTTCATCTTCATCTTCATCTTCATCTTCTTCATACTCATCATAATCTTCATTTTCTTCATTTTCTTCATTTTCTTCTTCAAGAACATTCTTTTTTTTCTTTTTTTGGTTATTTTTATCTTTTTCCTCTATTTCATTGTTTAAATCAGGTTTTAGCATCTCATATACTGTCTTTTGATAATCACTCATCTCATTTATTACTATTTTATCAACTAACTTATTTAATCGCTTATTTTCTAGAATCTTTTCACCTTTTATATCATATTCAGGTATTTGATTTCTTTTCATTACATTCTTATCATCATTTACACTTGGATAAAGAATAAACGGAAATGAAAATGGATTTTGACCTCGCATATAAGAAACATAACCTCTCGCCACTTGTTGTAACTGTTTCTCACCATATGATGTTAAGACATCATTATTAAAAATACGGGCCTTATTCAATAAAGGCTTCTTATCATTAGCTAATAAAAAATTTAAAATCCATATTATCTCTTTCATATTATTAAACATAGGTGTCGCAGATAACAACACCAGCACAACATTCTCTGCTGATTGGAGCATTTGTAAAATCTTTTTTGGAGCTATCTTACTATTCTTATCATTTTTATCAACACCATCAGATCTTACATTATGAACCTCATCAATTATAATCACACGATTTGAATACAAATTCTTTAATTTATCGTTTATTTCCTTTTTTTGACGATTCACATCATTTGGATATTTTTCTTTTAATGACTCTTCTGCTTTTCTTATTTTATTTGCAAATTCTAAAAAGGCAAAAAATTGATATCTTTGATTTATTACTTTATTTACTTCATATTCAGTTACCCTCCCTTTTTTCTTTATATAATTAGGAATTAAACTAGGATACTTATTTCCAGTACATTTACCTGGATCATTCACGTCAAAAATTTGTTTCCTAAAATTATCTTTTAATGCTTTTGGAGTCAATATAAGAGCAGGTTTATCATACACATTTGAATAATGTTCCGCTATTGTTATTGCAGAACAAGTATTATGACTCACCACAAAATCTTCTATCAAGTATCTATGATTACCATCTAAAACAAATCCATAATAATCATGATAACCTTTTAATAAACATATATCTATCTTAAATAATAAATTAGAATTATCTATTTTATAAACACCATTTATTAAATCTATAAAACCATTTCTTTCATATGATATATTACACACATTTTTATCAAATTTATGACCATAATGAAAACTTATAAAAAGATTTTCCTTTACAATTAATCCTACTGATTTTGCAATAAATATCACATCATAATTATATTTAAATAATCCACTGTCTTTTATTTCAGATACAATTTTTGAACAATTGTCATATTGCTTCATCAAATACTTCTCTTGAACTTCCATAAACCCAGCCATAAAAACTTGTCTTACTTTCCATGACCCATATTTTATCCAATTCAATTTATAAGAAAAAATATTATCTGATTTTACACTTTTATTTTCATATGTTTTAAAACAATTTCTTATTAATCCCTCAGCATTTATTTTTCCTAATTTGAAAACAAAATTATAAAATTTATCATTGTTCTCATAATACTTATCCAAATGATTACTATACTTGTATCTATAAATAGGTAATTTATACAAAAATAAATGATTTCTTACTTTTGTAGGTAAATTAAAAAAATCTTCTGCTTTTATATGGCATATATTATTTTCTAAATTGTCATTATTATTTACAACATTATCATCCATGCTTTTAAAATAAAACATAGCAGAATCATATGAATCAAACATTCTTTCAATTAATCGATTTTGTTTTACATAAAGTAAAATCCACTTTGATTCATATTCAAATACTTCTATCCCATTTTTTAAAATTAATACTAAAATATGTTCACTATTCACATCAAAATATATATTATCTCCATAATAAATACGATACATAACATCCTTTCCCTTAGCTAAACTTATTACTCTTCTTGGCGTTGAATCATCACCCATTAATTCATCCCCTTCAATTATATCTTGAACCTTTTTTATCGATCCATCATAGCAAAATATTAATGTGTTTTTGGCATGACATTTACCTACTCCTACACCATGAAATAAAAGAATACTATTATACGGTGTACGGTGAGACATAAATTTCTTCAAAAATATTTGATTTGGCGTCAACTTAAATCCACGCTTAGATGCGCATTCATCATCTGATAACTCTTTAAAAGATCTTGAACTATCTATAGGCATATATTTATTCTTAAAAAATTCCTTTTTCAGAAAAATCTTTTTAGAAAACTCCGGATCCGTCATTTCTGGATAAGTCGACAGATCATCATCCCTCAGAAAATCAAATGATTTATCTGTAAATTTATCACGTATATTATCCAGTTCTCTCTTCTTTTCATCTATTTTATTATATTCATTATGTATAACATGATCATCTAAATCACTTATCTTTTTTTCAACATAACCGATCAATCTTTTTTCCGCTTTATTATTACTATTTTTACTATTATTACTATTATTACTATTATTACTATTATTACTATTATTACTATTATTTAAACTTTCTTTTTTTTTCATATTTATCAAAAACCTATTACTTTTTGTATATAGGTACAAAAAAACAAAATTAATATATTATTCAAAAATTATCCATCATTCTATCATAAAATATTATTGCATACAAAGATTTTTCAATATAAGATCATTTACCCTCTTAAAAAGCTCCCTTCTTTCAACATTTTGAGGTCTTATCAAATTCATACATTCAGTATATCTTAACCAACGTACATGTTTGATTTCATCTATATCCACCTTCTTTTGAATATTCGAGTGAAACACTATTTTATCATCGATACTACTACATGTTCCTATATAATATACATGTTTATAACGAACTTGATTCGTACCTGTAAATACCTCCTCCATTGGCTTACGATTTTGAATCTTTAAATACTTCACACGCATTGATGTCTCCTCTATAAACTCACGAATAGCACAATCTATATCCGTCTCATTAATATTACGTTTACCTTTAGGAAAACCCCATTCAGACTCATAAATCGTACTTATAGTATTCGAAAGAATGTAATCCAAATCAAATCTAATTACATCCTTAGGATTATCTGTTTCTAAATAATACCCCTTTTTAATTTGATCGAATTTAGCCTTTGATTCTTTATATTCCGTTTCAAAATGATGACAATTGTTTACTTTCCATAACTTCATCCAAATATAAGGAAAATCATGATTTTTTATTTCCATTCTCTCTTCTTCTGTCATATTCAAAAACATTTTCATTATATACATACGCTTCTTCAAACTGTACTTCCCACGAATAAATTCCACAAAATTTAAACTATCCTTCCTTTGTACCATCAAATACTCCGGATAAACATATTGTGTATTTTCATCCAACCGTAATCGATAACAAATTATACCAAAACTTGTTATTGGATAATTACAATTTTTATAAATATGACCCACACCACCACAATTCGCACATGATACATAATGCTTACCAAAAGGTTTATTAAAACCCAACGGCATCGGAATTTTTGATGGATACATTATCTTTTTCTTAGAATAAGGTATGATTCTCTTTTCGTCATTTTTAGTTTTGTCAATTACATCAATCATTTCAATCTCAGTTTGACAATCATCATCTTTATTTAACGTTATATTCTTTTTCCATGATTGATCAATACAAGATAACAAATGAGACGACTTATCATCTGATTTTTCATTTTTACTATCATATTTATGATGTTTTTTTTTATAAGCTTCTTCCCAAATACCATCATTTTCTACATCAGTACGGAATAAAACCTCCACCTTTTCCCTTTCTTTCTCTCTATCCTTATTTTCCTTTCCTTTTTCTCTTTCTCTTTCTTTTTCTTTTTTAAACCGTTCTTTTTCTTGAAATTCCGTAATAGATTCGTCATTTTTAATGATTTTCTTTTTAATTTTTTCCATATCTCTATTTTCATTCTTTACATTATGTTCATTTTCTTTATTCAACAAATCTACCATACAAAATTTGGTATTTATATCTTCATTATCATTGCTAAAACATTCCTTTTTTGTATCTTTATAATCTTCTTTTCTACCTTTTAATCCTTCATCACAACTTATATGATAAGTCTCTTTTTCTTTTATATTTTCAGGATTGTAATAACATGTATAATATATAGGCAATTTTGAAAAAGTATTTAGCGTACTATATGAATTACAACCATTATAAGAATACGTAGAATAAGGAGTATGTGAATAATAAAAATGTACAGGATATATATAAGCATTTGGATGTATAAATCCATTTACATAATGTGATTGTTCAGGGTAGTATGATACTGTCATTTTTTTGATAATTTTTCAAAAACACTTTTTTGGATTTTCTTTTTTATTTACTATATGTAGTCTTTACTTATATATAATTCATCTATTCAATTTTTTATTTATACTTTCAATCTTTTATTTTTTGGAATATTTTCATACGAATCTTTCTCTGTAAAAATAAAAGATAAAAATAAATATTCATAAATGAAACCTAATACATGGGGAAAATATTACTGGTATGTTATTCATATTACCGCTTTAGGATATCCTAAAAATCCTACTCAAAAAGATAGAGATATATATAGATCATTTTATAAGACTATCGGACAAGTTCTTCCTTGCGGAAAATGCTCCACGAATTATGAAAGACATTTTCAAAATATACCTATCGACATGTTTTTAGAAAGCCCTGAAACATTATTTAGATGGACAGTACAATTACACAATGTTGTCAATAAAGAACTAGGTAAAAAACAATGGTCTATCGAATTTGCAGAATCTTATTATAGAAATCTCAGTCATAATTATCGACTAGAAACAAAAACAAATTTCCCTTACCTTAATGACACTTCAAATCAAAATACACATTCCATGTTTATGATATTCCTTAATATTCTTGTTATCATTATCATTTTCCTTGTCTTATGGATGAAAATTAAATAACATACACCCTTGTTACTTTATAATGTTACAGGTGTGTAAAAGACTGTACAATCACCCTCCATTGATTGTGAAAGCAGAGACACTCACCAAAATGTGTTTATAATACAACTCATTAGACATTGGTATTAATTGACTACACTCCCGCTTTCATACAATGTTACAGTTTAAACTGTAAATTTTATGATCACGATCATTGCGTATAAAACTACACAATCACCCTTCCATTGATTGTGAAGGCTAAAGGCAGAGGTCCTGACCAATATGTGTTTGTTCTTGTATCTTT
>SL_7KL_010_BRINEDRAFT_10000539_pt1 | contig 17922 bp, 24 predicted proteins | sample SodLak_010_BRINE_FD_10663 | JGI IMG/M metagenome (IMG submission 10663)
GGTGTTTATAACCGCAGTTCGATTCTGCGACTTGGAATTAAGGCGGCCAGAGCGGTAAGGCAACACCCGTACCCATCCCGAACACGGAAGTTAAGCTTACCCGCGTTGAGCGCAGTACTGGAGTGGGAGACCCTCTGGGAGTCGTTCACCGCCGCCTCCATTCATACTACTTTCACCCCTCGAAGAGAGGCTTCTCTCTTCGGGGGTTTTTGCATTTCACTCGAAGAGAGACATCTACTCCAGTTGTAACGAGTGTGACGTTACGTCCCCATTTGGAAGGAGCGAAATAGTACCTAAAGACACAGTATCTCCGGGCTCAGTCATAGATACGATCTGTTCAAGAACCGCCTGCTGATCAAGGATGTTCCAGACGTGGTTTTCTACGAGGGTCTGAAATGTATCGGGGTCCGTCCACCCGGAGTCAATATCTGAGGGCACTTGGACAATAAACTGGAGCTCGTTAACGGTCCGATGGATTTGAACACCGAAGGTGTCTCCATCCGAGTGGTCTGTCATACGAATACTCGAGAACAATGCACAAAGAATCCTCCGGCTACAAGTTGCGGCATGGCACCTTAGCACAAAGCACAGACAGGTAGAACCGCTTTTGACTGTTGGAAGGTCAGTTTCGGTAATGAGTTACAAAATTGGCTTAGTCGGGAAACCATCAGTGGGTAAATCCAGTTTTTTTAATGCAGCAACAATGAACGACGTCCCAGAGGGCGCATATCCATTTACGACAATCGACCCAAGTGTTGGAGAAGCGTATGTTCGTGTTGAGTGTGCTGCTCCTGAATTCGAAGAGACATGCACACCAAGTGTTGGAACTTGTAAGGATGGAACTCGGTTTGTCCCAGTCAAACTTGTTGACGTCGCAGGGCTCATTCCGGGAGCGCATGAAGGCAAAGGCCTCGGAAACCAATTTTTGACAGATTTGAATGAAGCGGACGTGCTTGTCAATATCGTCGACTTTTCTGGGAAAACAGATATCGAGGGTGAGCCAACAGAGAACCACGACCCACGGGAAGACATTGATTTTCTTGAGGACGAACTTGACATGTGGTATCTGGAGATCCTCAACAAAGGAATTGAAAAGTTCGAGACAAAATATCATGGTGCAGAAGCCGAAATCGAAAAAGACCTTGCAGAGCAGATGAGTGCATTTCGAACAAACAAAGACGAAATTAAGCAGATCATTCTTGGGTTGGGCCTTACATTAGAGCCAGGAACATGGGAGCCTGAAGACAGAGAAGAGTTGGCACGATCGATTAGAAAACGGACAAAACCGATGATTGTCGCAGCGAACAAGATGGATACCCCAGAAGCAGCAGCAAACTGGGAAGAGATTACGAATGATCCTGCATACGATCATCTCACATTCGTTCCTGCAAGTGCACATGCCGAAAAAGCGCTCAAAAACGCTGCAGAAGCAGGTGTAATCGAATATGTCGCCGGTGAAGATACGTTCGATATTCGTGGAGATATTTCGTCGGAACAGGAGGCGGGCCTCGAACAGATTCGTGAGTTTATCCACTCATACGGGGGCACAGGGGTACAAACTGCACTTGAGACGGCACTATTTGATGAACTTGGTTGTATGGCAATCTTCCCTGGGTCTGCAAATGGGAGCAAAGACGAAAAAGGGGTTTTCCGTGATTGTTTTATTCTCCCAAAACAGTCCACGACAGAAGATTTTGCATACCATCTACACTCTGATATTGGCGATGGGCTACTACATGGAATCGATTGTAGAAGTAAACGTCAGGTCGGCTCAGGACATGAACTAACGCACCGAGATGTCATTGAAATAATTTCGACGAACTAGCTGTTGTTCGGCTGCAACGGTTATTCATCAGGATTCGACCGTGTAATCGCATTTTCCAGCGACTCCAATGCCGTGTAGACCGTTTGGTGTCGAACACTCTGACGATCGCCATCGAATACAAATCGATCTGCGGTAACAGCTGAGGTTTGTGTTCCCCACGGCCCTGCGTATGCGATTGCGATGTAGACTAACCCAACTGGTTTCGTTTCAGTCCCACCGTCAGGACCGGCAATGCCGGTCACAGAAATCGCCCAAGTTGTATCCGCTATGTCGCGAGCACTTTGTGCCATCCGAGTTGCGACTGCCTCTGCAACGGCACCATGCTCATCAAGGAGCTCTCGCGGAACTGCAAGTGCAGACCGCTTTGCGTCGTAGGCATATGTCACAAATCCACGTGTGAAATAATCGCTCGACCCGGGTATTGCTGTGAGTTCTGCACTAATCATCCCACCAGTCAACGACTCTGCAGTCGAAACAGTTTCATTTCGATCCCGTAGTCGCGATCCAACACGGGTAGCAATCGATCGTATTTCATCATGACGCTCAGTAGGAGTGTCCATAATCACACATTCAACAGCAGGTAGCATCAAGCCCAGTGTCTATCTGCCACGCAGCCAAACATAACTATACAGAGCTTCTGATACAGCCAACCTACTAAGTTACACTCCACTGTAGTGAAGTAACGATATGGATCCCTCATATAGCGCTGGATTACAATCAATAAGCAAAGAGTACGATGAAGAACCGCTCACAATAGAAGGAACCATTCCCGATTGGCTCTCTGGGGTGTTGCTTCGAAATGGTCCCGGGAAGTTTGAAATCGGTGGACGCGAGGTCACACACTGGTTTGATGGGCTCGCGTATCTGAGGCGGTATGCAATCGCAGAGGGAGAAATTATGTTTACGGGTCGATTTCTTCGGAGTGAGGAGTACAATTACGCAACGACAAAAGGTGAACTCTACAGAGACCAGTTCGGGACAAATATTGACCACTCAGTTTTACGAAGGATATATCTAACACTTCGCGGTGGGTTCACAGATAACTGTGTCGTGAACATCGATCGATGGGGTTCATCAACGGAACCATGTGCACTTACGGAGACCGCACGTGCGGTCACATTCGATCAGCAAACACTCAAAACGAACTCCAGCCTCACACGCGTTCCGGACGTGGATATTACAGGTGCGTTAGCTCATGTTCAGTATGATTTCGACCGTGATGTTGTGATCACACTGGGATATCAGTTTGGACGCCGCGGTTCATATGTTCTTCTTGAGACAGAATGGCATACCGGAAAGACACGGACTATTACAACGATTCCGGTCAGTCAACCAGCCTATATTCATTCATTTACCCTTACACCAACTCATATTGTTGTGACAGAGCCACCGTTTAGATTCTCGCCAAAGAGAGCGCTTCGTGGGCACACATACGGAAATTGTTTTAAATACGATGAGACGGGGGCAACACGATTCTTTGTAATTGATAGAGCGTTGGATGAGGTGGTTTCGGTGCTTGAGACAGACCCATTCTTTGTGTTCCACCACGTGAACGCATATAATCAAAATAATAACAAAATAGTTGTAGACCTAGTTGCCTACGACGATCCAGCAATTATTGATGCACTGACGCTACAGAGGCTACAAAAAAGCGGAGCTACGATTCCGACTGGAAGACTTAACCGGTACACACTGAATTTTGTGAATACTACTGTGACAAACACCAGTTTGTCTACTGGACCGATAGAATTTCCGACAATAGCATACCAATCATACAACGGTCAGCCGTATCGGTACCTCTACGGCGCAGGACATACGCAAGAGGAGCCACATCAAATACAAGACTGTATCACAAAGGTCGATACCGAAACAGGCACAACAACACAGTGGTCACAGAATGGTATATTTGTAGGAGAACCACTTGTTGTTGAAAAGCCTGAAGCAACAGCCGAAGACGACTGTGTACTACTCGTTCCAGCGCTTGATACAGATACTGAACGAAGCGGACTTATTCTGATTTCTGGGGCCGATCTATCAGAGTATGGACGTGGTATGCTCCCAACAACACTCCCATTTGGATTCCATGGGCAGTTTTATACTGCTGAATCGATCCCACAGCGATCGATGACATAGCAACTTCAGTGTATACATACACCGGATAATATGGCTTTAAAAAGCGTTATAAAATTTCTAATCGTTTTTGAAGCGCTTATGAATTGTGGTGAACAATAGCGTTTTACGGTTAATCAACCTGAAGCCAAAGTAACGCTCACCGTATTATATGTGGTTATCTCACCTTACTCTGAAATGTACACGGTGACTCCTCCCATGGCAAGCGCAACTCAACTGGAATCAAACACATCGATGAATCATCAAGGTGGTTCAGACTCCGTCAACTACCTGCCTGTTCGTGCAGCACGCGGTATTCGATTTGCAAGCTTTTGGCTCGCGATCGTGCTTCCGTTCGCATACCTACCACTGTTAACTACGGAACTGACACTCGCTACTGCCCTGCTGTTTTTCGGGCTGTTTGGAGCAAATATACTTGCACTAATCGTCGGACACAATCATAATCAATAAGAAGTCTACTACAATGAGCGCTACAACCAACCCAAACCCGACAGTTCAGGAAAAAGAGGCTAGACTCCTTCGGTATCTCCGGCAGAAGGCCGAAAACGGCGAAATGTATTTCAAAAGCAAATTTATTGCAGACGATGTTGGCTTGTCGGCGAAAGAGATCGGTGCACTGATTGTCAAACTCCAAGACTCAGCGACTGATCTCACTATTGAAAAATGGTCATACACTGGTGCCACGACGTGGCGGATAGAGCGTACCGCGTAGCGAAGTCAACTGGTCCCCGAACACGGCCTACAGGTAATTTGTTTACTTTATTCAAGAAATAGCGCGTATACAATAACTGCGAAGCCGATCGCTGTGAGTGCACTATTAATGACGACACCTGTTGCCAGTTCAACATTCAACAGCTGATCAGCAATGCCACCGAGTAATGCACCGAGTGTCACAAAACTGAACCCAACTACTAACGCTCGTAGTGATGGATCTCCGGTTCGTCGATATGCCTTGTATGCAAAGAATGCGATGCTACCACCGAGCAATAGGATCGTTGTTTTCGTTGCAATCAGTAGGATATCTATATACATTGGTATGATCCTCTAAGTTTCTTCCTTGATCTGTGCCCAGAGCTCTTCAAGACGCTGATCGGCGGTTGCAGTTTTTTCAGGCCGATCGATCGCAACTGAAAGATTGGATTCCGCATCAAGTTCAACGCTCACCGACGCAAAGTTTCGAGCATATCGCGTTGTGTGTTGCCCGTTGCGTTTGATTTGTGTGCGCTCTACGAGCAATGATGCGTCAGTGAGACGTTCAAGCTTTCGGTACATTGTAGAGAGTGGAATCTCACATCGATCCGAGAGCTCGCTTGCAGTCATTGGTTCAGTAAGCGTCTCAAGAATATCTCTGGTTGCGTCGTCGCCGAGTACATCTAAAATGACGCCACTCTCGGGTGGCGAATCATCCACTGTCGAGCGACGGGGCATTGTTATACAGTTTTGATGCGTGAAAATTAAACGTGTCCGTTTGCGTGTCGAGAGACGTACTTGTACCTCCGGATAGCTAAGGGTCTCAGCAACATATATCCATGGCCGATTACCACGTATGTAGAACGGTACTCCGGCTTATCCGAGTACAACACCTATGAGTGCATGTAATGAGTGGGGAGTTACTCGATAGACGAGCGTTTGTTAAAACTGTTGCTGCAAGTGCCACCGTAGTTGCGCTTGCAGGCTGTGCTGGAAATGAAGATAATGGAAATGGCGTGGACCCAGGAAACGGTGGTGGAGAAGACGAAGATGGAGACGGAAACGGAAACGGTGACCAACCACAAGAGCCAGACTACGGTGACTGGTTCGATGATGTTGAAAACTATGATGGGACAGCCGATCTTCGTGGTGAGGATACCGTAGACGTAGCAGTTGGTGCTGGCAGTGATGGGCTGCTGTTTGACCCCGCAGCAATCAGAGTCGACCCCGGAACAACCGTCGTGTTCGAGTGGACTGGAGAAGGAGGTGGACACAACGTGGCAGAGGTTGATGATGTGTTTGAAAGCGAAACTGTGGATGAAGCAGGCCACACATTTGAATATACGTTCGAAGATGAGGGTGTATTCCAGTACGAATGTACCCCTCATGTTGCGTTGGGTATGAAGGGTGCGGTTGTCGTTGGAGACGACTAGACCTACCACGTTAGTCCTTCATATCGTCCGTTCGTAACTGACTCAATCTGTTTTCGGTCGATTATTCGCCGCCCATCGATAACGATCGGCTGTGCCATCGTTCCAAACGTTTCAGCATCGATCGCACTAAATTCGTCCCAATCAGTGACAACAACAGCACCATCCGCACCAGAGAGTGCACTTTTTGCGCTGTCTGCGTAGCTGAGATCTGGATATTGTTCTCGCATGTTTGCTGTTGCGACTGGATCGTACCCAACGACAGTTGCCCCACGGGTAAGGAGTTCGTCAATAATTGGAACCGCACGGGAGCCACGAATGTCGTCCGTTCCCGGTTTGAATGAGAGCCCAAGCACCGCAATTCGCTTGCCGGACAGGTCAGTGTGGGATGCAAGCAACTCAAGCATCCGTGCTGGTTGTTTAGCATTGACCTCAACAGCCGCAGAAAGCAGTGTTGGATCATAGCCTTTCTCACGTGCGGCTGCAATGAGTGCAGCAACATCTTTTGGGAAGCAGGAGCCACCCCAACCGACCCCGCTTGCAAGGAACCGTTCACCGATCCGATCATCCTTGCCGATCGCATCAGCAACCTCGTAGGTATCGACGTCGTACTCTTTGCAGATGTTGCCAAGTTCGTTGATGAGGCTGATTTTTGTGGCTAAGAATGCGTTATTTGCGTATTTGATGATCTCTGCCTCTCGAATGCCGGTTCGGATAACGTGTGTATCAACCTGCTCGATGAGGGGTGTGAACACGGCTTCCATCTGATCGTGCGTACGCGGTGTTTCGGCACCGAGAACAATTTTATCTGGATTTCGGAAATCTTCCAGTGCAAAACCTTCACGGAGGAATTCCGGATTCATGCCGAGGTGAATCTCCTTACCGACAGTCTTCCCAGATGCGGACTCCAACAGTGGCGCAATGACGTCTTCTGTTGTTCCTGGAATAACGGTACTTTTTACAATCACCGTATGCGCCGTCTCTTTTGAAGCAAGCGTATCACCAAGCGATTCGGTAGCGGCCTCAATATATGAGGTGTTGATATGCCCATTCTCGTCTGATGGCGTCAATAACGCAAGGAATGTCACATCTGTATTGAGAATTTGGTCATACTCCGTGGTCGCTTGAATTCGATCGCCACTGTGCTTTGCAAGTAGTTCTGGGACTCCCGGCTCATGGATTGGAGACTCCCCACGATTGATTGTATCAACAACAGATTGATCAATATCAACCGCAAGCACCTCGTGACCAAGCTCGGCAAATGCCGTAGCGATCGTCGTTCCGACGTAGCCGCTGCCGACGATACTCACACGCATACATGATATACGTACGTTGGGTAGTTTGATTCTTCTGTCTTTGATGCTGAGATGCTGAAAGTATTTAGCGATCGCTTGATACTCCATAAATATGAAAGCAGTGCTGCTTGCGGCAGGGAAAGGAACGAGGCTTCGACCACTTACAGACGAGATACCAAAGGGGATGGTCGAAATTAACGGGAAGCCAATACTGACACACTGTTTTGAACAGCTTGCATCGCTTGGGGCCGACGAGTTTGTTGTCGTGGTCGGTTATAAAAAAGAAATAATAATTGACCACTATGGGGATGAATTCAACAAGATCCCGATCACCTATGCACATCAGCGGAAACAGAGTGGATTAGCCCACGCGCTGCTCACTGTTGAAGAACACATTGATGATGATTTCATGCTCATGCTCGGCGACAACATTTTTAATGCCAATCTCAGAGATGTTGTCAGACGTCAACAAGAGGATAGAGCAGATGCTGCGTTCCTCGTTGAGGAGGTTGCGTGGGAAGAAGCAAGCAGATACGGTGTTTGTGATACGAATGCATATGGTGAAATTACCGACGTGGTTGAGAAACCAGAGGAGCCGCCATCAAACCTTGTTATGACTGGATTCTATACGTTTACGCCTGCGATCTTTCATGCCTGTCACCTTGTCCAACCGTCAAACCGTGGTGAGTACGAAATCAGTGAAGCGATCGATCTGCTGATTCGATCGGGTCGGACAATCGATGCAATCCGTATTGATGGGTGGCGAATCGATGTTGGCTACCCAGAAGACCGCGACCGAGCAGAAGAACTACTCAAACAAGATGCTGAAACAACGATTTGATATCCTCTCCGCCCTGAATGGCGGGTTTTAGCTTTGCAACCGCCATAATCACATCGGAAAGCACACGGTTTTATTTTTGGTTTTGTTGACATAGATGTATGAATCGGTCCCAAACGTTCCTCCTCATTTGTATCGCGCTTTCTGCGATTGCATCGCTGTATGTTATTTCGCCCTTTCTTGAGTATGTCCTCGGTGCAGTGATACTTGCATATATTCTCTATCCGCTTCACCAGCGGTTGGTACCGTATCTCGGAGTTATACTCTCACCGATCGCACTCATTGGGGCCTCATCAGTTGCAGTGTTTCTTCCGGTATTGTACATCTCAACGGTATTCTACCAAGATGTGATTGAACTAACACAGGGGGAAACAGCGCTAGATATTACTGAAGTTGAAGCCGCAATTCTTGATTCAACAGGATACGAGGTTGATTTAGAAATTCAGTTGACGACGCTTGGTGAGTCTGTTTTTGATGTGCTCTTTGGGAGCGTCTCAAATATTGTAACTGTCGGCTTACAGATGTCGCTTGGCTTTGCGCTTGTGCTCTTTTTAGTCTACTATACACTCAAAGATGGTGATCGTTTTGTCGAATGGATTCATGACGTGACACCGCTTCCGGATCCGGTGACCGATCGGCTGTTCGCCAAAATAGACCAGATGGTTCGTGGCGTTGTCATCGGTCACATCGCAGTGGCAATCATTCAAGGGATTGTTGCCGGCATTGGTATGTGGGTCGTTGGAATTCCAAACGTCGTCTTCTGGACCTTTGTGATGATCATCCTCGCGTTGTTACCGCTAATTGGTGCATTTTTAATTTGGGGACCAGCAGCGGTCTATCTGTTTTTGATTGGTGATGCAGTTGGGGCAACAGCACTGGCGATCTATGGTGTTGCGATCGTTAGCATGATCGACAACTACGCACGCCCAATTCTTATTGACCAACAAGTGCGGCTAAACCCAGCAATCATTCTTGTTGGTGTGTTTGGTGGTGTGTACACGATCGGTTTTACTGGCCTGTTTGTTGGACCGGTGATTCTCGGAGTACTAGCGGCAACGCTCACAACATTCAACGATGAGTTTGATCTGCTATAGGAAGGCTCGAATCAGAACGGTGCGTTAAGATACCAGATCGATGCAGTCAACAGTGTCGCAAATCCGACCCAAAGCAGATACGGAACCAAGAGGAGCGCTGCTCGCCGGTCGACAACTCGAAACCATCGAATTGTGCCTACGATCAGTCCAAAGAGCACGACAATCACCCCGAGTGCGATATCAGGCCGTTCAAGCGTGAAGAACGTAGGTGACCATGCAACATTGACAACCATCTGAATACCAAATAGCGCAAGTGCGTTCGTCCGTGCTTTGCTGTCTGGAGTTCGATACACGAGATAGAGTGCAATGCCCATCAGTGTGAACAGCGCAGTCCATACAATGCCAAATAATACGGACGGAGGGTAGAACCATGGGAGCGTGAGCGACTGAAACCATGCACTTCCTGGCGATGTAAATACAACACCGCTTGAGCCAATGAGGTTTATTGCGACGATCGACAGAAGGAGACCACCAATATCGTCTGATCCAAGACCCGAACGATTCGATACAAGTGTGCTCATACGCTCATTACGCTCGGCAGCGTCATCAACGTACTGACCGAACCGCTACTACTCACTCGTGTTGAAGGTTACAGTCACAGCCGCCGCGATCTAAGAGCTGATCAAGTGTATATTGACCACCACAGTCTTCACACAACACTGAGACATCTACCAATACGGATGCTGCACCAACATGTACTTTTTCAGCCGTGTCTAGTCGGTCCACCGTATTTTCCGCGACTGCAGTCAGACGGCTTACGAGCCGTTTGATTGTCTCTCGATCGCGTTCGATCCGCTCTTCAGGTGAATATTTATTCGATGGCCGCTCTGACTCTCGTGTCTTTGTGAGGTACGTGTGAACCGCTTGATGTGAGACAAAATCCGATTGTAGCTCTTCAATGTCGATACCTGCTCGTTCGAGACGGCGTCTTGCTTGTGTCCGCATCCCTGCACTTACACCTTCATCAGTAAGAAGCCGATACGTATTTTCCACCTCCCCGTCAAGTGGTGTAAGTCCTGCATCTTGCATCCGATTCTCGAGGAGCCAACTGTTAAATCGATCTGCGAGTGATCGGAGACTCTCACGCTCGTACCCGTCACCAATCCATCGCTGTTCTAACTCCTCGCCTCGCCCATTCAATTCATAACTCTCGATGAGCCGTGCAACTTTGGTTACCATTTCGAAAGACGGACCTCTCTCTGTTAATCAACTTCGGGGAAGATATGAGAAACTACCGACCGTAGATGGTTTTAGTAGCCGAGTGATTCGTTGATCAGGACAACAGTTGTTCGGCCTTCGGTCCCCTCAAATCGATAGATCAGCTGTTTTGCAATGATGCTTTCAACACCATATGCTTCCTGTGCTCGTTCATTCTCCAGCGGGTAGGCAACGTTTTCGACACGATCGAGCGCCGCTTGAAGGTCTGAAACAATTTTGTTGACACCGCTCACTAAGAACAGATTCTTAGCAGCGAACGGGTATGCGCCAATTCTACTGCCTGAGGCATCCGCTGCAACGAGTTCACCAGTCTGTGAGATTGCATTAACGCTTCCAAGGAAGTAGTCTGCAGTCTGAGATTCACGGCGAGCATCCTCACGGGCTTCGTCATCGTCGATCGACCAGATCTCATCGCTGAGTGTCTCCCATTCGTGGTCTCCCTCAGCAGCATACTCCATGAACCCAATCTCTTCAAGCGTTGTCGAGTGCCCGTTCATAACCGATGCTCCTGCAGGAATTGCATCAGTTAGCAGCGCAAGTGCTTCGTCTGTGGAGTCGACAACTTCCACGACAAAGCCGTGTTCTGTCAGCGCATCAACCGTGGCTGTAATTTCGTCGTCTGATGGAAGCGAATCAAGGGAATTATCGATCGATACATCATCTATGTAATCTGTTTTAGTTTGTTGAGACATGTGTATAACTGTTTGATGTGGTGCCCGATACGGTAATCTGGGTACGTACCAGTTTTGGAGTGCGAACAGTATAACTGCTCGCGGACAACGCTGTCACCAGGTTACACTGGTGTCTGCGACAACAATTCACACGACTCTCGGAAAATACATCTCATGAACCGTGTCCATTTATAAACACACGGACAAGGTGACGCATGGAACACTCGCTCTCATGTTATCGCTGCGGTTCAATCTACACGGAGCGCACACGACAACGGTGTGATTGTGGGGAGCCACTGTGGTTTGACACGCCCGTGAATTCTGATCTGCTCTCACTTTCAGCATCGATCGACTCAATCTGGACGTATCAGGATCTGCTCCCAGTAGCACAGCCACGGTCTGGAATTGCGGCATCAGTTGGTGCAACGCCACTACATCGACTAGCAGCCCTCGATTCGATCGGCCCAGCGATCTATCTAAAGAATGAAGGGCTTCATCCAACAGGGAGCTTCAAAGACCGTGGGAGTGCTGTTGGTGTGACTGCGGCTGTCGAACATGGGGTGAGTGCGATCGGAACCGTCTCACATGGTAACATGGCAATGAGCACTGCAGCATGTGTCGCAGGAACTGAGTTGGACTGTTACGTGTTTGTCCCCGATGATATCCCACCGAAGCGATTATACAACATTGGTCAGTTTGGGCCGACGATTGTCAGGGTCTCTGGGTCGTACGGGGCACTGTATGAGAAATCGCTTGAGCTCGAACAGACACACGATATTACATTTGTTAATTCCGACTCTCCGCTCCGGACTGCTGGACAGAAAACAACGGGATTAGAGATCGCACATGAGTTTGTACAAAATAAGGCGCTTCCTGACGCCCCCGATGCAATCGTCCTCCCGGTCAGCTCTGGAGGCCACGCAAGTGCAACGTGGAAGGGGCTGCGTGAGCTAGCTGAGGCAGGACTCATTGAGACCGTACCACGACTGTATTTTGTGCAGGCTGCAGCGTGTGCGCCGATCGCACGAGCGTATACGAATGGTGCATCCACCGCAACTGCACTGTCTCCTGATGACGTTGGAGAAACAATTGCATATTCGATCGCAAACGCAGACCCACCAAGTGGAACACGAGCACTGACTGCAGCAAGAGAAACAGGTGGTTCGGTCCTTGCTGTAACTGACAAAGATATCCACGCCGCAAGGAACCAGTTGGCAAGACGAGGCGGTATCAGCGTCGAGTCAGCGTGTGCAACAACGCTGGCAGCGACAGAACAACTCGTTGAGATTGGCGAGCTCAACACAACCGATCACGTGGTTCTCGTCGGGACTGGCTCTGGATTCAAAGAACAGCGTACAGGCGATATTGCAACGGTTGAGGCGTCGGTTGAGGCGCTTGAGACCGTCCTCAAACACTGACTGTTTTTATGACACACGACAACTACTAACACGAACGACACGTATGGCTGGTAATGGCCGTTGAAATGGTGTTTCGGCTTCTTGCAGCAGCTGTACTCATCGTTGCCCCAACACTGCTTTTCCTCGGGTTCTGGCATGGAATGCAGTATATCCGAAATGAGCAGCTGATCGAACAGCTCTATGGTGACACAAGCGAGCCAGTGCGACCCCCACAATTTGACTTCTCAGTACTGTTTTCGACAAACGGAACACACGATACTGAGGCCAGTGCATGCGTCTACTGTGGGAAAACCTGCCGCCGACAGATGTGCCGATCGTGTCGTGATCAGTATCTGTAACTGACCATACAACAAAGTGCCGTGCACTCGTATGGCGAGGTATGAGCACACTCACTGGACGTGTGACGATCGATGCACCGATCGAACAGGTATTTTTGTATATGGATGATCCACGGAATCAAGCGGTTATCACACCTGCATTATCGTCGGTGGAGCCGATTTCGATTCTTGAAAATGGTGGAAAACGCGCGTCGTATCGCTATGCAATGGGCCCGATCGGTCTCACAGGAGAGGTCGTTGCCACAACGTATATTCCGAACCAAGCAATCACATTTGAACTTCATGGAGACCTCTCGGGAACGATCGACTGGGAGTTTGAACAGGTGGACGGCACACAAACGAGAGTTACTTACAGTGCAACATACGAACTTCCAGGGCCGTTTTCATGGCCGCTCTGCTCACTTCTTACAGGCCCCGGTATCAGACGATACAATCGTCGGCAACTAGTTGCGACGCTCACGGAGTTGAAAAAACAGATCGAGATGTCGGCAGATTAGAGGAAATCTTCGATCGCGTCTGCGACTTCTTCGGGTGTGTCGCCAACTGGGACACCAGCATCGTTAAGCGCGTTAACTTTTGACTCTGCGGTTCCGGTGCCGGAGCCTGAAACGATTGCACCTGCGTGACCCATGCGTTTTCCGGGCGGTGCCGTTCGACCAGCAATGAAGCCTGCAACTGGTGTATCCATGTTCTCTGCGATAAATCGAGCAGCTTGCTCTTCGTCTTCGCCACCGATCTCACCGCACATCACGACTGCATCCGTCTCATCGTCGTTCTCGAATGCGTCAAGTGCATCAACGAACGACGTGCCAATAATTGGGTCGCCACCGATTCCGATCGCGGTGGTCTGTCCAATACCGCGCTCGGTGAGGTTCGAAACAACCTGATACGTAAGTGTTCCCGATCGGGAGACGAGGCCGACGTTTCCTGCTTCGAAGATGTTTCCAGGAAGGATCCCAAGCTTTGCCTCACCTGGGGTAATGATCCCCGGACAGTTTGGACCAAGAAGTCGGGTGTCAACCTCGCTGAGGCGCTTGTTGACTTTTGCCATGTCTTGTGTTGGGATTCCCTCGGTGATTGCGACAACGAGATCGAGGTCGGTGTCGAGCGCTTCAAAGATTGCGTCACCTGCGAACGCGGGTGGGACGAACACAACGGATGCGTTCGCATCTTCCTCCTTAACTGCTTCATCGACGGTGTCGTACACTGGGACGCCTTCAACTTCCTGGCCGCCCTTGCCTGGGACGGCACCTGCAACGACGTTTGTCCCATACTCGATCATCTGCTGGGTGTGGAACTTTCCTTCGCCACCCGTGATACCCTGTACAACTACTTTTGTGTCATTGTCAACAAACGTGCTCATTGTTCGACCTCCGATGCGTTTTTGACCGCACGCTGAACTGCCTCTTCGAGCGTTCCTTCGACCTGCACAAGGTCGGTGTTTAGAATTTCCATTCCCTCTTTTGCGTTCGTTCCAGCAAGTCGAACAACAACTGGCTTTGGAATCTCATCGAAGCTTTCGAGCGCCTCGTTGATTCCTTTTGCCACTTCGTCACCACGGGTGATTCCACCGAAAATGTTGAACACGACCGAATCAACGTTCTCATCGGAGAACACCATGTCAAGTGCGTTTGCAACGCGGCTTGCTTTGGCACCGCCACCGATATCGAGGAAGTTTGCCGGTTTGCCACCGTAGTAGTCGACAAGGTCAAGCGTCGTCATGACGAGCCCTGCACCGTTGCCGATAATTCCAACATTACCTGAGAGTCGGACGTAATCAAAGCCGTACTCACCGGCTTTGCGCTCAAGGTCGTCCTGATAGGAGTCTTTCTCCATCTCAGCGAGTTTTGGTTGTCGGAACAATGCATCCTCATCAATGTTCATCACTGCGTCCGCCGCAATTACATCGTCATCTGACGTGATCATCACGGGGTTGATCTCGATGTCTGCTGCATCGTTCTCAACGTATAGCTCATACAGCGTCGAGAGGATTCCAGACACTTCGCGGGCGTATTCTTTCGGGACGCCTGCACCGTACACTGCCTTGCGTGCTTGGTATGGGTGAAGACCAAATGCCGGATCAATATGCTCCTGTGCGATCGCATCTGGATCCTCTTCTGCGACCTCCTCAATGTTGACGCCACCTTTGGTCGAGACCATTGCGACCGGCTTGCCTGCACCACGGTCCATCGTAATCCCAACATAGTACTCATCAACGAAGTCAACGCCAGCCTCAACGAGGACTTCATTGACGGTGTACCCTTTCAGATCCATGCCAAGGATCCGGTCTGCCTCCTCGCGCGCCTCATCTGCATCCGAGACGATCGCAATACCGCCAGCTTTGCCCCGCCCACCGACGTGTACTTGCGCTTTGATCGCCGCCGGGAAGCCGATCTTCCCAACAGCTTCGACGACTTCTTCAACACTCCCAGCCAGCTGTGATTCCGGTACCGGAATCCCAGCGTCAGCGAAGATGTTTTTCGCTTGATATTCGTGAAGCTTCATCTATTTACATCCGGGTGCGTCCAACGCTTAAATCCCAACGATTCTTCCCAATAGAGGCGTTAGCAAGCACCATGAATATTGTCAACATGTACAAAATGCTTACCGACGGCTAATCAACAGTAATCCGACAGTTCCTAGCACAACTGGCAATGCAAGCGACCAAAATGGTTCAGTACAGACGACTGTGCCGTCGGGCGTGTACTGAAGCGCCCATCCGGAGAGACCCAGCACAGCAAAGCCGCTTTGTTCAGTAGCGGTAGTAATCGGTGAACACGAAGACAGTGGTAGCTGTGGAAATGACAGCACAAGTAAGAGCCCCCATCCGATTGCAACAACAAGATGGAGTACGCCTGCGAAAGCAGTTCGAGCACTCGTACTGTTGGTGCTCATTGTTAGCGGTGTGTCGATCCGTCTTCGGATGGCTCTGTCTGGCTGTCCTTGCGGGCTTTCTGTTCTCCAGCAGCTCTAGACATGCTGACGGTCGTTTCAGTTTCGCGATCGATGTATACTGCGAGTGCGAGTGATCCAATAAGTGATCCGATAAGCAAAAGAAGGATAGCAGTTCCAGCGGGCATAACGGGGCTATTTTTTGAGCATATACAAAGGTACCGCTGTTACCGGCTCAAACTGGTCGCTTCATCGGTGAACTCATCTACATACCACCGGACGAGTCCACACTCGGGACAGACATAACCTGTGACGTTGACCCGCTCTTTTGCACCAAGCCGGCCGAGAAACCCACTCCGTGGATCTTCCGTACGGAGCCGGACGCGCTCGCCCTGCATTGCCGTCAACGGGGTCGCCTTCGTAAGTGTAAGCTCACAGTCCGGACACTGCCGAAACATACCACTACAATCGTATTGTCAACTATTGTTAGTAGGTAATTAGCCTCCTATTTTAATTCAGTCGCTGTTGTACGTGTTTTCATGCGTGCAGTCCGATTCCACGAACACGGCGGTACTGATGTCTTACAAGTAGACGAGATCGATCGGCCGGATGCGACAGGTCACGGTGTTGTCGTCAAAGTACATGGTGCAGGCGTAAACCCGGTTGACACCTACTTCAGAGAGGGATCGTATAAGCCATTCACCATGCCAATGATTCCGGGTGTCGATGTCGCTGGTGAAGTCGCTGCTGTTAGCGAGTATGTCGAGGGATACGAAGTTGGCGATCTCGTCTATGGGACCGGAATTGGAAAGGACCACTACGGTGGCTATGCGGAGTATGTTGCCGTTCCAGAGGACCGACTCGCAAAATTACCGGACGGTGTCGATCCAGTCGCCGCTGGTGGTGCTGGTGTTGCGGCAGTGACGGCATGGCGTGCACTGATTGACCATGCAAACCTGCAAGCAGCGGATGTCTGTCTCATCCACGGTGGCTCAGGTGGCGTCGGCCATGCAGCAGTCCAACTTGCTGCCGCAGCGGGTGCTAATGTTGTAACAACCGCAAGCGAGCAGTATCACGATCGGCTTACCGAGCGTGGTGCAGATACAGTCCTAGACTATCGCCGAGATGACCTTGAGGATGCAGTTATCGAAGCAAGTGGCGGTGGCGTTGATGTCGTTCTTGACCATCGAATGCACGAGTATCTCCAGTTCGATGCAGCCGTTGCCAACACTGGCTGTCGTGTTGTCGGCATTGGTGAAAAAGACCCAAACGTTGGATTCACACAGTCTTCGGCGGCTCGATCGAAAGACCTCCAACTGACGATGATGAGTATGTTCAACACCCCCGATCTCCGAATACCGCTTCAGAAGGTTGCATATCTCATGGGTGAAGGTGAGGTCTCGATCGATGTTGCACAAACGTACGATCTGTCCGAGGCTGCAGACGCACAGCGTGCTGTGTTAGCGGATAGTTTCTTTGGCAAGCTGGTCATAACGCCCTAACCGATCAGTTCGCTAACCTCTCAGTTTTCGCAGAGTGGTTTTATGCGCCATGCTACCATGAGTTATTGTATGAACGCATCCTTTGATTTCACAGATGACGTTGCGGTTGTCACTGGCGCATGCGGTGCATTAGGAAGTGCAGTTGCTGCCGAATTTGTCGCTGCAGGTGCAACTGTTGTTGCGTGCGACATCATGTCGATCGACGACGACGATGCACAGCTAGACGCTCACGAGAAGATCGACTTCAGACAGGCAGATTTCACCGATCCGGATGCAGTACAGGAAACGATTGACGACGCAGCCTCTGACCATGGACAGATAGATTACCTGCTGAATATTGCGGGCACCTGGCGTGGCGGTGATCCGATCCACGACACCGACACCGACCAGTTTGACTTTTTGTTCAATGTCAATCTGAAAACGATGTTTCTTGCATCCAAGTACGCGCTGCCGCATGTTCAAGAGAGCGAGGGATCGATTGTGAGCGTTTCTGCCCGATCAGGGTTAGAAGGTGGTGACGGTGATGGAATCTACCGATCGACGAAAGCAGGCGTTCGCATTTTGACGGAGACAATCGCCGA
>SL_7KL_010_BRINEDRAFT_10000541_pt1 | contig 17886 bp, 11 predicted proteins | sample SodLak_010_BRINE_FD_10663 | JGI IMG/M metagenome (IMG submission 10663)
ACGACGTCATCGGCCGTCATCGGCGTGCCGTCATGGAACGTGACACCTTCACGCAGGGTGAATTCCCAGACCGTCGGGTCGTCAGGCAGGACCTGCCACGAAGTGGCGAGGCGCGGCTCGAGCGATCCATCCAGCGCCCGCTCGACCAGACTCTCGTAGATGTGGTGCAGCACTGCGGTCGTCGGGCCTTCATTGGCGGCATGCGGATCGAGAGTCAGCGCGTCACCAGTACGGGCCCAGCGCAAGGTCTCGGCAGAGGCCGCTCCGGCCATCAAGGCCAGCACTGCCGTCGAGGCCACCAGACGTTTGATACAGGGTCGTAATGTCATGGTCATCTCCCTTCCATTCCCGCACAGGCAGCCGAAAGCCCGGACATTCCTCAACGTTATTAAGCTATCATAAATAGGTCAATCGCTCCGTCGCATCACTTTGACTTGCAAAGCGGCAATCGCTGCCTTTTTTCTCATCACCAAACGGCATGGTAAAACCGGGATGGAGCGGTTTCCGGTCGGTCGTCACTGCTCATGACCAGATGAACGCCTGGCGTCCTCAGGACGCGCCGCAGCGATAGACCAGCAGCCGGTTGTCGGCGGGCATCACGCGGCGCGCTTCGACCGAGAGGCCCCGCGCCATGGCTGCTGCGTCGATCGCCTCGCGGTCGCGCAGACCCCAGTCCGGATCCTGCTTTCGCAGGCTGGCATCGAAGGCCGCGTTGCCGGGGCCCGTGAAACTGCCGCTCTCGTTGAAGGGGCCGTAGATCAGGAGAATTCCGCCCCGCGCGAGCCGGGAGGCTGCGCCGGCGATAAGGCCGAGGGTCGCAGACCATGGGGCAATATGGGTCAGGTTGGCTACGAAAACCGCATCCGCCGGTTCGCCTTGCCATGGCGGTCGGGCGGCATCGATCAGAACCGGAGGCCGAACGCGATCAGCCAGATCCGGGCAATGTGCCAGCCACTCCCCGATGGCGGCAACCCCCTCCGCCGTCGCCTCGCTGGGCGTCCACGTGACCTGCGGCAGATGGCGCGCCATCCAGAGTGCGTGCTCGCCCGAACCCGAGGCAATTTCCAGCACCGTACAGGGACGCTCGGGAAGCAGATCCGCCAGTGCCTCTCGGATCGGTTCGCGATTTCTGGATGTCGCAGGAGCGTGCCGAAGCCGGGGATGTCGTGCGGCGAACGCGGCGGGATCCTCCAGCGGATCCGTCGGCAGAGAATGGCTCGTCATGGCGGGCTCCATGCGTTTCAGGGACATGCCCCGCCCCTGAAACGCGACCAGGGGCGTTGCTATGTGTGATCATGGCATGGGCGATACGGGTGTGCACAGGTGAAACCTGCCGGGACGTTTCAACGACCGCCGATCCCGCTTTTCTTTCGGCCGCCCGGAGGGTTCACCACTGATGCCGGCCCGGGATTTCTCCCCGCGAGGCGATCTGGCCAGTTCCTGATGAACCACGGTATCCGCGAGCCCGGCATCGGCTTTGCGTAGAAATAACCCTGCGCGTTGTTGCAGCCCAGCGCCTCGAGGTGCGTGGCCTGCTCGCGGGTTTCGACGCCTTCGGCGGTGACCTCGAGATTGAAACTTCGGCCCAGCCCGATCACCGCCTCGACGATTGCCGCATCGCCCCGGTCGGTCAGCATGTCGCGCACGAAACTCTGGTCGATCTTGATATGGTCGACGGGGAACCGCTTGAGGTGCGTCAGTGATGCGAAGCCGGTCCCGAAATCATCAAGGGCGATGCGCGTCCCGGCATCGTGGAACCGGCGCAGCGTTGCATGGATGGTTTCCGGGCAGCGTCCGAGAAAAACGGACTCGGTGACCTCGATTTCGAGAAGGATTGCGGGAATCCGATGCTCTTCAAGGATCGCGAGAAAGCGGTTCGCGAGCGCCGGATCGGCATATTCAGCCGATGACGTGTTGATGGCGACGGCTCCGCTCTGCAGCCCCATCTCACGCCATAGCTGCAGGTCGGAGGCGATCTGGCGCATCATGGCAATGCCGAAGGTGTTTGCGATCTCGACATCGGAAAAGGCGGATCCGAAGCGAGCGGGCGTCAGGAGGCCGTCGACCGGGTGCCGCCAGCGGGCAAGAGCCTCGAAACCGTTGATGCGCCCCGTTTTCAGGTCGATTTTCGGCTGATAGAACGGCACGAATTCTTGTCGTATCAGACCGTCGCGAACCTCCTGGACGATCTGGACCCGTTGATGCATGGCCCGTCGGGCGTGATCGTCATAGATCACAACCCGGCTTCGCCCCTCCGCCTTGGCGCGGTAGAGAGCGATATCGGCATCCTTCATCAGTTCGACAGCGTCACGGTGATGGTCGGGGAAAGCGGCGACGCCGATGCTCGCCCTTGTCGCCAATGTGCGGCCTTCATATTCGAAAGTCATGCGCAGCCGGTCGATGAGGTCCCCGGCAAACCGGGCGGCATCGGCGAGGCCGAACGGTGCTGCGAGGATGATCGCGAATTCATCGCCGCCGAGCCGCGCGACCATGTCGCTGGGTCGGATCATGGCCTTCAGCCGGGTGGCCGTCCGGCGCAGCAATTCGTCGCCGGCGTCATGGCCCAGCAGATCATTCACATCCTTGAACTCGTCGAGGTCGATCAGCAGCAGGCTGACCGTGCTGCCGTTCGCCTCGGCGGTGTCGAGCATGTCATTGAGCTGTCTGGTGAAGGCGGCACGGTTGGGCAGGCCGGTGAGGGCATCCTCGTTGGCCATACGCCAGATCTCGTTCTCGGCCTTCTTGCGCTTGGTGATGTCGGTGAAGGTGCGCACGACGCCGCCGCCGGCTACGGGGACGGTCCTTACCTCCAGAACCGTACCGTCGGGCCTTGTGCGCTCGTAGTCGTACCGGGTGGCATGGACGATAGCCTTGTCGATGTCATCGCGCAGGTCTTCTGCCACTCTGGCAAATTCGCCGTGATCCTTTTGAAATTGAACCACGTCTTCAAAGCGTGGGCGCGATTCGATGAGTTCGTCCGGCAAATCGAGCAGTTCGGCAGCACGCGCATTGATGATCGGGACCCGCCCGTCGGCCTCGATCATCACCAGCCCTTGATCCATCGTGGCGAGGGCGACCTCGAGGAAGCGGCGTTCCACGCGGATTTCGAGCTCGCGCATCACCGCGCGCGACAAGGCCTCGAGGATTTCGGTCTGTGCCTGCGTCGGCCCGTCGGGGCGCGCGACATGATCGAGGACACAGATCGTGCCCAGCGGCAGCCCGTCCGGCGTGCGCAGGACGGCTCCCGCGTAGAACCGGATATGCGGCTCGCCGGCAACGAAGGGATTGTCGCAGAAGCGGACATCCTGCGTCGCATCGGGAATGACGAACTGGCCCTTCCTCAAGATGGCATGCGCGCAAAACGATACCTCGCGCGGCGTCTCGCGGATATCAATGCCGAGCGCGCTCTTGAACCACTGGGTATCCCTTGCAACGAAGCTGACGAGTGCCATCGGCGCGTCGAAGGTGCGTGCCGCGATTCCGGCAATGTCGTCGAAAGCGGTTTCCGGCAACGTGCCGAGGATGTCATAGGATTCGAGCGCGGAAAGCCGCTGCTGTTCCGTCCAGTCGTGCGCGCAAACATGCTCGTGCGCGCGGTCTCGGTCGGCTGGCGTTTCGCCATTGCTCATTCGCTTCCCCCAATCCGGATCGGATTCACATCAGGCGACGGGCAGGCCTCCCGGGCTACGCCGGTCCAGATCATGCGCGGGGCATGTTTCGATCCGCATACCGGGAAGAAGCCATTGGTAAAGAATGTTAAATCGATGGTGGCTGAGCATGGGGCCCATGCTCGGATGCGGACAGGTCCGCCGGGGTCCCGGCACGCGATCGCACATTCCCGATCGCGTGCCGGGCGCAATATCAGGCCGCCCGGACGCGGTTCAGGAAGCCTGCGACCGCGTTCTTGAGCTCGCCGGCCTGGCCGTTGAGGAGCTGGGAGGCGTCGCGCACCTCGGACGACATCTTCCCGGCTTCCGCGGCGGCTTCCCTGACGCCGGAGATCGCCTCGGAGACGGACGAGGTCCCGGTCGCGGCTTCGCTGACGTTGCGGGCGATTTCACCGGTCGCCGATTGCTGCTGTTCGGCTGCTGCCGCAACGTTTGCCGCGCGCTCCGTGATGTCCTTGATCATCACCACGATGCGATCGACAGCCGCCTTCGACAGATCGGCGGAGGATTTCATGTCAGCGATCTGGAGATTGATCTGCTCGGTCGCCTTGCTGGTCTGCTCGGCGAGCTGCTTGACCTCGGTGGCCACCACGGCGAAGCCGCGCCCGGCCTCTCCGGCGCGCGCCGCTTCGATCGTGGCGTTCAATGCGAGCAGGTTCGTCTTGTCCGCGATGTCGCTGATGAGCTCGGTCATTCCCGCGACGCGTTCGACGACCTGTGCGACGGCATCGACGGCGGATGCCGTCTGGACGGCCTCCTCGTTGGCGTTTGCGGCGAGGCTCGATGTGCCGTGGATGTCGCGTGCGACTTCGGTCACGGTGGCGGAGAGTTCTTCACTGGCTGCTGCCACGGCGCCGACATTCGTGCTCGCTTCCTCGGCAGCCGCCGAGACGGTGAGGACCTGGTTGCTGGTCTCCTCGGATATGGTGGACATGGCCACCGCGTTGCCGTTGAGCTGTTCGGCGGCAGCGCCGACCTGGGTGATGATTTCGCTGACCGCGCTCTCGAAATCACTGGCAAGCTGCTGCATCTCCTGCTTGCGTCTCTCTTCGGAACGCGCCTCAGCCGCCTCGGCTTCGTCTTCGAGCTGCTTTGCCCGCACGAGCCCCTGTTGCAGGACGAGCGCGGTCTGGGCGACGTCACCGACCTCGTCCTTGCGTTGCGTATCCGGGATCGCAATATCGAGCTTCCCGCCGGACAATTGCTGGAGGCAATCGACGATGCGGCGCAGCGGCACCGTGATGCCGGATTTTGCCACGATGAAGCCGAACAGGCCGCCCGCGAGCGTTCCGATCCCTGCGATCAGAGCCAGCAATGTCGTCTTCGTGGTGGCCAGTTCCCGGGCTTCCACGGCCAGTGCGTCACCATTCGCATCGGTATAGGCGACGAGCTCGGCGAGCGATTCGCGCAGCTGGTTCGCGGCCCGGTGGTTCTGGCTCACGATCGCGTTCAACTGTGCCTGCGCCTGCGAGATTTCGCTGCCCTGATGCCGCTCGCCTTCACGAAGAAAACTGTCCACCCCGGCAAAATACGCCTGCGCCCGGTCTTCAATGGTGTCGAGCAAAGTGACCTGATTGCCCGTCGCCGTTTCCCGCAGAAGGTCGAGGCGCTCGATGAACATCTCCCTTGAGTCGAGCGCCGCATCGCGGACTTCGCCAAAGCTCGACGGGTCGGCGATGATGCGGTATTCGGCGCGCGAAATCTCGACGGCGTTCTGGTTCATCGTCGCTGCGAGCCGTACTTCTTCCGCCCCCAGATTGTTGCGATCTGCCGATGCGGCCAGGGCAACCAGGCCGAGATAGGAGACGACCGATATCGTTACTGCCGCCGTGGTCATGATGGCGATGATGGCGCCGATCTTGGCCCCGATCGTGAATTTACTGAGCATCCCTTCTACTCCCCCCAAGGATAAAACGTCGGTAACCACTTTCATTCGGGGGGCGTTAACGATGACCCACGCGTTTTTTGAAGAAGATTTAAGCTATTCGATCAAACGCACGCAGATATGCGTGTTTTGCCGGAGAATTCAGGCGAGTGAACAGGCTGACATGCAGCATGTTCTGTTGGCGCAGGCAGGACTTTCAGAAAGGTGGATTCGTTATTTTTGAATATTAATAAAAATAAGCAATGCACAATCAGAGCATCATTCCGTCAGGTGGATACCGGCTGACGGGAAAGAATGATGCGTCGAACAATAGCTTAGAGCGCCCGGCCTGACTCTGTCAGGTCGGCATGCGCTCTAATCAACGATCGACATTTTGTAGCCAAAGCCTCTGATTGTTTTGATCAGGATCGAATTGTCGCTGTCGATATCCTCGATCTTCCGGCGCAGCTTGCTGACGCAGACGTCGAGCGACTTGTCCTGCTTGCTGTAATCGCGCCACAGGACGGTGCGCGACAAGGCCTCGCGCGTCGCAACATGCCCCTCGGCCTCCTTCAGGGCGCGAAGCAGACGGATTTCGGCATGGGTCAGGTGCTGCGTGCCGGCGCCGGAGGCAATCAGGCCGCGCACCAGATCCATGGAAATCGCCTTCGATATGGCAATGCTGTCCGGGGTTTCGACGGGCTTCCTGCGGCCCAGCGTCCTGAGCAGACGCGCCTTCAGCTCGCGGACGGAGAAGGGCTTCATCACGTAATCATCGACGCCTGCATTGATGGCATCGGCGCGGCTGTCGCTGGTCCCGGCGCCGGAGATGATGATCACCGCCGCATCGGTGAGATCGCGAATATTCGACAATATGTCGAGCCCGTAGCCGTCTGGCATCTGCAAGTCGAGGATGACGGCGTCGAACCCGGCGACGGGAGGGTCTCGCAGCCGCTTGAGCGCATCCTGCAGGCTGGTTGCCCGGCTGAAGCGTGCGTCATCGCTGGCCCATACGCCACAGATCATCTCGGCGATGAGGGGATCATCCTCCACCAGCAGGAAGTGACGGGGGGCGGATTCCGTTGCGATTGGGCCNNGCGCGGCATCGGTAAATGCCGGATCGACATGTGCGCTGCCCGTAATCTGCGTCTCAGAGACCCTGCGCGCGGTCTCGACGAGATCGCGAATGCGCTTGCGCTCGCTCTCGTCACCGAGCATGCGTAACAATTCGTCAGGGGGAACCGGGCGCGCGAAGAGAAAGCCCTGGGCGACATCGAAACCGAGCGCGCAGACCCGGCCGAGATCATCGACGGTCTCGATCCCCTCGGCGACAGCCATCGCATTGCAGGCATGGGCGAGTTCGACCGAGGCGCGGCAGATGCCGCGTGCGCGCGGATCCGTGCCCATCCCGGCCACGATCGCGCGCTCGAGCTTCAGCTCGGTGAAGGAGAAGGTGCGCAGCCTTTCGAAGGTCGCATAGGCCGTGCCGAAATCGTCGATCGAGATATCGAGCCCGTGCAGGCGCGCGCGCGTGCTGAAGGCTTCCGCGACGAAGTTGTCGCCCATGTCGCTTTCCGTGATCTCGATCGTGATCGCGACATCGTCGCCGAGCGTGCCGCGCAAACGGATCAGCTGGCGCATGATGGCGTCATCGGCCAGCACGTCTCCGAACACGTTGATGGCAATTCGGACATTCCGCCCGCGAAGCTCTTCGCCGATTGCCCGGGCAGCGTCGATGGCCGCGAGCGTCAGCGCACGCTTTTCGTGGTTTCCCGCCCCTGCGAGGAAGCGCGCCGGAGACAGGATGCCATCCTGCGGATGCCTTATGCGTGCCAGCGCTTCGATGCCACAGATGTGTCCGGCGCGAATGTCGATCTGGGGCTGAAACCAGAATTCCAGCCAGCCGCATTCAAGGGCTTTGCGCAGCAGAGTGCTGTCCTCGCGCGTCTCGCCGGCCTCCGGTGCGACCTGTCGCTGCTCGGTGCGGCTTGCGACGAGGTCCATCAGGGTCTTGCGGCGAAACGGTTTCGTCAGCGTGCCGAGAACGCGATGGCCAAAACCGCGCGCGATGCTCGCAGCGCGTTGCAGCGTATCGAGAGAATGGCCGCTGATCAGGATCACATCGGTGGCAGCCTCCGCCTGCGCCATCTTGCCGAGGACTTCGATCGCGTCGGTGTCTCCCAGGGCGAGGTCGATGATCAGGACCGAATATGTCTCGGCCAGAGCCCGATCAAGCGGGTCGCCGGGTCCCTCGGTCGCCACTACGTTGTAAGAGGAGGTGCCCAACATGCGAACAAGCATCTCGCGGATGCCGGGATCATCCTCGATAACCAGGATCGTCTGCGAATTCTGTAATTCTGTGGCCGGGGGAAGCCGCTCGTTGGTCATACTTGAAGCGTCACTCTTTACCACCATGTTGATAGTCAACGGAAAGTCCAGCTTTGTTCTTAGCATGAATCCACAGTCGTGCGTGGGCAGGGTTTCAAAATAAAATTCGGAAATTGCGCAAATGAATGGAGCAAAATTTCACCTTTGTTCTTGAATGATAGATATATTTCACAGGTCTGATGGATTTTTTTCATATCTTGACAGCCGCTATTCGATGCAATCCAAAATTATCGATACAGATGATTTATGAGTGATTGATCATTTTCGTTGCCGCCGCTCGTCGCTCAGTTTCCTGGCGCGTCCGACCATGGCGAGGACCTGCTCATGGCCTCGCGGTGCCTCGTGGCTTTCCGGGGATTTGATCCTGCCCTTCAGGGAGTTCAGGAAGACGTCCTTTTCAAGGCTCGGCGAATAAAACACGCCCTGCCCGCAGGTAATCCCGTCGGCGACCAGGGTATCCACCTGCCCCTGAACCTCGACGCCCTCGGCGCAAATCCTGCACTCGGTGCGTTCGGCGTAATCCTTCAGGCTGCGCGCGAATTTCCATGGCAGCGCCTCGCGCTCAACGCGCGCGACCAGCGAATGCGAGAGCTTGATCTGGCGCAGCGGCCCTTCGATCAGGCGCAACATATCACCGTCACGCAGGGCCAGATCCGATGCCACCAGCCGGGAGCGATAGATGCCCAGTTGCAGAATGAGGCGGTTCGTGCGTGCGATATCCTTGAACAGATCCTCGGCCTCGACCTCGAAGGACAGGCCCGGAAAATCGACATGGCGCGGGGCGTGCTTGTCGATCGCCATGCGGATGGAGGCGTTTTCCAGAAAATCCGACGCAGCGTTGATGGAGATCGCGAGGTTGAAGCCTTCTTCGCGCATGCGCTCCCAGAACGCGCATGCATCCCCGATCACGAACTTGGTGAGTGCGACGCGCTCGTCGAAGCCCGCATCATGCAGGAACGCAGCCGGCGCCGAGGGGCCGTAGACGGGATGGCGCGCACGCACGAGCGCCTCTGCGCCGTAGACGGTCCGCGTCAGCATGTCGATCTGGGGCTGGTACCACACCTCGATCCAGTTTTCCTCCCAGGCCTGTTTGAACGCGAAAGCATTGTTTGCAAGCATTTCGGCCACGAGACGTTCCTCGCGGATGATGTTGCGGATCTGGGCGGGCCTGAACGGCTTCTGCAAGGGAGTGCGCATGTTCAGTCCCATGCGGGTCCCGGTATCGGCGACCTGCTGGAGGAAGTCCTTGTAGCGCCCGCTCATCAGCTGGATGACACCGCGATAGCGCATCCGTGCGAGCTCCTTCATCACATCGATGCAATCGCCTTCCTTCAGGCGAATATCGAGAAAGATGAGTGCCGGCGCGAACTCGGGGACCATCTTCAGCCCGACGGCCTCGTCTTCCGCGAAGCGGGCATCGACACGCAGGGAGCTTGTGATGGTTTTGAAAAGACTGAGAATATACGGGCTGTCATCAATGACGAGACATGATTTTCCAGAAGGAATGATCGACGGCCCTTTTGCGTCATTTGTCGTGTCGTGTTGTTGTCGGCTCTGAAACAACCCGAACATGCGAGCCTCCATTCAAATACAAAAAGTCCCCGTTTCCGTTGCCCCAGGCCGGTTTTCACGCGCAGAAGTCTCCTGGCTCGCCAAAAAATACACAGGAAAATCCTGTGGTATTTTCCGGCAAGGCGTCCGGAGCGGCCGGCCCGGCGACCGCTTTTCGTGAAAACCACCCGGTCACGATTTCAGAGAAGTGTTGATGCGCCGTTTTGCTGAGGGCTCCCAGTTTAAAGAAAGTTGAAGTCGCTCTTCTCCGGCTGCAAAAACGCATGGAAGGCAATGAACAGAGGGATCAGGCTGCTCTTCCGTTTGGGAAGTTTCATGCTTGCCCACGGCGCGAATTTCGCCAATCGAGTTACTTTCTGTGCGGAATGCGGTGTTATCGTGGATTTGGTCATGTATGCTCGGGCTTCTGGCTTCTTGCATCCGGCGAGTCGAGCCACGTTGCATTCCATATTGCCGCCAATGCGGCATCACCAGCCTCAAGGCGGACCATGGACGCATCGACCAGTTTCTCCCGTTCCGCCATCGCAGCTTACGAGGCACTGGACCTTCCGGTCTGGCTGTTCTCGGTGGAGACGCTGCGGATCCTGGCATCCAACCGGGCGGCGCAGGCGTGGCTCGGCCATGATGCGCAGACGCTGCACGCGATGACGATCGCCGATCTGCGCCCGGAGGCCGAACGGGCGCGGATCATCGATCAGGTGCGGCAGTTCGACGGCGGCAAATCCGACGCGGGAACCTGGACCATCGTGGCGAAGTCCGGCGATCGCTTCATCGCCTCCATCAGTTGGAGCCGGGTCAGCCTCGAGGGTGAGGAAGCGATCGTGGCCAGTAACCGCGACATGACCCAGATCGCGCGGGAGAAGGCGAAAGCCGAAAGCCTGAACGCCGAAGTCGAGGCGCTTCGCCGGAAGGCGGGATTGTCGCATGAGCATCTCTCCAGCCTGTTCGATACGCTTCCGGGCAAGATCCTCGTCCTGACGCCCGGCGATTATGAGATCGTCGCGGTGACGGACGAATATGCCAGGGCCGTGATGTCGGATCGCTCGGCACTGCTGGGCCGCCGCGTCCTGGATGTGCTGCCCGATGATCCCGATGATCCTGAGGCCGATGGTGAGCGCAACCTGCTGGCCTCGCTGCAACGCGTCGAGGTTCTGGGCGTAACGGATGTGATGCCGCTTCAGCGCTATCCGGTGCGCAGCCGTGACGGGCGTTTCGAAGAGCGCTTCTGGCTTGCGCAGAACCGGCCGGTGCTTGATCGGGACGGAAAACTCGCCTTCATCATCCACAGGGCGGAAGATGTGACCGCGTTGCTGGCCGATGACGCTCCGGCGGCCCGCAGGGACAAAGCGGATACCGAAGCGCTGCAACAGATGGCCGAAGCCCGCGCGGCGTTTCATGCGCTCGATGAACGCGAGACGCGGCTGCGGACTGCCGAAGCGCTGCTGGATCTCGGGGCCTGGGAGTATGATCTCGCCCGGGGACTTCTGAGCTGGTCACCGCGGGTTTTCGATATCTACGGTGTGCCGCAGCGGGAAAAGGCACCGGATTTCGACGGCTATGTCGCGCTGGTGCATCCCGAAGACCAGGCGCAAATGCTGTCGACCTACAGGCATTTCATCGAGACGAACGCGCCGCAGATCGCATTCGAGCATCGGGTTATCCGCGCGGATGGCGGCATCGCGCATATCCGTGGTGTCGGGGCACGCCATCGCATCGAGGGCCGCGAGATCGTTCTCGGTTTCGCCCAGGACATCACCCGGTTCGTGGAGGCGGAAGAGCGGCTCCGCGACGCGGCGCATCTCCAGAGGGTCGCCGGATATATGGCCAGGCTGGGCAGCTGGCGCGTCGATCTCGATCCGGTGCGCATCACCTGGAGCCCCGAGACCGCCGAGATCCACGGGGTGCCTCTGGACAAATCGCCCACGCTCGAGGAGGCGATGGCATATTACGCGCCCGAGCACCGCGAGCGGATCGAGGCATCATTCGGAGTCTGTGCCGAGAGCGGAATATCCTTCGACGAAACCCTGCAGATCATCACCGCCACGGGCGACCGCACCTGGGTTCGCGCCATCGGCGAGGCCGTGCGCAACAATGATGGCGAAATCGTTGCCGTTCAGGGCGCCTTCCAGGACGTTTCCGAGCAGATTGCCGCGCGAGACGCGACGCATGATCTCTCCCGGCGCCTGCGCGACACGCTGGAAAGCATCAGCGATGCTTTCTATCTGCTCGACCAGGACTGGCGGTTCGCGTTTCTCAACAGCCAGGCCGAAACATTGCTCCGCCGCAGCCGTGAAGAGTTGCTGGGGCAGAGTCTCTGGGATGAATTTCCGGAAGCCGTCGGCAGCGGCCTCCAGCGCGGATACGAGCGCGCCTTGTCCGAGGGCCGCGCAGTGCGCTTCGAGGAGTTCTACCCTCCGCTCGAGACATGGTTTGAAATCAACGCCTTTCCCACGCCGGAGGGGCTTGCGGTCTATTTCCGCGACATCACCCGGGAGCGGGAGCGTGACGAACATTTGCGGCTCCTGGAGGCCGCGGTCTCGCGCCAGAACGACATCCTGCTGATCACCGAAGCCGAGCCGATCGACGCGCCCGACGGCCCGAAGATCGTTTATGTCAACGATGCCTTCGAGAGGCGCACGGGCTATCGCCGTGAGGAAGTGATCGGCGAGACGCCGCGCTTTCTGCAAGGTCCGAAGACGCAGCGCAGCGAGCTCGACCGGATTCGCCGGGCGATGGAGAAATGGCGTCCGGTGCGCGCGGAACTGATCAACTACACCAAGTCCGGCGAGGAATTCTGGCTGGAATTGGATCTCGTGCCGCTGGCCGATGAAACCGGCTGGTTCACGCATTGGGTCGCGATCGAGCGCGATGTGACCGAGCGCAAGCAGTCCCAGCAGGCGCTCCAGGCCAACGAGGAGCGTTTCCGCTTCATAGCGAAGGCGACCGGCAACGCCATCTGGGAATGGGATGTTGCCAGCGGGCGCCAATGGTGGAGCGAGGGGCTGCGGGAGATTTTCGGGCATGACCCCGAGCCGGAAGCGGCGAATGCAACGATCTGGCGTGCGCATCTTCACCCGGATGATGAGGCGCGCGTCAATGAGGCGCTCGCGCGTCTGCGCTCGGGGCTGGAGGGCACCCTGAAGGAGCATTACCGTTTTCGCCGCGCGGATGGCAGCTGGGCCCGTGTCGAGGATCGCGCCTTCGTCGTTCGCGACGATGCCGGGCGCGTCACGCGTATTCTCGGTTCCATCACGGATGTCTCGGAGAAACTGCTGCTCGAAGAGCGGCTGCTCCAGGCCCAGAAGATGGAATCGGTGGGCCAGCTGACCGGGGGCGTCGCCCATGATTTCAACAACCTTCTGACCGTCATCCTCGGCAATGGCGAGATCCTCGCCGAAGAGCTCGCCGATCAGCCGCAGCTCAGATCACTGGCCGAGATGACCACCAATGCCGCCGCCAGAGGCGCCGAACTGACCAGCCGTCTCCTCGCCTTCTCCCGCAGGCAGCCTCTGGAGCCGCGCGTCATGGATGTGAGCAGCCTGATCCAGGGGACGGAGAGCCTGCTGCGACGCACGCTGCCGGCGAATATCGATATCGAGATCATCCGCTCGGGCGGGTTGTGGAAGACCGAGGTCGATCCGAGCCAGCTCGAAACGGCGCTGCTCAATCTCGCCCTGAACGCGCGGGACGCGATGCCAGAGGGCGGCTCGCTGACGATCGAGACGGCGAATGCGGCGCTCGATGACGACTACGCCGCAAGGGAGCTCGATGTCGCGGCAGGCCAATATGTCCAGATCGTCGTCACCGATACCGGTCGCGGCATCGCCCCCGAAGCGATCGACCGTGTCTTCGAGCCGTTCTTCACCACCAAACAGGTCGGATTGGGGACGGGGCTCGGGCTCAGCATGGTCTATGGCTTCGTCAAGCAGTCCGGCGGCCATATCCGGGTCTATTCGGAGGTCGGCGAGGGAACCTCGTTCAAGCTGTATTTTCCGCGTTCGCGCGCCAGGGGCGAGGATGTCCGTTTCGATCGTGCGGGGCGCCATGTCGTCGGCGGCTCGGATACGATTCTCGTGGTCGAGGATGACAGCCTCGTGCGCCAGCATGTGGTGCGCCAGCTCGAAGGGCTCGGCTATCGCGTGCTCGAAGCGCCCGCAGGCCTCGCGGCCATCGAGATCCTGAAGCAGTTTCCGCAAATCGATCTGTTGTTCACGGATGTCGTCATGCCCGGCGGCATGGGTGGCCGCGATCTCGCCGACGCCGCCCGCGCCTTGAGGCCGGATCTGAAAGTGCTCTTCACTTCCGGCTATACGGAGAACTCGATCGTCCACAATGGCAGGCTCGATGAGGGGGTCGAACTGCTGAGCAAGCCCTATCGGCGTGAGCAACTCGCCCTGAAGGTTCGCAAGGTGCTTGATCGCCAGGAGCCGTGACCCGGGATAGGCGCTATCGAGAGAGCGGCGACCGGCTTTCGCATTTCGGCTCCGGTGCATTCCCGCCCGCCGATCGAACGAAGTTTGAAGATACTGCCGATACGCTCCGTTTTCAGAATGGAGAAACGAACCGTCACCGATATTCCCGAGATCGCACCCGCGCGGAGAAGCACGATATGACCCGGTCGAATCAGTCGCTTCAACCCGATTTCATCGCAATGCTCGATGACACACCGAATTGCGTCGCCGTCTTCGACGAAGAGGATCGCATAGTTTACGCAAATGACGCATTCCGCGAAATGTTCTGCGTTGAAGGCTCGCGACAATTCTGGTCCGAGATCATGCGTGAAAACTATCTCAAGACTCGCGGGCCGATCATTGAAACCGACGATATCGATGCATGGCTGAAATCGGCCGAATCGCGCCGCGGCACGGATCCCTACAGGGCCTTCGAAATCGAGCTGCACGGCGGTGTCTGGCTGTGGGTTACAGAAACCATGTTCGCCGATGGCACGATGCTCCTGATCGCTTCCGATATTTCGCGGTTACGGCCCGGCACCCGCTCCCTGCGCCTCCAGCGCGACAGCGCCCTGCGCGCCTCGTTCACCGACGAACTCACGGACGTTCCCAACCGCCGCTACGTCATGCTGCAACTCGAGGAGTGGCGTAAGGCGCGTGAATCGAGCGATGATCGCAGTGAGGCGTGCCTGGCTGTGATCGACATCGATCATTTCAAGCCGATCAACGATGAATACGGCCATGAAATCGGTGATCGCATTCTGGTTCATTTCTGCGAAATATTCCTCAACAACATTCGTCTCAATGATCTGTTCGGCCGGATCGGAGGTGAAGAATTCGTGCTCTTCATGCCGCATTGCAACCTCGAACAGGCGCGGGAGCGACTTGCACAGATCGCACAGAAGGTGCGCAATTCTCGCCCCGTTGAGGGGTGTCCGAAGATTTGCTACACATTCTCCGCCGGCTTGATCGACATTTCGCAAGACGACGACGTCGAGGCATCACTGCGCCGTGCGGATGATCTGCTTTATGACGCCAAGGATTCCGGCCGCGACCGTATCGTGAGCGAATCCCCGGGCGCCGGACGCTGAAGCAAGCTTCGTTTGCATTCCCCCGGACTTCCACGAGGAGCGGGCAAACGCGCTGCGTGCCAGGATCGGGGAGCCGGCGATGGCCAACCCTTCTATTCGGAAAGCGAGCCAAGGTCGCGTGACGGGCAAGCCTATGGCGGAAAGTGAGGGGCGGGATGGTTGAAGCCGCTCATCCGCAATTTTCCTTCACCCGGCGGTGCGCGGTTTTGTCGATTTCGCGCTCACCCTGTCCACAGGATTGGGGGGAGGCGCCTCCCGCCAAGGCGAAATACGGTGGCGGTTTTCGGTATGCCCCCGACCGCAGGCGCTCCGCATCCCATGCCTGAAGGAAGATGCTGCGCTCAGAAGAGCGCCGTGAGGTTTTCCGCAGAGATGCTTACCGACCCGCTATAGGGCGAGGCGTGCAGGGCCACGAGCCAGATGCTGAGGCAGGCCGCGACCGTGAAGATCGCGATTGCAGCCCTGCCGGCGCGCAGGCGATCGCGGTGCACGAATGCGATCGCAATCTGGGACAGCAAGGCCAGGACCACGACCAAAGCCCATTTCAGCTCCGCCACATGGCGCTGGCCGATGGCGAGGCGCAATTCCCGCGCATCCTGCAATTCGTCAAAGTCGACGATCATCTTGGCGAGCAGCGGCTCGGGGGTATTCGTGCGTGCGGCCTCGAGCAAGGCGAGGCGAATGGCCTGAACGGCAGCATCTGCGCGCGGATGCGGTGCGCCATTCGCCCCCGCGCCCCACTCGTCCTCCGTCACGGCGGTGACATAGTCCGAAAGCCCCACCCGCAACGTGAACAGATCCAGCGCTTCGACGGCCGCGCTGCCGGCAAGCCGCTGGATCGAGGAGCGTTCGGCGAGCGAGGCTTCGACGGCGCGGTTGTTCATCTGCCAGACCTCGGCTGCGACGAAGCCGAAGATCAGCGCCCAGATCGTGGTGACGGCGGTGAAATAAGCCGGCACGGGAACGCGTGCGCCTTCCCCCTCCAGCCGACGATGCATGATTCTCAATATCAGAACGGCAATCCCGTATGACACGGCCCCGGCGATCAGGATGATCGCGAGCAGCATCAGACTGTCGAACGAGAAGGCATGGATCAGCATGGGGATTCCGCGTCGGGTGGGTGCGCGCAGGCGCGAATCCCCGCATCATAGAGATGCACCCGATGACGGCAACCCGCGCGCTTGCAGATGCATGCTCGCAGGATGCGCTACGGCGCGACCGACCGGATTATCCGGACGATCCGCGCTCCTGCCTGATCGCTTCGATGAATGCTTCCACCGTCGGCAGCATGCGCTCGACCATGACGGCGACACCTTCCCGATTGGGGTGGATGCCGTCATCGAGGTTGAGGGCGGCCTCGCCGGCCACGCCGTCGAGGAAGAACGGATAGAGCATGACACCGTGCTCGTCGGCGAGATCGGGATAGATCGCGTCGAAGGCCTGCGCGAAATCCGGCCCGAGATTGCGCCCGGCCATCATCCCGGCGAGCAGGACCGGGATATCGCGTTCCTGCAGGCGGGTGATGGTGGCATCGAGAGCGTCGCGGGTGCGGGAGGGGTCGAGGCCGCGCAGCATGTCGTTGGCGCCCAGCGCCAGGATCACCCCGTCGGTGCCGTCCTCGACCGACCAGTCGACCCGGTCCCGCCCGCCGGATGCGGTATCGCCGGAAACGCCGGCATTCACGATCGTGACATCGTGACCGCGTTCGCGCAGGGCCGTCTCGAGCCGGGTCGGGAAAGCCTCGCTGGCGGGCAGGTTGTAGCCGGCGGTCAGCGAATCGCCGAGTGCCACGAGCGTGACGGGCTCACCGGCGCGCGCCTGGGGCAGGGTGAGGGTGGCGACGGTCATGATGGCGAGCGCTCCAACGGCCACGCGCAGCGCGGATTTCGTGCAGATGCGAAAAAAACGGCTGTGAAGCGGTTCATCGACAAGGCCGAACTGGCAGATCACGCGTAAACCCCCATATCAGATCAAAACGGATGCAGCTTCTCGCTGCACGTCAACTAACGCCTGCCAGGACAGATTGGATCCCCGTTCATGCCGGACAAGGCCATCGCGCTTGAAAATCTCGACCTCTCCCTCGGATCAGGCGCCGCGCGCGTACATATCCTGAAGGGCATCTCGCTTGATGTCGATGCGGGCGAGGCGATCGGGCTCGTGGGGCCCTCGGGCTCGGGCAAATCGACGCTGTTGATGACCATGGCCGGGCTGGAGCGACCCGATTCGGGGCGCATCACCATTGCCGGGCAGGATCTGGCGGGGATGGACGAGGATGCGCTGGCGCGGTTTCGCGGGCGCAATATCGGCATCGTCTTCCAGTCCTTNCATCTGGTGCCGACCATGACGGCTCTGGAGAACGTGGCGCTGCCGCTCGAGCTCGCCGACCGCACCGACGCTTTCGCGCGGGCGGAGAAGGAGTTGCGCGCCGTGGGGCTGGGCGAGCGGCTCAACCATTATCCGGCCCAGCTCTCCGGCGGCGAGCAGCAGCGCGTGGCGATCGCCCGCGCCATCGCCCCCGATCCGGCCATCATCGTGGCGGATGAGCCCACCGGCAATCTCGACGAAACCACCGGCGGTTCGATCGTCGATCTGCTCTTTGCCATCAAGCGCGATCGCGGCGCGACGCTGGTGCTCGTCACGCATGACACCGCGCTGGCGCGCTCCTGCGACCGCATGGTGCGGCTGCGCTCGGGGCGGATCGAGGAACCCGATGAGCCTGCTGGGAATACGACGGCGGATCGCGGGGAGGCGCATTGATGCACGGCACCCTGTCCCGGCCCGAAGACACCCCGCGCGGAGGGCGCGCCGCGCGCCTGCCGCTGGTTCTGCGTCTGGCCTTGCGCGAAATGCGT